>Ga0209391_10001682_pt1 | contig 11517 bp, 8 predicted proteins | sample PPLLak3March2015_FD_187246 | JGI IMG/M metagenome (GOLD analysis project Ga0209391, IMG submission 187246) | Freshwater sediment microbial communities from Prairie Pothole Lake near Jamestown, North Dakota, USA - PPLs Lake P7 Core (1) Depth... | ecosystem: Environmental > Aquatic > Freshwater >... | reverse complement strand
CCTGTCTTGGCCTTGGGATTGCGGCCCTCCGGGATTCTCCGCCCGGTTCTGACATCCAGCTCACCCGAATAGCGGTTGAGCAATATCGCCGGGGGTATGTCCGAAACCGCCAGTTGCTGTGACACCAGCACGCGGGCCGGAAGCGGGATGGCGAAGGGCGCGCCGTTGAGCATGGCGGCCACCGGTGGCGATTGCTCGTGGTCCACCGGCATCTCGGCCGGACTCTCAATTTCGCCAGTCACTCCGGAAATTTCGCGGGCGGAATGGATCCAGTTCTCAACCAGCAAGCGGGATGGGGCATGCGCCGTGATCTGGAGGATCGAATTGGCACGCTGCAACTCGGCGGTGAGCTCATCCGTCCCGGCCCTGGCCAATGCCTCGACATCGAGGAAACCGGCTGCTTCGAGCAACTCGAGCGACGATTCTTCAATCCCGGGTATCCTGTTGAGTTTATCCATCGCTCCGCTATGGGATGGCAAGTTTAGGTTTTGAACCCGGTTTGGCAAGATTTCATGCCAGTGCGGTGAGCATCTCGGCAAGTTGTGCCAATTTCACCCGCCAATCCGCAAGCCGGGCCTTTTCCTGCGCCACCACTTCCGGTGGCGCGCGGTCCACAAAGCTGGCATTGCCCAGCTTGCCTTCGCATTTCCGCACCTCGATTTGAGTCTTCTCGATCTCCTTGGTGATGCGGGCGCGCTCGGCCTCGACATCGATGAGTCCTTCAAGCGGCAGATAAATCTCACCGACCGGAGTGATGGATGCCGGCGTGCCCTTGGGTGCCTCGAACGAATCATCCAGCGTGATCTCCCCGGCTCCGGCGAGCAGGGCAAGCACCTTGGTTTCCTCGGAGAGCCAGGCAATGGCGCCCCTCACAACGAAGCACACGTCCTTGCGCGAGCCGACGTTACATTCGGCCTTCAAGTTGCGCAGGCGGCCGGCGGTTTCGTAAATGGCGGCGGCTCTGGCCCGGGCTGCGGACGCATCGAAGCAAACCAGCGGATCGCCCGGCAGCGGCTTGGTCATCACAAACCCGCCTTCGTTGACATATCCCATGCGCAGCGAAAGTTCCTCCGCGATGTGCGGCATGTAGGGACTGAGAAGCTGGAGGTAGCGCTCCATCACCGCATCGAAGGTGCCGAGCGTGGCTTGGCGCGCTTCCGGCGTGGCATTCTCTCGCAGATCGAGTTTCACCGCTTCCAGGAACTTGTCGCAGAACTCGTTCCAAAGGAATTCATAGAGGCGCTGCGCGATCTCGCCAAACCGGTATTCGGCATAACTCTCCTTCAAGTCCGCCGACAAGGCATCAAGCTTCGCCATGATATCGATGTGATAGGGCGGGAGCTCTTTCTGATCAATGATGACTTGGCACTGATCACTCCCGGCCATCTGGCGGAAACGGCAGGCGTTGTAGATCTTGTTGGCAAAATTGCGGCCTTCCTCCACCGAGACTTCATCGAAGCGCAAATCGCTGCCGACCGGCGCGATGCGCAGCAGGCCGAAGCGCAGGCCGTCCGCGCCGTATTTGTCCATCAGGTCGATGGGGTCCGGCGAGTTGCCGAGAGACTTGCTCATCTTGCGCCCTTGCAGATCACGGATGATGGAGGTGAAGAACACGTTCTTGAACGGCAAGCCACCCGCAAAGCGGAAGCCGGCCATGATCATGCGCGCCACCCAGAAGAAGATGATGTCCGGCCCGGTGACGAGATCGGTGGTCGGATAGAATTTCTTCAGCGTGGCGCTGTTCTCGCCGAGATCGCTCATGGTGGCGAAGGGCCACAGCCATGAGGAGAACCAAGTGTCCATCACGTCCTCGTCGCGCACCCAGTTTTCGGGATCAGAAGGCGCTTCGGTGGAAACGTATAGGTCGCCATGGGTCAGATGGGACGTATCAAGCGACTCCGCCTCCTTGAGAGCGGTGAGCTTGTCTTTCCGATACCACACCGGGATCTGATGGCCCCACCACAACTGGCGGCTGATGCACCAGTCTTGGAGATTTTCCATCCAGTGGGCGTAGGTTTTGGCCCAGCGCTCGGGGCGGAATTTGATGTCACCATTCGCCACGGCATCGGCGGATTCCTTCACGCAGGGATACTTGAGGAACCACTGCATGGAAATGCGCGGCTCGATCGGCACGTGGGCGCGCTCGGAGAAACCGACGTTGTTCTCGTATTCCTCCACCTTGATGAGCAGTCCCATTTCTTCGAGTTTCGCGGCGGCTTTCTTGCGGGCTACGAAGCGGTCGAGCCCGTGAAGATCCGGGCACTCGAGGCAGTTGATATGAGCGTCCGGCGTGAGGACGTCGATGATTTCAAGCCCATGGCGCATGCCGATCTCGAAGTCCGCCTTGTCGTGGGCGGGAGTGATTTTCAACGCGCCGGTGCCGAACTCGATGTCCACGTGATCATCTGCGATGACTGGAATTTCCGCAGCGGGAAACGGACGGCGCACCTTGCGGCCGATGTATTTGGAGAAACGCGGATCCTTCGGGTTCACCGCCACCGCCACGTCACCCATCAGCGTTTCCGGGCGGGTGGTGGAGATTTCCAGGAACTCGCCGGGTGCATCGGCGAGTTCGTATTTCATGAAATACAACTTCGAGCGCTGCGGGGTCATGATGACCTCTTCGTCGGACAATGCTGTTAGAGAAACCGGGCACCAGTTGACAATGCGCTTGCCGCGGTAGATCAGGCCTTGCTTGAAGAGCTCCACAAACACATGGCTCACCCACTTGGTGTAGGATTCGTCCATGGTGAAGCGCTCGCGGCTCCAGTCGCACGAGCAACCGAGACGCTTGAGTTGCTGGATGATGATGCCGCCGTGGTGATCCTTGAAATCCCAGACGCGCTTGAGGAACTCATCCCGGCCAAGCTCGCGGCGGGTCTTGCCCTCCTTCTCGCGCAACTCGCGCTCGACCTTCGCCTGGGTGGCGATACCCGCGTGGTCGGTGCCCGGGAGCCACAGCACTTCCTTGCCCTCCTGGCGCGCGCGGCGGGCGAGGATGTCCTGGAGCGCGTTGTTCAGAACGTGGCCCAAGTGCAGAATGCCGGTGACGTTGGGCGGCGGAATGACGATCGAATAAGCGTCCTTCGTGGACGACGGATCGGCTTCGAAGCATTTTCCGTCGATCCAGGCGGCATACCATCTGGCTTCCACCGCTTGGGGTTCATAGGCTTTCGGCAACTCGGACATGGGGGCGGATGGATGGCAGAGCGGGCGCGGTTTGTCCAGCATGGGCAGGAAACGGACGCTCAAGCCCATATGCGGGCGGCGCATCACCTCGCCCCGGATTCCTTGAGGCGCTGGATCGCCTCGTCCAGCCGCGCGCGTGTTTTGCCGAGATCGGCATCCAGTGCCTGGATGCGCTCATCGCGCTGTTTGACGGCGTCCTCCCAAACGGCGACCTGCTCGCGTGCGGACGCATTGGCGGTTTGGAGTTGGTTGACCAGTTGGTCCTTCTCCGCAAGGTTGCGGGCGGAGGATTCGGCGGCTTGCTGGGTGGCCTCGATGGATTCCTTGAGCACGGCGATGTCCCGCTCGAGCGCGGTCCGGTGTTTGGCATCCTCCGCAGCTTGGTGCCTCGCGGTGGCGAGCTCCGTTTTCAAACCCGATAACGCGCCGTCCAGCGAGCGTTCCTTGCGCCATTGCACGACGACCAACCCGGTGAGGGCGAGGCAGCCGATCAGATTGAGCACGGGCAGGACGCGGGAGTTCATTCCTTGGTTTCGAAGCTGACTTTTTCCACGCCGGCATCGCGCACGGCATTGAGCACGCCCAGCACCTGCTTGTGGCGCGCGTCTTCGTCGGCGGAAATGAGCACGCGCGAATCCGCGGGTGCGGCCGCCGCCTTGAGCCGACCGGTGATTTCGGAAAGAGTGACGATTTTACCATCCCAGGTGGTCACACCGCTGGCATCGATGGCGATCTGAAACGGCGGCGTCTTGCTGTCCGCAATGCCGGTGGATGCCTCGGGCAGGTTGATCGGCACGCGCTGGAGATGCGTCATGCTCAGGCTCACCAGCATGAAGGCGGCAAGCAGGAAAAACATGATGTCGATGAGCGGCACCACCTCGATGCGGGCTTCATCGCCCTCATCGCCACTGCTGTGACTGTGGAGTTGGACAGGCATGGCTGGAAAGATAAAAGACTGGGAGACAGAAGACAGAAGATCGGAGGATAATGAATTTCTAGTCTTCTGTCTTCTGTCTTGAAGCGGAGCGTTCTCGCGTCTTCGAGGCGAACGCCTCGAGATCGTGGCCGTGCTCCTTGGCGGACTTGGCCAGCAACTCGGTGTGGTTGATCCAGCGTTCCAGCGAACCCCGCAGGAGGGAGACGCGCTTGCGGAAAAAGTTGTAGGGCAGCAGGCACAGGATGGCGATGCCGATGCCTGCGGCGGTGGCGATGAGCGCCTCGGCGATGCCGCCGGAAACCTTGGTGGCGGCGAGTTGCTCGTCGCCGACGAACGAGAACGATCCCATGATGCCTACCACCGTGCCAAACAAGCCTAACAGCGGCGCCAGCGTGATGAGCGTGCTGATCACCCACATGCGCGCCTCGGATTTCTCGATGAGATGGGTCGCGTGGAGTTGCATCGCGGCGAGCATGGAGGTGCGGGCGTGAGTCATGCCTTCCGCGAGGTTTTTCAGATAGGGATCCGCAGTGTTTTGGGTGAGTTTCCAGGCGCTTGCGAAATCACCGGTGCCGATGGCCTCGCGCGCCTGATTCTGCAATTGCGGCCGCAGGCTGCCCTTGAGACGCAGCCACCACACGGCGCGGTCCAGAATGACGCAGAGAGCAAGGAAGAAGGTGGCTAGGATGGGCCACATGACCCAGCCCCCCTCGATGAAGGTTTCGACGACGACGTTTGCGAGCACGGAGTTTCTAACGGAGTTGGAAGACGATGGGGCGCTGAAGTTTCATGATGCCACCCGGCGGAAACTTCCAGCAGCGCACGGTGCGGACAGCCTCGTTGTTGAGCAGCGGCCAAGGTGAGGGTGACTTGGCGTGGGCGGAAATCACACGGCCGGAGCTGTCCACGGTGAACTCGACCACGACGGTGCCCGTCTGCCCCTTGCGACGGCACTCCGCCGGATAAACGGGCGCAGGCATGCGCCCGGCGGCGAGACGGTCCGCGCTGGACATGCCGGATGCGGTGGAAACCCCACTGCTGCCACCGCTGCCGCTGCGCGCGGATGAAACGGTGGTGGAGCGGGTCTGGCCAACCGCTCCGGATCGTGTCGTGCGGCGCGCAGTGGACTCCCGGATGGCGGGAGCTTCATGGGTGGCTGCAGCGCGGACCGGCATGGCTGGAATTTCCGGCAAGGGCGCAAGCTCCGCGATCGGCTGCAATTCCGGCGGCGCGGGCAGCGATTCGGCCTGCTCAACGGTTGCGGACTCCGCCACCGCAGCACCGCTTGTGGTGGGGCCGGGATCGCCAAGCATGAAATCCTGATCAAACACCGTGGTTTCCGCCACCGCAGGCAGCGCCGGGGACGGGTGCCAGTGCGGCACCACCACGCCCACGGTGCCAAAGCCGGCCACGCTCAGCCAGGCGGCGAGCGTGCCGATGTTCAGCGAGTGGAAGACCGATTGCATGGCGGGTGCGGGGGAGAACAAAGCACTGGATGTCATGGCTGTGAAGCCCTCAAGTGAGGGAAGTTGGAGGTTCAGAATTCGAGGGAAGCGCCGACGTAGTAGTTGCGGCCGTTGGCGGGATCGATCCCGTCGGAGCGGACGCGGGCGAAGTAGCTTTCGTCAAACAGGTTGTTGATGCCGGCAAGGAGGCGCAGGTTTTCGTGCACCTTCCACTCCGCGGTGAGGTCCCAGACCATGTAGGCTGGCACTGCGAAGTTTGCGGTGTTGTTGTCGTCCGCGTAATGGTCGTTCAGGAGGGTGGCTCCGAGGCTCAGCTTGAGCTTGTCATCGAAGTTGTAGTTGAAGCCGCTGCGCAGGATGTAATCCGGCGCGTATTGGGGAGTTTTGCCGTCGTTGGGGCCGTCGGTGAACTCGGCGTCCAGCAACGTGGCGTTCACATACCAGTCCAAGGTGCCGTATTCCTTGCCGCCGACCATCAGGCCAAGCAGGTCCGTGTTGACGGAAAGATCAATACCCTTGTGCACGGAGTCACCGACGTTTTCAAAGAAAGTGACTCCGCCGCGCGTCACCTGGCCGATCTGGTCCTCGAACGCGAGCAGGAAGAGGCTGGCATCGAGGGTGAGCCACTCCTTCGGACGCGAACGATAACCCAGTTCGTATTCCAAGGCCTTGCCTTCCTCCAGATCGTCGTTGATGACCTGACCACTGCCGAGCGGCACCGCCTCGGTGAAAATCCGCGGGCGATAAGCCTGTGAAATGTTGCCATAGACCGCCGAAACCTCGTCCACCGCGTATTCCATGCCAAGTCCGGCCAGCGGGATGTGGTCGCTGTAGGACTTGTCCTCGGTGGATCCCTTGTCGAGGTTGATATGCTCGTCCACCTCCTGGCGGATGTTTTCCAGCCTCAAACCCGGGGTGATCGAGAAATCACCGAAGCGGAACTTGTTCTCCACAAAGAGCGGCACATACATCACCTCGCGGTCCGAGGCGCGCCGCACCTGGCCTGAGGATGCGGATGGCGTGGCACCACGCTCGTCAGTGCGGGGCGAATCGACATGATAGATCTGGACGCCGGCGCTCAGGGTGTGCTGCGCTTCGCCGCCCCAGTTGAGGCGGTAGCGGGAATCGAACCCCAGTGTTTCGAACTCCTGGTTCTCGATCGAGTTGGAGTTGGCGGTCCCGCCGCTCGGTAGCGTGCCGAAACCACCGCCGCGCTGCCGTTTGCTGTAGCGCGTGTAGTCGCTCCACCAGGCGTTGGCGGTGAAGAAGGCATCCGGCGTCGGTTCGATCTCGTATGTCAGAGAGACCGAATCCCGATCCAGCGAGAAGCGGTCATGCAGACGCGTGGCCTTGAGGCTGCCCGAGTTGAAATCGGCGATGCTCAGGCCGCCGGGCTCGCCGTGGTTTTCCTCATACGTATCGGCGTTGAAGATGAGCTTGCCGCCATTGTCGAGGGAGTAGAGCAGCTTGATGGCGGCGTTGTTGAGATCATAGTCGCTGTTGGCGGAGCGGAAACCGTCGCTCTCGCGGTGATTGAAATAAAGATAGTAGCCGAGTTTTCCCACCGTTCCGTCGGCAGAACTGAAGGTGGAGTAGAGATCGTCACTGCCCACGACGTGCTGGGTACGCAGCGAGAATTCCTTGTCGGTGCGCGGACGGTGGGTGATGTAGTTGAGCGAACCTCCCGGCTGTGGCCCGTGTTGCAAGGCCGCTCCGCCGTGCAGGAACTCGATACGGTCCACTGTATCGAGCGGCGGCGTGTAGTAGGCCTCCGGGTAGCCCATCTGGTCGGCGTGGATCGGGATGCCGTCGCGTAAAACCTGCGTGAATTGCGCCCGGTGCGGGTTGAGGCCGCGGTAGCCGATGCTGACCAGCGGCGAGGATTCTTCGGAAAGCAGCAGGCTGGGCGTCTGCGATAGCGCCTGACGGTAATTGTTTCCCACATTCCGCGCTTGGGCATCCAGATCGATCACTGCGGTTTTCTTGCCCGCGAAAATCGCCGCGCCGATCACATCGGGCAGCCAGCCTTGCTGGTTGGTTTCATCGGCCTCCGATTCGGCGGTGACCACCATCGCGTCCAGGGTTTTCAGCACATCCTGCGCGGAAGCGCTGAGCGAAATCGCAATGCCAGCAAACGAAGCCGCAGCGCTAAAATGAGCAATTCGATTTAATTTCATGCAGCAGTTTTTAATGAGACTCAGTCGCAACAACGACAGGCGGAGAAAAACCTGATTGGCATGCCCTCGTCAATCCAAAATCTCGTGAAATACGGCCAGAGGCGAAAAGCTCCGCACAAACACAGTCGGCGATGGACGACCGTCTCATGATCCGCCACATCCACGGGCTCATGACCGCTCTGCTCTCCGCCAATGAAATCCGGCTGACTTATGGCTACCAGAACCTGCTGGACGGAGTGACGCTTGCGGTTGGGGCTGGCGAAAAGATCGGCATGGTGGGCCGCAACGGCTGTGGCAAGACCTCGCTTTTGAAAATCCTCAGTGGCCAGAGCGCGGCGGATTCGGGGGAAATCGCGCGCCGGCGTTCCTTACGGATCGGTTATCTGCCGCAGGAATTCGAGCTCGATCCGGATCTCAGCGTGCAGGAAAACATCGCCGCCGGTGCCGCGGATATTGTCGATGCGGTGCGGCGTTACGAAACCGGCGACGGCAGCGAGGCGGAACTCGCCGAACTCCTGCATCTGATTGATCACGCCGATGGCTGGAATCTCGACGCCCGCATCAAGTCCGCCGCCACCGCGCTGGGCGCACCTCCGCTGGACGCCCCCACCGCGCAGCTTTCAGGTGGCGAAAAACGCCGGGTGGCGCTGTGCCGTGCGCTGGCCTGCCAGCCGGATTTGCTGCTGCTGGACGAACCGACCAACCACCTCGACGCCGAATCCATCCGCTGGCTGGAGGATTACCTGCGCTCGTTTCCCGGAGCGGTGATCTTCGTCACGCACGACCGCTATTTCCTGGATGTCATCGCCACGCGGATCATCGAGATCGACGAAGGCCGTGCGTTTTCCCACCCGGGAAACTACACCGCGTTTCTCGAATCGAAGGCTGTGCGACGGCAGATCGCCGAGCAAACCGAGCGCCGCCGCCAGCGTTTCCTGCGCGAGGAGCTCGAATGGGTTCGCTCCGGCGTGAAAGCGCGCGGCACCAAGTCGCGCCACCGCTTGGACAAGTTCTACGAAATCGAGGGCATGGAGGCACCGCCCGAGGAGCGGGAAATGGACCTGCTCATTCCTCCCCCACCCCAGCTCGGGGACATTGTCGTGGAGTTGGAAAACGCCGGCGTGAACGTAGGCAGCACAAAGCATCCGCGGTGGTTGTTCCGCCACCTCAACCTCAAGCTCGAACCCGGACAATGCACCGGCATCGTCGGCAGGAACGGCGTGGGCAAGACTACTTTGCTGAAGTTGTGCCTCGGCCAGATCCCGCCATCCGAGGGCCGCGCCGTGATCGGCAAGCGCGTGAAGGTCAACTACATCGACCAGACCCGCATGCAACTCGACGGCACGGGCTCGCTGTTAGATGAGGTTTCCGAAGGCAACGAAAAACTGATGTTCGGCGACCAGTCGCTCGGTGCGCGGGCCTACCTCCGGCGCTTCCTCTTCAACGACCAGCGCATCAACGAACGCGTCGATCTTCTATCAGGCGGCGAGCGAGCGCGGCTGATGCTCGCCAAGGTGCTCAAGAACGGTGGAAATCTCATCGTGCTGGACGAGCCCACGAACGACCTCGACCTGCCCTCGCTGCGCATGCTGGAGGAAGCGCTCGCGGATTTCGATGGCTCGGTGATCTGCGTTTCCCACGACCGCTATTTCCTCGACCGGATCTGCGATCAGATCATCGCTTTTGAAGAGGGTGGCGTCTTTGTGCAGCCGGGAAACTATTCCTATTATCTTGAAAAGCGTCACGCCCGCGAGGCGGCGCAGCGCGCCCAGGCCCAAGCTGCCGCGCGGGACGCCGAGGCGCGCCGCAAGGCTTCCGCAGCCGTCAAGCCGCGCAAACTGACCTTGAAGGAACGCAGCGAACTGGAAGGCATCGAGAGCATCATCCTCGCCGCCGAGCAGGCAGTGGAGCTCCTGGAACTCCGGCTCAACGATCCGGAGTTCCAAGCGAAGCATTTCGCGGAGATACCGGCACTGGTGGAAGAACTCGCCGCCGCCAAGGCGGAAGTCAGCCGCCGCTATCAGCGTTGGGAGGAACTCGAATCCCTGCGTATGGCCTTGGAGTCCTCGTGATAAAAAATCCGGACATCCTCTGGCGCAGGCCGCCGGGTTTGCTCAATCCTTGGTGTTTGGATGGGCAAGAACCTCCACCTTCACCGGCACCACGCCACGCTGGCGGAAACCAAGGCGCTCGGCGCTGCCGATGGTCAGGTCGATGACACGGCCGCGGATGAAGGGGCCGCGGTCGTTGATGGTGACGATTTCAGACTTGCCGTTGGCTTGGTTGGTGACGCGCACCTTGGTGCCCATCGGCAGGGTCTTGTGGGCGGCTGTGGCCCCCTTGTCGCAGAGACGCTGGCCGCTGGCGGTCTTGGTGCCGCGGTTGGTGCGGATGGAATACCATGAAGCTTTGCCATGCTCGACGGACTTCACCGCATATTGCGATCCATCGGCATGTTTCTTGGAGTTGGCGCTTCCGGTTGTCGCACAACCGGGGAGCAGCATGACGCCGGCGATTGCCAGGGCCACGGAGTTGAAGTTCCGGGTCAGGTTCATCGTGTTTTGTCTTGGGGTTCATCCCGCCGCCGGCAGATTCGGCTGCGACGCGCGGGCCCCGGTTCATAAAAGCCTGCTAATGAGGAGGCAAGAAAAACCCACCCAGGCCGGATAGCGGCCAAAACCCTGATATTCCAATGGAAAACGGCCAAGTGTTTCACATTTCTTAACTTTTTTTGGCATTTTTTTTGGCGAATTTCGAGCGATGCTTGTCACAAACCGCGGCCGCGTCAGGTTCGCGGCGATGAATGGATATTGGATGAACCGACGGTGTTTTCTGCGCGGCGCGGGCGCGTGGCTCGGAGCGGCTGCCGCGGGCATTCGGGCCGATACTGAGAAGTTCCGCACGGTTTCCATTTTCCACACCACGGACCTGCACGGCCACATCGTGCCCACCCGCACTTACGAGGGCGTTGAAAACGTCGGTGGTTTCGCACGCTGCGCCACCTGCATCCGCCAGTGGCGGCGCGAGTCGCCGCACTCGCTGCTGGTGGACCTCGGAGATGTCTATCAGGGCACGGCGGAGAGTTTGCTCAACCAAGGCAAGCTGATGATCGGGCTCTTCAACCAGCTCGGCTACGACGCGTGGGCCTTGGGAAACCATGACTTCGACTGGGGCCCGGAGGCACTTGAGAGAAACCTCGCGCTTTCCAAATCCCCCATCCTCAGCGGCAACATCCGCGTGAGCGGAAAACCGCCCGGCACGCTCGGCGGAGCGTGGAAATCCGTGCGATCATGGACGATGAAGGATGTCGGCGGCTTTCGCATCGCGCTCATCGGCCTGATCACTCCCGGTCTCCCCTACTGGCTCAATCCGCAGACGCTGGGCGGCGTGGTGGTGGAACACCCGCTCCAGGCACTCCAGCGCTCGATCTCCGAGGCGCGGGCGGAAAAGGCGGACGCCATCGTCGTGATGGGCCACATGGGCTGGCGGCGCGAGGATGATTTCGCCAACCCCGTGCGGGAAATCCTCAAGAGCGCGCCGGGCGTGGACGTATTCCTCGCGGGCCATACGCATCAGGACCAGCCGTCGTGGAAAGTCGGCAAGGTGCTCTGTTCCCAAGCCAGCTACCACGGCATCCATTGCGGGCGGGTGGACCTCACCTTCGATATCGCGAGCCGCAAACTCATCGGCCGCGACGCACAAACGGTCTTGATGGACGCCGGTTTCGAACTCGACCCCACAGTGATGG
>Ga0209391_10001681_pt1 | contig 11519 bp, 11 predicted proteins | sample PPLLak3March2015_FD_187246 | JGI IMG/M metagenome (GOLD analysis project Ga0209391, IMG submission 187246) | Freshwater sediment microbial communities from Prairie Pothole Lake near Jamestown, North Dakota, USA - PPLs Lake P7 Core (1) Depth... | ecosystem: Environmental > Aquatic > Freshwater >... | reverse complement strand
CCGTCGTCGAATGCGACGGCGATGCTCAGGTAATCGTGCGTTGGCAGGCTGTCCTCGCGCAGGTCGATCGGGAGGCTGTCGACGCGCCAGCGCCAGTTCAGGAACGTGCCCGGCTGCAGCGGCAGCGCGGCGGGATGACGCAGGATACCGGCGTCGCCGTGCGTGTCGCAGCACACCGATGGCTGTCGATCCGGCGTGCTTCCCGATCGATACAGTTCGCCGGGCCCGACATACCAGAGATAGTCCCACCCCGCAGGAGCGGGCGAAGTCGCCGCGAGACGCGATGCCTCGGCGGCGACAGGTGCTGGCAGGGGCGCGTGCTTTTCCGTCTCACGCAACACTGATGCGGGCTCGACACCAGGCCGCCACTTGAGCAGCAGCACGACCAGGCCGCCCGAGACCTTGCCGTAGTCACCCGCGCCGTGACCAAGGTCGCCTTGCGGGGTGGACCATTCGCCGGGAAAGTAGCTCGCTAGCTGCAGCGGACCGTCAGCCCCTGCCTGGAAGCTGTGAGTATCGCGCGTGCCGCGCAGCACGGTGCCCGAGGCGCCGGCACGCGCCCAGAGCTGAAACGACGGTGGCACCCAGATATCGAGCGCCCGCGACAGGTACACGCGACCGGCCGCGAACCAGGTGATCGTGTCGCCGGCGGCGACCTGTAATCCCGTGTCGAACCATGGTGGTCGCGTTGCGGGCAACTCGATGAAGCGATGCTCCGCCAGTGACTCCACCGGCACGGTTCGCACCCAGGCCTCGAGTTCGCGGCGCCATGCAGCCAGGTCTGGCGGAGCCCTCTCGACAGCGGGTACGCCGCGGTGGCGCATGAGCCTGCGTGCACCGAGCCTTGCAGCGACTGCGAGGTCGCGCGCGATAGCACCGATGTCCAAGCGGTGGGCCCTGCCGTCGGGAGGTTGGGACGTAGACTAATGCAAGTTGCGCGTAGCGGTCGAAGCCCTTGCTGGGCCCTGTGGGCGCTTCTTGGCGGCACGCCCGCGGACCGTCGGGGCCTTCTTCTTGCCAGCGGCCGCCGCGCCTTGCGTGAGCGAGCGTTGCAGTTCGACCAGTGCATGCATGGTCGCGTCGGCCAGTCGCTGCACGTCGGGGACTGCCTCGCGCAGTGCGATGAACGTGACGTGCAGTTCGTCGTCGTAGTTGCTGATCGTGATGTTGAGCACCTGGTGATGCGCGACGACGGACACCGGCAGTGCGAGTTCGACCGGCAGGCCATTGAAATAGACCCTGCCCTCGAGACCGGCGGGGTTCGAGATCACCGCGTTGGCCAGCATCGGCAGATCGCCGAGGTTCAGCGATTCGATCGCGCTGGCGATGGCGTGCTCGAAGATCGAGTACATGAAGAGCGCGTCCGCGCCGATCGACTTGACCTCTTCCTTCACGAGCCGGGTCTCGGCCACGATGTCGGCGAGCCGTTCGGCGGGTGTGCCGCCGGGGCGGCCCATCGGCACCTGCAGGATCGTGATCCGGTTGCCGGCGCCGGGCCCTTCGTGCAGCGCCACGGGCATGTCGGCGACGAGCGGTCGCTTGGTGTGCAACCCGTGCTCCGCGAGGTAACGGTTCAGCGCGATGTCGAGCACAGCGAGCAGCACGTCGTTGATCTTCGCGTTGCCGCGCTTCGCGACGGCACGCACCCGCGCCAGCGGCAACGAGCAGTGGGCCATGACGCGGTTCGGCGAGGGCGCCGCCTTGAGCACGTCGGGGGTGGCGATGAAGGGTGTGGCCATGCCCCGGCCGATCCCGAGGTCGCGACGGCCGAGGTGCCACATCAGCTTGACCAGGTCGCCTGCGGTGCGGCCCGCCGCGATACCGGTGTGCAGCAGTTCGGTGGCCAGGCTGCCCTTGCGCGACGACTCCGCCGTGTGCGCGGCTCGCGGTAATCCCCGCCAGAACGCCTGTGGGCTCCGCGCTGAAGCCGTGCGGGTCACGATGTTCATGATGACGTTGATGAAGCCGATGCCGTCGATCAGCCCGTGGTGCGTCTTGAAATAGAGGCCGACGCGGTTCCGGGCAAGCCCGTCGAAGACATGCACCTCCCACAGCGGGCGGCAGCGATCGAGACGTTTCGCGTGCAGCGTGCAGACCCGGTCGAACAGGGCCTGGACGTCGCTGTCATCGGGCAGGTCGTGCCGGAACACCTGTTCCGCGGGGTTGATGTTGTCGTCTTCCATGAGCACAGGCCAGCCGGCGACGACATTCTCGGCCAGGCGCTGGTTGAACGGTGGGCCAACAGGGCAGCGCACCATCCTGCGGACGAGGTCGTCCCCAGGTCGCCCCCGCGCCGTCCTGCGGCCCTTCAAGACGACGAGCACGCCGACATTCATCGGCCTTTGCTCGGTTTCAAGCAGGAAAAACGCCCGGTCCATCGGCGACATGCGTGGCATGGCCCTAGCGTAGCGCACGCCGCGCAAGGCCACATTTCGCTTATGGCTAGCTGCGCTGCAGCAATCCCGTCGCTGCCGGGCTAGGTCGACGCCTTGAGGACCTTGAACTCGTCCTCGAGGTTTTTCTTGAGTTCGTCGCCCGCAAACGACGCGATCAGGCCGCCGAGCAGCGGGATGCCGCTGGTGATGTCGAAGTCCCACTGCACCGAGCTGCCGCCCTTTTCAGGCTGCAGGGCTTTGGTGCCCACGATCTTCACCGGGACACCCTTGATCTCCACGACGATGTCGGATGAATAGCCTTTGCCATCCGCCGCCCAGTCCTCGGTGTGCGAGACCTCGTTGGTCGAGGGCACCAGCCGCTTGAGCGCCGCCGGTGGATTGGCCGGCATCTTGCGCGCGATCTTCAGTTTCACGTTGGGGGCGCGACCTTCGCGCTTGATCTTGACGTCGGTCCCGGGGAGCTTGCCGTAGATCGCCTCCTGGCTCTTCTGCTCAGTGCAGAGCTTGAAGGCCGAATCGACGTCCGTCTTGAGCGAATGCTTGACCTGGATCTTCATGATGTCGCTTTCCCGTGTTGCCTGCGGACTAGATGCCCAGCCAATGGCGGACGAGCAAGGATACCGCCTTCACGATGGCCAGGATCACCCCCCAGGCAAGCGTCAGCGCCGCTGCCGTGGTCGCCACGCCGGCCAGCGTGGCTTTGCCGTCCTGTTCCAGCAGGGCGAAGGCCAGGATGCAGATCGCGACGCCTGGCCCCATGTTGCCGAACGGCACGGGCAGGATCAGCACGATGCTCAGGACCGCGCAGACCAGGCCAATCAGCCGTTCGGCCAGTCCCGTGGCCAGCAGCGGCCAGCGCGGTTCGGACAACCGTTCTGCGTGTCGAATCCAGGGCACCACCACGTTCATCACGCGGGCGAAGCTCTGCCGCGTCACCGTCGACTCGACCACCGCCCGCGGCAACCACGGCAGGGCGAACCCGAGCATCAGCTGCAGCGACAGGAACAGCAGCGGGATGCCGAGCACGACCGACACGCCCGGTGCGTTGACCGGCAGCGTGTTCGGTGCGGCGAACACGAACAGCAGCGCACCGAACGCGCGGTCGCCCATCGCGTTGCGGACGTCGGCAATCGCGATCCGCTCCCGCGCCGGATCGTTGGCGATGTCCGCGAGCATGACCGACAAGCGCCGCGGCCGCCGCGGGTCAGGCGGAGGCAGTTGCGGTAAGCTCACGGAGCCATCTCGCCTTGCAGTCTTCGCGCCATGATGCGCTCGTAGAGCGACGGCGCCAATCGGCTCACCCACCACGCGGTGCGCGCCGTGCGGCCAATCAACAGCAGGCGGCTGCCGCGTTCGGCGCCGCGAAACACGCGGTCCGCGACGTCGTCGGGCTGCAGCCGTCGTCCGACGACGACCTGCGCATGCGTAGCCGCACCGCCTCCCGGGCCCAGTGCATTTTTCTCGATGCCGGTCGCAATGAACGACGGGCACACCATCATCACGTCGATGCCGTCGGGCGCGAGTTCCGTGCGCAGGCTCTCGAAGAATCCGTGCAGCGCGTGCTTGCTCGCCGCATACCCCGTGCGTGCAATCAAAGGCGTGTAACCGGCGACGCTCGAGACCGCGACGATCAGGCCGTGCGCCTGCTTCAGCGCCGGAAGGGCGGGGCGCGTCAGGTTGATCGCGCCGAACAGGTTCACTTCGACGACGCGACGCAGGATCGCCGTCTCCGTCGCCGCGAAGGCGCTGCGGTGCGAGATGCCTGCGTTGTTGACGAGTACGTCGATGCGGCCAAAGCGCGCAATCGCGGCCTCGACGGCGGCCTGGCAGGCGCCGGCGTCGGTGACGTCGCAGGAACTGGCGAGAGCTTCGAATCCGGCTTGCGCCAACTCATCCGCAACCGCTGCGACCGCGCCGGTGTCGCGATCCAGCGCGACGATGCGTGCGCCGCCACGCGCGAAACGAAACGCAAGTGCACGGCCGAGCCCGTTGCCCGCGCCGCTCACCACCACGGTTGCACCGTCGAACGAGCGGCGCATCAGGGCTTGCCTGCGCCGAGTCCGTGCGTGCGGCAGTAGAAGTCAAAGACTTCCCTCGACGTCCTGCGCGGGGTGTAGCCAAGTACTTCCTTGAGCCGGCGGTTGTCGAGCACGGGCCGGTAACGCAGGAAGTCGACCTGTTCGGGGCCGTAGCGGGTGAGTCGAAGCGGATGCAGCGTCGCGAGCGCCGCGCGCAGCAGGGACGGCGGCAACGTCAGGCACTTCTTGCCGAGGCGGCCGGCGATCTCCTGGATGCTGAGCGCCCCGTCGCCGGCGACGTTGTAGATACCGGCTGCGTCGGTGCGGAGCGCATGTTCGATCGCGCCAACTACGTCCTGGTCCCAGATGAAGACGAACGGGCTGCGTGCGCCGCGCAGCGCGATGATTCGGGGCTTGTCGAACATTGCCGTGATCTGGTTGCGCGTGGTCTCCCCGAGAACCGTGCCGACGCGGAAGACGACCTGGCGGAGTTGCGGATGCTCGCGCCGGTACACGGCCAGCATTTCCTCCACCAGCCGCTTGTGGTGCGAGTATGCAAAGGCTTCGTTGCCGCGGACTGGATCGTCCTCACTGAGCCACTCGGGGTTGTCCGCATGGTAGCCATAGGCTGCACCGCTCGAGGTCACGATGACCTGTCGGACGCCCGAGGCCACGCACGCCTCGAGCACGTTCTGCGTGCCCAGCACGTCCACGGCGTATTCGAGCTCGCGGTTGGACCGGGCGCCAGGCGTAACGATGGCCGCCAGGTGCACGACGGACTCGATTGAATGGGCGGTCAGCAGCGACGCGAGACCCGGCGATCGTACATCGTGCGTAACGTACTCGACGCCCGGCAGCCGCGACTGCGTGGGCGTGTCACGCACGTCGCTCGCGACGAGGACGTCGAGTTCACCGGACTGCAGGCGCGGCGCCAGCGCCTCGAGCAGCGTGCTACCCAGATAGCCCGCGGCGCCCGTGAGGAAGATGCGCCGGCCGCTCATGCAGCGGCCCCGGCGGGCAATGGTGTCGGCGGGTGCCTGCGCCACCAGGTGGCGAGCGACGTGCCCACGACGATGTGCCAGATGCCCCACCACGCCGCCACGATCGCCATGCCGCCCAGCCCGCCGAAGAAGTTGAACACCAGCACCAGGCCGAACCCGGAGTTCTGGATGCCGACTTCGAGCGCGACTGCACGTCGGTCGGCTTCGGGCAGACGCGCGGCCTTGGCCGTCAGATAGCCGGTGAGCAGCGCGAAGGCGTTCAGCAGAAAGACGAACAGCACGACGCGCTCGACGTACCTGAGGAAGAAATCCCAGTTCATGGCCAACGCGCCAACGACGAATGCCGCAAAGAACACCAGCGACAGGATACGCAGCGGCCGGCGGATGCGCTGCGCGAGCGCCGGCCAGTGCTGCGCCGTGTACATGCCGAGTGCGGTCGGGATCGCGAGCAGCACGACGATGGTGCCAAAGACCTCCCACGGGCTCAGCGTCACGGCGTGCAGGATCGGACGCGTGTGGGGGTTGAGCTCGCCCCAGAACGAGAGATTGAACGGCGTGAACACGATCGACCCGAGCATCGAGAACGCGGCGATCGTGACGGACAGAGCCGTGTTGCCGTGAGCGTAGTTGACGAGGAAGTTCGAGATGTTGCCGCTCGGGCACGACGCCACGAGGATCATGCCGAGCGCGATGCTGGGCGTGGGCCGCAGGATCATCGTCAGTGCGAACGCGACGGCCGGCAGCAGCACCGAGTGCGCGAGCAACCCGATCAGCGTCCCGCGCGGCGAAGTGAGGATGCCCTTGAAATCGGCGATGCGCATGTCGAGCGCGACGCCGAACAGCACGAACGCGAGGATGACGTCGAGCGCGATCAGCGATTCCGGCGTGAAGTTCAGCCGGACCGCGTCGAGCTCGTTCATTTGCCCTTGGGCTCGAGGTGCATGTCCTTGAAGTACATGAGCCCCGGCGCCCACATGTGCTTGACCGGGTCGACGTCGACGTGGATGACGGCCGGGCCGCCCGTTGCCAGCGCGCGTTCGAGCGCAGGGCGCAGCTCGCGCGGGTCGGCCACGCGTTCGCCGTGGGCCCCCATCGACTCGGCCAGCTTGTCGAAACGGATCTCGCCGAGGTCGGCCTTGATCGTTTCGTCGGGTCCGAGCGATTTCCTGATCAGGGTCTTGATCGGCTTCAGCGCGAACTGCTGGTTCATCTTCACCATGCCCCACTGCTTGTCGCAGAGCACGAGGTAGATCACCTGCAGGCCATTGCGCACCGCGGTCTCGATCTCCTGCGGATGGAACCCCATCGCGCCGTCGCCGATGATGCAGCAGACCGGCTTGCCAGGCCGCGCGACGGCCGCACCGGTGGCCTGTGCAACACCCGCGCCGAGCATGCCGAACTTGAACGTCGAGAGCAGCGTGTTCGGTACGCGCATCTCGTGGAAGAACATCGCCCACACCGCCGTGTTGCCACCGTCGGCGACGAGCGTGGTGCCTTCCGGAAACACCTGCTGGCAGACATGCGCGACGTGTGCCGGGTTCATGGGGACGGCCATGTCCTGCAGTTTTTCGTCGAGCTTCGCGCGCTCGTCGCGGATGACATCGCGGTACCTGGCAACCTGACGACGGCGCGCATCGAGATTCATGCGCGACTTGCGGGTCTCGAGCTCGGCCGCCAGGGCCGCAAGGAACAACTTTGCGTCGGCCAGCACGGCCAACGTCGCGGGCTTGTTGGCGCCGAGGATGTGGCCGTCGATGTCCACCTGGATCATCTTCTGCTCGGACGGGTGCCGCCAGTTCGGGGCCTTGCCCCACCAGTCGGTTTCGCCGAGACGCGATCCCACGCACAGCACGACGTCGGCGTCGTTGCGGACCTGGTTGTTCAGCTTGATCAGCGCCATCGGCATGGCGAGCTCATTCGTTTCGGGCAGCACGCCGCGACCGGCCCAGCTCGTCGTGACCGGCGCATGGAGCGCTTCGGCGACACGCCGCAGTTCGTCGTACGCGGCTGCGTGAATGACGCCACTGCCGGCATGAATGATCGGCAGCTCCGCGGCTGCCAGCAGGTCGGCGGCCTGCGTCACCTGGTCGGGCGCAGGCACGATCGCGTGCGTATTGCGGAACTGTTGCGGCTGCCAGATGGCGACTTCGGCCTTCACCTTGCCGTTCATGATCGTTTCGGGCACGTCGAGGTGCACGACGCCCGGTCGTCCTTCCCAGCAGTTGCGAATTGCGGCGCGGCCGAGTTCGGCGACGCGATCGAACGAGACGACTGCGTTGCTCCACTTCGCGAAATGCTTGATCGCGCCGACCTGGTCGAACGCCTGGTAGGCGCCGCCGCGGTCCGGATAGACGATCTGCGGACGGCGGCAACTCGTGATCGCGAGCACGCGATTGCCTTCCGCGTTCTCGACGACGAGGCCAGGCAGCAGATTTGCCACGCCGGGCCCGTTGCTCGCCATGCAGACACCGAGCTTGCCGGTCAGTCGTGCATAGGCGCCGGCCATGTGCGCCGCGCAGGACTCATGCCGCGGCGTAATGATCTCGATGCCGAGTTTGTGCAGGTTCGAGTAGAAGCCGAAGTACGTGCCGTCGATGATGCCGAATACTTTTTCGACGCCTTCTGCCTGCAGCATGCGCGCGAGCACTGCTCCGCCGCTGGTTTCACTCATGGCTGTGTCCCCGTCCCCGCGTCCGCCGGTGGTTCCTGGCGGACATGTATAGTTGGCTCGTTACTATACCGCGCCTCGTTCGGGCCGTAGTGCCGCGCGCCCGCGGTCCCTGCAAGCGCTGTGGTTTTCCACGATGAAACAAGCCCAATGGAAGCGTACGCAACCTGGCTGCCGGTGATCGCAGCGCTCGTCGCTGCCGGCGCCGCGGGCGGGTTGATCGCGGGACTGCTCGGCGTGGGTGGAGGCATCGTGCTGGTGCCGGCGCTCGACCTGGCCCTCGGCGCTGCCGGAGTGGATCATGCCGTCTCGCTCCACGTTGCAGTCGCCACGTCCATGGCGACCATCGTCCCCACGGCCATTTCGTCCTCGCGTGCCCATGCCAGCCGCAATGCCGTCGACTTCGCGGTCGTGAAGCGCTGGGCCGTGCCGATCGTCTTCGGTGCGCTCGCGGGCTCGCTTGCCGCGGCACACGTGCAGGGCAACGTACTCGCCGCGGTCTTCGGTACGGTGGCGTTGTTGTCCGCGCTCAAGATGTTGCTGCCGCTCGATCGCGTGGTGCTGCGCCCGTCGCTGCCGGGCGGCGTCATTGGAGCGCTGATTCCGGCGTTCATCGGAGCGATCTCCGCGATGATGGGGATCGGCGGCGGCACGTTGAGCGTTCCCACCATGACGTTGTGCGGTGAGCCGGTGCACAAGGCAGTTGGCACCGCTGCACTGCTGGGACTGTGGATCGCCTTGCCGGCGACACTCGGTTATCTGCTGGCTCGTCCGGCCGAGGCCGCCGCGCTGCCGCCGCTGACGATCGGCTACGTCAGCCTGATCGGCTTGGCACTGGTTGCACCCATCTCGTGGCTGGTCGCGCCGCTAGGCGCAAAGCTCGCGCACTCGCTTGATCGACGGAAGCTGTCCGCGGCCTTCGGCTGCTTCCTGCTGATCGTCGCGACGCGGATGCTGTATCGCGTTCTGTCGTGACATGGGGGTGCCGTGACATCGCTAGCCATACTTTCCCGCGTCGATCATCTTGTCTACGCGACGGCCGAGCTCGATCGCGGCAGCGCCGAGATCGAGGCGCTGCTTGGTATCCGCGCCGTTCCCGGCGGGCGGCACGCGGCCTGGGGCACGTGCAATGCGCTGGTTGGGCTGGGTCCCAGGTGCTACCTGGAAATCCTTGCGCCGGACCCGGACCACTCGACGGGACCCGCCTGGCGCCTGTTCGGGCTGGAAACCCTGGGCGCGTCGCGCCTGCTGACGTGGGCGGCGAACAGCACCGGGCTCGAGAAGCTTCGTGACTCCGCTGCAGGGGAGGGCGTCGCGCTGGGAGACGTTCTCTCCGGCGAGCGGCAGCGACCGGACGGCGGGGTCTTGCGCTGGACGCTGACCGACCCGCGCCGCGTGCTCGCGGATGGTGTCGTACCTTTCTTCATCGACTGGGGACAGTCGCCGCATCCTGCGCTGTTCTCTCCCAAGGGAGCAACGCTGGTGAGCCTGCAGGCGGAGCATCCGGAGGCCGCACGCGTGCGCGGCATGCTGCGCACGCTCGATCTCGAGTTGACGGTCCAGGACGGCCCCGTACCTGCGTTGCTTGCTGCGATCGATTGCCCGAAAGGTCGTGTCGTACTGCGGTAAAGGCGCTCGCCAGTAGAGACCGCAGCGGCATCGTACAGTTAAGGTCGTTGCCGCCCTGCCTCGACGATCGGGCGGCTTTGATCGTGCGCAATATCCGCAAGTCAAGTCAGGATAATTTGATAGCAATCTTCCCGGCCTGCACAGAGTACGACTGTTGTCCTGATCAACAGCGACTTAGAGTGCTTAAAGGTCAAGCAGCCAGGAAGAACCACGACAAGGAGTTCTCACGATGCGCACGACAAACTTCATTCCTTTGCTAGGAGTCTTGGCAAGCGTGGCCGGGTCCGCCATCGCGCAACCCATGGAGGTTGTCACCGTCGAGGCCGCCCGCTCAACCACAGTAGGCCAGTCGGCGTATGGCGTCCCTATCCGGGAAGTCACGATCCAGAGTCGCGTCAGCTACGCCGACCTCGACCTGACGTCGGAATACGGGGCGTTGCAACTAGAGAACCGTATCAAAGAGACTGCCAAGGCGACTTGCGAGCAGATCAAGGTCGGCATTCCCGCCGAGGGCTCGAGCCAGGAAGGGTGCGTCAAGGATGCTGTGGACGGCGCGATGAAGGACGCGCACAAGGTCATCGAAGCGAAGCGCTCCGCTCATCCTGCCAAGTAACCCTAGCCAGGCGCCAGGTCACGGAGACCGCGGGCGTGCCGTGTCCTGGACCTGCCCTCCTGGGCAGGTCAGGTGCGGCAGAAACGACATCTGGTGACGGCGCCTTTCGGATTCCGCACCGACGTCCGTTCACCGCACCGCATGATCGACTCGAAGCAAACATCCGCCGTCAGCCATGACACGCCGCCGGTCCGGGGCTAGCATCGCGTGCTTCGAACAACGGGCAAGGATGGGGCACGACCATGAACGCACTTCGAGTCCTGGTGCTCTTCGCGGCATTTTCATGGCCGGTAGCACAAGCGGCCGATCCGGTGGACGCAGCCGTTGCAAGCGGTGCCGCGGTCGCCGCAGCCATTGCCAGTCCCGATCGACCCAAGACCGACCTCGAACGTGACGCCGTCGCCAAGCCGGCTGAAGTGCTGGCTTTCCTGGGCGTCGCGCCCGGCATGCGGGTGGCCGATATGTTCTCGGCCAGCGGCTACTACACCGAGCTCCTAGCCCGCACGGTCGGCGTGAAGGGCCAGGTGATCGCGTACAACAACCCGCCGTACGCCAAGTTCGCGGAGAAGGGCATCGCCATGCGCTATGCGGACGGACGGCTCGGTAACGTGCGGCAGATCACGGCCGAAGTGGGCGACTTGCAGCTGGCGCCGTCGTCGATCGATGCCGCACTGTTCGTAATGAGCTACCACGACGCGTACTGGCGTCCGGAGGACGGCTCCTGGAACAAGACCGATCCGGCCGAGCTGCTCAAGCGGCTCTTCGCCGGGCTCAAGCCGGGTGGCGTGGTTGTCGTGCAGGACCACGTCGCGAGTGCGGGTGGTGACGTCGCCAAGGTCGTGGACACGCTGCACCGGATCGACCCGGCTATCGTGAAGGAGGACTTTGCCAAGGCTGGGTTTGTCTTCGAAGGCGAGAGCAAGGTGCTGGCGCACCCGCAAGACGACCACACCAGGCTCGTTTTCGACGAGTCCATCCGCGGCAAGTCGGACCAGTTCATCTACCGCTTTCGCAAGCCGATCCCCTAAGATGCCGGCGCGCGGCAACGGCCGCGCGTCAGGCTGGGTGACATGGAACGGACGGTATCCGCAGCGGATGACGGCGTGCTGCGACTGGCGATGTGGTCGGGGCCGCGCAACCTCTCGACGGCGTTCATGCGCTCGTGGGAAAACCGCGGCGACACGATCGTCATCG
>Ga0209391_10001680_pt1 | contig 11521 bp, 10 predicted proteins | sample PPLLak3March2015_FD_187246 | JGI IMG/M metagenome (GOLD analysis project Ga0209391, IMG submission 187246) | Freshwater sediment microbial communities from Prairie Pothole Lake near Jamestown, North Dakota, USA - PPLs Lake P7 Core (1) Depth... | ecosystem: Environmental > Aquatic > Freshwater >... | reverse complement strand
ACGCTTGACGTATTCGCCGGTTTTTTTGTGCCACGACACCAGTGTCGCCTCGGCCACTGATTCCGAGAGTTGAGGCACTTTCACATCGACGAGCATGATGACTCCATAACCATTTGATTTAATTGAGTAATTTAGCGGACTTTGATCAGAACTCTTCGCCTTCGGCGAGCGGCCGCGGCTTGAAGGCCCGCGGCTGGCTGCCGCCGGACAACGTCAGCGCCTGGTCGACAAGTTCCTTCTGCTGTTTTTCATGCAGAGATTTGTAGCCGGCAGCCGGCGAAGCCGATGAATCGCGCCCCGCGTAATACAATTTCTGATGTGGCAGCAGGTGGCGCATCAGGTAATGCTGGATGTGGCGCCACGAGCCCTGGTTGCGCGGTTCTTCCTGACACCAGACGATTTCCTTGGCATTCTTGTAACGCACGATTTGCGCGCGGAACTCTTCATGCGCAAACGGATAAATCTGTGCGATGCGCACCAGCGGCAGATTGGCAATGCCCCGAGCACGACGTTCGGTGCGCAGGTCGTAGTACACTTTGCCGCTGCAGAAAATCACACGTTCGACTTTTTCCGGATCGATTTCGCGCGCGTCCCAGTCCTCGTTGACCGGATTGAATTTGTCGTTGGCAAACTCTTCCAGCGGTGACACCGATTCCTTGTGGCGCAACAGGCTTTTCGGTGAAAAAATAATCAGCGGCTTGCGGTGCGGCCGCACCATCTGCCGCCGCAGCAGGTAATACATCTGCACCGGCGTCGCCGGCACACAGACCTGCATGTTGTAGTCGGCACAGAGCTGGAGGAAACGCTCGATGCGCCCCGAGGAATGCTCCGGACCCGCGCCTTCGTAACCGTGCGGCAGCATCATGGTCAGCCCGCACATGCGGCCCCATTTCACTTCGCCGGAGGCGATGAACTGGTCGATGACGACCTGGGCGCCGTTTACGAAGTCGCCGTACTGCGCCTCCCAGATGACCAGCTCTTTCGGGCCGGAGGTGGCATAACCGTATTCAAAACCGATCACCGCCTCTTCTGACAGCACCGAGTCGATAACAACAAAATCACTCTGGTCCGGCGCCAGGTGTTGCAAAGGCACATAAGTGCCCTGATCCCAGCGCTCGCGATTCTGGTCATGCAGTACGGCATGGCGATGGAAAAACGTGCCGCGGCCGGAGTCCTGACCACACAAGCGCACCGAGTAGCCCTCGGTCAGCAGTGTCGCGTACGCCAGCGTTTCCGCCATACCCCAGTCCAGCGGCAGCTTGCCTTCGGCCATCAGGCGGCGATCCTGCATGATTTTCTCGACCCGCGGGTGCACTTTGATATGGGCCGGCACTTCACAGACCTTGCGTGCCAGTGCCTGCAGTCTCTCCATTGGCAAACGGGTGTCGTCGTTCTCGTTCCACTTGGTACCCTTGTACAGACTCCAGTTGGCTTCGAACGGCGGCTTGTAATTGGACAGAATGGTTTTGTTGGTGTGGTAACCGCGGTCCAGGGCATCGCGAAACACCGCAACCATCTGGTCGGCTTCAGCCTCCGTGACTACGCCCTCGGCGATCAGCCGGTCGGCGTAGACCTTGCGCGGTGTCGGGTGGGAATGGATGCGCCGGTACATCATCGGCTGCGTCACCATCGGCTCGTCCTGCTCGTTGTGGCCAAGACGGCGGTAACAGACCATGTCGATCACCACATCCTTGCGGAACGTGGTGCGGTAATCAAGGGCGATTTCAGTGACAAAAGCGATGGCTTCCGGGTCGTCACCGTTGACGTGAAAAATCGGCACCTCAAGCATTTTCACCACGTCCGAGCAATACAGCGACGAACGTGAATCACGCGGGTCGGAAGTGGTAAAACCGATCTGGTTGTTGATGATGATGTGCACCGTGCCGCCGGTGCCGAAACCGCGGGTTTCAGCGAAATTCAGCACTTCCTGGATCACGCCCTGCCCGGCGAATGCAGCATCGCCGTGGATCAGCACCGGCAGTACCTGCGCCCCGGTATGGTCCTTGCGGCGATGCTGGCGTGCACGCACCGAACCTTCCACCACCGGGTTGACGATTTCGAGGTGGGACGGGTTGAACGCCACTGTGACATGCATCGGCCCACCCTGCGTCATCACGTTCGACGAAAAACCATCGTGGTATTTGACGTCGCCCGCGAGTACATCAGCCTGCTGCTTGCCCTCGAAGGACGAGAACAGGTCAGAAGGCATTTTGCCCAGCGTATTGACCAGCACATTAAGCCGTCCGCGGTGAGCCATGCCGATCACTATTTCCTGCACACCGCTATTGCCGGCATGCTGCAGCAGGTGGTCGAGCATCGGAATCAGGCCGTCGCCGCCTTCCAGTGAAAACCGCGTCTGACCGACGTATTTGGCGTTGAGATATTTCTCCAGCGTATCCGCCGCAGTCAGCCGCTCGAGCAGGTGTTTTTTGTAGGCCACATCGTAATTCGGCCGGCCACGCGTCGGCTCCAATCGCTCCGACATCCAGCGCTTCTGCGGAATGTCGGAAATGTACATGTATTCAACACCGATGCTGCGGCAGTACGTATCACGTAGCGCCTGCAGGATGTCGCGCAAAGTTGCCTTGGCGGGCCCGTGCAATGTGCCGGTGTCGAACACCGTGTCCATGTCCTGCTCGTTGAGACCGTAGTGCGTGGGATCAAGCTCCGCAATCACCGGCGCTTCGATAATGCGCTTTAGTGGATCAATATCTGCCACGCGGTTGCCCTGGAACCGGTACGCCGATATCAGCTGCATGACCGCAAACTGTTTTTGCAGGTTTTGCGCCGCGGCTGCACCGCCGCTGACCACGCGCCGGTTGCGGGCCATATCGACAAAACGCTGCTGCACTTCCGAATGCGCGACGTCGGCCGGGCCGTCATCGAGTTTCTGCAACTCGTCGAAATAACCGCGCCAGCGCGGCTCCACTGATTGCGGATCCTTCAGGTACTGCTCGTAAAGGCCCTCGACAAACGGCGCGTTGGAGCCGAACAACAACGAGGTTCCGCGGGATTCCTTCATCATGTCTGCACCTGAAAACTGAAAGAGTTACAGCCGGTCAGGCGCCGCCGGCGACGGCGCCCTCGGGCTTATTTGCGTTTGGAGACCGGCACAAACTCGCGGCTCTTCGAGCCGGTGAACAATTGCCGCGGACGACTGAGTTTCTGTTCCGGATCGGCTATCAGTTCTTTCCACTGCGCAATCCAGCCCACGGTGCGTGCCAGCGCAAAAATCGCGGTGTACATGCTGACGGGGATGCCCAGTGCCTTATAGACGATTCCCGAATAGAAATCGACGTTCGGATACAGCTTGCGCTTGATGAAATAATCATCTTCCAGCGCAATCTTCTCCAGCGCCATCGCCAGCTTGATCAGCTTGTTGTCTTTCATGTCCATCTCCTCCAGCACCTCGTGGCAGGTGCGCTGGATGATCTTGGCACGGGGGTCATAGTTCTTGTAAACACGGTGGCCGAAGCCCATCAGCATGGCCTGCCCGTCCTTTTCCTTGACCCGCTTGATGAAGCCCGGGATGTTTTTCACATCGCCGATTTCATCGAGCATTTTCAGTACGGCCTCGTTGGCACCGCCGTGCGCCGGGCCCCACAGGCTGGCAATGCCGGCGGATATGCAGGCGAAGGGGTTGGCGCCGGTAGAACCGGCAAGGCGCACCGTCGAGGTCGAGGCATTCTGTTCGTGGTCGGCGTGCAGGATCAGGATACGATCCATCGCGCGGGAGATCACCGGATTGGGCTTGTAATCCTCGCAAGGATTACCGAACATCATTTGGAGGAAGTTTTCCGTGTACGACAGCGAATTCTTCGGATACATGAACGGCTGGCCCATGTTGTACTTGTAGGCCATTGCGGTAATCGTTGGCAATTTGGCGATCAGGCGGAAGGCCGCGATTTCACGACTGCGCTCGTCATGGATGTCTATCGAATCATGATAGAAAGCCGACAGCGCGCCGACCACGCCGCACAACACCGCCATCGGATGGGCGTCGCGGCGGAAACCGCGGAAAAAATAAGTCATCTGGTCGTGCACCATGGTGTGCTTGCTGACAATGTCATCGAATTCGAACTTTTGCGCTTTGTTAGGCAATTCACCGTTGAGAATCAGGTAGGCGACTTCGAGAAAATCGCACTTCTCGGCCAGTTGTTCGATCGGATAACCGCGATACAGCAGGATGCCTTCGTCACCGTCGATATAAGTGATGTTGGAGCGACAACTCGCGGTCGACATGAAGCCGGGGTCATAGGTGAACTTTCCCGTTTTGGCGTACAGGCTGCGGACGTCGATCACGTCAGGGCCGATGGTGCCGCTGAATATCGGGAAGTCCACCGCGGGGCTACCATCACTGAACGACAGGGTTGCGAGCTTTTCCTTCATGACAATCTCCGTTTGATCAACCTGCTGGTTTTAACCGATAAAAATTATGGATGTTGTGTCTGTTACCTGAACTACCGTAACTTGCATTACCGAAACCTGGAATACCATTATTACCGGCTACCGTTACACCTGCCGCAGCCGTCTGATCAGAAAATCATAACGTCCGGGCACCTCCTCCTGCTCCATCACCCAGGCCAGCAGCATGGGATCCGGTTCGTTCAGCAATTCCTTGAACACCTTCACCTGCCCGGGATCAAGTCCCGTCAGTTCCTGCTCCAAAAAACGATTCAACAACAGATCCAGCTCCAGCATGCCGCGCCGGCACTGCCAGCGGATACGATCGATTTCGGCCATACCCCTCTCAAACAGTACGCTTGACGAGAAGATCCTTGATCTTGCCGATCGCCCTCGTCGGGTTCAGCCCCTTCGGACAGACATCGACGCAGTTCATGATCGAATGGCAGCGAAACAGGCGGTACGGGTCCTCGAGATTGTCGAGGCGCTCGTTGGTCGCCTGGTCACGCGTGTCGGCAATAAAGCGGTAAGCCTGCAGCAGTCCTGCGGGGCCAACGAATTTGTCCGGGTTCCACCAGAATGACGGGCATGAAGTCGAGCAGCAGGCGCAAAGGATGCACTCGTAGAGCCCGTTCAGTTCCTCACGGTCTTCCGGCGACTGCAGGCGCTCGCTCTCGGGACGCGGCGTGTCGTTGACCACATACGGGGTCACCGAGTGGTATTGCTTGAAAAACTGCGACATGTCGACGATCAGGTCGCGAATCACCGGCAGTCCGGGCAGCGGGCGGATCACCACCGGCTGCTTCAGGTCGGCGACCTTGGTGATGCAGGCCAGACCGTTCTTGCCGTTGATGTTCATCGCATCCGAGCCGCAGACGCCCTCACGGCAGGAACGGCGGAACGAAAACGTATCGTCAGTCGATTTCAACCGGATCAGCGCGTCAAGCAGCATGCGATCGGTGGGCTCAAGCGCGATGTCGTAGTCCTGCATGTACGGCTGCTCGTCGACGTCGGGGTTGTAGCGGTAAATGGATAAGCGCATCTGTATTCCTTGGTTCCTGGGGTGCTTGGTTCTCAATAAACCCGTGCCTTGGGTTCGAATGATTCGACGCTCAGCGGTTTGAGCTGAACCGGACGGTATTCAAGACGATTGTTGTCCTTGTACCAGAACGTGTGCTTCATCCACTGGGCATCATCGCGATTCGGAAAGTCACTGCGGTCATGCGCACCGCGCGATTCCTGGCGCGCATGCGCCGAAACCATTGTCGACATCGCCACTTCGACCAGGTTTTCCAGTTCGAGCGCTTCGACGCGTGCGGTGTTGAACACCTTGCTCTTGTCCTTGAAAAACAACTGGCCAGCGCGTTTGGAAACCTCGTTCATCTTCCGTACGCCTTCGGCAAGGCTGTCAGGAAAACGGAACACGCCGCAATGCAGCTGCATCGTGCGCCGCATCTCCGCACCCACTTCGAAAACGTCTTCGCCCGACTTGGCAGAGTCCATCCTTGCCAGCCGTGAAAGCGGACGATCGGCGGCATCTTTCGGCAGATCCTGATGTGAAAGCACATCGGCGGCCAGATCCATGACCACCTGCTCGCCCGAAGCCTTGCCAAACACCAGCAGATCGAGCAGCGAATTGGTGCCCAGGCGGTTGGCGCCGTGTACGGATACGCAGGCACATTCACCCGCGGCATAAAGACCTTTGACGATTGCGCCGCCATTGCTGCCGGCGAGCACCTGGCCATTCATATTGGTGGGAATTCCGCCCATCATGTAATGGCAGGTCGGCACCACCGGGATCGGGTCCTTCGCAGGATCGACGTTGGCGAACTTGATGGCGATCTCGCGGATACCCGGCAGGCGTTTGTCGATTACATCGGCGCCAAGGTGGTCGAGCTTTAGCAGGATGTGGTCCGCGTCCTTACCGGCGCCGCGGCCTTCCTTGATTTCGGTGGCCATCGCACGCGACACCACGTCGCGGCTCGCCAAATCCTTCACCGTCGGCGCATAACGCTCCATGAAACGTTCGCCGTTCTTGTTGAGCAGGAACCCGCCCTCGCCGCGCACACCTTCGGTAATCAGCACACCGGCACCGGCCACGCCCGTCGGGTGGAACTGCCAGAACTCCATGTCCTCCAGCGGAATGCCGGCGCGCGCCGCCATGCCGAGGCCGTCACCGGTATTGATGAAGGCATTGGTGCTGGCGGCATAAATGCGCCCTGCACCACCCGTGGCAAGCAACGTGGCTTTCGAATGCAGCACCATCACTTCGCCGGTTTCCATCTCCATCGCCACCACACCCAGCACGTCACCGGCCTGGTTGCGGATCAGGTCGAGTGCCATCCACTCGACAAAAAACTGGGTATGGGCGCGGACATTCCGCTGATACAGCGTGTGCAGCATCGCGTGCCCGGTGCGGTCAGCCGCGGCACAGGCGCGTTTCACCGCGCGTTCGCCGTAATTGCTGGTATGGCCGCCGAAGGGACGCTGGTAAATCTTGCCGTTGTCGAGGCGGTCGAAGGGCATGCCGTAGTGCTCAAGCTCGATCACCGCTTCATTTGCCTTGCGACACATGAACTCGATCGCATCCTGGTCACCGAGGTAATCGGAACCCTTGACCGTGTCATACATATGCCAGTGCCAGTTGTCCGGTTCCTCATTGCCGAGGGAGGCGGAAACGCCGCCCTGAGCCGCAACCGTGTGGGAACGCGTCGGAAACACCTTGGACAACACGGCCACCCGCAAATTGGCCTCGGCCAGTTGCAGCGCGGCGCGCAGTCCGGAACCGCCGGCGCCGACGACTACTGCATCAAATTTTCTGGTTGTAATTGCCATTGCTATTCATATCCCGCTTTTATTTGCGCATTTTTTCGACAAAATTTGATCCACTTATTTGCCCCACTCATTTCGTCCAGAGTATTTGTACTGCCCAGGCGCCATATGCGATCAGGGCAAGGATAACCACCACGTAAAGCGTCAGCCGCACGCCGGCGTCCTTGATGTAATCCATGAATATATTGCGCACGCCGATCCAGGCATGGAACAGCAGCGCAATAACAAACAGCACCGTCGCGTAACGCATCAGCGGTAGCTGCCACAACGCCTTCCAACTCCAGTAGTCGAACTTCGGCAGCATCACCAGCGCCATCAGCACCAGCATCGTGTACACCAGCATGACCACCGCGGTCACGCGCTGCGCCAGCCAGTCACGTACGCCGTAATGAGCACCAACCACCTCGCGGTTCACCATAACGCCCCCCCTACCAGCAGCGTCAGCACGATGCCGGTCGCCAGCACGATCATGCTGGTCAGGCGCGCAGTCGCAAGCTCAGTGCCGAGATCCAGGTCCAGGAACAGATGTCGGAGACCGGCCAGCAAATGATGCAGGTAACCCCACAGCAGGCCGAGCAGCACCAGCTTCATCAGCGGATGTGCGACGACGCTGCGGAATTCGGCAAAACTTGCGACAGATTCCAGGCTCGTCTGGAACAACCACAACAGCAAGGGGATAAGCAGGAATAAAACAGCACCACTGATGCGGTGCATGATGGAAATGATGCCCGGCACAGGCAGCCGGATCTGCATCAGGTTCAGATGCTTGGGCCTGGGTTTGGCGGCTGACGACGACACGCGCTCTCCTTGGTTACGAATTCGGACTCAACCCGCCGGCGCGCCGGCGGGAGCCTGGAAACAAAGCGATTGTGATGATTCATGGTCCATCTGAACGGGCTTGTTGCAGCGCTGCAAGCACTGCATCAGTTGAGAGTTTTTGGCACTCACGAAAACTGGCAAAAAACTGTCGGTAAAAGCAATTAAACGCCTGAAATACTACCAGCTTTCAGCAACCCAAGAAACGCAAAAGTATGCAGGCCAGCAGCAAAAAGAGTTCATGCGAGCCGCTCGCGTTGACGCACGCGTAAAGCAGTTGCACTTCACAACAATCCACATTTCACATCGCGTCGTATCATGCCGGCCCGCGACAAAGCTTCGCACGCACTGTGCGCTGCACATGCCCGCGAATAATTCCATCCTGCGGTCATGGTGTTGACCGTAAATCCCTGCGTTAGCTATCATCCCCAAGTTATCACTGGTGTCCGCGACGCAGCCCGAATTCCGCTCTGCAACACTGCCGCCATTCCCCAAAAACCAAGGAAATTCAGGAGCTTCCAGATGAAACGACCCATGCGCGTGGCAGTAACAGGCGCCGCCGGACAAATCGGCTACAGCCTGCTGTTCCGCATCGCCAGCGGCGAAATGCTCGGCAAAGACCAGCCGGTGATCCTGCAATTGCTGGAAATCCCGGACGAGCGCGCGCAAAAAGCGCTGAAGGGCGTGATGATGGAACTCGACGACTGCGCGTTCCCGCTGCTCGCCGGCATGGTGCCGGCCTCCGATCCGATGGTCGCCTTCGCCGACGCTGACGTAGCGTTGCTGGTCGGTGCCCGCCCCCGTGGCCCGGGCATGGAGCGCAAGGATCTGCTCGAAGCCAACGGCCGCATTTTTGCTCCGCAGGGCAAGGCGCTGTCCGAAGTCGCCAAACGCAGCGTCAAGGTGCTGGTGGTCGGCAACCCGGCCAACACCAACTGCCTGATCGCAATGAACAATGCCCCCAAACTCAAACCGTCGAACTTCTCGGCGATGATGCGCCTGGACCACAATCGCTCGCTGACCCAGGTTGCACAAAAAATCGGCAAACCGATCACCGACATCAAAAAACTCGTGGTCTGGGGCAACCATTCCGCCACGCAGTATCCGGACCTGTTCCACGCCACTGCCGGCGGCAAAAAAATCTGGCCGATGATCAACGACCAGACCTGGCTCGAAAACAATTTCATCCCGACCATCCAGAAACGCGGTGCTGCGATCATCGAAGCCCGCGGTTTGTCCTCGGCGGCGAGCGCAGCCAATGCCGCGATCGATCACATCCGTGACTGGGTCAAGGGCACCAAGGCCGGTACCTGGGTCAGCATGGGCATCCCCTCCGATGGCAGCTATGGCATCCCGAAAGGCCTCATTTACGGCTTCCCGGTGACCTGCAAGGACGGCAAGTACAAAATCGTCAAGGGCCTCGAGCAGAGCGAATTCAGCAAGGCGCGCATGCAAGCCACGCTGCAGGAATTGCAGGAAGAACGCGACTCCGTCCTCGGACTGCTCGGCTGATCAGAGCCAATGCCGACGCCAAAAGCGGACACTGCAGCAACGCAGCGTCCGCTTTTTTATTTTGAACTGAAGGATCACCTATGAGCGACAAACCCGCCACAGCCGGCTTCAAAGCAAAAAAATCCGTCGCACTGTCGGGCGTGCCTGCCGGCAATACCGCCCTGTGCACGGTCGGCCGCAGCGGCAACGACCTGCATTACCGCGGCTACGACATCCTCGACATTGCCGAGACCTGCGAATTCGAGGAAATCGCCTGCCTGCTGGTGCACGGCAAACTGCCCGACGCCGCCGAACTGCGCGCCTACAAGGCCAAACTCCAGTCCCTGCGCGGACTGCCCGCCGTGGTGCGCAATGTGCTCGAACAACTGCCTCCTTCCGCACACCCGATGGATGTCATGCGCACCGGCTGCTCGGCGCTGGGCGCGGCACTACCCGAGCGCGAAGACCACAATCTGCCGGGGGCGCGTGACATCGCCGACCGCCTGATGGCCTCCTTCGGCTCAATGCTGCTCTACTGGTACCACTACAGCCATAACGGCCGCCGCATCGAGGTCGAAACCGACGACGATTCCATCGGCGGCCATTTCCTGCACCTGCTGCACGGCAAACCGGCCAAACCGCTGTGGGTGCGCGCGATGCACACTTCGCTGAATCTCTACGCCGAACACGAATACAACGCCTCAACATTCACCTGCCGCGTCATTGCCGGCACCGGTTCCGACATCCATTCGGCGATCACCGGCGGCATCGGCGCGCTGCGCGGCCCCAAACACGGCGGCGCCAACGAAGTCGGTTTCGAGGTGATGAACCGTTACGAAACCCCGGATGCCGCCGAAAGCGACATTGTCACCCGCATCGCCAACAAGGAAGTGGTCATCGGTTTCGGCCACCCGGTCTATACCATCGCCGACCCGCGCAACAAGGTCATCAAAGAAGTGGCGCGCACGCTGTCGAAGGATGTCGGCGAACTTAAAATGTTCGACATCGCCGAGCGTATCGAAACCGTGATGATGCGCGAGAAAAAAATGTTCGCGAACCTCGACTGGTTCTCCGCCGTGTCGTACCACAAGATGGGTGTGCCGACGGCAATGTTCACCCCGCTGTTCATCATCTCCCGCACCAGCGGCTGGTCAGCCCACGTCATCGAACAACGCATCGACAACAAGATCATCCGCCCGACTGCGGTTTATACCGGGCCGGAAAACCGCAAATTTGTGCCGCTGGCGCAGCGCGGCAACCAGAAAAAGAAATGACCACGACGGTTCATCGCAACAACAGCACTAACGTTAATTACGGGGGGAGATCATGAAAAAAATATTTGCAGCACTGTGTATGATGATCGTGAGCGGCTGCGCATCAGTCCAGATGGGTGACTCTCAGGTCGACGCAAAACTTAAAACTTTTGCACCGCCGAAAGACAAGGCGGCATTATACGTTTACAGAAATGAAACTTTTGGCGCAGCGCTGAAGATGACCGTGCTTCTCGACGGCAAAATCCTTGGCGACACAGCCTCCAAAACCTACCTGTACGCCGAACTTGAACCCGGCAAGCACCGCCTGATATCGAAGACCGAAAACGATTCAGTTCTCGACTTCGAAGCCATTGCCGGAAAAATTTACTATGTTTGGCAGGAGGTCAAAATGGGACTGTGGCAGGCGCGCAGCCATTTGCAGATGATGGACGAAAAAACAGGGCAAGCCGGCGTGCTCGAATCACAGCTCGCCGTGGCACCCAATTAAGTCCTGCAGCACAGCCCCTCCCCTTATTATCCTTTCAGTCTGATAAAACATGTCCAGCCATATCTCCAACGTCCGCCCCAAACCCGACCAGGTCATCACCGACATCGCCGATTACGCCGCCAAGGCGAAAATCAGCAGTGCAGAAGCCTACAACACCGCCCGGCTGTGCCTGATGGATACGCTGGGCTGCGGTTTTGAGGCACTGTCCTACCCCGCC
>Ga0209391_10001679_pt1 | contig 11522 bp, 12 predicted proteins | sample PPLLak3March2015_FD_187246 | JGI IMG/M metagenome (GOLD analysis project Ga0209391, IMG submission 187246) | Freshwater sediment microbial communities from Prairie Pothole Lake near Jamestown, North Dakota, USA - PPLs Lake P7 Core (1) Depth... | ecosystem: Environmental > Aquatic > Freshwater >... | reverse complement strand
TGGTGGAGGCGGCGGGAATCGAACCCGCGTCCGCAAGCCCTACATTCCAGGACCTACATGCTTAGCCGTCTCTTTGATTCTCGTCGAACGCTACCCGAGCGGCAGGGAAGACGTTCGACCAGCTCAGGTGCATTTTAGCGAGCCAGCCCTCAGCACACTGGACCCGCGAGCTTGTGAGCGCGTCCCCCGGGTCTGGATGCACAAGCACATGCCAGTCGAGGGTTAGGCGGGATTAAGCCGCCAGAGCGTAGTTGTCTTCGTTGGCAACTAGTTGTTTGCAAGCGGTTTAACGAGGAACCTTGCACCTCGGCATGCACCTGGAGTTTCGCGACCCACGTCGAAACCGGTCGCCCCCAGATGAGCCTAGTGTAGGGGCAGTGGGCGGGAAAGCAAGGGGAAGGGGTAGGGGATGGGGGATAGTGAAGAGGTGATGGCTGCAACGTGAGCGACCGCGGACCTCTCTTACCTATCCCCCATCCCCTATCCCCTATCCCCTTCTGCGCAGCAGCCGCCCTTTCTCCCGCTCCCAGTCCCGGTCCTTTTCCGTCGCGCGCTTGTCATGCGCCTGCTTGCCCTTGGCGAGCCCGATCTCGAGCTTCACCTTGCCCTTGCTCCAGTAGAGCTTGAGAGGCACCACGGTGTGGCCTTTGCGCTCCACGGCGCCCACGAGGCTGTCAAGTTCGCGGCGGTGCAGCAGCAGCTTGCGCGTACGGGTCGGGTCGGCGACGACGTGGGTCGACGTGGTCTTGAGCGGGGAGATGTGGGCGCCGATCAGCCACGCCTCGCCGCTCTTCACCAGCACGTAGCCTTCGGTGATCTGCGCCTTGCCCGCCCGCAGGCTCTTGACCTCCCAGCCCTGCAGCGCCAGTCCGGCTTCGAAATTCTGCTCGATGAAATACTCGTGCCGCGCCCGCTTGTTGAGGGCGATCACGGGGTTCGGCGAGTCTTTGACCTTGCTGGGAGCGGCCATGGCGGTTCATCGGTGTCGGTCGCGCATTCTAGCCGTCCCGCATACACTTGCGGCCGAATCGGCAGACCACCGTTCATGGCCATCCACGAAGTCCGGCGCAGCGCGCTCGTCACGTTCAGTCCCGAGCAGATGTTCGACCTCGTCGTCGACGTCGAGCGCTACCCGCAGTTCCTTCCCTGGGTGACCGGCGCCGAGCTGCACGAGAAGTCCGAGCGGGACCTGCTCGCGAGCATGGAGATGCAGCGCGCGGGCGTCAGCGAGCGTTTCACGACCCGCAACACGTTCGAGCGGCCCTCGACGATGACGCTGCGGCTGGTGCGCGGACCTTTCCGGTTGCTCGAGGGTCGCTGGAGCTTCACGCCGATCGGCGACGCCGGCTCGCGCATCGAGCTCGAGATGCGCTTCGAGTTCGCGAATCCGGTGGTCTCGCTGCTGTTTGGCAAGGCGTTCGAGCAGAGCTGCAATTCGCTGATCGACGCGTTCATCGTCCGGGCGCGCCAGTTACACGGCAATGCCTGAGTTCTCCGGGATCGAGGTCGCGTATGCGCTGCCCGGGCGGCAACGCGTCGTGCGTCTGCCGCTCGAGCGGCCAATGAGCGCGGAGGAGGCGGTGCGCGCGTCGGGGCTGCTCGAGGAATTTCCGGAGCTGGCCAGCGAGGTGCTCACGCTCGGTGTTTTCGGCCGCAGGGTCGACGGACAGCACGTCCTGCGCGCCGGGGACCGGGTCGAAATCTACCGACCGCTCAAGGTGGATCCGCGCGACGCGCGGCGTCGGGCTGCGGCTGGACGATGACCGGCGGTGTCGCCGGCAGGGCTTCGTCGTCGATCCGTGGCTCAGGTGCGTCGACTTTCTCGACGGCGACGACCGTGTCACCCTCGAACCGGACGATGAAGTGCGCCGAATCCGTCCGGCGCGGACGGCCGTGAGTCAGGCGATACACGTAGTCCCAACGATGCGGTGCGAACGGATCGGAGACCATCGGCGTGCCAAGCAGGTAACGCACCTGGCTGCGCGTCATGCCGACCGTCACCTTGTCGACTTCCTCGGCGCTGAGCAGGTTGCCCTGCTGGATGTTCGGCCGGTAGATGCATCCACCCAGCACGACGGCCGCCGAGAGCAGCGCGAGCGTCAGGACGATGGGTGATGCGATGCGAGAATCCGGCGTCTTCATATGTCTGGAGTTGCCGGCCCGTGCCGGACATAATGGCCGCGGATGATACAGGAACCGCGCTTTCCGCGCGGCTGCTTCAGGACGCGAAAACCTTGGAACCCTCGCAGCTTCGTCGCGCCGGTCTGAAGATCACCGTGCCGCGCCTGAAAATCCTCGAGATTCTCGAGGTCAGCCAGCCGCGTCACATGAGTGCCGAGGACGTCTACCGCCGCCTGCTCGATTCGAACGAGGACATCGGCCTCGCGACGGTCTACCGGGTGCTCACGCAGTTCGAGTCGGCCGGGCTCGTGACCCGTCATCACTTCGAGGGTGGCACAGCCGTATTTGAGCTGAACGAAGGCGAGCACCATGACCACATCGTCTGCGTCGATTGCGGACGCGTCGAGGAATTTACCGACGACAGCATCGAGGACCGGCAGCGAGAGATCGCCTCACGCCTGGGTTTCGAGATCAGCGACCATTCACTGACCTTGCACGGCCACTGCGTGCGCGAGAGCTGCCCGTACCGGAGGAAGCAGCCTTAGCCTGCGAGCCTTCGAGCATCTCGCGCGCGTGCTCGCGCGTTCTGGCCGTGATCTTCGCGCCGCCGAGCATCCGGGCGATCTCATCGACACGCGCGTCGTGTTCGAGAACTTCGAGCGCCGTGCGCGTCGTCCCGCCCGCGGTGCGCTTGCTGACGCGAACCTGGTGGTCTGCCTGCGAGGCGACCTGCGGCAGGTGAGTCACGCACAACACCTGCCCGGACTCGGCGAGGGCTTTGAGCTGGCGACCCACCATTTCCGCCACGGCGCCACCGACGCCGGCGTCGACCTCGTCGAAAACCAGGCAGGGCAGGTGTGTCGTGTGCAGCGTCGCTACCTGCAACGCGAGACTGATGCGCGACAGCTCGCCACCGGACGCTACCTTGGCCAGTGGTCGCGGCGGCTGCCCGGGATTGGCGCTGACGAGGAACTCGATGTCGTCGCCGCCGTGCTCCGTGCACTGCGGCGGATCGCGCAGCTCGATGCGGGTTGCGAAGACGCCGCCGGGCATGCCGAGGCCCTGCATCAGCGAGCTGACGCGCTCGTCCAGCGCGGCGCCGGCGGCCCGGCGCGCGTCCGAGAGCCGGAGTGCGCTGCGATCCCGCTCGGCGAGTGCGGTCGCGAGTCGGCGTTCGAGGTCCGCGAGACTGGCGGATCCGTCGCGCAGGCCGGTCAGTTCCAAGGTCAATTCGTTGCGCAGGTCCGGCAGGCGCCCGGCCTCGACGCGATGCTTGCGGGCCGCTTCCTCGAGCGCGGCCAGGCGCGCCTCGACCCATTCCTGGCGCGTCGGGTCGGCTTCGAGCGAAGCTGCGTACCGGCGCAGGTTCGCGACCGCCTCCCGGCAGGCGATGGCGGCTTCCTCGAGCAGGCGCTCGGTGGCGGCGAGCTCCGGATCGAGGCTCGACAGGTTGCGCAGCAGCGATTGGGCCCGTCCCAACGCGCCAGCGACATCGCCGGCGTCGCCCGCAAGCAGGCTTTCCGCCTGAGCGGTGCCCTCGGCGAGACGCCCGACCGAGGAAATGCGGCGGCGTTCTTCTGCAAGCAGCCGCGGCTCGTCGACCTGCGGACTGAGTGCGTCGAGTTCCGCCACGTAGTGGGCAAGCAGATCGATGCGACTCTCGCGATCGCGCAGCCGCTGTGCGAAGGCCTCGCGCTCGAGGTCGAGTTCGCGCCAGCGTCGAAATGCATCGCGCATCGCCGCCACTTCCGCGCCGAGGCGTCCGCTCTCGTCGAGCAGGTCGCGCTGGTAGCCGCGGCGTGCCAGCGACTGGAATTCGAGCTGACCGTGGATGTCGAGCAGGTGCTCGCCGAGCGCGCGCAGCGACTGCAACGGCATGGCCTGCCCGTTGACGTAGGCGCGACTGCGTCCGTCGGCGGCGACGCTCCGTCGCAGCACGACTTCACCCTCGTGCGCGATGTCCTGCTCCGCGAGCCAGGCCAGCGCGCCGGGATTTCGCGCGACGTCGAAGACTGCAGTCACTTCGGCGCGTTCGGCACCGTGGCGCACCGCGCCGCTGTCCGCGCGACCGCCCACGGCGAGCAGCAGCGCGTCGACAAGGATTGATTTTCCCGCGCCGGTCTCGCCCGTGAGCGCCGTGAAGCCCGGTCGCAGCTCGAGTTCCACGGCCTCGACGATCGCGAAATCGCGAATCTGCAGCTGGGACAGCATCGGGCAGCCTCAGGCGACCGGCGGGCCGTTGCGGCCGCCGCGGCCCCAGTGCAGCTTCGAGCGCAGGATGCGGTAGTAGTCGTGGCCCGGTGGATGCAGCAGCGTGGCGCTGATCGCCGCGCAGGCGACGCGCAGCCGCTCCCCAGGTGCGAGGTCGCAGAGCACCATGCCGTCGCAGATGACCTGGGCGCGGGCCTCGAAGCGGTCCGCGAGCTCGATCTCGACGATGCTGTCGGCGCCCACGACGATCGGGCGATCGGACAGCGTGTGCGGGCAGATCGGCACGAGCACGATGGCCGCGAGGCTTGGATGCACGATCGGCCCGCCGCACGAGAGCGCGTAGGCGGTCGAGCCCGTCGAGGTCGAGACGATGAAGCCGTCGCCGCCGTGGGTGTTCACATAGGCGCCGTCCACCCACGTGCGCAGGTCGAGCATGCGGCCGGTCTCGCGCTTCGCCACGACGACGTCGTTCAGCGCGAGGGCCGTCGACAATCCTTCGGCCGAATCGAGCCGCGCTTCGAGCAACATCCGCGTCTCGGGGAGGCAACGCCCATCGAGCGCGTCGTCGACGCTCTCGAGCATGCGGTCGGGCCCGACGTCGGCGAGGAACCCGAGGCGGCCGCGATTGATGCCGAGGACCGGCACCGAACAGGCGGCCGCCATCCGCGCGGCGTGCAGCATCGTGCCGTCGCCGCCCACGGCGACGAGCAGGTCGGAGACGCGCGCGAGTTCGCTTTCGGGCACGAGCGTCACGGGCAGCAGTCCGAAATCGATCTCGATGCCGGTGACCGCCCGCACGTGCCGGCCGCGCTCCAGAAGGTGCGCTGCGAGCGCAAGCATGGCCTCGCCGACTCGCGGATCGGAAGCGCGGCCCGTGAGGGCGACGGTCGAATAGGCCACGTTGCCGGTCTCCATCGGTGTATGGTCTTTTAGCACGCTGGCGTCACGCCGGGCCAGCGCGCAATCGTGCGCGAAGCGGCGCATTTGCGGCGCTTGACTTCCGCAAAACGCCGGCGCTAGTTTTGTCGACGATCCTCCGGAAAACATTCGTCCGGACAGGGGTTTGCAGCATGGCGCGGGACACCGCCGAAGACCAGCTCAACGAGCGCGCGCAGCACCTGCTCAAGGTCCTCGTGGAGAGCTACATCCGCGAGGGGCAGCCGGTCGGCTCGCGCACGTTGTCGCGCGACTCCGGCCTGAACCTGAGCGCAGCGACGGTGCGCAACGTGATGGCGGACCTCGAGGAGTACGGGTTCGTCACGTCGCCGCATACGTCGGCCGGGCGCGTGCCGACCGACAAGGGCTACCGCTTCTTCGTCGACACGCTGTTGCGCCGCCGCCAGGAGGGTGCTGCGGACGACGTGATCGACGAGTTGCGCCGCCGGCTCGACGACGAGCACGATCGCGATCCCAAGGCCATCGTCGCCGTGGCATCGCAGGTGTTGTCGTCGATCACGCATCTCGCAGGCGTGGTCACGATCCCCCGGCAGCCCCACCAGGCCCTGAGCCAGATCGAGTTCCTGCCGTTGTCCGACAATCGCGTGCTCGCCGTGATGGTCGTCAACGGTCGCGACGTGCAGAACCGGATCGTGCAGCTCGATCGGTACTACTCGGCCGAGGAGCTGCGTCGCGCGGCGAATTTCCTCAATCACCAGTTCGCGGGCAAGGAACTGAGCCGGGTGCGCGAGGACCTGGTCGCGGAGCTCCAGCAGACTGGGGAGCGCCTCAATCAGCTGATGCTGGACGCGATCCGCGTGGCGCAGCAGATGCTCGGCGAAGGCGCTCGCGAGACGCCGGAATACGTGATTGCCGGCGAGACGAACCTGATGGAGTTCGCGGAACTGTCGAACGTCGACAAGCTGCGCCGCCTGTTCGAGGCGTTCACGGCGCGGCGCGACATCCTCAACCTGCTCGACCTCAGCCTGCGGGCCGAGGGCGTGCAGATCTTCATCGGGCAGGAGTCCGGCTTCCAGATCCTCGACGATTGCAGCCTGGTCACGGCCCCCTATGCGCTCGACAACGAGACGGTGGGCGTGCTCGGCGTGATCGGCCCGACCCGGATGGCCTACGAGCGGGTGATCCCGATCGTGGACGTCACGGCACGGCTGCTCGGTTCCGCCTTGAATTCCCGACGCTAGTCCCGATATCCCGGACAGGTTGCGAGCCCCCCGGCCGTTCCGGGCGGCCCTTCAGCGTCTTGACTGCAGGCAGGGTGACATGACGACGAATCCCGAATCCGCAGCGGCCAACCCCGTCGAGGGTGAGGCGGTGCAAGAATCCGGCGACCTCGAGGCGGCACTCGCCGCGGCGAACGCCCGCGCCGACGAAAACTGGAACAGTTATCTGCGCGCCGTGGCCGAGACCGAGAACGTCCGCAAACGCGGCCAGCGCGACGTGGAATCCGCGAGCCGCTACGCCATCGAACGCTTTGCGGCCGAGCTGCTCGACGTGCGCGACAGCCTGGAGCTCGGCGTGGCCGCGGGGTCCGGCGGAGATCCGGAGCGAATCGTCGAGGGCATGGAGGCGACGCTGCGGCTCCTGAACCGGGCCTTCGACAAGTCGGGCCTGACGGTCGTGGATCCGCTCGGCGAGCCGTTCAACCCCGAATTTCACGAGGCGATGGCGACCCAGCCGACCGCCGACCAGCCCGACGGCACGGTCCTCGCGGTGGTCCAGAAGGGCTATCTGCTGAACGGCCGGCTGCTGCGGCCGGCCCGCGTGCTCGTGGCCTTGAATCCTGCCCGGCCGGCCCCCAACTAACCGGCCATCGAATTCCTGATTCCACGGAGCCTGTTCCATGGCAAAAGTCATCGGCATCGACCTCGGTACCACCAATTCCTGCGTCGCGATCATGGAGGGCGGCAAGCCCCGCGTGATCGAGAACAGCGAGGGGGACCGCACGACCCCGTCCATCGTCGCCTTCACCAAGGACGATGAGGTGCTGGTCGGCCAGTCCGCCAAGCGGCAGGCCGTCACCAACCCGCAGAACACGCTGTACGCGATCAAGCGCCTGATCGGCCGCCGGTATGAAGACCCGGTCGTGCAGAAGGACGTCGGCATGGTCGGCTACCACATCGTCAAGGCCGACAACGGCGACGCGTGGGTCGAGGTGCACGGCAAGAAGATGGCGCCGCCCGAGATTTCGGCGCGCGTGCTGATGAAGATGAAGAAGACCGCCGAGGACTATCTCGGCGAGGCCGTCACGGAGGCCGTGATCACGGTGCCGGCGTACTTCAACGACTCGCAGCGCCAGGCGACCAAGGACGCCGGCCGCATCGCGGGCCTCACGGTCAAGCGCATCATCAACGAGCCGACCGCGGCCGCGCTGGCCTACGGCCTCGACAAGTCGGGCGGCGACCGCAAGGTCGCGGTCTATGACCTCGGCGGCGGCACGTTCGACATCTCGATCATCGAGTTCGCCGACGTCGACGGCGAGCGGCAGTTCGAGGTGCTCGCCACCAACGGCGACACGTTCCTCGGCGGCGAGGATTTCGACAAGCGGGTGATCGACTACCTGGCGGCCGAGTTCCAGAAGGAGTCGGGCGTCGACGTGCGTCGCGATCCGCTGGCCGTGCAGCGCCTCAAGGAAGCGGCCGAGAAGGCCAAGATCGAGCTCTCGTCGAGCCAGCAGACCGAGGTGAACCTGCCCTACATCACGGCGGATGCCTCGGGCCCGAAGCACCTGGCGATGAAGCTCACGCGCGCCAAGCTCGAGTCGCTGGTCGAGGAACTGGTGCAGAAGACCATCGAGCCGTGCCGGATCGCGCTGAAGGACGCGGGGCTGTCGATCAATGACGTGGCCGAGGTGATCCTGGTCGGCGGCCAGACGCGAATGCCGCTGGTGCAGAAGTTCGTCAAGGACTTCTTCGGCAAGGAGCCGCGCAAGGACGTCAACCCGGACGAGGCCGTTGCCGTGGGCGCCGCCGTGCAGGCGGGCGTGCTGACCGGTGAGGTCAAGGACGTGCTGCTGCTCGACGTCACCCCGCTGTCGCTCGGCATCGAGACGCTCGGCGGCGTGATGACCAAGCTGATCGAGAAGAACACGACGATCCCGACCAAGGCGACGCAGGTGTTCTCGACGGCCGACGACAACCAGACGGCCGTGACGATCCACGTGCTGCAGGGCGAACGCGACCGTGCGAGTGACAACAAGTCGCTCGGCCGCTTCGACCTCTCGGACATCCCCCCGGCGCCTCGCGGCATGCCGCAGGTCGAGGTGACGTTCGACATCGACGCGAACGGCATCCTGAACGTGTCGGCGAAGGACAAAGCGACCAGCAAGGAGCAGCGCATCGTCATCAAGGCCTCGAGCGGCCTCAACGAGGACGAGATCAAGCGCATGGTGCGCGACGCCGAGGCGCACGCCGAGGAGGACAAGAAGTTCCGCGAGCTGGCCGAGACGCGCAACCGCGCCGACGCGCTGCTGCACGCGACCGAAAAGTCCCTGAAGGACCTTGGCGACAAGGTCTCCCCGGAGGACCGCGCGCGCACCGAGTCGGCGATCTCGGACCTGAAGGCCGTGATCCGCGGCGACGACAAGGATGTGATCGAGACCAAGGCGCGCGCGCTGGCCGAGGCGTCCGCGGCGGTCGCGCAGCAGGCCTATGCGAGCCAGCCGCCGGGCGGCGGGGCGGGTCCGGAGGCGGGCGCCACGGGCGGCCAGGCCGGTGGCGGGAAGGACGAGGTGCTCGACGCCGAATTCGAGGAAGTGAAGGACAAGGACGGCAAGGCGTCGTAACCGGCCGCGAGGGGTTATCCTTGCGCAGTCGATGACTCACACCGCCGCGGGCTGATCCCCCGCGGCGTTTTCTCATTCCAGAGCTGACCTGACCCGCATGGCGAAGCGCGACTACTACCAAGTCCTCGACCTGCCGCGAACCGCGAGCGAGGCGGACATCAAGAAGGCGTACCGGCGCCTCGCCATGAAGTTCCACCCCGACCGCAACCCGGGTGATCACGAGGCGGAGGGCAAGTTCAAGGAAGCGAAGGAAGCCTACGAGGTCTTGAGCGACGCGCAGAAGCGGGCGGCCTACGATCAGTTCGGCCACGCCGGCGTCGACGGCATGCGCGGCGGTGGCGGCAGCGGGCAGGGATTCGATCCCCGCGATGCGTTCGGCGACATTTTCGGCGACGTGTTCGGCGACATTTTCGGCGCCGGCCGCCGCGGGCGATCGCCGGTCTATCGCGGTGCTGACCTGCGCTACGAGCTCGAGCTCGACCTCGAGCAGGCGGTGTTCGGCGACACGGCGAAGATCGAGTTCACGACGCTGGCGGAGTGCGAGGAGTGCACCGGCACCGGTTCCGCCAAAGGTTCGAAGCCGACCAGCTGCGAGACCTGCCGCGGTGCCGGTCAGGTCCGGATGCAGCAGGGTTTTTTCACCGTCCAGCAGACCTGCCCGCGCTGCCAGGGCCGCGGCCAGGTCGTGACCGATCCTTGCGGCGAGTGCCGCGGGCAGGGGCGCCTGCGCAAGCAGAAGACCCTGTCGGTCAAGGTGCCGCCGGGGGTGGATACCGGGGATCGTATTCGTCTCTCGGGCGAAGGCGAGGCGGGTCGCAATGGCGGTCCGACCGGCGACCTGTACGTCGAGGTGCGAGTGCGCGAGCACCCGATCTTCGAGCGCGACGGCAGCCACCTGTCGTGCGAGGTGCCGGTAAGTTTCGCGCGGCTCGCGCTCGGCGGCAGTCTCGACGTGCCGACGCTCGATGGCAGCGCGACCATCAAGGTGCCGCCCGAGACGCAATCGGGACGGGTCTTCCGCTTGCGCGAGAAGGGCATCAAGCCGGTCCGCGGCGGCCCAACGGGCGACCTCTTCTGTCGCGTGGTCGCCGAGACGCCGGTGAAGCTCACGCGCGAGCAGAAGGACCTGCTGCAGAAGTTCGAGCAGTCGCTGCAGGAAGACGCGCCGCGCCACCATCCGCGCGAAGAATCCTGGCTCGACGGCGTCAAGCGTTTCTTCACCAGCCTCGGGGATTGACCGGCTGATGCTCAACGTCGCCATGTTCGGCGCCTCCGGGCGCATGGGTCGCACCATCGTGCCTCTCGTTGCCGAGAGCACCGACCTCCGCCTGAGTGGCGCGCTGGCCGCTGCCGCCGATCCCTCGATCGGCCACGATGCTGGTGTCGTCGCCGGCGTGGCACCGCTGGCCATCAGTATCACCAGCGATCCTGAGCGCGCGCTCGACGGCGCGCAGGTCGTCATCGACTTCACGCTGCCCGCGGCGACGCCCGATCACGCGCGCCGGTGCCTGGCGCACTCCGTGCCGATGGTGATCGGCACGACGGGGCACGAAGACATGGCGCTGGGCGAACTGCGCAAGGTCGCCGAGCGCCTGCCCATCGTGATGGCGCCGAACATGAGCCTCGGCGTGAACCTGCTGTTCAAGCTGGCCGAGCTCGCCGCGCGAGCGCTCGACACGACCTACGACGCCGAGATCGTCGAGGCGCACCACCGGCACAAGGTGGACGCGCCCAGTGGCACCGCTCTCGGTCTCGGCCGGGCCGTGGCGCAGGGACGGGGCACGTCCCTCGAAGCGGCGGCTGTATATGCGCGGCAGGGCGTCACGGGCCCCCGGCCGGCCGGCGCGATCGGTTTCAGCGTCGTTCGGGGCGGTGACATCGTCGGCGACCACCGCGTGATCTTTGCGGGACCGGGCGAGCAGATCGAGCTCGCGCACCATGCCCAGGACCGCTCGGGCTTCGCCCGCGGCGCGCTCGTCGCGGCTCGCTGGGTCGTCGGGCGGCCGCCGGGGCTCTACTCGATGCTGGATGTGCTCGGGCTTTGATGCCTCGCGGTGGGGGTCGCCCTCCCGGTAACGCACGCGGGCCGGATCGGGGGTCGGGGACGGGCCAGCCTGTCCGCGGGCCGCCGTGAACCCATCCCTGGGGGCTGCGGGCGCCGCGTCCATGCCGCGCACGCCCCGCGGACAGGCTGGCCCGTCCCCGACCCCCGATCCTCCATCTGGCTGACGCCGTCGGCGTGTCGCCCGCTGCGCCCGGAGCCGCCAGGGATGGCTTCACGGCGTCCCGGCGAGCGCCCTCCCGAAACCCGCCGGAGGCCGCAGCAGGCAACGCAAGAGCGGCTGCGCAAACGTCCGCGAGGGGAACGCAGATGCGAAGCAAATCGTGATCGAATAGCGCGACCGAACGCGCTCGCGTAAACTTCCGAACTTAGCCCGTGGAGCAAGACACG
>Ga0209391_10001678_pt1 | contig 11527 bp, 9 predicted proteins | sample PPLLak3March2015_FD_187246 | JGI IMG/M metagenome (GOLD analysis project Ga0209391, IMG submission 187246) | Freshwater sediment microbial communities from Prairie Pothole Lake near Jamestown, North Dakota, USA - PPLs Lake P7 Core (1) Depth... | ecosystem: Environmental > Aquatic > Freshwater >... | reverse complement strand
CACGTCGCTGCCCTGCACGACGTAGCCGAGGTTGAGCAGCACCTCGGCGATGCCGCTCATGCCGCTGCCGCCGATGCCGACGAAGTGGATGGTGTGGATTCGGCGCATGCGGTCGTTCACGGCACACCTCCCGCGGCGGCCACACAGGCATCGGCGAGCCGCTGGTCGGCGTCCGGGACGGACGTCGATCGCGCGGCGCGGGCCATGCGCTCGAGTGCGGGACGCCCCGCCTCGAGCAGCGCGCGCAGCCGCTCGGCCAGCGAGCGCGGCGTGAGCCCGCTTTCGGGCAGCAGCACCGCGGCGCCCGCCTGCACCGCGAACTCGGCGTTGCGCGTCTGGTGGTCGTCCACGGCCGCCGGGAACGGCACGAGCACGGCCGCGACGCCCGCCGCCGCCAGCTCGGCGACCGTGAGCGCGCCGGAGCGGCACACGGCGAGGTCCGCCCAACCGTACGCGCCGGCCATGTCGTCGATGAACGGCCGCACGTCGGCCTCGATGCCGCGCGAGCGGTAGGCGGCGACGGTCTCCTCGAAGCCCTGGTTGCCGGTCTGGTGCAGCACCTCGGGCCGCAGCGCCGCCGGCAGCTCGCCGAGCGCCGCCGGCACCACGGCGTTGAGCCGCGCGGAACCCTGGCTGCCGCCGAACACCAGCAGCCGGATGCGTCCTTCGCGCGCGGCGTAGCGACGCTCCGGCGGCGCGACCGCGGCGATCTCCGGCCGGACGGGATTGCCCACGTGCACGGCGCGCACGCCGCGCCCGAAGCTGCCGGGGAAGCCCTCGAGCACGCGGTCGGCGACCCGCGCGAGCAGGCGGTTGGTGAGGCCCGCAACGGCGTTCTGCTCGTGCACCACCAGCGGCCGCCGCAGCAGCCACGCGGCTACGCCGCCCGGGCCGGACGCGAAGCCGCCGGCGCCGAGCACCACGCTCGGCCTGTGCCGGCGCACGGCGCGGAGCGCCTGCACGAGCGCCAGCCCCAGCCGGAAGGGTGCCGCGAGCAGCGTCGCGATGCCCTTGCCGCGCAGCCCGCTGACGCTCAGCCACTCGACCGGGATGCCCTCCGCCGGCACCAGCCGGGCTTCGATGCCGCGTCGCGTGCCGAGCCAGACGATGTCGTAGCCGCGGCTCTTCAGCACGCGCGCGGTCGCCAGCGCCGGGAAGACGTGCCCGCCCGTGCCGCCCGCCATGATCAGTGCCACGCCGCGGCTCATTCGCGCCTGCCCTCCCGCGCCACGGCCGAACGGCCGGTCGCCTGGGTCTCGTGGTGCACCCGCAGCAGCACGCCGAGCCAGCCGAGCGTGACCAGCATGCTGCTGCCGCCGTAGGAGAGCAGCGGCAGGGTCAGGCCCTTGGTCGGCAGCAGCCCCATGTTCACGCCCACGTTCACGAACACCTGCAGGCCGAGCCAGACGCCGACGGCCGCCGCGAGCAGCGACTGGAACGCGAGTCCGGCCCGCGCCGCGTTGCGCGAGATGGCGAGCGCGCGTCCGACGAGCAGCGCGAACAGGCCGAGCACCAGCACGACGCCCGCGAGGCCGAACTCCTCCGCCAGCACCGCGAACACGAAGTCGGTGTGCGCCTCCGGCAGGTAGAAGAGCTTCTGCACGCTCGAGCCGAGGCCGACGCCGAACCACTCGCCGCGGCCGATGGCGATCAGCGACTGCGTGAGCTGGAAGCCGCTGTCGAAGGCGTCCTCCCAGGGATTGCGGAACGAGGTGAGCCGGCGCAGGCGGTAGGACGAGGTGACCGCGAGCGTCGTCATGGCCGCCACGCCGAGCACCAGCGGCACCATCAGGTGCAGGATCCGCACCCCAGCGAGGAACAGCACGGCGAGGCCGGTCGCCATGAGCACGGTCGCGGCACCGAAGTCAGGCTCGAGCAGCAGCAGCACCGCAGCGCCCGCCAGCACCCCCACGGGCTTGATGAAGCCCTTGAAGTCGGCACGCAGTTCTTCGGCCCGGCGCACCGCGTAGCTCGCCACGTAGGTGAGCAGCAGGACCCGCGCCAGCTCGGAGACCTGGAAGTTCATGAAGCCGAGGCGCACCCAGCGGCGGCTGCCGTTCACCTCGTGGCCGATGCCCGGCACCAGCACGAGCAGCAGCAGCAGGAACGCCGCGCCCATCAGCACCTTGGAGTACTTGTCCCACAAGGTCGTCGGGATGCTCACCGCGACGGCGGCGGCCACGAGCCCGAGGCACACGAACGCGAACTGCCGCTGGAAGAAATGGAAGGGCGTGCCCGTGTCGCGGTCGGACACTCCGATCGAGGCCGAGGCGACCATCACGAGGCCCACCAGCAGCAGTGCCGCCACCGGGCCGATCACCCACGGGTCGATCGCCAGCCGGCGCGGGCGACCGGTGGAGCGGGCGTAGGAGAGGGCTGCGGCGGTCATCCGGCGAGGCTCCTGACGGCGGCGGCGAACTCCTCGCCTCGGTGTGCGTAGTCGCGGTACATGTCGAGGCTCGCGCAGGCCGGCGAGAGCAGCACCGTCTCCCCCGGCCGGGCTGCCGCGTGAGCGGCCGCGACGGCGGCACGCATGTCGGGCGCGTGCTCGATCCCGCACACGCCCTCGAGCGCCGCCGCGAGGCGCGGCGCGTCGCGGCCGATCAGCACGACGTGGCGGACCTTGCCCCGGAAGGCGGGTCGCAGCTCGTCGAAGGCCTGGTTCTTGCCGTCGCCGCCGGCGATCAGCACGACTGATCCCGCCGTGCCCTCGACCGCGGCGACGGTCGCGCCGACGTTGGTGCCCTTCGAATCGTTGACGTAGCGAACGCCGGCCACTTCCGCCACCCACTGCGCGCGATGCGGCAGTCCGCCGAACGCCGCCAGCGCCTCGAGCACCGGCGCGCGCGGCAGGTCGAGCGCCTCGCTCATCGCCAGCACGGCGAGGGCGTTCGCGGCGTTGTGCCCGCCCTGCAGGCGTAGCGCGGCGAGCGGCATGAGCGGCTCGCCGCGGCAGGCGAGCCGCGGCGCGGACCCGCCCGTCAGGCTGTAGTCGGCCGAGGGGTCGCGCAGGCTGAAGCTGAGCACCCGCTGGCCGGTGCGCGGCATGGCCCGCACGCGCGCGTCATCCGCGTTCACGACCGCGGTCTCGCAGCGGTCGAAGATGCGCGCCTTGGCGGCGGCGTAGTCGTCGAGCGAATCGTAGCGGTCGAGGTGGTCCGGCGTGACGTTCAGCACGGTTGCCGTCGTGGTGTGCAGCGAGTGCGTGGTCTCGAGCTGGAAGCTCGACAGCTCCAGCACGTACAGTGCGGGCGCCGGGCGTTCGAGCAGGTCGAGCGCCGGATCGCCGAGATTGGCGCCCGCGATGGCCGGACGGCCTGCGGCGCTCGCGACCTCCGCGAGCAGCGCGGTGACGGTGCTCTTGCCATTGGTGCCGGTGACCGCGGCCACCGGCGCCCGCGCCTCGCGCGCGAACAGCTCGATGTCGCCCACCACCGGCAGGCCGCGCCGCGCCGCCTCGACGGCGAGCGGCTCGCGCAGCGAGAGGCCGGGCGAGATCACGACCTGCGACACGCCCTCGAGCAGCGCGTCGTCGAACGCGCCGGTGCGCAGCTCGACCTCCGGCACCTGCTCGCGCAGCGACTTGGAGCCCGGCGGCTCCGCGCGCGTGTCGGCCACGCGCACGGCGAGGCCCTTGCGTCGCAGGTAGCGCGCGCAGGACAGCCCCGTGCGGCCGAGCCCGAGCACCAGGGCGCGGGTGCCGGCCTCGAGCGGTGCGAGGTTGGGAGGAGCGTGGCTCATCGCAGCTTCAGCGTGGCGAGGCCGACGAGCACGAGGATCACGGTGATGATCCAGAAGCGGACGATCACCTTCGGCTCGGCCCAGCCCTTGAGCTCGAAGTGGTGGTGGATCGGCGCCATGCGGAAGATGCGCTTGCCGCGCAGCTTGTACGACCCCACCTGCAGGATGACGGACACGGTCTCCATGACGAACACGCCGCCCATGACGAACAGTACGATCTCCTGGCGGACGATCACGGCGATGACGCCGAGCGCGGCGCCGAGCGCGAGCGCACCGATGTCGCCCATGAACACCTGCGCCGGGTAGGTGTTGAACCACAGGAAGCCGAGGCCCGCGCCGAAGATGGCCGTGCAGACCACCAGCACCTCGCCGGTGCCCGCGATGTAGGGGATGCCGAGGTAGTTGGCGAACACCACGTTGCCCGACGCGTAGGCGAACACCCCGAGCGCGCCGGCGACCAGCACCGCCGGCATGATCGCGAGCCCGTCGAGGCCGTCGGTGAGGTTGACCGCGTTCGACGAGCCCACGATCACGAAGTAGGCGAGCACGATGAACAGCGGCCCCAGCGGCAGCACGAAGTCCTTGAAGAACGGCACGATGAGCGTCGTCTCGATGGGCGTCTTCGCGGTCGCATACAGCGCGATCGCGGCGCCGAGGCCCGCCACCGACTGCCAGAAGTACTTGTAGCGCGCGATCAGCCCGCGCGAGTCGCCGACCACGAGCTTCAGGTAGTCGTCCCAGAACCCGATCAGGCCGAACGCGACGGTGACGGCGAGCACGATCCAGACGAAGCGGTTGGCGAGATCCGCCCACAGCAGCGTCGCGACGACGATCGCCACCAGGATGAGCGCGCCGCCCATGGTCGGCGTGCCGGCCTTCGACAGGTGGCTCTGCGGGCCGTCGGAGCGCACCCGCTGCCCGACCTGGTGCTCGGCGAGCTTGCGGATCATCGACGGGCCGACCAGGAGCGAGATCAGCAGCGCGGTCAGCGCCGCGAGGATCGCCCGCAGCGTGAGGTAGCTGAAGACGTTGAAGACGCTGTAGTGCTGGGTGAGCCAGTCGGCGACGTAGCGCAGCATGCTAGTGGGCCTCCCCGCCGCCCGCGCACAGCGCCGCCGCCACGCGCTCGAGGCGGTTTGAGCGCGATCCCTTCACGAGCACCGTGATCCCGGGTCCGACGCCCTCCGCGAGCGAGGCGATCAGGTCCTCGGCGCTCGCGAACCAGGTGCTGCCGGCGCCGAACGCCTCGACCGCGTGGTGCGCTTCCTCGCCCACGGCGAGCAGGCGCGACACGCCGCACTGGCGCGCGAACTCGCCGATCTCCGCGTGCAGCTGCGACGAGCCCTCGCCGAGCTCGCGCATCTCGCCGAGCACCAGCCAGCGCTCGCCGCCGAGCTGCTCGAGCGCACGCAGGCCGGCGCGGACGGAGGCCGGGTTGGCGTTGTAGGAGTCGTCGATCAGGCGGCCACCGCCGACGAGCGCCTTGAACTCCAGCCGGCCCGCCACCGGACGCATGCCGGTGAGCCCCTCGACGATGGCATCGAGCCCGGCCCCGGCAGCGTGGGCCGCCGCCGCGGCCGCGAGCGCGTTCGTGACGTTGTGCTCGCCGGCCAGCGCGATCGTGATCCGCCGCCGGCCGAGCGGGCAGTCGAGCTCGAACTCCGTCGCCGGCCCGTCCTCGGACGAACGGCTGTGCAGGTCCGACGCGGTGAAGTCGGCGCGCTCGCGCAGGCCGAAGGTGACGATGCGCCCGGCGCCGCGGGCGAGGCCGTGCCAGTACGCCGCGAATCGGTCGTCGGCGTTGATCACCGCCGTCTGGTCGAGGCCGAGCCCGGCGAACAGCTCGCCCTTGCCCTCCGCCACGCCCTCGATCCCCCCAAAGCCCTCGAGGTGCGCCGGCCCGGCGTTGATGACGAGCCCGACGTCGGGACGCGCGATGCCGGCGAGGTGGGCGATCTCGCCGCGATGGTTGGCACCCATCTCGATCACCGCGTAGCGATGCCCGGGCTCGAGCCGCGCGAGCGTGAGCGGCACGCCGATGTGGTTGTTCAGGTTGCCGCGCGTGACGAGGCAGCTGCCGGCACGCGCCAGGATCGCGCCGATCATCTCCTTGGTCGTGGTCTTGCCGTTGCTGCCGGTGATGCCGACGACCGTGCCGGCGAAGTCGCCGCGCCAGGCCGCGGCGAAAGCCGTGAGCCCGGCGAGTGCGTCGGGGACGACGACCTGGGGCAATGGGATCGACACCAGTCGCGCGACCAGCGCACCGGCCGCGCCGCGCCCGAGCGCCTCGGGCACGAACTGGTGGCCGTCGAAGCGCTCGCCGCGCAGCGCCACGAACAGGGCCGCCGGCTCGAGCGCGCGGGTGTCGGTGGTCACGACGCCGAAGGCGGCGTCCGCACCGTGCAGCACGCCACCGCTGACCCGCGCGAGCTCGGCGAGAGTGCGGATCATGCCTCGACCCCCAGCGCATCGAGCACGACCTGGCGGTCGCTGAAGGGCCGCGACTCGGCGCCGACGATCTGGCGCTCCTCGTGGCCCTTGCCCGCGATGACGACCACGTCCCCGGCGTCGGCCTCCGCGAGCGCCCAGTGGATCGCCTCCGCGCGGTCGGCGATCACCTGCGCCGCGGCGGCTTCGCGCATGCCGGCCTGGATCTGCTCCAGGATGGCCCGCGAGGGCTCGCTGCGGGGATTGTCGTCTGTGAGCACGACGAGGTCGGCGTGCGACTCGGCCAGCGCGCCCATGATCGGCCGCTTGCCCGGATCGCGGTCGCCGCCGCAGCCGAACACGCAGATGAGCCGGCCGCGGGCGTGGGAGCGCGCAGCATCGAGCACCTTGGCGAGCGCGTCGGGCGAGTGCGCGTAGTCCACCAGCGCAAGCGGCTGTGCACCGCCGCCGAAGGCCTCCATGCGGCCCGGGGGCGCGCCACAGGCGGCGAGCGCGACCAGCGCCTGCTGCAGCGGCACGTTCCATCCGAGCAGGACGCCGAGCACGGCGAGGAGATTCTCGGCGTTGAACTCGCCCATCAGGCGCGAGCGCAGCGTGCCGGCGCCCCAGCTGCTCTCGACGTGCAGCGCGAGGCCGGCCGGGGTGGCGCGCAGCTCGGGCAGGCGGATCCAGCGGGTGCCGTGCTCCGCCCACAGTTCGTTCGAAGCCGCGAACAGCACGCGCTCGAGGCCGGGCTCGAGCCGCTCGACGAGCTCGCGACCGAAGGGGTCGCGCGCGTTGATCACCGCCCGCACGAGCCCCGGCGCGCGGAACAGCCGCGACTTGGCGTCGCCGTACGCCTCGAGCGTGCCGTGGTAGTCGAGGTGGTCGCGCGTCAGGTTGGTGAACACGGCGGTATCGAAGCGCACGCCGGCCACCCGGCCCTGGTCGAGCGCATGCGAGGACACCTCGAACCCGACGGTCTTCGCCCCGGCGTCGCGGGCTTCGGCGAGCTTTCGATGCACGCTCACGCAGTCGGGCGTCGTGAGCCCGGCGTCGCGCAGCGCGCCCGGACGACCGAAGCCCAGCGTCCCGAGGTAAGCGCCGCGCCGGCCGAGCAGGTCGGCCGCCTGCGAGAGCAGGTACGCGCAAGTGGTCTTGCCGTTCGTGCCGGTGAATCCGACCACCTGCATTTCCGCGGACGGCTGGCGGAAGAACCGGTCGGCGATCGCACCGACTTTCTGCCCGAGCCCCTCGATCGCGAGGACCTCGACCCCGGGCGGCAGCGCCGGGGGCTCCATGCCGATGACCGGCTCCCACAGCACGGCCACGGCGCCGCGCGCCGCGGCCTCGGCGGCATGAGCGACGCCGTGCGTTGTGCGACCCGGACAGGCGAGGAACGCGGTGCCGGCACCCACCTGCCGGCTGTCCATCGCGAGGCCCTGGATCTCGAGGTCGCGGCGGGGCTGCACCGACCCCTCGAGCAGGTCGGCGAGCCTCGCGCGATACACGGGCGCGGCCTCGGCGCTCATCGGCTCTTTCTCGCCATTGCTCACCACGGATCCTTCGCCTGCACGAGCGTGGTCGCCGGCAGCCGCTGCAGGTCGTCGGGCGGAATCGCGAGCAGGCGCAGTGCGCCCGACATCACGGCGGAATACACCGGCGCGGCGATCTCGCCCGCGTAGTACGCGCCGGCCGACGGCTCGTCGATCACCACCACGGCCGCGAGGCGCGGGTTGCTCGCCGGCACGACGCCGCCGAACACGGCAAGGTACTTGTTGGTCGAGTAGCCGCCCTGCTCCGACGCCTTCCAGGCCGTGCCGGTCTTGCCCGACACCTGGTAGCCCATGACGGCGGCGCGCTGCGCCGTGCCGCCCTCGCCGATGACAGCCTGCATCATGTGGACGAGCTCGTTCGCGACGGCCTCGTCGAGCACGCGCTCGCCCTCGGGCGGCGAGTCGAGCCTGCGCAGGGACACGGGCCGCTGGAGGCCGCCCGCCCCGAGCACGGCATAGGCCTGCGCGAGCTGCAGCGCCGTGACCGACAGTCCGTAGCCGTACGAGATCGTGGCCTGGTTGATCGACTTCCAGTGCTGCGGCGGCGGCAGGATGCCGGCGGATTCACCGGGGAATCCCGAGCCCGTTACGCGACCGAAGCCGAAGTGGTCGAACACCTCGTACATCTGCTCGGGCTTGAGCGTCTGCGCGATCTTTACGATGCCTACGTTGCTCGAGCGGGCGAGCACCGTCGTGACGTCGATGGGGCCGAGGTTGCGCTTGTCCTTCACGGTGCTGGCGCCGACCCGCAGCAGGCCCGGCGACGTGTCGATCACCGTGTCCTTGCGGATCGTGCCCGTCTCGAGGCCGGCGGCCACCGCGAAGGGCTTGATGCTCGAGCCGGGCTCGAACACGTCGTTGGTCGCGCGGTTGCGGTAGCGCGAGGCGGCGTACTGCTCGCGGTCGTTGGGATTGAAGGCGGGCTGGTTGACCATCGCCAGCACTTCGCCGGTCGCGATGTCGAGCACCACGAGGGAGCCGGCCCGCGCCCGGTGCGCCTGGATGGCCGCCTTGAGCTCGCGATAGGCGAGGTACTGCACGCGCAGGTCGATGCTGGTGTAGAGGTCCTGCCCCGGCCGCGGCGGCCGGATGCGCTCGATGTCCGCGATGGTCCGCCCGCGGCTGTCGCGCATGACGCGCTTGACGCCCGGCACGCCGCCGAGCCACTGGTCGAAGGCGAGCTCGAGCCCCTCCTGACCGACGTCGTCAACGTTGGTGAACCCGAGCAGGTGGCCGGTGACCTCGCCCGCCGGGTAGTAGCGCCGGTATTCGCGCTGCGTGTTGACTCCGGGAATGCCGAGCGCCTTGACGCGTTCGGCGTCCTGCGGGCGCATGTGCCGGACGAGGTACACGAACTGGCGGTCGAGGCTGCCGGTGACGCGCCGCGCGAGCCACTGCGGGTCGCGATCGAGCACCTTGGCGAGCTTCGCGAACTCGTGCGGCTCCTGGGCCAGCGTGCGCGGGTGGGCCCAGACCGTGTCCACCGGCGTGCTGACCGCGAGCGGCTCGCCGTTGCGGTCGAGGATCATGCCGCGGTTCGCGGACAGCGTGGCCTCGCGCAGGATGCGCGCGTCGCCCTTCTTCTCGAGGAACTCCTGGTCGATGACCTGCAGGTACACGGCCCGCGCGACCAGCGCGAGGCCGGCGAGCGCGAGCAGGCCGAGCACGAACCACTGGCGCCAGGCGAGACCGGCGGCTTCGGCGGAGGACTGACTGGCGCGCTTCATGGCTGGACGATGCGCAGGTCGCCGGCCTGCGGGATGGTCATGTGAAGCTCGTCGCGAGCGGCCTGCTCGACGCGACCGTGCCGGGCCAGCGTGCTCTGCTCGATCTGCAGCTGTCCCCACTCGATGTCCAGGTCGTCACGCACCCGGGTGAGCTGCTGCAGCTCGTAGAAGCGGTTGCGCGCCTCGTGCTTGGCGTAGATCACGCCGAGCGAAGAGCCGAGCACCGCCACCCAGAGCACGACCACGAGGGCACGCCAGCCGGCCGCGCTCATGCCGCGAGCCTCTCGGCCACGCGCAGCACGGCGCTGCGGGCACGGGGGTTGGCCGCCACTTCCGTCTCGCTCGCGACGATCGCGCCGCCGACGCGCCGCAGCCGCGGCCGCGCATGCGGGGGCACCTGGGGCAGCCCCGCGTACACCGGGTCGCCCTGTTCCTCGCGACGGATGAATCGCTTGGCGATGCGGTCCTCTAGCGAATGGAAGCTGATGACGCACAGGCGGCCGCCGGCCGCGAGCAGGCGCACCGCCTGCGGCAGCGCCGACGCGAGCGCGTCGAGCTCGCCGTTCACGTGGATGCGGATGGCCTGGAACGTGCGCGTCGCCGGGTGCTTGCCGGGCTCGCGGGTCGGCACCGCCGCCGCGACGATCGCGGCGAGCTCGCCGGTGCGGGTGATGGGAGCCGTGGCGCGCGCCGCGACGATCGCGCGGGCGATGCGCCGCGCGAACCGTTCCTCGCCGAGCGTTCGCAGGACGTCGGCGATCTCGCGCTCGCCAGCCTTCGCCAGCCACTGCGCCGCGCTCTGCCCCGACTCGTTGTCCATCCGCATGTCGAGCGGCCCGTCCTGCATGAAACTGAAGCCGCGACTGGCCTCGTCGAGCTGCGGCGACGAGACCCCCAGGTCCAGCAGCACGCCGTCCAGCTCCCCTTCCATTCCTGCCGCCCGGACCCGCTCCTCGAGCGGACCGAACGACCCTCGTACCAGCGTGAGACGCGAATCCCCCGCGAACCGCCGCTGCCCCGCCCGGATTGCCTCCGGGTCCCGGTCGATCCCCACGACCCGGCCCGTGGGCCCAAGCGCCGCGAGGATCGCGGCGGTGTGCCCGCCCCGGCCGAAGGTCGCGTCGCAGTAGCGCCCGTCGGGTCGTATCGCGAGGCCGGCCAGCACTTCCTCGAGAAGTACCGGCGTGTGCTCCGCCACCGACCGGGCCTACAGCGACAGCTGGCCGAGTTCGGCCGGCAGCTCGCCCGGCTCTTCGCCGGCCTGCAGCCAGGCTTCGCGGCGCTCGTTCCAGTGCAGCTCATCCCAGAGCTCGAACCGGCTGCCCTGCCCGATCAGCATTGCCTGGCGCGTCAGCCCCGCGTACTCGCGCAGCTTCGGCGGCACCAGCACCCGCCCGTGCGAGTCGAGCTCGAGGTCGGTCGCGTGCCCCACCATCAGCCGCTGCAGCCGGCGCGCCTGCGGGTTGAGCGTCGGCAGGCGCATCAGCTTGCGTTCGATCTCTTCCCAGTCCGGCAGCGGGTAGATCAACAGGCACCGGTCGGCCCGGTCGACCGTGGCGACGAGACGGCCCTCGCTGCGCTCGACCAGGGTGTCCCGGTACCGCGCTGGCATGGCCATCCGCCCCTTGGCGTCGAGCGTCACTTTGTTGGCGCCACGAAACATTTCAGGCTGCTGAAGGGCCGGCGGCCCATTTCATCCCACTTTGTCCCACTTCGCGGCACTATAGGTCGCGTGCGCGCGGAGAGTCAACGGCCCGCAACAAAGATTTTCCATGGTGCACAGTGACTTAGCGCCCAGAGGCCCGGCCCGGGATACCCGGCCGGAAGTAGATAGCCATACCAATCAGGTGGTTACCCGAACTTCCTTAAAGTCGAGTCACAACAGGGCTGGCGTGGGATGTTCAGGCCAAAGCGTTGCGCCAATGCCAGGCCAGGTGCCCGACGCGACGGCGCGGGACGCTGGATCACGGGGCGCCGTGGGAGATGCGCCGGCCGCGAGCCTGGAATCGGGCAGGGGCCTCGGCGACCCGGGTGGGACAGGGTGGGATAAATCCGCCGACCTCGCCCCGGACCGGG
>Ga0209391_10001676_pt1 | contig 11533 bp, 9 predicted proteins | sample PPLLak3March2015_FD_187246 | JGI IMG/M metagenome (GOLD analysis project Ga0209391, IMG submission 187246) | Freshwater sediment microbial communities from Prairie Pothole Lake near Jamestown, North Dakota, USA - PPLs Lake P7 Core (1) Depth... | ecosystem: Environmental > Aquatic > Freshwater >... | reverse complement strand
CGTGAAGGCAGTGAGCAGGAAGCCGACGTCGCTGTGCTCGAAGTTGTACGTGCTCTGCTCGACCTCGTTCTGGTGGTAGACGTCGCGGTACAGCAGCTTGCCACCGGGCCCTTCGGTCCACACCAGGTCGTAGACGTTGTCCACGCCCTGCAGGTACATCGCCAGCCGCTCCAGGCCGTAGGTGATCTCGCCGGTGATCGGCCGGCAATCGATACCGCCCACCTGCTGGAAATAAGTGAACTGCGTCACTTCCATGCCGTTGAGCCAGACCTCCCAGCCCAGACCCCAGGCACCCAGCGTCGGATTCTCCCAGTCGTCCTCGACGAAACGCACGTCGTTGGCCCGCAGGTCGAAACCCAGCGCCTCCAGGCTGCCGAGATACAGCTCCAGGATGTCTGCCGGCGCCGGCTTCAGCACCACCTGGTACTGGTAATAGTGCTGCAGCCGGTTCGGATTCTGGCCGTAGCGGCCGTCCTTGGGCCGGCGGCTGGGCTGTACGTAGGCGGCCTTCCAGGGCTCGGGCCCGAGCGATCGCAGGAAAGTCGCGGTGTGGCTGGTGCCGGCACCGACCTCCATGTCGTACGGCTGCAGCAGGGCGCAGCCCTGGGCGTCCCAGTAGCTCTGCAGCTTGAGGATGATCTGCTGGAAGGTGAGCATGGTGGCGGCTCGCGAAAGCCTTCGAGTTTACGGGCGCGCGCGCCGCCTTCAGGCCGGCTGCGGACGCCGCGCGGCGCGCAGCAAGGCCGGCAGCAGCGCGAGCCCTGCCACCAGGACCAGCGGCCACAGCCCCGCGCGCGCCGTCCACCAGGCATAGGGCGTGATGCCCTCCCGGCCCTGCACGCGGCCCTCCAGCACGCCGCGGGTGTGCGGCGGCAACATCGACACCACCGTGCCGCGGTGGTCGATGATCGCCGTTGCGCCGGTGTTGGTGGCACGGATCATCGGGCGCTGAAACTCGAGCGTGCGCATGCGCGAGATGTTCAGGTGCTGCACGGTGGCGACGGTGTCGCCGAACCAGCCGATGTTGCTCAGGTTGACCAGCACCGTGGGTGCCGTGGCGGCGTCGGCGAAGCGGCGCGCCAGCTCCTCGCCGAACAGGTCCTCGTAGCAGATGTTCGGCGCCACGCGCTGGCCGCCGGCGGCGAAGGACGGCGGGTCGACGACACCGCGGGCGAAGTCGCCCAGCGGTATGTTCATCATTGCCGTGAACCAGCGGAAACCGCGCGGAATGAATTCGCCGAACGGCACCAGGTGGTATTTGTCGTAGCGGTAGGCCGGCGCCGCCGACAGCCCGGCCACCGAGTTGGTGTAGCCGTGCTCGTAGTCCCCCAGCGGCACGCCGACCAGCGCGGCGCGGCCGGCGCCGGGCTCGGCGAAGTGCTCGCGCAGCGCCTGCCAATAGCCGGGCGCGAGTTCGTCGAGCTGGAACGGCAGCAGCGGCACCGCGGTCTCCGGCGCCACCACGAGGTCGGCCCGGGCGGTGCGCAGTTCGCGGCCGACCCAGGCCAGCGTCTGCGGCATGCGCTCGGGCGCGAACTTCTCGTCCTGGGCGACGTTTGTCTGCAGCAGGGCCACCGTCAGCTCACCCGCGGCGCGTCCGTGTTCACCCGGTCCAGCCACGGCCGCCAGCACGACGACCACTGCCGCCACCACGGCCGGGGCCCACTGGCGGCCACGGCTGCGCGCCAGGCGCGCCAGCGCTGCCGCAGCGAAGGCGAGCAGGGCGCCGATGCCATAGACGCCGACCCAGGGCGCCAGCGCCGCCAGCGGCGCGTCGACCTGCGAATAGCCCAGCGCCAGCCAGGGAAAGCCGGTGAAGATGACGCCGCGGGCAAGCTCGGCCAGCAGCCATAGCGCCGCGAACAGCAGCGCATCGGTCGCGCCGCCGTCGCGCCAGCGCGCGTAGGCCGCGGCCGCCGCGGCCAGGTAAGCCGACAGCGCGAGCGCCAGCAGCAACACGGCCAGTGCCGCCATCCAGGCCGGCAGCCCGCCGTAGCGGTGCATGCTGACGAACAGCCACCACACGCCGGCCGCCAGCCAGGCCGTCGCGTAGCTGGCCGCCAGCAGCGCGGCGCGCCGCGGCGGCGCCACGTCCAGCCGCCAGGCCAGCCAGGCCAGCGTGGCCAGCGGCAGCAGCCAGGCGCCCGGCACGCCGGTGTGCGCATGGGCCAGCGTCTGCAGCGCGCCGAGCGCTGCGGCCAACAGCGCGTCGAGAGCCGGGCCCGGCTGGCGCGGCGCCGGCTTCAAGCGCCGCCGCCGCCGCCCGCGGGGTCGGCCTGCGACACGCGGCTGACGCGGAACCAGCGCACCGCGCCACCGCGGGTCAGCATCACGGTGAAGCGCAGGCCCGCCAGTTCGAGCGCCTCGTCGCGCTTGGGCACGCGGCCGAGCTCGTGCGCGACGAGGCCGCCGATGGTGTCGAACTCGCCTTCCGGCAGATGCACCCCGAAGGCCTCGTTCACGGCGTCGATGCCCACGTCGCCGGCCACGCGCTGGTTGCCATCGGCCAGCGTGACGATGCCGTTCTGACGTTCGGTCTCGTCGAATTCGTCCTCGATCTCGCCGACGATCTCCTCCAGCACGTCCTCGATCGTGATCAGCCCGGCGGTGCTGCCGAATTCGTCGATGACGATCGCGAGGTGGTTGCGATTCGAGCGGAAGTCGCGCAGCAGGTCGTTGAGCCCCTTGCTCTCGGGCACGAAAACCGCCGGCCGCAGCAGCGTGCGCAGGTTGAGCGCCGGCGCGCGCTGCAGCTTCAGCAGGTCCTTGGCCATCAGGATGCCGATGACGTTGTCGCGCCCGCCGTCGTAGACCGGGAAGCGCGAATGCGCGGTCGTGATCACGGTGTTGAGCAGCTCGTCGTAGTCGGCGGCGATGTCGAGCAGGTCCATGCGCGTCGCCGGCACCATGACGTCGCCGGCGCTCAGGTCGGCCATGCGCAGGACACCCTCGAGCATCGCGCGCGACTGCGGTTCGATCAGCTCGCGGTTCTCGGCGTCGGCCAGCGTCCGGATCAGCTCGGCCTTGCTGTCGGGGCCGGGCATGACGAATTCGATCAGGCGCTCGAACAAGGACCGCTTGTCGGCACTCTCGGTCCCGGCGGCGCGGGCTTGCCGGGGTGAATCGGGTTCGGACACTGTGTCGGGTGCCGGCTGTGGATAAGACGCCAAGAATAACCGAGGCCCGGCAGCCGACAGCGCCAGCGGCGACAATCACGCCCCTTCCCGGATTGCACCCCGTCCATGACCTTCCCCGCGTCACCGGCCGAGCCGAACTCGCTGCGCACCCCGATCCTGGCCATGGCCGCGGTGATCGTGCTCTCCAACGTGCTGGTGCAGCACCCGATCAACGCCTGGCTGACCTGGGGCGCGTTCAGCTACCCGGTCGTCTTCCTCGTCACCGACCTGACCAACCGCACGATGGGGCCGGCGGCCGCGCGGCGCGTCGCCTGGATCGGCTTCGCGCTCGCGGTGGCGGTGTCGCTGGCGCTGGCGCCCTGGCGCATCGCGCTGGCCTCGGGCTGCGCCTTCATCCTGGCGCAGGTGCTGGACATCGCGCTGTTCAACCGGCTGCGCCGGCTGAGCTGGTGGAAGGCGCCGTTGCTGGGTTCGCTGGCGGCCTCGGTGGTGGACACCGCGGTCTTCTTCTACCTCGCCTTCGCCGGCTCCGGGATGGACTGGACCTTGCTCGCCATCGGCGACCTGGCCGTCAAGGGTGCGATGGCGATCGTGCTGCTGGCGCCCTACCGCATGCTGCTGCCGCGCCTGCAGGCCTGGGCGACGCCTTGAGGACCCCCCACCTGACCACGCGTGCCCCGCGCGCGTGCCGCCGTTTCCTTGCAGGTATACCGACATGACCACAGGCCTCATCCCCGCCACCATCCTCACCGGCTTCCTCGGTTCGGGCAAGACGACGCTGCTCAAGCGCGTGCTCAGCGAAGCGCACGGCCAGAAGATCGCCGTCATCGAGAACGAATTCGGCGAGGAGAACATCGACAACGACATCCTGGTCGCCGACACCGGCGAGCAGATCATCCAGATGAACAACGGCTGCGTCTGCTGCACGATCCGCGAGGACCTGCGCTCCACGCTGTCGGACCTGGCCGAGAAGCGGCGCAAAGGCGAGCTCGACTTCGAGCGCGTGGTCATCGAGACCACCGGCCTGGCCGACCCCGGCCCGGTGGCGCAGACCTTCTTCATGGACGACGAGATCGCCGAGAGCTATCTGCTCGATTCGATCCTGACCCTGGTCGACGCCAAGCACGCCGAATCTCAGCTTGACTTGCGGCAGGAAGCGCGCCGGCAGGTCGGCTTCGCCGACCAGATCTTCATCAGCAAGTCCGACCTCGTGACGCCCGCCGAGCTCGACGCGCTGATGCACCGGCTCAAGCACATGAACCCGCGCGCGCCGCAGCGTGCGGTGCACTTCGGCGAGGCGCCGCTGGCCGAGGTCTTCGACCTCAAGGGTTTCAACCTCAACGCCAAGCTCGACCTCGATCCCGATTTCCTGGCCGCCGACGATGGCCACGACCACCACGGCCACGACCACGGGCCCGGCGAGCACTGCGACCACCCGCACCACCACGCCCACGACGACGACGTCAAGTCCTTCGTCTTCCGCAGCCCGCGGCCGTTCAACCCGGCCAAGCTCGAGGATTTCCTGGGCGCCATCGTGCAGGTCTACGGCCCCAAGATGCTGCGCTACAAGGGCGTGCTGTACATGAAGGGCAGTGACCGCAAGGTCATCTTCCAGGGCGTGCACCAGCTGATGGGCAGCGACCTCGGGCCGAAATGGGCGCCGGGCGAGGGAAAGCTCAACAAGATGGTCTTCATCGGCATCGACCTGCCCCGCGACGTGCTGCTGCAGGGGCTCGAACAGTGCCTGGCGTGACGGGTTGCCGTTCGCGTCCGCCGCCGGCGCGGCCATGGACACCGGCGTGGCTACAATCCGCGCGCCTTGGAAGGCGGCTCGGCATCCGGCGGCATCCTGCCGCGGGCGCGGCCGGCCGTTCCCGACAGACTTGACGTTCAGGCGAGGAGCACCCATTGAACAAGACACCGGTCAAGGCCGCGGCCGCCAAGCCGGCCGCCAAGCCGGCCGCCACGGCAGCCGCGGCGGCCAAGGCCGCTGCGCCCGCCCCCAAGACCGCGGGCCGGGCCGCATCGACCAGGTCCGCCGCCAAGGCAGCGCCGGCCGCGATCCCGACGCCGGCCCCGGCACCGGTCGCCAACCGTTTCACCGACCGCTTCGCCCCCGCCAGCCCGGCCAGCCGGCAGCAGGCGGACGCCGCCGACCTGCCCCGGCCCGCCCACAAGGCCGACCCCAGGCTGGCCAATGCCTGGAAGCACAAGGCCGGGCGCGACCTCACGGTGGACGAACTGCTCGCCATGCCCGAGAGCGAGTACATGAACGACAAGCAGCTGGAGTTCTTCCGCTGCCAGCTGCAAAAGCAGAAGGACGACCTGCTGTCCAACGCCGGCGAGACCACCGAGCACCTGCGCGAGGACACGTCCATCGTCCCCGACCCGGCCGATCGCGCCACGATCGAGGAAGAGCACGCGCTGGAACTGCGCACGCGTGACCGCGAGCGCAAGCTGCTGAAGAAGATCGCGCAATCGCTGGCACGGCTGGACAGCGGGGACTACGGCTACTGCGACGAGACCGGCGAGCCCATCGGGCTGGCGCGCCTGCTCGCCCGGCCGACCGCGACGCTGTCGCTGGAGGCCCAGCAGCGCCGCGAGCTGAAGCAGAAGATGTTCGGCGACTGACCGGCCGCGGCAGCAACCCCGGTCGCGGCGGGCCAGCGGCTTTACATTCCAGACATGGCCGAGAACGAGAGCTTCTTCCGCAAGGTGGTCCGGTTCGTCGCCAACCCGACCACCGAGTGGACCGACCTCAATTCGCGCCAGGACGATGCCCGCGACCTGGAGCTCGAGAAGTCCGAGCTCAAGGCGATGATCGAACGCAAGCGGCGCAACGACTTCGTGCGCAAGCGCGAATTCGACATGCTGCGCCGGGTGCGCCGCGAAGGCCTGTCGCCCGAGCAGCTGGCGGCGCTCGGTGGCTCGTCGCGGCTCGATGATTCCGAAGCCCGGGCCCCCGACAGCAACACCGCCCGCACCGATGGCGTGAAGGCCAAGATCGACGCCATCGAGCAGCAGATGGTCGGCGATGGCGACTTCACCTCCGCGGGCCGCAAGCCCGGGGCGCCCGGCAGGCCGGCAAGGCCGTCGCGACCTGCGGGCGCAGCCAGCACCGGCCGTGGCATGCTGGACGACGACGAGTCCCTGCCGCCGCTGCCGCCGCTGCCCGAGTTCCCGCTGCCGCCCGCCGCTGCGCCAGCGCCGGTACAGATGGCCGGCGGGCTGCCGCCGCTGGCGCCTGCGGCATTGCAGCCACCGCCGGGGCCGCCGTCCAGCGCGGTGTCGGCAGCCGCCGCCGGGCAGCCCGCCGATGCCGGCGACCCGTTTGCGATGGAAGTCAGCGAACTCATCCACGACCCCGAACTCGACGAGGCCGTGATCGCCTTCGCGAACGCGGACTTCACGCAGTGCGAGGCGGCGCTGCAGCGCATCATCGGCGCCGGCAGTTCCCGCGCCCAGCATGCCGAGACCTGGCTGGTGCTGTTCGACCTCTACCGCGCCACCGGCCAGCAGCCACGCTTCGAGAGCCTGGCGATGGAATATGCACAGCAGTTCGGCTGGTCGGCGCCGCAGTGGTACTCGCTGCCCAAGCTGGTGGCCGACGCGCTGGCCGACGCGCCGATGGAGTCGCACGGCGATGTCGCCATCGGCGAGGTCGGCTGGGTCTGCCCCGAACGGCTGGACACCGATGCCGTGGCGCGGTTGCGCTCGCAGACGCTGCAGATGCCGCTGCCCTGGGTCTTCGACTGGAGCCAGCTGCACGACATCGACGCCGAGGCCGCGATGCAGCTGTCGACGTTGTTGCGGCTGTGGGCCGGACAGGCGCTGGAGATGCGCTGGCTGGCCGGCAACCACCTCTTCCAGGTTCTGCAGGACGCCGCGCCCACCGGCGTGCGTGACGCCGACCCGGCGTTCTGGCTGACGCGGCTGGATGCGCTGCGGCTGGCCAACCGCGCCGACCAGTTCGACGAGGCCGCCATCGACTACTGCGTCACCTACGAGGTCTCGCCGCCGTCGTGGGAGCCGGCGCGCTGCAAGGTCTACATCGGCGGCTCCGGCCTGTCGACACGGACGCCGTCGCTGTCGATGGTCAGCGAGGTCTCGACCAGCTTCCTCGAGTCGGGCCTGGGTGACACGCAGTCCGGCGGCATCGAGATGGCGCACGCCGAACTGTCGGGTCAGCTGGTGGGCGACATCGGCGCCACGCTGTCCAAGCTCCACGGCGAGCTCGGCGCCGCCGCGGTGGTCAGCGTGTCCTGCGCACGGCTGATACGTGTCGATTTCATCGCTGCCGGCGACCTGCTGAACTGGGTGCTGGCGCGTCGCAACGAAGGCCGCACCGTACAGTTCGTGGACGCCCATCGCCTGGTGGCACTGTTCTTCGGCGCCATGGGGATCAACGAGCACGCCAGGGTGCGGGTGAGAAAGGTTTGACCCCCCCGTAGCGCCTCCGGCGCACCCCCCAAGGGGGTGCCACCAGCGGCCCGGCAGAGCCGGCTCCGCGGCGGCCACTTGGATTTGCAGCCCCCCCGCCTCATCTTCTGCGAACTCATGGACAGCTATCACGGCACCACCATCGTCAGCGTGCGCCGCGGCGCAGTGGTCGCGCTCGGCGGCGATGGCCAGGTCACGCTGGGCAACATCGTCGTCAAGTCCAGTGCGCGCAAGGTGCGCAAGCTGCACCGCGACCAGGTGCTGGCGGGCTTCGCCGGCGCCACCGCCGACGCCTTCACGCTGTTCGAGCGCTTCGAAGCCAAGCTGGAGAAGCACCAGGGCCACCTGCAGCGCGCCGCCATCGAGCTGACCAAGGACTGGCGCACCGACCGCGTGCTGCGCCGGCTCGAGGCCATGCTGGCGGTTGCCGACCGCGAGTGCTCGCTCATCATCACCGGCAACGGCGACGTGCTCGAGCCCGAATACGGCATCGTATCGATCGGCTCCGGCGGCGCCTATGCGCAGGCCGCGGCGCGGGCCTTGCTGGACCACACCGCGATGACGCCGGCGCAGATCGTCAAGCGCTCGCTCGAGATTGCCGGCGACCTGTGCATCTACACCAACCACCACCACACGGTCGAGACACTCGAATGAGCATGACCCCGCAGGAGATCGTCTCCGAGCTCGACCGCCACATCGTCGGCCAGCACCAGGCCAAGCGGGCCGTCGCCATCGCGCTGCGCAACCGCTGGCGGCGTCAGCAGGTCGACGCCGGCCTGCGCGCCGAGATCACGCCCAAGAACATCCTCATGATCGGGCCCACCGGGGTCGGCAAGACCGAGATCGCTCGCCGCCTGGCGCGCCTGGCCGACGCGCCCTTCATCAAGGTCGAGGCCACCAAGTTCACCGAGGTCGGCTATGTCGGCAAGGACGTCGACACCATCGTGCGCGACCTGCTCGACGTGGCGGTGAAGGAGGAGCGCGAGCGCCAGATGCGCGGCAAGCGCGCCGCCGCCGAGGATGCCGCCGAGGAGCGCGTGCTCGACATCCTGGTGCCGCCACCGCGCAGCGGCGCCGGCTTCGCGACCGACGCCCCGCCCGCCGACAGCACCGCTCGCCAGGTGATGCGCAAGCGCCTGCGCGAGGGCCTGCTCGACGACAAGGAAATCGAGGTCGACGTCGCCGAGGCCAAGCCCGCGCTGGAGATCCTCGGCCCGCAGGGCATGGAGGAGATGGCCGAGCAGTTGAAGGGCCTGTTCAGCCAGATCGGCCAGGGCAAGCGCAAGACGCGCAGGCTCAGGATCGGCCAGGCGCTGCAGCTGCTGGTCGACGAGGAAGCCGGCAAGCTGGTCAACGAGGACGAGATCCGCGCCGCCGCGCTGGCCAACGCCGAAGGCAACGGCATCGTCTTCATCGACGAGATCGACAAGGTCGCCTCGCGCCAGGACCACGGCGGCGCCGAGGTCAGTCGCCAGGGCGTGCAGCGCGACCTGCTGCCGCTGGTCGAGGGCACGACCGTCAACACCAAGTACGGCATGGTCAAGACCGACCACATGCTGTTCATCGCCAGCGGTGCCTTCCACCTCGCCAAGCCCAGCGACCTGATCCCCGAACTGCAGGGCCGGTTTCCGATCCGCGTCGAACTCGGCTCGCTGTCGGTCGACGATTTCGAGGCCATCCTCACCAGCACCCAGGCCAGCCTGGTCAAGCAGTACACGGCGCTGCTGGCTACCGAGGGCGTGACGCTGGAGTTCATGCCCGAGGCGGTGCGCCGGCTGGCACAGATCGCCTACGACGTCAACGAACGCACCGAGAATATCGGCGCGCGCCGCCTGTCCACGGTGATGGAGAGGCTGCTCGACGAGGTCAGCTTCGACGCCCCCAACCGCAGCGGCCAGACCGTGGTGCTGGACGCGGCGGCGGTCGATGCGCGGCTGGCGGAGCTGGCGAAGAACGACGACCTGTCGCGCTACATCCTCTGACGCTGCACCACGCGCCCCACACCCATGCAATTCCGACCCCTGGGCCGCAGCGGCCTGGCCACCGCGCCACTGATCTTCGGCGGCAACGTCTTCGGCTGGACGGCCGACGAGGCCACCTCGTTCCGGCTGCTCGACGCCTTCGTCGACGGCGGCTTCAACATGATCGACACCGCCGACGTCTATTCCCGCTGGGCGAGCGGGCACAGCGGCGGCGAGAGCGAGACCGTCATCGGCAAGTGGCTGCAGGCGAGCGGCAAGCGCCACCGCGTGCTCATCGCCACCAAGGTCGGCAAGCCGATGGGCGATCAAGGATCGGGCCGCAGCGGCCTGAGCCGGCGCTGGATCCGCCAGGCGGCGGAAGATTCGCTGCGCCGGCTGCAGACCGACCATATCGACCTTTACCAGAGCCACGAGGACGACCCGGCCGTGCCGCTGGAGGAGACGCTGGGCGCCTACGCCGAACTGATGCGCGAAGGCAAGGTGCGCGCCATCGGCGCCTCCAACTTCACCACGTCGCGGCTGGCCGAGGCGCTGTCCACCAGCCAGCGCTTCGGCCTTCCGCGCTACGAGACGCTGCAGCCGCTGTTCAACCTGGCCGACCGCGCCCCCTTCGAAGCCGAACTGCAACCGCTGTGCCTGGCCGAAGGCCTGGGTGTGATCAACTTCTTCGGCCTGGCGCGCGGCTTCCTGACGGGTAAATACCGCAGCGAAGCCGACCTCGGCAAGAGCCCGCGTGGCGCGGGCGTGAAGGCCTATCTGGACGACCGCGGCCGGCGCATCCTGGCCGCGCTCGACACCGTGGCCGCGGCGCAGCGGGCGACGCCGGCGCAGGTGGCCCTGGCCTGGCAGATGGCGCAGCCCGGCATCACCGCGCCCATCGTCAGTGCCACTTCGGTGGCGCAGTGGCAGGAACTGGCCGCGGCGGCCGGGCTGGGGCTCAGCGCGACGCAACTCGAACACCTGACCCAGGCCAGCGCCTGATCCGGATTCGTGATCGATCGCAACGAAGCGGGCGGTCAATTGACGGCTGCCTGGCATGACCCCGGCAGCCGCCTGGGCCCACCCGACCCGCTCCGCATGCGGCCGGCGAGGTGAAGGCAGGCTCGCCGACAATGCCGGCATGCACACCCCGACCTATATCGCCCCCGCACGGTTCGACACCGCCGAAGCCGCGCTGGAACTGGCGCGGACGATCTACCGCAGCAGCATCGAGCACCTGCGCACCGCCTTGCAGCGTTTCGTGGCCGGTGAAGACGACGGCCAGCCTGTGCGCGCCTGCTACCCCTTCGTGCGCGTGCGCACCGACACCGTGGCGCGCGCCGATTCGCGCCTGAGTTACGGCTTCGTCGCCGGCCCCGGCACCTTCGAGACGACGCTGACGCGGCCCGAACTGTTCGGCAACTACTACCTCGAGCAGTTCCGCCTGCTGCTGCGCAACCACGGCGTGCCGATCGAGGTCGGCACCAGCACGCAGCCGATTCCGGTGCACTTCTCGCTGGCCGAGAACGACCACCTCGAAGGTTCGCTGACGCCCGAGCGGCGGCTGCTGATGCGCGACCTCTTCGACCTGCCCGACCTCGCAGCCATGGACGACGGCATCGCCAACGGCACGCACGACCCGCAGCCCGGCGAGGCGCAGCCGCTCGCGCTGTTCACGGCGCCGCGTGTGGACTACTCGCTGCACCGCCTGCGCCACTACACCGGCACGCTGCCCGAACACTTCCAGAATTTCGTGCTCTTCACGAACTACCAGTTCTACATCGACGAATTCATCAAGCTCGGCCACGACCTGATGGCCGACCCGGGGGCCGACTACGATGGCTTCGTCGAACCCGGCAACGTGGTCACGCGCCGTGCCGGCACGCCGCCGCGGCCCGGCGACGAACTCGGCAGCGCGCCGCCGCGGCTGCCGCAGATGCCCGCCTACCACCTGGTACGGCCGGACGCCAGCGGCATCACGATGGTCAATATCGG
>Ga0209391_10001674_pt1 | contig 11534 bp, 3 predicted proteins | sample PPLLak3March2015_FD_187246 | JGI IMG/M metagenome (GOLD analysis project Ga0209391, IMG submission 187246) | Freshwater sediment microbial communities from Prairie Pothole Lake near Jamestown, North Dakota, USA - PPLs Lake P7 Core (1) Depth... | ecosystem: Environmental > Aquatic > Freshwater >... | reverse complement strand
ATGGCTTTCATGAGCAATCGGAAAAAAACATGTTCGTCCTGTTGATTGGAATTAATGGGGTAGGTGCAGCAACCGCCAGAATGATGTTGTCTTCCATGAAGCCGGACGAAATTTCCAGGTCCATTTCACAGGGCGATAGTCGCACACTGGAAAGGGTAAAAGGGATTGGCAAAAAGACGGCTGAAAGGATCGTACTTGAATTAAAAGACAAAATGCTTAAAACAGATATCGAAAACACCAATTCCTCGTTCATATACAATACTTTAGAGCAGGATTCGTTAAATGCTTTAGTTGCACTTGGTATCCCCAGAACGGCAGCAGAAACGGCGGTAAAAAAAGCTGTTGCTGCTGTCCCGGAGCCACAGAACCTTGAACTCATTATAAAAAAAGCCCTGCAGTTTATTTGATTCTATTTCTACCCAACAACAAGACGGAGAAAAATTGGCGAGGCTTTTTGTCACGATATCTTTTTTATGCGCTTTTTTTCTTGCAGGGCTTTCGGAATCTTTACTTGCTAACCCGGGAAATCTACATGCATTCCCCAGGCCGCAACAGGATACCTTCCCTGCAAGGGATTCATTGCGTTTTCCCATAGCCGACAGGCGTGGGGATAAACTCACGTACCAGAATAAAAATCCATTTGACCTAAAAGATCCGGCCAATATCAGGGATTCCATTATCTACGATCCTGAAACCAAGGAATATTTTATTATAGAGAAAGTTGGAAGCAAATACTTCCGCAAGCCAACTTCTCTCACTTTTGATGAATATATGCGCATACAATCGCGCAAGGCCGAGCAACAATATTTCCGCGACCGAGCCAATACTGCCAGTTTGATAAACCGAAAGCTGCAAAAGCCCAAATTAAATATGGGCAATGATCTTTTCAACCGCCTTTTTGGTAATGGGAAAATTGATATTAAACCACAGGGTGAAGTAAATATAACCGCTGGTTACCAGGGACAGAACATCAAAAACCCAACACTGCCGGAACGGGCCAGAAAAAATGGGGGGCTCGACTTTGACATGGCAGCAAACATCAATATGATGGGAAATATTGGTGATAAACTAAAAATGCCCATCAGTTATAATACACAATCTACTTTTGATTTTGAAAATCAGCTAAAGCTTGATTATACCGGTGTAGGCGAAGAGATCTTTCGTAAGATTGAAGTGGGTAATACTTCCTTTGCCACAAAGGGTACCCTGATTCCGGGCGCCCAGCAATTGTTTGGTATAAAAACGCAAATGCAGTTTGGGAAATTCTGGGTATCCACCATTGTTGCCAATCAGCGTTCACAAAGACAGTCAGTTTCTCTGCAGGGAGGATCAAATACTCAGCCATTCCAGGTAAAATCTGATGAGTACGAAGAAAACCGTCACTTTTTGTTAGCGCAGTATTTCAGAGATAATTTTAACAATTCCATGAAGAACCTGCCGATTATTAATACGCAGGTTCAGCTATTGCGTTTAGACGTGTGGGTTACTAACCGTACCGGCGCCACAACCAATACCAGGGATATCGTGGGCCTGATGGACTTGGGAGAACAAAAACCATTTCAACAACCACCTATCATTAATCCCATAACCGGACAAACGCTTCCTTCAAACGGATCTAATGACCTATACTCTAATATCATCAATAACCCCAACAGCAGAAACCCGGAACAGATTGGAAGTATTCTTACCGGCCGTGGGCTTCTTCCGGTTAGGGACTATGAAAGAACTTTTGCACGTAAGCTGGATTCAACGCAATATTTTTTTAACCGTCAACTCGGATTTATTTCCCTGAATATAACGGTGCAGCCGGATGAAGTGCTGGCCGTAGCTTATCAGTATACCGTAAACGGGAAAGTTTACCAGGTGGGAGAATTTTCGCAGGATATTCCGGTGGATTCCACCAACGGTGTGCAGAAAATACTTTTTTTGAAAATGTTGAAATCAACTTCCCAGCGTACTTTATTGCCTATCTGGGATTTGATGATGAAAAATGTTTACACTATCGGTTACGGTCAGTTGGAACGGCAGGATTTTCAATTTAATATCCTTTACCAGGAACCGGGTGGCGGCGAAAAAAGATTCATTCCGGAAGGCGACAAGGCGGGTATTCCTTTATTGGAATTACTCAATCTTGACCGGTTGAATAACCAGAATGATCCGCAGCCCGATGGGATGTTTGACTACGTGGAAGGCTTTACCGTAAATCCGCAGCAAAGCCGGATCATGTATCCTGTATTGGAGCCCTTTGGCCGTGACCTGGAGTTTATATTTACTACGGATACTTCCTTACGCCAAAAGTATTTGTTTTATCCACTCTATGACACCATTAAGGCGATCGCGCAAACCTATGCCAACCTGAATCGATTTGTAATGCGCGGCACATCCCGGTCGAGCGGAGCATCTGGTGATATTCCCTTAAATGCCTTTAATATACCGCAGGGATCTGTTACTGTTACGGCAGGCGGTCAAGTACTGCAGGAAAACATCGATTATATAATTGACTATATATCCGGTACCGTACGCATCATCAATCAGGGCATAAAGCAATCGGGTGTTCCGGTAGATGTACAGTTTGAAAACAACGCCACTTTTGGCGTTCAGCAAAAAACCTATATCGGACTAAGGTGGGATTACCTCGTATCCAAGAAATTATCCGTTGGCGGTACTATGGTCAGGTTAGGTGAACGGCCTTTCTTTACTAAGATGGAATATGGTGCTGATCCAATCAGAAACACAATGGCCGGTGTGGATATGAATTATAACAGCGAGCTACCAAGGCTGAATAAATGGCTGAGTTATTTACCTAATTATAAGCCAAATGGCAGTTCCAGTATTTCGGCGTTTGCAGAAGCTGCACATATGATACCCGACCATGCGCCGCAAATTGGTGAAGGAGACGAAGGCCTGATTTATATAGATGATTTTGAAGGTACCAAAGCCAGTATCGACCTTCGGTTTCCCTTGATCAGCTGGACACTGGCATCTACGCCTTTTGGTGCTAAAGACCGTAATGGAAATATACTTTTCCCGGAAGCGGGACTTTTTGATAATCTCGATTATGGAAAGAACCGGGCTAAACTTGCCTGGTATAATATTGAGCCCATTCTTCAGGAAAGAAATAATCCTAATAACCCCATTCGTAATAACCTTACGGAATTGTCTGATCCCAGGGTACGAAGTGTGGCACAACAGGAGATCTTTCCGCAGAGAACACCCGATTTTGGACAGAATCGTCTGGTAACTTTTGACCTGTCTTTTTATCCCAGAGACAGGGGCCCTTATAATTATGATGCTGCAGGTATAGATGGTAACGGCAGGCTTAGTAACCCAAAAAGCAGGTGGGGAGGGATCATGCGGGGCATAGATCAAACCGATTTTGAAACTGCCAATATTGAATTCATTGAATTCTGGATACTCGATCCTTTTATCCTCAATACCAATCCTGCAGGAGGTTCCCTTTATTTTGACCTGGGTAATATTTCCGAGGATGTGTTGAAAGATTCCCGGAGGTTTTATGAAAACGGGCTTTCCACCCCAACCATTCCCGCGGCAACAGCCTCCTCAACATGGGGCGTATCTCCATTGAATCCAATTCAGATAACCCAGGCTTTTAGTAATAACCCGGCTGACAGGCCCTTCCAGGATGTAGGTTTTGATGGCCTGGAAGACAGTGCGGAAATTCGTGTAAGAAGTCAATACCTGGATGATATAGGGAACACTTTTGGCAGAGGTTCCAAAGCATTCCAGGATGCATTAACTGATCCGTCTACGGATAATTTCCGTTTTTATCGTGATCCTCTTTACGACGAGCAAAATACAGGTATACTTGGACGTTATAAGCTATTCAATAATCCGCAGGGCAATTCCCCCCTGGCTACCACCGGCTCTGATTTTGCCTCAGCATTTACTTTATTCCCTGAAAACGAAGACCTGAACAGGGATAATACGTTGAATGAATCGGAACAGTATTTCCAATACAGGGTTGATATCCGTCCGCAGAGTGATCCGGTGATGCAGGTTGGACAAAATTTTATTGCAGACCGGAAGAGTGTGAGTGTACAGTTGGCCGATGGTACAAGACAGGACCAGTTATGGTACCAGTTCCGGATTCCTGTTTTCGGGTACACCAATAAAGTAGGTGAGATACCGGATTTCAAATCCATCCGGTTTATGCGTATGTTCCTGCACGATTTTGAAGACTCAACTGTTTTACGTTTCGCCAAACTGGAACTGGTTCGGAATAACTGGCGTCGTTTCGAATATGACTTTGATACCAGCGGCATTTTTAAACCGGTTGACCTGAACGGAGCAACTACCTTTAATCTTACTGCAGTGAATATTGAAGAGAACGATAGACGTGTTCCCATTCCTTATCGAATCCCTCCGGGAATTGAAAGGGTGCAGGCACTAAGTAACGGCGGTATCAATATTTTGCAGAATGAACAATCACTTAGTATGCTTCTCTGTAACCTGAAGGATGGAGATACCCGGGGCGTATTTAAAAATGCCGTGCTTGACCTGCGGCTTTATAAGAAATTATCCATGTTTATTCATGCCGAAAGTGTGACAGGTCAAACGCCTATTAATGATGGCGATTTATATGCGGTTATACGTGTAGGTAATGATTATATCAATAACTTCTATGAAATAAAATTTCCGCTTAAGGTTACTCCTTTTGGAGCTACAGATGAGAATATCATTTGGCCCGCTGAAAACAGCATGGAGGTCTTTCTGCAGGATTTTATTCAACTTAAGACCGAAAGAAATCTTAACAACAGTAATCCTACCGCAATGTACCGGAAAATCGTTGATGGTAAAACCTATTCCCTTATAGGGAACCCCAATTTGGGTGAAGTGAGGGGGGTACTTGTTGGTGTGGAGAATGCAAAAGATCCGCTGGGTGCTGGAAGTCCTGTTTGTACTGAAGTATGGATTAATGAACTCAGGTTATCTGGTATCGACCAATCGGGCGGTTGGGCTGCGGTTGGACAGGTGAATATGCAGCTGGCTGATTTGGGCACTTTGTCTATGTCCGGGAATTTGCATACACAGGGTTTTGGCCAACTGGAACAACGCGTCAATGAAAGGTTCCGCGATGATTTAACACAGTTTGATATATCGGCCAATTTGCAACTTGGTAAATTATTACCTAAGCGATTTGGAATTGAAATTCCCTTCTTTGCAAACTTTTCACAGATCATTAGTTCACCACAATTTGACCCATTTGACAAAGACATTTTACTGAAAAAGAAAATTAAAGCATACGGAGGTGCTGTTGGAGATTCAATCAGATCAGATGCCATCGATTACGTTGGTATCAAGACCATTAATTTTACCAATGTAAGAAAACTACCTGCTCCAAATAAAAAGATCAGGCTATGGAGTTTTTCGAATTTTGATTTCAGTTATTCTTTTACCTCCACCCGACAACAAAACCCACTGATTGAAAACAATGAAGTAAAAAAGCATCTTGGAGGTATCGGATATACATTTATAAGTCAGCCTAAATTTATTGAACCATTTAAAAAAACATTTAAATCAAAATCCAAACTACTTGATTTTGTACGAAGTTTTAATGTAAACCCAAAACCGAATCTTATTGGTGTAAGATGGGATGCACGCCGCCAGTTTGGCGCCATACGTCCGCGTAATGTAGGCGGCGGTCCATTTAAGGTTCCGGAAACATTTGATAAGTATTTTGTAATAGATCGAATTTATAATGTAAGATGGGACCTGACAAAATCATTTAATGTTGATTTTAGGGCAGTCAATAATTCCCGTGTTGATGAGCCTTATGGCCGTATTGATACCAGGGAAAAGAGAGATACAGTGAGAAGTAATTTCTTAAAAGGTGGCCGTAACACTTTATATAATCAAAGTGCAGATTTTACGTATAATTTTCCTACAACATTATTTCCATTCCTCGACTGGACCACCGCCAACCTGGCTTTTCGTACAACCTATAGCTGGATAGGCGCATCCAGGCTTGCTATTGACCTCGGTAATGCCATTCAGAATGGAAATCAGAAAGGCGCCACGGTTGAATTTAACTTCGCGCAATTGTATACAAAGTCGCGCTTGTTAAGGTCACTAAACGAGCCACAGGTTGCGGCAGCACCGCCACCCCCAATTAATCAGAAAGCGGCAGATTCAGTCCTCAAAAAAGGTAATACAAAAATTAAAAAAGTTAAGGGAGAGCCTCAACTAAATGGAGCTACAAAATCTATACTTAATTTGCTTACATCAATCAAGCGGGTAGGGGTAACCTATAATGAAGGGGCAACTACTTTTCTCCCTGGATATATGGACAGCACTAAATTCCTGGGAAATAATTTCAATAGTATGGCGCCTGGTCTTGATTTTGTTTTTGGACGCCAGCCAGATAGTAACTGGCTTAAAAATGCGGCCAGCAGGGGGCTCATTACCAGTGATTCAATTCAAAATAACCTGTTTCGGCAAACTTATGATCAACGGTTAAGTATTAACGCCCAATTAGAACCAGCCAGGGATCTGATAATTGATATTAACCTGGATAAATCACTTAATAAAACATATACCTCACTATTCAAAGACACCACGGGCAACAAAAACTTTGTAGAACTGAGTCCATATTCGGGTGGCGGATTTAGTATCAGTTATATTGCATTCCAAACCCTGTTCGAAAAATTTGACCCCAATAATATCAGCGCTACATTCAAAAAGTTTGAGGACAACCGGATTATTTTGTCCAGAAGACTTGGTGAGAAAAATGATTACAGCCAGGTGGTTGGTGCCGACGGTTTTTATAAAGGTTACGGCAAATATGCACAGGATGTGCTGATTCCCTCTTTCATTGCAGCCTACACAGATAAAGATCCAAATTCAGTTGGGTTGCTTAGTTCTAACGCTGGTAGCTATGTTCGATCCAATCCATTTCTCAGTTATATTCCAAGGCCCAACTGGCGACTGACCTATAATGGGATAAGCCGGATAAAAGCGGTGCAAAAAATATTCACCAACTTCACTATTACCCATGCATATAACAGTACGCTGAGTATGAATAGTTTTAACTCGGCACTCTTGTTTGAAGATAATCTTGGACTTGGCTTCCCATCTTTTATTGATACTGTATCCGGAAACTTTATTCCTTATTTTCTGATACCTAATATTTCAATCAGCGAACAATTCGCGCCTTTTTTAGGAATTGATTTTGTAACTGTTGGTCAGTTTTCTGGAAGATTTGAATTTCGGAAAAGCAGGATTGTCAGCCTGAGTTTATTTGATTTCCAGTTGAGTGAAGTGAGGTCCACAGAAACAACGGTTGGGTTAAGATGGAGAAAAAGAGGCTTCCCATTACCCTTTAAATTAAAAATTGGTAAAAAGGAGCCAGCCCAAAAAGTTGAAAATGATGTAACCTTCACGCTTGATTTTAGTATCAGGGATGATATAAATTCCAATAGCCGTTTAGACCAGTCAAATGCATTTGCAACTGGCGGACAAAAAGTTATTACCATCAGGCCAACTATAGATTATGTTCTCAGTAACCGGATAAACCTTCAATTCTTTTTCGATCAGCGAAGGGTTAATCCATACATCTCGAGTTCTGCACCAATGGTCAATACAAGAGCGGGCATGCAGGTGAGGATATCACTGGCGCAGTGATGAAAGAGTTGGTAGTTGTTAGTTGATAGTTGGCAGGAAAGGCAAAGCGTTTATTGCTGCACTATTTTTTTAAGTAGCATGAAATATCCACAGAGGTTTTTCTTTTGAACTTTATTTACCTGTACAGGTTTGATCATATGAAATTCAGACATACGGGGAATAAAAGAATAGGTAATTATATTGCCGTCAACATCACCCCATTGGTTCTTTTTGTACACTACCTGTTTTTCATCGTAATCATACATCCTCACTTCATAGGTTTTTGAACGGATATCGCCAATAAAAACTACCTGGTACCAGGTGCCCTGTGTCATAGGAATGATCACCGGTAATTCATATTCGCTTTCCATGGCAACCATCGCTTCCCGAAGGACCATGAAACCATTATTGGTAAATAATTTTTTCAGGCTGTCGGCCTGGTTTTTAATGAATTCATTTTCGCAGGGACTGATCCGTATTACGTCATTTTGAGCCTGAATTTTCTGGGAAAAAAGGATCCCAATGCAGAAGGCGAGGAGAAAGGGTCTCTTGTTCATAGTACGGATTTTGATGGACGGGTATACAAAAAATTGATTTCCAGTTTTTTGCAGGGTAGTTTGGCGCAAAGTGTCCGGGAAATCAGCTGTGGGCTGTTTTCCCGGATTTGCTTTGCTGGAACTAAAACGTTTGTCCTCATCTAAAATTATACTTTGTGGAAATATACTGAACTCGCCTGTGCGGTGGGCATAATAGTTAAATCATTAATGCAAACATGGTCGGGCAAATTAGCGCAATATAAGACCACATCTGCTATATCATTAGCATTAAGAGGTTGAAAACCAGTATATACGGATTTTGCAACAGTTTCATCTCCCTTAAACCTTACAAGTGAAAATTCGGTTTCCGCTGCCCCGGGATGTATAGCGGTTACCTTGATACCATGCCTTAAAAGATCTATGCGCATGGATTTATTAATGGCGTCAACGGCATGTTTGGATGCACAATATGCATTTCCTTTCTCATACACTTCCTTGCCGGCAATTGAACCTATATTGATGATTTGGCCGCCGCCACCTTTTTTGAGGTAAGGCATTACCGCTTTTGAAACATACAGCAGGCCCTTAACATTGGTGTCCAGCATCGTATCCCAGTCGTCCAGGCTGGCCTCATCAAAATAATCCCTTCCTAATGCCAGGCCGGCATTATTAATTAATATATTGATTGACCTCCACTCTTCGGGGAGGTTTTGCATTTCCCTGAAAACGGAATCTTTATCACGAACATCAAAATTCAACGAAAGTACTTTTATACCGAAGTCTTTTTGAAGATCGTTGGATAACTTTTCAAGCCTGTCATTTCTTCTGCCGGTGATAATGAGATGATCTCCTGTTGCTGCAAATTTTTCTGCAATGGCTTTTCCAAAACCCGATGTTGCTCCTGTAATAAATATGGTTCTGTTCATTTGATATCAGAAAATTTTATTAGATACAATAACAGGTTACAATCAACGGATCAAAGTGCTGTTCCCTTTTTTGAAAATTACTTTGCCGGTATAATCCCTTCCTTTCACATACCATACAAATGTATCACTGCCCTGTTCTCTTCCGGAAATCCTGCCATCCCAGCCTTTGCCTACTTCCGTTGTGCTGAATACCAGTTCTCCCCAACGGTTATAAACCCTGAAGAATTCCAGTTCACTAATGCCGGCTGGGATTGGAACCAGGAAATCGTTCAGCCTGTCGCCATTGGGTGTAAAAGCAGTTGGTACAAAAATATCCGGTGCCGTTTTAAATACCCGCACATTGAGTGTATCAAAAGCAAAGCAGCCTTCAATGGTTGTCACTCTAAGGATATAGCTGATATCTTCATTAAGGTCAGCTACCGGGTTAGGAATATCCCTGTTCGATAAGCCGTTTGGAGGCGACCAAAAATAATAAGTACCCCCGCTGGCATTTAATTGAAGGGGTTGGCCTACAACAACGGCCGTATCATTGCCGGCAAAAGCCGGAACAGGACGTATAACCCTTACGCGTACAGAGTCGAAAGCCGCTTTAGGGCAACCTTCATTATCCCTAACTGCAACCAGGTAAGTAGTGCTGTTCAATGGCCGTGCAACGGGATTGGGAATCGTATTATTTGACAGGCCAGTTGCAGGAATCCATCTGTAGCTAATGCCACCGGATGCGAATAGTTGTGCTGAATCCCCATAGCAAAGGACGGTATCATTACTTAACGTTATCCTTGGATAAGGTACAGTTGTAACGGTAAAAGCATCGGTTGCCTGGCAACTGCCAATATTGGCAATTACAGAATAAATAGTGGTGCCAGTTGGCCTGGCCAAAGGATTCCTGATATTTGGATCACTAAGTGATGCCACAGGCTGCCAACTGAAACGCAATCCATCACTTCTTGGATTTAGTCTGAACGTATCCGTTAGACATATCGTTGTATCATTACCCGCATCCAATGTTACAAACTGCTTTACATTCACCAATACAGAATCTGTATTTGTACAACCTGGTGCGGATGTGAGGGTAACATAATATTTGGTGGTAACATCCGGACTCACCAATGGATTAGGAATATTCAGAGCACTGATGGCTATATTTGGCGACCAGCTGAAAGTACCATTACCCGCAGCGTTTAATTGCAGGGTATCTAAGGAGCAAAGTAAAGTATCATTGGAAACCAGCAAAGGGGGTTTACTCAAAACATTGATTACTTTGTCAATGGTATCCCTGCAACCCTTGCTACTGCCTACAATCAGTTGAATATCGTATGTTCCTATTGTTGGATAAACATAAGTTGGGTTTTGGAGCCTTGATGTATCCGGATTGATCTGCGGATTTCCAAACGACCATCGCCAGAAATCAACTACCCCGTATCGTGTGGTGGTATTATCGGTGAACCTTAGTGGGACATTTCGACAACCATCTTCTGCGGTGAATGCCGGAAAAAATCCGGGGAATACCCTGGCAATAGTGAATGCAGTATCAGAACAATCTTCGCCCCGGTTAGTGATCAGCCTGACCCTGTATACGCCGGTATCAGGAAAAGTAAAAGTGGGCCTTTGCTGGTTTGAAGTATCTGTTGTTGATCCCGTAATGCCAAAGTCCCAGAAATAAGTTCGTATCAGCGGGCTGTTGCTTCGATTTTGAAAAGTAAGTGTAAGGCCATCACAGGTAACATACTCCGGTTGCAGATCAGCAGCGGCAATCGAACAGGGGGCAACTTTTATATGAAGGTCTTTCCGGTGCCTGTTTATCAGGATGCCCTGCCTGAATTCAAGCACGCTAACCGTAACAACATAGATGCCGGCATCCGGAGCAATACCACTCATGATCCCTGTATTTGAATTTAAGGTGATACCCGGCCCCATTGGTTGTTGGGCAGAAAATCCAAAATTATAGGGTAAGCTGATATAAGGCGGTGGGGCGGCTGTAGCAGGTTGAGGCGTGTTTAAATTGTCGTAATCATAAGCCTGGTCAAAAATATAAGCAAGAGAATCTCCATCTGCATCTCTTGCACTGAAATCGTAAAATAAGGGATTATCCTGGCAAACTAAAACGGTATCGCTACCATTGAAACTGGGCGTGCTGTTTCTTGGTGCAGTGGGTGATGTATTCAATCCAGGTATAGTTGCAACATATGTTCCGCCTGTATTGGAAGAGTTTTGAACATTATTGATATTTTCAATCCGGCAACATCTTTGATAGGCGATGGTATAGCCTGCTGCTATGAATGGAAGTTCCGTTTCCGTAATATAGGTTCCTATTTCATAACAAACAATGGGTGCGTTATCTATACATGGCCCGGGTGACGTTAATTGTACCACACTTGTATTTCCCAGAGGAACCCTGAGGTCCTGAAAAATTCCTGCTATATTATTTCGGTAAACGGTGATAGATGCTGTT
>Ga0209391_10001672_pt1 | contig 11538 bp, 23 predicted proteins | sample PPLLak3March2015_FD_187246 | JGI IMG/M metagenome (GOLD analysis project Ga0209391, IMG submission 187246) | Freshwater sediment microbial communities from Prairie Pothole Lake near Jamestown, North Dakota, USA - PPLs Lake P7 Core (1) Depth... | ecosystem: Environmental > Aquatic > Freshwater >... | reverse complement strand
TGGTTTTCCAGTCCCGGCCAATCGCAGCCGGGACGGTGTACGAGGACGAATCGATGACGATCGGTCTGATTGGCCGCAAGGCCGGCATGACGCGCGTCTTCACGGACGCGGGCGAATCGATCCCGGTGACGGTGATCGAAGCCCTGCCAAACCGCGTCACCCAGGTGAAGGCCGTCGAAAACGACGGTTACCGCGCCGTGCAGGTCGCTTTCGGCGACCGCAAGCCGTCGCGGCTCTCGCGGCCGCTCGCCGGGCACTACGCAAAAGCCAAGGTGTCTCCTGGCGAGTCGCTGGTCGAGTTTCGCCTCGCCGACGGCGAGGGCGCTGATCTCGTGCCCGGCTCGGAGATCAAGGTTGACATGTTCACGGCCGGCCAGGTCGTCGACGTCGCAGGCACCACGATCGGCAAGGGCTTCGCGGGCACGATAAAGCGCCACAACTTCGCGGGCGGCCCGGCCTCCCATGGCGCGTCTCTGTTCCACCGCACGCCCGGTTCGATCGGTCAGCGCCAGACGCCGGGCCGCGTGTTTCCGGGCAAGCGGATGTCGGGGCACATGGGTAACGTGCGACGCACCACCGAGAACCTCCGGGTCATCGAGGTGGATTCGACGCGCAACCTTCTGCTCGTCCGAGGCGCCGTGCCGGGTGCGGCGGGCGGCCAGGTCCTGGTGCGCCCGTCGGTCAAGGCCGCGCGTCGCGCGGGCCGCAAGATCCTGGCCCCGAGGAAGTAAGCCATGGCCACCCAGCTCAAGATCGTCAGCAGCGGCGCCGCCGGGGCCAGCCTCGACGTCTCCGAGAAGGCCTTCGGCCGCGAGTTCAACGAGGCGCTGGTCCACCAGGTCCTGACCGCTTACATGGCGGCGGGTCGCGCCGGCACCAAGCGCCAGAAGAGCCGCGCCGAGGTCCGGGGCGGCGGCATCAAGCCCTGGAAGCAGAAGGGCGGCGGTCGCGCCCGCGCGGGCAGCATCCGCAGCCCGATCTGGGTCGGTGGCGGACGCGCCTTTGCTGCGCGCCCGCGCGACTACTCGCAGAAGGTCAATCGCAAGATGTACCAGGGCGCCATGCGCGCGATGCTCTCCGAGCTCGTCCGTCTGGAGCGCCTGATGGTGGTCGAGACGTTCGAGATCGAGGCGCCGAAGACGCGCCTGCTCGCGGCGAAGCTCAAGGAGCTCGGGCTCGGAAACGTGCTGATCCTGGTCGAGGCCCACGACGAGAAGCTCGACCTGGCTTCGCGAAACCTGATCGGTGTGTCGGTGCTTCCGGTCGCCGCGCTCGACCCGCGCAGCCTGCTGAGCCACGACCACGTGCTCGCCACCGTCGGTGCGGTGCGAATGCTCGAGGAGAAGCTGTCATGAGCAGCCCGGAGAGACTGATGACCGTGCTGGTCGCGCCGCACGTTTCCGAGAAGAGCGCGCGCGTCGCCGAGCAGGCAAACCAGGTGGTGTTCCGCGTTCGCCGCGACGCCTCCAAGCCCGAGATCAAGGCGGCCGTCGAACTGATGTTCGAAGTGAAGGTGGACGCCGTCCGCGTCGTCAACGTCGCCGGCAAGGCCAAGCGCTTTGGCGGGCGCCCGGGGCGGCGTTCGGATTTCAAGAAGGCCTACGTCAGCCTGGCCGAAGGCCAGACGATCGATTTCGCCGGCGTCGAGAAGTGACGGCGGCCAACCTGACGGAAGACTGAAAGATGGCTCTCATCAAGACAAAACCCACCTCGCCCGGCCGGCGCTTCGTCGTCAAGCCCGACCGCTCGCACCTGCACAAGGGCGAGCCGGTCGCTGCGCTGACCTCCAGCCAGAAGCGGACCGGTGCCCGCAACAATCAGGGCCGCATCACGACGCGCCACAAGGGTGGCGGCCACAGGCACCGCTACCGCGTGGTGGACTTCGTGCGCGCGAAGGACGGCGTGCCCGGCAAGGTGGAGCGCCTCGAGTACGATCCGAACCGCAGCGCGCACCTCGCGCTCGTGCTCTACGCCGACGGCGAGCGGCGCTACATCCTCGCGCCCAAGGGCGTCACGGCGGGCGACCCGATCGCCTCCGGGGTCGAGGCGCCGATCAAGGCGGGCAACGCGATGCCGCTGCGCAACATCCCGATCGGCAGCCAGGTGCACAACGTCGAGCTGAAGCCCGGTCGCGGCGGCCAGATCGCTCGCAGTGCGGGCAGCTCGGTGCAGCTCGTGGCGCGCGAGGGGCTTTACGCGACCCTTCGGCTGCGGTCCACCGAGATGCGCAAGGTGCACGTCGACTGCCGCGCGACCCTCGGGGAAGTCGGCAACGAGGACAACAACCTCATCGTCTACGGCAAGGCCGGGGCGAAGCGTTGGCGCGGCATCCGGCCGACCGTTCGCGGCGTCGTCATGAACCCGGTCGACCACCCGCACGGCGGCGGCGAGGGCAAGTCGGGGCAGGGCAACCCGCACCCCGTTTCGCCCTGGGGCTGGAAAACCAAGGGCAAGAAGACCCGCACCAACAAGCGTACGGCCGGGCTGATCGTCCGCCGCCGCAACTGATCCTGAAGAGGAGCTTCCCGTGCCCCGTTCAGTCAAGAAAGGCCCGTTCGTCGACCTGCACCTCGCCAAGAAGGTGCAGATCGCGGCGGAGAAGAACGACCGCCGTCCGATCAAGACGTGGTCGCGGCGCTCCATGGTGCTGCCGGACATGGTCGGTCTCACGATCGCCGTGCACAACGGCAAGCAGCACATTCCGGTGCTCGTGTCCGAGAACATGGTCGGTCACAAGCTCGGTGAATTCTCCCCGACCCGCACCTTCAAGGGGCATTCGGGCGACAAGAAGTCCGGGAGCTGAGCCATGGAAGTCGCTGCCAAGCTCAAGTACGCGCGGATCTCGCCGCAGAAGTGTCGCCTCGTGGCCGACATGGTCCGTGGCCGGCCGGTGGGCCAGGCCCTCGCGACGCTGCGCTTCACCCCGAAGAAGGGTGCCCGCATCGTGCTGAAGGTCCTCGAGTCGGCGATCGCAAATGCCGAGAACAATCACAACGCGGACATCGACGTGCTGAAGGTCGCCCGCATCGAGGTGGACGAGGCGCCGACCTTCAAGCGCTTCCACGCCCGGGCGAAGGGCCGCGGCAACCGCATCGTCAAGCGCAACAGCCACATCACGATCCTCGTCGGCGACGGCCGCAAGGACTGAGGAGAGCACGCTCCATGGGTCAGAAGGTCAATCCGGTCGGCATCCGCCTCGGCATCACCCGTGACTGGACGTCGAAGTGGTACGCGAACACCCGTTTGTTCCCGGCCTACATCCACCAGGACTGGCAGGTGCGCGAGTTCCTTAAGAAGAGGCTGTCCGAGGCCTCCGTGAGCCGCATCCACATCGAGCGGGCTGCGCGCAAGGCGAACATCACGATCAACACGGCCCGTCCCGGCGTGGTGATCGGCAAGAAGGGCGAGGACATCGAGCGGCTGCGCCTCGAGGTTGCGAAGCTGATGGGCATGGCGGTCACCGACGTGCGCCTCAACATCGCGGAGATCCGCAAGCCCGAAGTGGACGCGCAGCTCGTCGCCGAAGGTATCGCCCAGCAGATCGAGCGGCGCGTCATGTTCCGCCGCGCCATGAAGCGCGCCGTCATGAACACGATGCGCAGCGGCGCGCTGGGCGTGAAGGTGCGCGTCTCCGGTCGCCTGAACGGCTCGGAGATCGCTCGCACGGAGTCGTCGCGCGAGGGCCGCGTCCCGTTGCACACCTTCCGGGCCGAGATCGACTACGGGCTGGCCGAGGCGCGCACGACCTACGGCGTGATCGGCGTGAAGGTCTGGATTTTCAAGGGCGAGGTGTTCGATCAGCCGGAGGCAGTGGCGCCGGTCGAGACGACGGAGCCTGCCGCGCCCGCTCAGGAGCAGCCGGCCTGAGGCCGCGCAGCTGAGCGCCCGACGGAGACACCGCCATGATGCAACCCAAGCGAACCAAGTTCCGCAAGCAGTTCAAGGGCCGCAACGCCGGCCTTGCCCAGCGCGGCAGCACCGTCGCCTTCGGCGATTACGGGCTGAAGGCCACGAGCCGCGCGCGGATGACGGCCCGTGAGATCGAGGCCGCGCGCCGCGCCATGACGCGCTACGTGAAGCGCGGCGGCCAGGTCTGGATCCGGGTTTTCCCGGACGTGCCGATCAGCAAGAAGCCCCTGGAGGTCCGCATGGGCTCCGGCAAGGGCAACGTCGAGTACTACGTCGCGCGCGTGCAGCCCGGCAAGGTGCTCTTCGAGATGGAAGGCGTCACCGAGGACATCGCGCGCGAGGCGTTCCGCCTGGCCGCATCGAAGCTCTCGGTCGACACGTTGTTCGTCAAACGGCAGGTCCGCTGATGAAAGCGAGCGAACTCAGGCAGAAAGGCGCCGGCGAGCTTCGGGAAGAACTCCTCAAGCTGCGGCGGGAACAGTTCAACCTGCGGATGGCGCAGGCGACCGGCCAGGCCGTCAAGACCGACCAGGCGGGGAAGGTGCGCCGCAACATCGCGCGCGTGAAGACGGTGCTCGGCGAGCAGACCCGGGCCACAGGCAACAAAGGTAGCAAGTGATGACCGAGCAAGCCGTCGAGACGACCGCGGAAGTCGCGAAGCGAACCGTGACCGGACGAGTCGTCAGCAGCAAGATGCAGAAGACGATCACCGTCTCCGTCGAGCGCCTCGTCAAGCACCCGAAGTACTCCAAGTACGTCCGGCGCACGACCAAGCTGCTCGCCCACGACGAACACGGCGAGGGCCGTGAGGGCGACCTCGTCGACATCGCCGAGTGCCGCCGGTTGTCGAGCCGCAAGGCCTGGCGCCTGGTGCGCGTCGTCAAGCGCGCCGAACAGGCCTGAGCCGGACCCGAGGAGCCCAACCATGATTCAGATGCGAACGATGCTGCAGGCCGCCGACAACAGCGGCGCCAAGAGCCTCATGTGCATCAAGGTGCTCGGCGGCTCGAAGCGCCGTTACGCCACCGTCGGCGACGTGATCAAGGTGAGCGTCAAGGACGCGATCCCGCGCGGCAAGGTCAAGAAGGGCGAGGTCTACGACGCCGTCGTAGTACGCACGGCCTTCGGCGTGCGCCGGCCCGACGGCTCGCTGATCCGCTTCGACGGCAACGCCGCCGTGCTGCTCACGAACAAGCTCGAGCCGATCGGCACGCGCATCTTCGGGCCCGTCACGCGCGAGCTGCGTACGTCGCAGTTCATGAAGATTATCTCGCTCGCGCCCGAAGTGCTCTGAGCACCGGCCGCAGCGAAGTTCGAGGAACGAGGCATGAACAAGATCCGCAAAGGCGACGAGGTGGTCGTGATCACCGGCCGCGACAAGGGCCGGCGCGGCACCGTCATCAAGGTGCTGGCGAACGAACGGCTGCTCGTCGAGAACGTCAACATGGTCAAGCGCCACACGCGCCCCAACCCGCAGCGCGGGATCCAGGGCGGCATCGTCGAGAAGGAGGCTTCGCTGCATCGCTCGAACGTGATGCTGTGGAACCCGGTTGCGAAGCGGGGCGACCGCGTGGGCATCCGCGCGCTGGCCGATGGCCGGCTCGTGCGTTTCTTCAAGTCCAACGACGAAGTCGTGGACGCCTGATCGGGCGAGGATGTCGGAAGATGGCAAGACTTCAGAAAATTTACCGGGATGCGATCGTTCCCGAGCTCATGAAGAGCCTCGGGTTCGAGAACCCGATGCAGGTCCCGAAAATCACGCGCATCACGGTCAACATGGGCGTGGGAGAGGCGGTCGCCGACAAGAAGGCGATGGACGGCGCGGTGGGCGACCTGACGGCGATTACCGGCCAGAAGCCGCTGGTCACCAAGTCGCGCATGTCGATCGCCTCGTTCAAGCTGCGCGCCGGGGTGCCCGTGGGCGCCAAGGTGACGCTGCGCGGCGCGCGCATGTACGAGTTCCTCGACCGGCTGATCAACGTGGCCATGCCGCGCATCCGGGACTTCCGCGGCGTGTCGGCGCGCTCCTTCGACGGGCGCGGCAACTACAGCTTCGGTGTGAAGGAACAGATCATCTTCCCCGAGATCGCTTACGACAAGATCGACGCGATCCGCGGGATGGACATCACGATCACCACCACGGCGCGGGACGACCGTGAGGGTCGGGCGCTGCTCGATTCCTTCAACTTCCCGTTCCGCAAGTAAGGACTGGCAAATGGCGAAGACCAGCATGATCGAACGCGAGACGCGCCGCGCTAAGCTCGTGAAGCGTTACGCGGCTACGCGCGCGACGCTCAAGGAGACCATCCGCAGCCCCAAGTCCACGGACGAGGAGCGCGAGGCGGCCCTGCGCAAGATGCAGTCGCTGCCGCGCGACTCATCTTCCTCGCGGATGCGCAATCGCTGCGCGATCACCGGGCGCCCGCGTGGCGTGTACCGGAAGTTCGGCCTCGGCCGTACCAAGCTGCGGGAAGCCACGATGCGTGGCGACGTTCCGGGCCTGCGCAAGGCCAGCTGGTAAGGCCGGGTAACGGAGCAACACATGAGCATGACGGATCCCATCGCGGACTTCCTCACCCGCATCCGCAACGGGCAGCGCTCCGGCAAGACCGAGGTCAGCATGCCTGGCTCGCGGATCAAGCTGGCGCTCGCGAAGGTGCTGAAGGAAGAGGGCTACATCGACGACTTCGGCGTCGCGAGCGAGGGCGAGAAGTCCACGCTGACGCTGCGCCTGAAGTACTACCAGGGCCGCCCCGTGATCGATCGCCTCGAGCGCGTCAGCCGCCCGGGCCTGCGCGTCTACAAGGCGAAGGACGAGCTGCCGCGCATCCTGGGCGGCATGGGCGTCGCCATCATCTCGACGTCGCGTGGCTTGATGACGGACCGCGAGGCGCGGGCCGGCGGCCACGGCGGCGAAGTCCTCTGCATCGTGTCCTGACGCGGCGCGCCAGACGCAGGATAGAACCATGTCACGAGTCGCAAAGAATCCGGTTCCGCTGCCCAAGGGCGTGACCGCAACCATCGACGGCGAGACCGTCACCGTGAAGGGCGCGAAGGGCAGCCTCAGCCTGCCCGTGCGCCGCGGGCTGTCGCTGGTGCAGGAAGGTCAGACCGTCCGCGTCGAGGTCGAGCAGCGCTCGCGCGAGTCGCTGATGCACGCGGGCTCGCTCCGTGCGCACCTCGCGAACCTCGTTCACGGCGTGTCGCAGGGCTACGAGAAGAAGCTCGAGCTCGTAGGCGTCGGTTACCGCGCGGCCGCGCAGGGGCGCAACCTCAACCTCACGCTCGGCTTCTCGCACCCCGTGGTCTACGAGGCCCCGGACGGCGTGACCATCGAGACGCCCACGCAGACCGAGGTCCTCGTCAAGGGCGCGAATAAGCAGCAGGTGGGCCAGGTGGCCGCGGAAATCCGCGCCTACCGCGCCCCGGAGCCCTACAAGGGCAAGGGTGTTCGTTATTCCGGTGAGCGTATCGAGCTCAAGGAAACGAAGAAAAAGTAAGGGTGCCGCATGGAAAAGAAGGTCAGCCGCCTGAAGCGGGCCCGCCGTGGCCGCGCCAAGATCCAGGAGCTCAAGGTGATGCGTCTGAGCATTCACCGGACTCCGCGGCACATCTACGCCCAGGTCTTCGACGACGCCTCGCGTGTCGTGGCCTCGGCCTCGACGCTGCAGAAGGACGTCGCCGAGGGCCTGAAGGGCACCGGCAACGTGGATGCGGCGCGGGCGGTCGGGCGCGTCATCGCCGAGCGGGCGAAGGCCAAGGGCGTCACGCGCGTGGCGTTCGACCGGTCCGGTTTCAGGTATCACGGGCGGGTCAAGGCGCTGGCCGATGCGGCCCGCGAGCACGGACTCGAGTTCTGAGCGCGGCGCTCGGGCGAATTTGAGGAGCAGCAATGGCGAGAGTTGAAAGAGCCCCGGCCGGCGACGAGTTCATCGAGAAGCTCGTGACGGTCAACCGCGTGGCGAAGGTCGTCAAGGGCGGCCGGCAGTTCGGCTTCACCGCGCTCACGGTCGTCGGCGACGGCAACGGCCGCGTCGGCTTCGGTTACGGCAAGGCGCGCGAGGTGCCCGTCGCGATCCAGAAGGCGATGCAGCAGGCGCGCAAGAACCTCGTGAACGTCAGCCTTCGCAACGCCACGCTGCACTTCGCGGTGACCGGCAAGCACGGCACCTCGCGGGTGTACATGCAGCCCGCGGCCGACGGTACGGGCGTGATCGCCGGCGGCAGCATGCGCGCCGTCTTCGAGTGCGCCGGCGTGCGCAACGTGCTCGCCAAGAGCTACGGCTCGCGCAACCCGATCAACGTGGTGCGCGCGACCATGGACGCCCTGACCCGCATTCCGCCGCCGGAGCACATCGCGGCCAAGCGCGGCAAGAGCGTCGCCGAGATCGTGGGTTGACCGCCATGGCGAAGCAGAATCCAGACACCAAAAGCGTCCGGGTCACGCTCGTGAAGAGCGTGTGCGGGCAGTTGCACCGGCATCGCGCAACCGCGAGCGGGCTCGGCCTGCGGCGGATCAACCAGACCGTCGTCGTGGCCGACACGCCCGAGAACCGCGGCATGATCAACGCGTCGCGGCACCTGTTCCGGGTCGAGGAGACCTGAGGTCACCATGAAGTTCAATTCCATCTCACCGGCGCCGGGCTCCAAGAAGCCGCGCCTTCGCGTCGGTCGCGGCGCCTCCGCCGGCCAGGGCAAGACCTGCGGCCGTGGCGTGAAAGGCCAGCGCGCGCGCAAGGGCGGCTATCACAAGGTCGGCTTCGAGGGCGGCCAGATGCCGCTGCAGCGCCGTCTGCCCAAGTTCGGGTTCCGGTCGGCTACCTCGCCGCGCGTGGCCGAGGTGCGCCTGAACGAGCTCGCGCTCGTCGCGGGTGGTGTGGTCGACCTCGCGTCGCTCAAGAAGGCGGGCGTGGTGCCGGCGAATGCGCTGCGCGCCAAGATCGTGCTCTCGGGCGAGATCAAGGCGGCCGTCACCGTGAACGGCGTCGGCGTGACCAAGGGTGCGCGCGCGGCCATCGAGGCCGCGGGCGGCAAGGTCGAGACGGCCTGAGCGCCGTACAAGAGGACCCGGAGTGGCAAATCCGCCTTCATCCAGCCCGATGGCCGCCTTTGGCGAGGTCGGGCGGCTTACCGAGCTCAGGAAGCGATTCCTGTTCCTGCTCGGCGGGCTGATCGTCTACCGCATCGGCACCTTCATCCCCGTGCCGGGGATCGACCCGGTCGCGCTCGCGAGCTTCTTCCAGGAGCAGCAGGGCACGATCCTGAGCATGTTCAACATGTTCTCGGGCGGCGCGCTGGAGCGACTGTCGATCCTGGCCCTCGGAGTCATGCCCTACATCTCGGCTTCGATCATCGTGCAGATGATGGCCGTGGTGGTGCCACAGCTTCAGGCGCTGCGCAAGGAGGGCGAGGCCGGGCGGCGCAAGCTCACGCAGTACACGCGCTGGGGAACCGTGGGACTGGCTGCCTTCCAGGGCGCGGGCGCCGCCGTCGCGTTCCAGAACCAGGGCGTCGTCATCGCGCCCGGGCCCCAGTTCGTGTTCCTGGCGACCATGACGCTGACCGCGGGCACGATGTTCCTGATGTGGCTCGGCGAGCAGATCACCGAGCGCGGGCTCGGCAACGGCATCTCGATGATCATCCTGGCCGGAATCATCGCAGGCCTGCCGTCCGCGATCGGCGGCACGCTCGAACTCGTGCGCAACGGCGAAGTCAATCCTGCCCTCGCCTTGATTCTGGTCCTCATGGTGGCGGGCGTCACCGCGTTCGTGGTGTTCGTGGAGCGTGCGCAGCGGCGCATCCCGGTCAACTACGCCAAGCGCCAGCAGGGGCGCCGGATGCTCGCCGGCACGGCGACCCACCTTCCGTTCAAGCTCAACATGGCGGGCGTGATCCCGCCGATCTTCGCCTCCAGCCTGCTGCTTTTCCCCGCGACGATTGCGAACTGGTTCGGCACCGCCGAGAACTTCGGCTGGCTGCAGAACGTCGCCGCCAGCCTCGGGATCGGCCAGCCGGTGCACATGATGCTGTACTCGGGCCTGATCATCTTCTTCTGCTTCTTCTACACCGCCCTCGTGTTCAACTCACGCGAGACGGCGGAGAACCTGAAGAAGTCCGGGGCGTTCATCCCGGGGATCCGGCCGGGCCATCAGACGGGGGAGTACATCGACAAGGTCCTGACGCGGCTCACGATGTGGGGTGCGTTGTACGTCGCCGGCGTGTGCCTCCTGCCGGAGATCCTCATTTCCCAGTTCCGCGTGCCGTTCTACTTCGGCGGCACCTCGCTGTTGATCATCGTGGTGGTGATCATGGACTTCATGGCCCAGCTGCAGGCGCACCTGATGTCGCACCAGTACGAGGGCCTGATGAAGAAGGCCAACCTGCGCGGCTACGGCCGCCCCGGGCAGCTGCGCTGAGCGCGGCCGAAGCCCCCGTCGGAGAGATTGACGCATGAAAGTTCGACCCTCGGTGAAGCGGATCTGCAAGAACTGCAAGGTGGTGCGCCGTCGCGGCGTGGTCTACGTGATCTGCAGCAGCGACAAGCGCCACAAGCAGCGGCAGGGCTGATTGCCCGATCCGCGTTTGAGTAGGCAAGGTTTTTAAGTTATTATTTCGGGCTTTTCGCGCCCCGGAGTGAGCCTCACATGGCCCGTATCGCCGGCATCAACATCCCGATGAACAAGCACGTCTGGGTGGGCCTCACGTCCATCTACGGCGTGGGCCGCACCCAGGCTCGCAAGGCCTGCGACGGCGCGGGCGTGAAGCCCGAGACCAAGGTCAAGGACCTGACCGAGGCCGAGGTCGCCGCTCTGCGCTCGCAGATCGCGCGGCTCGCGGTCGAGGGCGACCTGCGCCGCGAGGTGTCGATGAACATCAAGCGGCTGATGGACCTCGGCTGCTACCGGGGCATCCGCCACCGCAAGGGCCTCCCCATGCGGGGCCAGCGCACGCGCACCAATGCGCGTACGCGCAAGGGACCGCGCAAGGCCGCGGTGAAGCTGAACGCACCTCCGGGCAAGGCCTGACCGGCCCGCGCCCACTGACGGAGTCTGATCTCTCATGGCTGACGACAAGAAGCAGTCCTCGACCGCCGGCAAGCCGCGCAAGCGCGCCCGGCGCATGGTGTCCGACGCCATTGCGCACGTGCACGCGTCGTTCAACAACACGATCGTCACGATCACCGACCGGCAGGGCAATACGCTGTCCTGGGCGACCTCCGGCGGCTGCGGCTTCCGCGGCTCGCGCAAGAGCACGCCGTTCGCCGCGCAGGTTGCGGCGGAGAAGGCCGGCGTCGCGGCGCAGGAGTACGGCGTGAAGAACGTGGAGGTCCGCGTGTGCGGTCCGGGCCCGGGCCGCGAGTCGGCCGTCCGCGCGCTCAACGCCGCGGGCCTCAAGGTCACCAGCATCGAGGACGTGACGCCGATCCCGCACAACGGCTGCCGTCCGCCGAAGAAGCGCCGCGTCTAAGCGCGCGAGGAATATCGTCATGGCCAGATATCTCGGACCGACGTGCAAGCTCTCCCGACGCGAGGGCACCGACCTCTTCCTCAAGAGCGGCGTGAAGCCCCTCGAGTCGAAGTGCAAGCTCGAAGTGCCGCCGGGCGGCATCAAGGGCGAGCGCCGCTCGCG
>Ga0209391_10001671_pt1 | contig 11541 bp, 12 predicted proteins | sample PPLLak3March2015_FD_187246 | JGI IMG/M metagenome (GOLD analysis project Ga0209391, IMG submission 187246) | Freshwater sediment microbial communities from Prairie Pothole Lake near Jamestown, North Dakota, USA - PPLs Lake P7 Core (1) Depth... | ecosystem: Environmental > Aquatic > Freshwater >... | reverse complement strand
CTCGGCTTCAGCGAGGCGCTGCGCTCGGCCCTGCGCGAGGACCCGGACGTGATCCTGGTCGGCGAGATGCGCGACCTCGAGACGATCCGCCTGGCGCTCACCGGCGCCGAGACGGGGCACCTGGTGTTCGGCACGCTGCACACGAGCTCGGCCGCCAAGACCATCGACCGCATCGTGGACGTGTTTCCGGCGGCCGAGAAGGAGATGGTGCGCGCGATGCTCTCCGAGTCGCTGCGCGCGGTCATCTCGCAGACGCTGCTGAAGCGCATCGGCGGCGGTCGCATTGCAGCGCACGAGATCATGATCGGCACCCCCGCGATCCGCAACCTGATCCGCGAGGGCAAGATCGCGCAGATGTACTCCTCGATCCAGACCGGCCAGGCGGCCGGCATGCAGACGCTCGACCAGTGCCTGAAGGAGCTGCTGCAGAAAGGCCTGATCACCAAGGAAGAAGCGCGGTTTCGCGCGCAGAACAAGGAGGACTTCTGACCACGGCCTGACCCAGGGCCGCTGGCGGAGGGAGAAACATGGAACGGGAACAGGGCATCAAGCTCATGCAGGACCTCCTGCGCCGCATGGTCGAGCGCAAGGGTTCGGACCTCTTCATCACCGCGGGATTCCCGCCGGCGATCAAGGTGGACGGCGAGATCAAGCCGCAGACCAACCAGCCGCTGACGCCCGAGCAGGCGCAGCTGCTGGTGCGCGCGATCATGAACGACCGCCAGACCAAGGAGTTCGACGCGACCAAGGAGTGCAACTTCGCGATCGCGCCGCCCGGCATCGGCCGCTTCCGCGTCAGCGCGTTCGTGCAGATGGGCCTGACCGGCGCCGTGATGCGCACCATCAACGTCAAGGTGCCCACGATCGAGGAACTCGAGCTGCCGCCGATCCTGAAGGAGATCGTGCTGTCGAAGCGCGGGCTCTGCATCCTGGTGGGCGCGACGGGCTCGGGCAAATCCACCTCGCTGGCTGCGATGCTCGACTACCGCAACGAGAAGACCCGCGGCCACATCATCACGATCGAGGACCCGATCGAGTACGTGCACGCCCACAAGAACTGCGTCGTGACGCAGCGCGAGGTGGGCGTGGACACCGAGAGCTGGCACATGGCGCTCAAGAACACGCTGCGCCAGGCGCCGGACGTGATCCTGATCGGCGAAATCCGCGACCGTGACACCATGGAGTACGGCATCCAGTTCGCCGAGACCGGCCACCTGGTGCTGGCGACGCTGCATGCGAACAGCGCCAACCAGGCGCTCGACCGCATCATCAACTTCTTCCCCGAGGACCGCCGCGAGCAGCTGCTGATGGACCTTTCGCTCAACATCCGGGCGATGGTCTCGCAGCGCCTCGTGCCGCGCGAAGGCGGCAAGGGCCGCATCGCCGCCATGGAGGTCATGCTCAACACGCCGCTGATCGCCGACCTGATCTTCCGCGGCGAGGTGAGCGCCATCAAGGAGATCATGGCCAAGTCGAACCGGCTCGGCATGAAGACCTTCGACCAGGCGCTGTACGACCTGTTCGAGGCGGGCGTCATTTCCTACGAGGAAGCGCTGCGCAACGCCGACTCCAAGAACGAGATCCGACTGCGCATCAAGCTCGAAAGCAAGCGCGCCGACAAGGCGCACCTCGAGGAGTCCGGCGCGCTGCGGATCGTCGAGGAAGAGAATTAGGACCGACCCTATGGCCGCCACCGACACCGAACTCGACAGCACGAACCCGGGTACCGAGCGGGCGCTCAGCGATGCCACTGCAGGCGCGGCGACGGCCCGCAATTTCGTGCTCAATACGCGACCGCTGTTCAAGCTGATGGTGGACAAGAAGGCCTCCGACCTGTTCTTCACCTCGCACGCCCCGATCAAGATCAAGATCGAGGGCCAGATCATCCCGGTCAACCGCCAGGTGCTGACGCCCGAGCAGGTGCAGCAGGCGGCCTACGGACTGATGAACCAGGAGCAGATCGACTACTTCCAGCAGGAGCTCGAGATCGACTTCGCGATCTCCGAGCCCGGCCTCGGCCGGTTCCGGGTCGCGGTGTTCCACCAGCGCGGCAACCCGGCGATGGTGCTGCGCTACATCACGGCCGAGCTGCCCAAGCTCGACGAGCTCGGCCTGCCCGAGATCATGAAGGACCTGGTCATGATCAAGCGCGGCCTGGTGCTGATGGTCGGCGCCACCGGCTCGGGCAAGTCGACCTCGCTCGCGGCGATGCTCAACTACCGCAACGAGAGCTCGTCCGACCACATCCTGACGATCGAGGATCCGATCGAGTTCCTGCACTCGAACAAGAAGTCGATCGTCAACCAGCGCGAGGTCGGGCTCGACACCAAGTCGTTCCACCGCGCGCTGCGCAGCGCGATGCGCGCCGCGCCCGACGTGATCCTGATCGGCGAGATCCGCGACCGCGAGTCCATGGAGTATGCGATCACCTTCGCCGGCACCGGTCACCTGTGCCTCGCGACCCTGCACGCGAACAACGCGGCCGAGACGCTCGACCGCGTCATCAACATGTTCCCGCGCGACCAGCACACGCAGATCTTCCTCGACCTGTCGCAGTACCTGAAGGCGATCCTTTCGCAGCGGCTGGTGCCGGGCACCGACGGCAGGCGCTGCGCCGCGATCGAGGTGCTGCTCAACACGCCGCACGTGCAGGAACTCGTCAAGAAGGGCGACGTGATGGGCGTCAAGGAAGCGCTGGTGCGCAGTGCCGAGAAGGGCATGCAGAGCTTCGACGTCGCCCTGTACCAGCTCTACCTCGCCGGCAAGATCACGCTCGAGGAAGCGCTTGCGAACGCGGATTCGCGGACGAATCTCGAGGCGAAGATCAACTTCGGCTGACAGAAGAAGGGGACATGCCTGATTCGGCTTCGCGAATCAGGCATGTCCCCTTCTTCGTCGCCCCGGGGGTCTCCCGGGGCGACACTCAACCTGCGGCTATTTGCGGAGCATCAGCTCGCGCAACAGCATCTGGCTGCCCACGGTGCGGAACTCGGCGCGTGCGCCGGACGCCGCCTGCATCTCCGCCATGGTCGTCTTGTTGAACTCCCGGAATGCCTGGCTGCGCTTGTCCGCCTCGTCCGAGTTGGCCAGGCTCGGCGACACGATGACCAGGTACAGGTCTGGCTCGCCCTCGCGCGGGTACGGATTGCTCAGCACCATATAGTGGCTGATCCAGCCCTGGCTCTTGGCGAACTCCTGGTTCTTGACCCAGGTGTCGGCCAGGAACTGCGCGTATTTCAGACCCGAGCCATCCTTCACGTGGATGCTGGACACATTCCAGTAGTTGCCTGCTTTCCACGGGCTCTGGTCCTGCGCCAGCGACGGCGCGGTCATGGCCAGCATCGTCACGCCGGCCGCCGCAACGGCCCACGACTTCATTCCACCCAGCAACGATCGATTCATACGCGCGCTCCCCGTTCAGGTTGTTGTTGCATTCAGTGCTGGTCCACCCGGGACGCGGTCGCTCCCCGGGCCGCACCTGCCGGCGCATACTGGCACGGGGTCCGGCGGCCCGTGGCATTTTCGTACCCGGGCGGCCGGTCGCTGCCGGCTGCCGCGATCAGGCCGCGGGAGGAAACACCGCGTTGGCGTCGAACACCGGCCCATCGACGCAGACCCGCTTCATCGCGAGCCCCGACTCCGTGACCACTGGCACCGCGCAACCGGCGCAACCGCCGACCGCGCAGGCCATGAACTCCTCGAGCGACACCTGGGCCGGCACGCCGAAGCGGCGCGCGACCCTGGCTGTCGCCTGCAGCATCGGCGTCGGGCCGCACGCGAACATCTCCACTTCGCCGAGCGCCTCTGCATCGAGCGACGACAGCCACGCCGCCGCGAGGTCCGTGACGTAGCCGTCGAAGCAGCCGGGAAACCCGGCGAGCGTGGCGAGGCGGCTCGGCACGCCCCAGTCGTCGAGCAACGGCATGCAGGCGATCGCGCCGACCGGCACGCCGGGCACCAGGATCGTCGAGGGGCGGGCGCGGAACGGGAACGGAATTTCCGAGCCCATCAGCACGAACGGCTTCCAGCCAGCGTCGGTGCGTCCCTTGAGCGACTCCGCCAGGAACACCATCGGCGGGATGCCCACGCCGCCACCCACGAGCAGAGTGCGCGGGCGCGCAGGCGACGGCTTGAAACCCTGGCCGATCGGGCCCATCACGCTGATTGCCGCGCCGACGGGCTGCTTCGACAGCGCCTCGAGCCCCGGCCCCACGATCTTGTAGAGGATCTCGACCCAGCCGGCGGCCGGAGCCACGCGCATGATCGACAACGGCCGCCGCATGGGCAGCAGCGGGTCGCAGGTGAGGTGCGCAAAGCTGCCGGGCGTGGCCGCGGCCGCGCACTTCGGTGCCCGCAGGCGGATCACGAACTGCTTGCCCGGGAACTCGTGCTGCGACAGCAGCTCGGCATCTTCGACGAAGATCGTGCCGCGATGGTCGCGCGTGCTCATAGGGCTCGTCGTCCCGCCTCGACGTTGCGCTCCTGCACGTTGCGCACGATCGTGGAGAGCACCGCCATGCGCACGGCCACTCCGTTGGTGACCTGCTGGCGGATCGCCGACTGCGGGCCGTCGGCCACGTCGCTGGTGATTTCGACGCCGCGGTTCATTGGTCCCGGGTGCATGACGATCGCGTCGGGCCTGGCGTGCTTCAGGTTGTTGGCGCTCAGGCCCCACTCGCGGTAGAAGCCGGCGGCGTCCAGCTTGTCGCCGCCGGCCATTCGCTCGTGCTGGATGCGCAGCGCCATGACCACATCCGCGTCGCGGATGCCCTCGACCAGCGAATGGCAGCGCGTCGCGCCGGCCAGCTCGTGCGGCTCGGGCATCAGGCTCTCGGGACTGACGAGCCTGAGCTCGCCCACGCCGAGCGTGAGCAGCGCGCGGCCGGTGGAGCGGGCGACCCGCGAGTGGCGCAGGTCGCCGACGATGGCGACGCTCAGGTTGGCCACGTCGCCCTTGCGCTGGCGGATGGTGAGCACGTCGAGCAGGCCCTGCGTCGGGTGCGAGACGTGCGCCTCGCCGGCATTCAGCACGCTCACGTGCGGCGCCACGTGCGCGACGACGTAGGCGGGCAGGCCGGGCTCCGCGTCGCGCATCACGAACACGTCTACCAGCATCGCCTGCAGCGTGTAGATGGTGTCGAGCACCGTCTCGCCCTTGACCCGCGACGAGGACTGCATGTCGAGGTTCACGACGTCGGCGCCGAGGCGCTTGGCGGCGAGCTCGAACGAGACGCGCGTGCGGGTGCTCGGCTCGAAGAACAGGTTGGCCACGGTGCGGCCCCAGAGACTCTGGTCGCGGGCCGGCAGTTCACCCGGCACGCGCACGTAGAACTGCGCGAGGTCGAGCAGGTGCGACAGTTCGTCACGGGAGAGGCCGTCGAGCGTGAGGAGATGGCGCAGGCGACCTGCGTGGTCGCGCTGCAGCTCGCTGCCGGTGTCGGTGGTCAAGGGCGGCTCCCGGGGTCAGTTTGCAGGACCGCGCAGCCAGGTCTCGAGGATCAGCCGTGCGGCATGGGCGTCGATGTCCTCGCGGCGGACGCGGCGGGTGCGTGCGCCCGAGCGCCGCGCTTCGCGCAGGTCCGCCGTCGCGGCCGCGGAGGTGAGGCGTTCGTCCACGCAGTCCACCGGCAGCCCGAAACGGCGCGCCAGCTCGTTTGCAAAGGCGCGGCACGTCGCGGTGAGGACGGTCTCGGTACCGTCCATATTATAGGGCACGCCGACCAGCAGCCGCCCCGGCGACCACTCGCGCACGCAGCGCTCGATCGCCGGCCAGTCCGGCGACCCGTGCACCGGGATCACGCCGGCCGGGCTGGCCGTTGCCGTGGTCGTCTGTCCGACCGCGACGCCGATGCGCCGGACGCCGTAGTCGAAGGCGATGATGACTTCAGCGCTCGGGGCCACGGCATCGGTCAGGCGTGGCCCGCGTCGCTGCTCAGGTGCAGCAGGTCGACGCCGAGCAGCCGGCAGGCGGCTTCCCAGCGGTCGTCGAGGGCGGTCTCGAAGACGAGCCGCTCCTCCGCGGGCACCGTCAGCCAGGCATTCTGCGCGACCTCGGCCTCGAGCTGGCCGGCGTCCCAGCCCGCGTAGCCGAGCGCGATGACCGCGGCGGCCGGTCCCTCGCCGCGCGCCAGCGCCTCGAGGATGTCGCGCGAGGTGCTGAGGTGCAGCCGGTCCGATACCGCGAGCGTCGAGTCCCACGGCGGCCCCGGGGTGTGCAGCACGAAACCCCGGTCCGTCTGCACCGGTCCGCCCTGCAGTACCGGGCTGTCGGAGACCTTCGACTGCGCTGCGTCGAGGCCGAGCTGCGCGAACACGTCGCCGAGCGTCATCGGCAGCTGCCGGTTGATCACGATGCCGAGCGCGCCCTGGGCGTTGTGCTCGCACACCAGGGTCACCGTCTGCGCGAAATTAGGGTCTGCCATGCCCGGCATGGCGATCAGGAACTGGTTGGTGAGGAACGTCGCGGCCATCGGGGACAAGTATCGGACCTGCGGGCGCACCGTCACAAGCTCGGCGCGCCGTGTCGTCGTCAGGGTGCCTGCCCCATGACCGAGCCGTCGCCCAGCCGGCCCTTGAGGAACTGCCACTCGTAGGCGAAGCGCAGCGTCGGGTAGCGGTCGCGCATGGCGGGCGGGAACGGGTCGAACGGCGAGGCGAGCCGCACGATGCCGACCGCAGCAGCGTCGAGCTCGCGGTGCCCGCTCGAGCGGCGCACTTCCACCTGCTGCAGGCTGCCGTCGGCACGGATTGCCACCTCGAGCACCGGGTTGCCGGACAGCGACCGGCGCCGCGCCTCGTTCGGGAAATTGAGCGTGCCGACCTGCTCGATGCGCCGCTTCCAGCCGTCGAGGTAGGCGGCGATCGCGGACTCGCGGGTGTCCGCCAGCAGGCGGTCGTCGGGGGCCGCCTCGCCGCGCAGGCGCAGCGTCTCGTCCGCCGCGCTGGCGCTCACGCCCACGGTCGGCAGCGGACGGGATTCGATCGGCACGGCGGCGGACTCGGAACGCTGGAGCTCGTCGCCAGTCGGCACCTGTCGCCCGCGTTGCGTGGACGTCGTGAGCACGCGCGATCCTCCCTGGGCGGTCGCCGAGGCCGGGGGCGTAAAGGCCTCGCCGCTCGTCTCGCCCTCGTGCTCGAGCAGCCGCGCCGAGGCCTCGGGAAGCGACGTCCGCAGCGGCTCGCGGGTGGTGCCGGCCCCGCGCTGGTCGCGACTGGCGATGTAGCTCGCCTCGGGGTTCGGGTCCTCGGATGGTCCGTCCGGCACCAGCAGGACCTCGAGGGTCGGCAGCGGCCGCTCGTCGCTGGCCGGCGCGGTGAAGCGCAGGCCGAGGATCACCATGCCGTGCAGCAGGGCGGCGACGAATACCGCCGTCGCGAGGCGGTCTTCCGGGCGGTTGCCGTGTAGCCGCAGCTCCACCGTTCAGGCGCCTCGCCGTCGCGCGATCGCTTCCATCAGCGTGCCTGCGATGTCGAGCCCGAACTGCCGATCGAGCTCACGCACGCCGGTGGGGCTCGTGACGTTGATCTCGGTGACGAAGCCGCCGATCACGTCGAGGCCGACGAACAGCATGCCGCGGCTGCGCAGCTCCGGGCCGATGCGTCCCGCCAGCCAGCGGTCGCGCTCGTCGAGCGGGCGGCCCACGCCCGTCGCGCCGGCGGCCAGGTTGCCGCGGTTGTCGGCCGCGGTGGGGATGCGCGCGAGCGCATGCGACACGGGCTCGCCGTCCACGAGGATCACGCGTGCGTCGCCCGTCGTGACGATGTCGGGGATGTAGCGCTGCGTGATCGCGTAGCGCGCGCCGTACTCGGTGAGCGTCTCGAACACCACGCTGGCGTTCTTGTCGCCCGCCTCGAGCACGAAGATCGAGCGACCGCCCATGCCGTAGAGGGGCTTGCAGACGACCCGGCCGTGCTCGCGCAGGAACGCGTGCATATCGCCCATGTCGCGCGTGATCAGCGTCGGCGCGCAGCATTCCGGGAACCAGGCCGTGTAGACCTTCTCGTTCATGTCGCGCAGTCCCTGCGGTCGGTTCACGACCAGCGCACCCTCGGACTCCGCGCGCTCGAGGATGTAGGTCGAGTAGATGTACTCCATGTCGAACGGCGGGTCCTTGCGCATCAGAATGACGTCGAATTCGCCGAGACGCCTCGTCGCGGGCTCGCCGCGGGTGAACCAGTCCTTCGCGTCGTCGCGCACCTCGAGCGGATGCGCGCGGCCGAGCGCGACACCGTCGCGCAGCCATAGGTGGCCGAGTTCGAGGTAAGACAGGGTCCAGCCGCGCCGCTGCGCCGCCAGCATCATGGCCAGCGTCGTATCCTTCGCGGGCTTGATGTCCTCGATCGGGTCCATCACCACCGCCACGTTCAGTCGCTTACCGGACATCTTCGGCTCCACGGTTGGCGCACGGGCAGCACCGCGCCTGTGATGCCCGTCATAGTATCGAAAGCGGCCAATGGCAGCCCCGCAGCCAATATGTTAAAACGCCGTCGCGAGTTACGCCTCGCGTTCTAGCGTCGTGCTCGCGACGCGTATTCCCATCGGGGGTTCGAGGGCATGGACAACACCGCAGCCAGCAGCAGCCGGCCCCGGCTGGCGGGGCTCAAGGTGCTGGTCATCGACGACAGCAAGACCATCCGTCGCACGGCGGAAACCCTGCTCGCCCGCGAGGGCTGCGAGGTGTTCACCGCGGTGGACGGCTTCGACGCGCTCTCCAAGATCGCCGACCACCAGCCCGACGTCGTCTTCGTGGACATCATGATGCCGCGGCTCGACGGCTACCAGACCTGCTCGCTGATCAAGCACAACAAGGTGTTCCGCTCGATCCCGGTGATCATGCTGTCCAGCAAGGACGGCCTGTTCGACCGCGCGCGGGGCCGCATCGTCGGGTCCGAGCACTACCTGACGAAGCCGTTCACGCGCGAGGAACTGCTGAGCGCGATCGAAGCGCACGTGCAGCGCTGATGCCCGCCCGAACCGGAGGATCCCCGTCGTGGCACTCGTACTGATCGTGGACGACTCCCCGACCGACGTGCACGTCATGCAGAAGGCCCTCGAGGAGGGTGGCTTCCGCACGGCCTCGGCCGCGGACGGCAGCGAGGCCATCCGCAAGGCGCGCGAGCTGCACCCCGACCTGATCCTGATGGATATCGTGATGCCGGGCCTGAACGGCTTCCAGGCCACGCGCGAGCTCGCCGCGGATCCCGCCACCCGCTCCATTCCCGTGATCATGGTCACCTCGAAGTCGCAGGAATCCGACCGCGTCTGGGGCCTGCGCCAGGGGGCCGTGGACTACCTGGTGAAGCCGGTCGCCTCGGACCAGCTTGTGCGCAAGGCGCAGGCTGCGCTCGCCGGTTGAGATGACGGGTATCGCCGAACTGCGGTCGTTCCGGGACCGGCCCTACGAGCTGCTGCGCGAGCTCGACCGTCGTGCCCGCGTGGCCGCGCAGGGCAAGCCGGAGGCCGAGGCGTCGGGCGCCGAGTGGGTGGGCATCGCCTTCCGTCTCGGCGGCGAGGCGTTCCTGATGGCCCGCGAGGAGACCCGCGAGGTGATGAGTTACCCCGCGACGGTGACGCGCGTGCCGGGGGCGAAGGGCTGGGTGCGCGGCCTGTGCAACGTGCGCGGCCAGCTGCTGCCGGTCATTGACCTGCGCGCCTTCCTGGGTTCCGGCGCGACCACCGTCACGCGCGCCTCGCGTGTGCTGGTGGCCAATCACCGCGAGATTCCCGCCGGGCTGCTCGTGGACGAGGTCATGGGCTTCCGCAGGTTCTACGAGAGCGAGTTCTCCGCGGACCTGCCGCCGACGCTGCTGCGCTGCGAGCGTTACCTGGCGGGCGCCTTCAAGCGCGGTGCGGAGGTCTGGCCGGTGTTCAGCGTGCGGACCCTGCTCGAGAGCCAGCCATTCCTGCAGGCCGCCGCCTCCTGAAAAGGCGGGCCGCCAGACCGAACGGATGCCAAACATGACCAACAGATTCGATGCGGCCCGGTTGCAGCCCCTGCTGATCGCGATCGCCCTGGTCGCGACCGTGATTGCGGCGCTTGCGCTGCTCGTCTCGGGCCGCACCGCGACCCAGCAGGCCGAACTGCGCGAGCAGGCGGCGGCGCTCGCGGCGCTGTCGCAGAACATCCCGCTGCAGGCCGGCGCGGCCGTGCGGGGGTCGGCCCCGGCGTTCGACGCGCTCGCGGAGTCGCGCGCCCGACTCGAGCAGGTGCTGGACTCGCCGGGCGCGCAGACACTGGGTGGGGAGTCCGACTGGACCGTGCTGCTCGAGCAGACGCAAGCCGTGCTCGACGGCCGTGCGGCGGCGCTCGATGCGCAGCGCGCGGCGGCCGCAGTCCGTGAACTCACGCCGCAGCTGCTCGCTGCCGCGGCGGGCGTCGCCAAGGCGGCCGGCCCGTCCAGTGCCGATCGGCTGGAGTCGCATCTCGAGCGCTTCGGGCTGCGCGCGCAGGCCGTGGAGCAGGACCTCACGGCGATGGCTGACGGCACGGCGCCGGTCGAGGCTGCCTCGCGCCGCCTGTCCGACAACCTGGCCTACATGGGGCAGGTGGTCGCCGGGCTGAACGGCGAGGAGACGCCGCTTGGCCTGGCCGGCGTGGCCGGCCCCGCGGCCGAGGCGGCCCAGTTGCTCGCGGCGGTTTACCGCAGCGAGCAGGACCAGGTGCGTGCCGCCCTGGCGCTCGGCGACCAGCTCGAGCAGATGCAGGCTGCGCGCAATGCGCTGGCGGAGAGCGGTGCGGCGCTGTTTGCCGGCGTACGCGCCGCCGAGCAGAGCTCGGGTGCCGGTCCCGCCGGCTGGCTCGCGAACCCGTGGCTGCCGCTGGCCTTCGTGCTGGTCGCGGCGCTCGCGCTGGCGTTCGCGACCTTCCTGCACCGCTCGCTGGCCTCGCTGCGTCGTGCTGCCGAGCACCAGGCCCGGCAGAACGAACGCAACCAGCAGGCGATCCTGCGGTTGCTCGACGAGCTGTCGAGCCTCGCCGACGGCGACCTCACCGTGCAGGCCACGGTGACCGAGGACATCACCGGCGCCATCGCCGACTCGATCAATTATGCGATCGAGGCGCTGCGCGAGCTCGTCACGACCATCAACGACTCGGCGATCAAGCTCGACGCTGCGACTCGCCAGACGCAGGCGCTGTCCACGCACCTTGCGAAGGCTTCGGCCGCGCAGTCGAAGCAGATCGGCTCGGCCTCCGAGTCGATCGCGGCCATGGCTGCGTCCACCGAGGAGGTCTCGGGCAACGCCGAGCGCTCCGCGGACGTCGCCCGCCACTCGGTGGACGTCGCGCACAAGGGCGGCGACGCCGTGCGCCGCACCATCGACGGCATGAATGCCATCCGCGAGAACATCCAGGAGACCTCGAAGCGCATCAAGCGCCTCGGCGAGAGCTCGCAGGAGATCGGCAACATCGTCGAGCTGATCAACGACATCGCCGAGCAGACCAACATTCTCGCGCTCAACGCGTCAATCCAGGCGTCGATGGCGGGCGAGGCGGGTCGCGGCTTCGCGGTGGTCGCCGACGAGGTGCAGCGGCTCGCCGA
>Ga0209391_10001670_pt1 | contig 11542 bp, 9 predicted proteins | sample PPLLak3March2015_FD_187246 | JGI IMG/M metagenome (GOLD analysis project Ga0209391, IMG submission 187246) | Freshwater sediment microbial communities from Prairie Pothole Lake near Jamestown, North Dakota, USA - PPLs Lake P7 Core (1) Depth... | ecosystem: Environmental > Aquatic > Freshwater >... | reverse complement strand
CGACTTCGAGCTGCCCGCGCGCGGCGGCGACGCCGTGCGGCTCGCGGACCTCAAGGGCCAGGTCGTGATGATCAACTTCTGGGCCACGTGGTGCGGGCCCTGCCGCCAGGAGATGCCGCTGCTCGAGCAGATCCAGGCGAAATACGAGCCGCTCGGCTTCACGCTGCTCGGCGTGAACGTCGAGCCCGACAGCGCCGGCGCCGTGAAGTGGCTCGAGAAGGTGCCGGTTAGCTTCCCGATCCTGTTCGACACCGCCAATGAAGTCGCCGCGAGTTTCGGTGTCGAGGGTATGCCGAGCTCGGTGTTCGTCGATCGCGAGGGCCGCGTGCGCTACGTGCACCGCGGCTACAAGCCGGGCGACGAAGCGCAGTACGCCGACCTGATACGCAGCCTCGTGAAGGAGTGAACACCATGTTCCTGCGCAGGTTCCTGCTCGTCGCCTGCCTCGCTGCCACCTCGGGCTGCAGCGGCGTCGAGCCCTGGGTGAAACCCTACGAGCGGCAGAACTTCGCCGACCCGCTCATGGCGGCGGACCGTAACCCGGTGTCCACGAGCTACCTCAACCACGTGTTCGACGCCCGGGAGGGCGCGCGCGGAGCGCTCGGCGCCCACGGCGGCGGCTGCGGCTGCAACTGAGGACACCATGGGCCGTTCCACCACCCGCAGCCTGCTCGCCGTCCTGCTCGCGCCGCTCGCGTGGCCTGCGGCTGCCGCCGTGCTGCCCGACGACCGCGCCGACGTGCTCTACCACCGCTACGAGGGCGGCGGCGTCACGGTGGACGGTCCGTCGCTGCTGGTGCGCAAGAAGGTCGCCGAGAACTACTCGGTGTCGGCCAATTACTACGTGGACATGGTGTCGAGCGCGTCCATCGACGTGCTGACCACGGCGAGCCCCTACGAGGAGACGCGCACCCAGGGCAGCCTGGCGCTCGACGCGCTCAACGGCAAGACCCAGTACAGCCTCAGCTTCACCAACAGCGACGAGAACGACTACACCGCCAACACGGCGAGCTTCGACGTGAGCCAGGAGCTGTTCGGCGACCTCACCACGCTTTCGCTCGGCTTCAGCCGCGGCTGGGACGAGGTACGCAAGCGCGGCGACTCGGAGTTCGAGGAGCCCGTGGACCGCCGCAGCTACCGGGTCGGCCTGTCGCAGATCGTCACGCCGACGATGATGCTTGGCCTCGCCTTCGAGACCATTACCGACGAGGGGTTCCTGAACAACCCCTACCGCTCGGTGCGTTACCTCGACGCGGAGAACCCGGCCGGGTTCGCGTTCCAGCCCGAGGCGTACCCGGCCACGCGCACCAGCAACGCCGTGGCGTTCAACGCCCGCTACTTCCTGCCCTACCGGGCCGTCGCCTTCGGCGAGTACCGCTGGTTCACGGACACCTGGGGCATCGACGCCAACACCGTGCGCCTCGGCTACACCCACCCGCTCGGCGAGCGCTGGGTGCTCGAGGGCGGCTACCGCTGGTACGACCAGTCCTCGGCCGACTTCTACTCCGACCTCTTCCCGCGCCGCGACGCGCAGAACTTCCTGGCGCGCGACAAGGAACTCAGCACCTTCACGAGCCACATGCTGAGCATCGGCGCGACCTACGAGTTCGGGGCCTCGCGCTGGTCGTTCCTCAAGCGCACCACGGTGAACCTGTTCTACGACCGCATGCGCTTCGACTACGACGACTTCCGCGACATCCTCTCCGGAGGCGCGCCGGGCGCCGAGCCGCTCTACGGCTTCGACGCCAACGTGTATCGCGTGTTCGTGTCGGCGTGGTTCTGAGGCCCGCTCAGGGGGGGCCGTCGAGGTAGTCGAGTACCGCCGCCGCGAACAGCTCCGGCGCCTCGTTGGCGACAAAGATGCCCGCGGCCAGGGTCGCCTCGCGGGCGGGACGGAAAGCGGCGCGCAGTGGCTCCGCGCGCTCGGGACTCGCGAACGGATCGTCGCGACCGTAGAGCAGCAGCGCCGGGCAGCTCACCCGCGGCAGCCGCTCCTCCATGCGGTAACCGGCCACCGCGAAGTGTCCCTGCTCGCTGTCTGCACCGGCGCGGAAAAGATCCACGACCAGGCGCTGCACCAGCCCGGGCCGCGGCAGCCAGCCGTGGAACTTGCGCCATTTGTCGAGCAGGTGCGAGCCGTCGTCCGCCACGGTCCACTGCCTGAAGTGCCGGGCGAGCTCCGCTCGCCCCACGGCATCCGTGTACACGGGACCCGACAGCACCACGCGCTCGACCCGCTCAGGCCACGCGGCCGCGAGTTCCACCGCGATCACCGCTCCGGTGTGGTGGCCGATCACCACCGCGCGGTCGATGCCGAGCGCATCGAGCGCGTCCACCGCGGCGGCGGCGTAATCCTCGATGCCGGGCGCGCCCGCCACGCGGTCGGAGCAGCCGTAGCCCGGCGTGTCGATCGCGATGACTCGGCGGCGCCCCGCGAGCAGCGGCAGCACCTCGGCGAACTCGTCCACGGAGCGCGGCGTCTGGTGCAGCAGCAGCAGCGGCGTTGCGGCGCCGGCGCCGGCCTCGACGTAGTGCACCTGCCCGAGACGCGTCGTGCAGAAACCGCGCTTCACGCCGTGCCGTCCGCGTCGTCGCCGCGCTGCGCCGCGGTGGCCGGCAGCGCCGCGGGCTCGAGTTCGAGCTGCGGCAGGTCGTGCTGCGCGAGACCCTGCAGGTCGCCCGCGATCCCGAGCAGTTGCGCCGTGGCGAGATGGATCTGCTTCTCGCGGCGGTTCCAGCGCTGCTGCGTGACCGCCCGCTCGCTGTCGAGTTCTGCACGCATCTTCGTGAAGGCCTCGTACACCGCGCGCAGCTTGAGAGCGAACTGTGGGCTCACGAGGTAGTCGTACACCGCCTCCATTTTCTCGCCCTTGTTCGCGCTGGCCACGCGCACGCGGTAGGCCTCGAGCAGGCCTTCGCGCAGCGCGCTCGCGAGCGGGATCGCCGCCGTGGGCGAGGTCACCCAGACGTGCTCGTGCAGGCCGAAGGGCTGGCCGGCCGGCCAGTCGGCGGGGAACGAGGTCGTGACGATCACGCCCGCCTCCGCACCGGCGGCGCGCATGTCCTCCCGCAGCTTCGACGGCCATCCGGCACCCCAGTTCTGCGCCCGCTTGGCCTCCCAGAGGATCGCGCCCGCCGCCTGCCCCGAGCGGCTCATGACTGTGTGCAGCGCGTCGCCGCCGCGCGCCCCCTTCCTGACCTCGGCAATCGCATCGAGCGGAAAAGCCTGCGCGAGCTGCTCCTCCAGCAGCAGCTCCAGCACCTCCCCCTGCAGCTGCTGCGAGCCCTGGGCGCCCTTGCGCTGCGCCTCCTCGAGACGCGCGCGCATGTCGTCGATGGTCTTCTGCAGCTCCGCCTCGCGCAGTCGAGCACGCTCGGCCTCGGCGCCACGCACCCGCTCCTCGATCTCGCGCTGCTGCGCGTCGAGCCGCCGCTGCGTCTCCAGTTCGAGCGTCTGGCGGGCTTCCTCGAGCCGCGCGCGCTCGCGGCGCAGTTCGAGCTCCCGGCCCTGCAGGTCCGCAACCTGTCCGGACTTGTCGGCGAGCAGCTGGCGCAGCGCCGCGAGTTCCTCCTCGGCGCGCTGCTGGCGCTCGGCGGCCTCGCGCGCGAGGCGCCGCCCGAGTTCGGCTTCGACCGACTGGCGCTCGCCCGCGAGCGCTTCCTCGCTGGCCCGCGCCAGCGCATCGAGGGAGCGCCTGGCGAAGCCCTCGGCCAGGCCGAACTCGCGCTCGCAGTGCGGGCAGGTGACGCGGGTGTCCGGATCGAGCAGCAGGCGATGGTGCCGAGTCGCGCCGGGTTCGGCCGTCCCGAGGCCGGCGTCCGCGCCGCTCATGCGCCGTGGCCGGGGCCCGGCTTGCCGCCCCCGGCGCGGCGCCGCCGGCGCTCGAGCAGCATCACCAGTGGCCCGACCACCAGCATGAACAGCACGACGAACAGGTAGACGGCGAACACCCCGAAAGAGAGCGAATTCATGAGCAGCACTCCTGTGCAGGTCTGCGGTCTTCAGGCGAGCGATGCCGCGCGTTCCGCGTCGGATCCGCTCGGGGCATCTTAGTCGCCGGCGCCGGGCTCACCAATGCGCCGGTCCGGCGGGTCACACGGTCACTCCGCGCCGAGCAGGCGCGCGTAGATCGCGAGGTCGCGGTCCGAGTGACAGCAGAAGGTGACCGACTCGATCGACGGCAGCTCCAACACCGCCGAACGCACCGCCGCGATCGCCACCGCCGCGGCCTGCTCCATCGGGTAGCCGTACACGCCGGCGCTGATGCAGGGAAAGGCGATGCTTCGCAGGCCGTGCGCGGCTGCGAGCTCGAGCGAGCGACGGTAGCAGGACGCCAGCAGTCCGCTCTCGCCGCGCTGCCCGCCGTGCCACACCGGCCCGACCGTGTGGATCACGAACTTCGCGGGCAGCCGATGTCCGCCCGTGATGCGCGCCTCGCCGGTCGGGCAACCGCCGAGTGCGCGACACTCCTCGAGCAGGCCGGGTCCTGCAGCGCGATGGATGGCGCCGTCCACGCCGCCGCCGCCGAGCAGCGAGTTGTTTGCCGCGTTCACGATGGCATCCACCGTCAGCGTGGTGATGTCGGCCTCGACGGCGCGCAGCAGTGTGGGCACGGCGATGGATCCTCGGGAACGGCCCGGCAGACGGCACTGTGCAGCAGCCGGGCCGGCCCGCTCAACCACGGAGCGCGCCCACCCTTCGGCACCCAGCCGGAGACCCCGCTTCGCCGCTGCGGTTGACGAGCAGCCCCGGCTGTTGCGTAATCACGACGTTTGCGCCCTGTATCCCGCAGGGCGCTCTTCGGAGGGGGATGCGAATGAGCAACAAGTCGAGTCAGGTGCTGGCACGCATCGTTTCGGGCGTGCTCGCGGCCACCGCCACCCAGGCCGCCGTGGCGCAGAGCGCGAAGGACGACCTCGAGAACATCATCGTCACCGGCACGCGCGTCGCGGACCGCTCCGCCCTCGAGACCTCCGTGCCGGTGGACATCGTCTCGGCGGAAGCGCTCGCCAACGTCGGCGTCACCGAGCTCAACCAGGCGCTGTCCATCGCGCTGCCTTCGTTCAACTTCCCGCGGCCCGGCCTTGCCGACGGCACGGACACCATCCGCCCCGCGACGCTGCGTGGCCTGTCGCCGGACCAGACGCTGGTGCTGCTCAACTCGAAGCGCCGTCACGCCTCCTCGCTCGTGAACGTGAACGGCACGATCGGCCGCGGCGCGTCCGCGGTGGACCTCAACACGATCCCGACGGCGGCCGTGAACTCCATCGAGGTGCTGCGCGACGGCGCCTCGGCGCAGTACGGCTCCGACGCCATCGCCGGCGTCATCAACGTGCGGCTGCGCGACAGCTCGGAGGGCGGCGACCTCACCGCCATGTACGGCCAGCGCGAATCGAGCTACACGACGCCGACCGGCAACCCGCCCGCCGGCGCGACCTGGTCGGCGAAGTCGCGCATCGACCGCAGCGTCTCGGACGGCGAGACCTTCACCGTGCACGGCTGGAAGGGCTTCGCGCTCGGCGACTCGGGCTTCCTCACCCTCACGGGCGAGTACAAGGACCAGTCCCGCACCGAGCGCGGCGGCTGGGACTTCCGCCAGCAGTACCCGCGCGTCGCCGGCGCCTTCGACCCGCGCGAGCAGACCATCGACCGCTTCAACGCCTGGTACGGCGAGCCCGAACTCGACCAGCTCACCTTCTTCGCCAACGTGGGCTACGACCTCGCCAACGGCGCCCGGCTCTACGGCTGGGCGAGCTACCAGGACCGCGAGGCGCGCTCGGCCGGGTTTTTCCGTCGCGCGCTCGACGACCGCAACGTGATCGAGATCTACCCGGACGGATTCCTGCCGATCATCGCGCCCGAGGTCACCGACTACAGCCTCGCGGGCGGCGTGGAATGGGGCTGGGGCGAGTGGCAGATGGACAGCTCGCTCGTGTACGGCTTCAACGAGATGGAGTTCACGATCGAGAAGACCCTCAACCGCTCGCTCGGTCCGGCGAGCAAGACCCGGTTCGACGCCGGCGGATTCGACTACGACCAGCTGGTGTTCAACTTCTCGGGCGTGCGCCAGTACGAGATCGGCGGGCTCGCCTCGCCGCTCAACGTCGCCGCCGGCATCGAGGCGCGCACCGAGAGCTACTCGATCTCGGCGGGCGAGCCCGACTCCTACCGCAACGGCGGCGTGCTGCTGCCGAACGGCAATCCCACGGCCTCGGGCGCGCAGGTGTTCCCCGGCTTCCAGCCCGCCAACGCGGTGGACGAGGACCGCACCGCGGTGGGCGCCTACGTGGACATCGAGGCGAACATCACCGAGCGGTTCCTCGGCTCGGTGGCACTGCGCGTCGAGGATTACTCGGACTTCGGCAGCAACCTCTCCGGCAAGCTCGCCGGCCGCTACGACTTCACCGAGTCGTTCGCGCTGCGCGGCTCGGTGCAGAACGGCTTCCGCGCGCCGTCGCTGCAGCAGCAGTACTTCGCGACCACCTCGACCAACTTCATCAACGGCGTGCCGTTCGACATCGCGACCTTCCCGGTGAGCGACCCGGTGGCCCGCGCCCTCGGCGCGAAGCCGCTCGACGCCGAGGAGTCGGTAAACTTCTCGCTCGGCGCGGTGATGCGCTTCTCCGACGTCACGATCACCGTGGACGCCTACCGCATCGACATCGACGACCGTATCGTGCTGTCGGAGAACCTCACGCAGGACAACGTGCGCGCGTACCTCGAGAGCCTCGGCTTCATCGGCGTCGGTGGCGGCCGCTTCTTCATCAACGGCGTGGACACGGAGACCACGGGCGTGGACGTGGTCGTGAACTGGCCGTGGGTGACGGCGAGCGCCGGCAAGTTCGACTTCACGCTGGTCGCCAACTGGAACGACACCGAGGTCACCCGCGTGCCGACCACGCAGGAACTCGACGCGCTGGCGCCCCCGCCGCCGCTGTTCGCCCGGGTGAACGTCCTCACCTTCGAGGACGGCAACCCGAGCGACAAGTACGCCGCGGTCGCCAGCTGGAGCATGGACCGCTTCGGCGCCACGGCGCGCATCACGCGCTACGGCGAGGCGCTCGACCCGGGCACCACGGCCGCGCTCGACTTCGAGCTCGGCGCGGCGACGCTGGTGGACCTCGAGGCCCGCTTCGACGCCACCGACCAGATCCGCATCGCGCTCGGTGCCGAGAACCTGTTCGACGAGTACCCGGACGCGTTCCCGGTCGCGCGCAACGGGACGGGCAACACGCCGTTCTCGAATTACTCGCCCTTTGGCCGCTCTGGCCGCTACGTCTACGGGCGGGTGTCGATCGGCTTCTAGGCCGGGCATTGCGGCTGGGGTTGCGCCGCGGCTGGTCGACCGCCGCGGCGCAGCGCTCCTGCACTGTGACGGCAGGCCGCCGCGCGACGCCTCTCCGGACGTAGAATCCCGGCAGGTCCCGCGCTCGAATCTCCCGAAGTGAAACTGCTGCCGCAGAATTCGTACCTGCTCGTGCTCGCACTCGCCGCTACCGCGCTCGCCGGCGGGCCGGCGGCGGTCGCGCAGGAACTCGATCCTTTTGCCGGCCGCGAGGCGACACGGCCCGCGAGCGACCGCGTGATCGTCAAGCTGCGGCCCGAGGCACCGGCCCCGGGCCGGGAGAAACCCGCGATCGAGGTGGTCGCGGACCCGGTGGGTGACCTCGGGCGGCGCGCGGGACTGAAGGCTCGAAGCGTCAACCGACTCGGACGGGACCTGCACGTCGTCGTCGTCGAGCGTGCCGCGCCGGGCGACTCCCTGCAGGCGACGCTCGAGCGCCTGCAGGCGGACCCGGCGGTCGAGTTCGCCGAGCCGGATGCCCGCATGCATCCGCACCGCATGCCGAACGACCCGGGATTTCCCGGGCAGTGGTTCATGCACGCGAGTGGGCACGGCATCGACGGACCGACGGCCTCGGCGATCGACGCGGTGGCGGCGTGGGACGTGACCACGGGCGCGCCGTCGGTCGTGGTCGCGGTCATCGACACGGGCGTGCGCTTCGATCACCCGGACCTGCTGCCGGTCGCGGAAGGCGGCAAGCTGCTGCCGGGCCACGACTTTGTGAGTGCCGAGTCGGGCGGCACGGCGCGCGCCGCCAACGACGGCGACGGCTGGGACCCGGACCCCTCCGACCCGGGCGACTGGATCTCCTCGCAGGACCGCACGATCTCGCAGTTCGAGGAGTGCTCCGTCGCGAGCAGCTCCTGGCACGGGACACGGGTGTCCGGGATGCTCGCGGGGCTCACGGACAATGCCACCGGCATCGCCGGCGTCGGCTGGAGCAACCGCATCCTGCCGGTGCGTGTGCTCGGCAAGTGCGGCGGCCTCACCTCGGACATCATCGCCGGCATGCGCTGGGCCGCCGGCCTCGCGCAGTCGGGCGCGCCCGCCAATCCGACTCCTGCGCGCGTGCTGAACCTGAGCCTCGGCGGCCAGGGCGCCTGCTCGCGCGCCTACCAGTCGGCCATCGACGAGATCACGGCACGGGGCGTGGCCGTGGTCGTGTCGGCGGGCAACGACGGCTCGGCGGTGGACCAGCCCGCCAACTGCCGGGGCGTCGTCAGCGTGACCGGCGTGCGGCACGTCGGCACCAAAGTCGGTTTCGCGAACCTCGGCCTGGACGTGACCATCTCGGCGCCGGGCGGCAACTGCGTCAACGTCGGCATGGGCCAGCCATGCCTCTACTCGCTCGACACGACCACCAACCTCGGCACGACCACGCCGGCCGAGAACGGTTACACCGACCGGGTGAGCGACTTCAACGTCGGCACCAGTTTCGCCGCCCCCATCGTGTCGGGCATCGCGGCGCTCATGTACTCGACCAACGGCAACCTCACGCCCGCCAAGCTCACCGAGCGCCTGCGTGCGACCGCGAACCCCTTCCCCACCGCGTCCGACCCGAACGTGCCGACCTGCCGGATACCGGAGTCGTCCACCGACCTGCAGCTGTCGGAATGCAATTGCACGACCACGACCTGCGGAGCGGGTCTCGCCCACGCGCCGGGCGCGATCGAGGCGGCTCTGCGCCCGGTGGCGGTGGTATCGGCGCCGTCCACCGCCGGTCCCGGCGAGACCGTGGTGCTGGCGGGCAGCGGCAGCCTCGGCGCGGACGGCCGGACGATCAGCGGGTACGAGTGGTCGCTCGTGAGCGGTGCGGCCGCGCTGTCGGCGGTGACGGGCAGCCAGACTTCGTTTGTCGCGCCCGCGGCGGGCACAACCGTGGTCGTGCGGCTCACGGTGACCGACGACGCGGGTCGCAGCGATTCGACCGACACCGCGGTGCAGGTGCGGGTCACGACGCCGACGCCCCCGCCTGCGCCACCGATACCCACGCCCAACCCTGGCAACTTGTCCAAGGGCGGCGGCGGCGGAACGTTCGATCCACTGCTGGCCCTGGCGCTCGCAACCGCGCTGGCATTGCGCAGCCGACGCCGACGCGGCCCAGGCCGGCCGCACGTCTGATCCAGGCGCTCGTCGGCGCCCACGCCTGCTTCGTATTCCGGCCGCCCGTCCGGGCGTATGCTGGCGCGCACTACAACGACAACATCCTCCGGGGGGAGCCATGAACAGACGTGACTTCTTCAGGTCGTCGCTGGCGGCTGCCGTCGCGACCTCGCTGGCCAGCCATCGTGCGCTGGCCGCGCTGGCACCCGTCGCGACCGACCTCGAGGCCGTTACCGGGAGCGGCGCCCGGGTCACGCTCGCCAAGGGCGCCGTCGAGGAACTGCGCGACAGCCTGCGGGGCGCGCTGCTGCTGCCGGGCCAGCCCGGCTACGACGAGGCCCGGCGCGTGCTCAACGCATCCATCGACAAGCACCCGGCGCTGGTGGTGCAGCCGAGCGGACCGGCGGACGTCGGCACGGCCGTCGATTTCGCCCGGCAGCACGGCCTGCTGCTCGCCGTGAAGTGCGGCGGCCACAGCTACGCCGGCAAATCGACCTGCGACGGCGGCCTGCAGATCGACCTGTCGCGATTCCGCGGCGTGCGAGTCGATCCGGCCGCCCGCATCGCCTACGTCGCCGGCGGCAGCCTGCTCGGCGAGCTCGACCACGAGGCGATGTCGCTCGGGCTCGTGACCCCATCGGGCACGGTGTCGCACACGGGCGTGGGCGGGCTCACGCTCGGCGCCGGCTTCGGGCGCCTGGCCCGGCGCTACGGGCTCGCGCTCGACAACCTGCGCGGCGTGGACATCGTCACCGCCGACGGCAGGCTGCTGCACGCGAGCGCTGAGGAGAACCCCGACCTGTTCTGGGGCGTGCGTGGCGGCGGCGGCAACTTCGGCGTCGTGACGACGTTCGAGTTCCACCTGCATCCCATGCAGCGGCAGGTGATCGGCGGCGACCTCGTCTTCCCGATCGCGCGCGCGCGCGAGCTGCTCGACTTCTACTCGACCTACAGCCTCGAGGCGCCGGACGACCTCTACTGCGACGCCGTCATGCACTCGCCGCCGGGCGGCAAGGACGGCGCGTTCATCATGAACGTCTGCTACTCGGGACCGGGCGCCGACGCCGACCGCGTGCTCGCGCCGCTGCGCAAGCTCGGCAAGCCGCTCAACGACTCGATCGGGCCCGTGGACTACGTGAAGCTGCAGCGCAGCTCGGACATCACCGATCCGCGCAACCGCGGCGAGTACCTCAAGTCGGGCTTCATCAACGGCTTCCCGCCGGACCTCGTGACGGCCCTGACCGACGGCTTCCAGCCGGACCCGCTGCGCGGCACGACCGTTTTCTTCCAGCACTCGGGCGGCGCCATCGGTCGCGTCGCGCCGGATGCGACGGCGTTCCCGCACCGGCGCTCGCGGCTCAACATGTTCACGGTGGTGACCTGGGACATCGAGCGCGACGGCGCGCCGCACACGGCGTACGTCAAGGACTACTGGTCGAAGCTGAAGCCGTTCACCGACGGCTACTACACCAACGAGGTCGCGAACGAGCCGCAGCGCCAGGTGGACGAGAATTACCAGGGCAACATCGGACGGCTGGTCGCGCTCAAGACCAAGTACGACCCGGGCAATCTGTTCAGGCTCAACGCCAACGTGAAGCCCGTGGCCTGACGGCGGCCCTTTCGCCGCGACGGGGCGTCGCGCGCCGGATCGAGGCGCCCGCTCAGTCGAGCGCCGCCTCGATCCGGTCGCAAAGCCCGCGGAGCACCTCGAGACGGGCGTGGCGCTTGTCGTTGGCCGGCACGATTGCCCACGGAGCGTGGCGGGTGTCGGTCAGCGCGATCATGTCCCGCGCGGCCTTCTGGTAGTCGTCCCACTGCTCGCGGTTGATCCAGTCCTCGGGATCGACCTTGAAGCGCTTGAGCGGGTTGCGGTTGCGCTCGGTGAAGCGAGCGATCTGCTCGTCGGGGCTCACCGACAGCCAGAACTTGGCGAGGATGACGCCGTGCTCGACGAGCTCGTGCTCGAATTCGTTGATCTCGCCGTAGGCGCGCTGCCAGTCCGCGCGCGCCGCAAGAGCGCGCACCCGCTCCACCAGCACGCGCCCGTACCAGGAACGATCGAAGATCGTGTAGTTGCCCCGCGGCGGCATGTG
>Ga0209391_10001668_pt1 | contig 11548 bp, 11 predicted proteins | sample PPLLak3March2015_FD_187246 | JGI IMG/M metagenome (GOLD analysis project Ga0209391, IMG submission 187246) | Freshwater sediment microbial communities from Prairie Pothole Lake near Jamestown, North Dakota, USA - PPLs Lake P7 Core (1) Depth... | ecosystem: Environmental > Aquatic > Freshwater >... | reverse complement strand
GGCGGCATGACGGTGCTCGCCTATTGCGCGTTGTACCCGGGCGAGGTGGACAGCGTCGTCACGATCTCGGGCGCGGCTCGCGCCAATCCGTTTGCGATCGCGTTGCGCTCGCTGCAACGGGAGATGGTGCGCAGCGACCCGGCCTGGCACGGCGGCAGTTATCCGCCCGGGCGCGGTCCGCGGCTCGGCCTGCGCCTGGCGCGCAAGCTCGGCACCATCACCTACCGCTCGGTGGACGAGTGGGACCAGCGTTTCGGCCGCCGCCGTGTGCCCGAGACCGCGGGCATCGCCGGCGATTTCCGGCCCCAGTTCGAGGTGGAGGCCTACCTGGAGCACCAGGCGCAGCGCTTTGCCGATGCGTTCGACGCCAATTGCTACCTGTACCTTTCGCGCGCCATGGACAACTTCGACCTCGCCGACCACGGTGACGGCTCGCTGGCCGCGGCCTTCGCGAAGTTCCAGGTGCGTCGTGCGCTGGTGATCGGCGTCGAGACCGACATGCTGTTCCCGATCGAACAGCAGCGCGAGATCGCCGACCACCTGCGCGCCGCGGGCCGGGCCACGGTCGAGTATCACGCCTTCCCGTCGCTGCAGGGCCACGATGCGTTCCTCGTGGACCTGGCGCGGTTCGAGCCGGCCCTCGGGAATTTTCTGAGGGGATAGGGGACAGCGGAAAGGGGACAGGGGACAGGGGACAGTGAAGAAGGGCGGTTGCCGCTCAAGTGGCAGCGGCACCTCTTAACTGTCCCCTGTCCCCTATCCCCTGTCCCCTCGCTTCATTCCGCCAGGAACAGCGCCGGATCCACCATCGCCCGGTTCACGGCGACTCCCCAGTGCAGGTGCGGCCCGGTGACGCGCCCGGTGGCACCCACCAGGCCAAGTTTCGCGCCGGTGTCGATCTCGTCACCAACCTTCACGTCGATGCGGCTCAGGTGGCAGTACATGGTGATCACGCCCTGGCCGTGGTCGACGAACACCGTGTTGCCGTTGAAGAAATAGTCGCCGGTGTCGATCACCTTGCCGGGCGCCGGGCTCAGGATCGGCGTGCCGGTCGGGGCGGCGATGTCCATGCCGCTGTGCGGGTTGCGCGGCTGGCCGTTGAAGAAGCGCCGCAGGCCGAAACTGCTGGAGCGCCGCCCCGGGACCGGCGCGCGCAGGCCGAGCTCGGGGGCTCGGTCCGCCGAGAAGCTGCCGAGCGCGGCATCGATGCGCTTGCGCTCTGCGGCGATGCGCTCGAGGTCGCCCTTGTTCGGGTCCACGTGGCGCTGGTTGGCGACCTTGAGGTGCTGCTCTTCGTACTTCTTGGCGGTCACCGTGAACGCGAGCTCGCGAGCTGCGCCCTGCGGCGGCTGCAGTTTCGCCGTCAGCGCGCCAGGCTTGGTGTCGAGCGGGATGCCGACCACGGCCACCCAGCCCGCGGCAGTCTCGAGCACGGGGGCGAAATACCCGCCCAGCTGCACCGTGCCGGGTGGTTCGTCGGCAGCGCCAAGATCGAGCAGTGCAATGCCGCCCGGGACCCGGCTTTCGCGCGGCAGGTCGATGGCGGTGGCCAGGCGTGGCGCGAATTGCGCGGCGAACACCAGTGCCAGCATGGCGATTCGCGCGCAACCGTGCGAGCCGCGCGGCGGCGCAGGATGGTGCCGGATCATTCGCCGGTCTCCGGTGCCACAGGCGCGCCGCGTTCCACGCTGAGCACCTCCGCAGCGATGCGGCCGCGCGCCAGCCGTGCCGTGATGCGGTCACCCGGCTGCACCGGCGTGGCATCCTGCAGCACCTTGCCGTCGGCATCGGTGACGATGGCATAGCCGCGGTCCAGCGTCGCGAGCGGACTCACGGCGTGCAGTGCGCGCGCGGCGAGCTCGAACTGCTGGCGGCGTGCCTGGAGGCTGAAGCGCACGCCGCGCGTGAGGCCGCGCTCGGCGGCATCGAGCCGCAGGCGGGACGCCGCGACCCGCAGCGCGGGTGACGCGCGCAGCAGCAGGGCGTGCGCGGCGGATAAACGGCTGGTGGCCCGCTCGATGCGGGCGCGCGCCGCGAGGCGCAGGCGGCCCTCCAGCTCGTCGAGACGTTGCGCATGCTGGCGCAGCACCACGCCCGGATGGACGCGCGCCAGCCGCTGTTCACGCAGTATCAGTGCGTGTCGCTGGTCACCGAGCCGGCGCCGCATCGCGAGGCCCATGCGCCGGTACGTGGCGGCCAGCGCGCGGAGCCACTCGGCACGATCCGGCACGACGCGCTCCGCGGCGGCGGAGGGCGTTGGCGCCCGCTCGTCGGCGACGAAATCCGCGATCGTGAAATCGACCTCGTGCCCGACGCCGCTCACCACGGGAATCGGACAGGCGAAGATCGCGCGTGCCACGGCTTCGTCGTTGAACGCCCACAGGTCCTCGAGCGAGCCGCCGCCACGCGCGACAATCAACACGTCGCAGTCGCGCCGCGCCGCCGCGAGTCCGAGCGCCTGCACGATCTCGCGCGGCGCCGCCTCGCCCTGCACCGCGACCGGGTAGATGAGCACCGGGACGGCCGGAAACCGCCGGCGCAGCACGTGCAGGATGTCGCGGACCGCCGCCCCGGTCGGGGAGGTGATCACGCCGATGCGACGGGGCAGGGCGGGCAGCGGCTGCTTGTGCCGCGAGTCGAACAGGCCTTCGGCCTGCAGTTCCTGCTTCAGTTCCTCGAAGCGGCGCCGCAGCGCGCCTTCGCCGGCCTCCTCGAGGTGCTCGATTACCACCTGGAACTCGCCGCGCGCCTCGTACAGGCTGACCCGGCCGCGGGCCAGCACCTGTGCGCCGTCCTTGACGGGGAAGCGCACCAGCAGGTTGCGCTGGCGGAACATCGCGCAGCGCACCTGGGCCGCGGAGTCCTTGAGCGAGAAGTACCAGTGGCCAGATCCCGGCCGCGACAGGTTGGAGATCTCGCCCTCGAGCCAGACCGAGCCAAGCCCCCGCTCGAGCAGCGCGCGGGCCTCCCGATTGAGGCGGCTGATGGAGAAAACCTCGCGCGAGGGCGGGGCGGCGGCGGGGGCGTCGAGCCAGGAATCCTGCATGGTGGCGGAGTTTAGCGAACTCCCGCCACCCGGCGGGCGGTCCGGGCGCTTTCCCCTGGGTGGCCGCGGCGCGTACAATTGCGCGCTTCCTTTCAAAAGCCCGGATCAGCCCATGCTGCGCATCCTCGAGGAAGCCCTCACCTTCGACGACGTCCTGCTGGTCCCTGCGTATTCGCAGGTGCTGCCGCAGGAGGTCAGCCTCGGCACGCAGCTCACGCGTGGCATCCGGCTCAACCTGCCGGTGGTCTCGGCCGCGATGGACACCGTGACCGAGCACCGCCTCGCGATCGCCATCGCGCAGGAGGGCGGCATCGGCATCATCCACAAGAACATGTCCGTGGAGGCGCAGGCGCGGCAGGTGGCGCGGGTGAAGCGCTTCGAGAGCGGCATCATCCACGACCCGATCACGGTGCGGCCCGAGGCCACGATCCGCGAGGTGCTGGAGCTGACGCGTGCCAAGAACATCTCCGGCGTGCCGGTGGTGCGCGACGGCAAGGCGGTCGGCATCGTCACCCACCGTGACCTGCGCTTCGAGACGCGCTTCGACTCGCCGGTGTCCGCCGTGATGACGCCGCGTGAGCGGCTCGTGACGGTGCGCGAAGGCGCGCCCAAGGACGAGGTGCTCGGCCTGCTGCACAAGCACCGCATCGAAAAGGTACTGGTGGTCGGCGACGACTTCGTCCTCAAGGGGATGATCACCGTCAAGGACTTCCAGAAGGCCACCGAGTTCCCGCGAGCCTGCAAGGACGAGCGGGGTGCACTGCGCGTCGGCGCGGCCATCGGCACCAGCGCCGACACGCTCGAGCGCGCCGCGGCGCTGCGCGAGGCGGGGGTCGACGTGATCGTGGTCGACACCGCGCACGGCCATTCGCGCGGCGTGATCGAGACGGTGCGCAGGATCAAGGCCAAGTGGCCCAACCAGCAGGTGATCGCGGGCAACATCGTCACCGATGAGGCCGCGATGGCGCTGGTGGATGCGGGCGCGGATGCCGTCAAGGTCGGCATCGGCCCGGGTTCGATCTGCACCACGCGCGTGGTGGCGGGGGTCGGTGTGCCGCAGATCAGTGCGGTGGCCAACGTCGCCGCGGCGCTCGCAGCGCACGGCGTGCCGCTGATCGCCGACGGCGGCATCCGCTTCTCCGGCGACGTCGCCAAGGCGATCGTTGCCGGCGCCCACTGCGTGATGATCGGCGGCATGTTCGCCGGCACCGAGGAATCGCCGGGCGAGGTCGAGCTGTACCAGGGCGCATCCTACAAGTCGTACCGGGGCATGGGTTCGCTCGGCGCGATGGCGCAGGCACACGGTTCCCGCGATCGCTATTTCCAGGACACTTCGGCCGAGCTCGAGAAACTCGTGCCCGAGGGTGTCGAGGGCCGGGTGCCTTACAAGGGCAGCATCGTCGCGATCCTGCACCAGCTTTCCGGCGGCCTGCGTGCGGCGATGGGCTACACCGGCAGCGGCAGCATCGAGGAGATGCGCACGCGGCCCAAGTTCGTGCGCATCACGAACGCCGGGATGCGCGAGAGCCACGTCCACGACGTGACCATCACCAAGGAAGCGCCGAATTACCGTGTCAGCTGAGCCCGCGAGCGTCCGTCCGCCCGATATCCACGCGCACCGGGTCCTGATCCTCGACTTCGGTGCCCAGTACACGCAGCTGATCGCGCGTCGTGTGCGCGAGGTCGGCGTGTATTGCGAGATCCATCCGTGGGACATGGCGGAGGACGAAGTCCGCGCTTTCGGTGCCCGCGGCATCATCCTCTCCGGCGGACCCGAGTCGGTGACCGATGTCGAGCCACCGCGCGCGCCGCAGGCCGTGTTCGACGCTGGCGTGCCGGTGCTCGGCATCTGCTACGGCATGCAGACCATGGCGCAGCAGCTCGGCGGGCGCGTCACGTCCGGCCACCATCGCGAGTTCGGTTACGCCCAGGTCACGGTGAACTCGCCGTGCCGGCTGTTCGAGGGCCTGCGCGACCACGCCGATGCGCAGGGCCGCGCGGTGCTCGACGTCTGGATGAGCCACGGCGACCGGGTGGACACGCTGCCGGCGGGCTTCGTGCCGGTGGGCTCGTCACCCAACGCGCCGATCGCCGCCATGGCGGACGAGGCGCGACGCTACTACGCAGTGCAGTTCCACCCCGAGGTGACGCACACCCTGCAGGGCGCGCGCATGATCGAGCGCTTCGTGCGCGAGATCTGCGCCTGCGAGGCGCGCTGGGAGCCGGGCAACATCATCGCCGACGCGATCGTGCGCGTGCGCGAGCAAGTGGGCTCGGATCGCGTGCTGCTCGGGCTGTCGGGCGGCGTCGATTCGTCGGTGGTGGCGGCGCTGCTGCACCGGGCCATCGGCGACCAGCTGGTGTGCGTGTTCGTCGATCACGGCCTGCTGCGCGCCGGCGAGGGCGACCAGGTCATGAAGACTCTCGGTGAGAACATGGGCGTGCGGGTGATCCGCGTCAATGCCGAGGACCGCTTCCTCGGCGCCTTGCGCGGCGAGACCGACCCCGAGCGCAAGCGCAAGATCATCGGTCGGCTGTTCGTCGAGGTCTTCGACGAGGAATCGCACAAGCTCGACAACGTGCGCTGGCTGGCCCAGGGCACGATCTACCCCGACGTGATCGAGTCGGCCGGCTCGAAGACCGGCAAGGCGCACGTGATCAAGAGCCACCACAACGTGGGTGGCCTGCCCGAGCACATGAAGCTCGGCCTGGTCGAGCCGCTGCGCGAATTGTTCAAGGACGAGGTGCGTCGTCTCGGCCTCGAGCTCGGCCTGCCGCGCGAGATGGTGTTCCGCCATCCGTTCCCGGGCCCGGGCCTTGGCGTGCGCATCCTGGGCGAGGTGTCGAAGCCGTACGCCGACCTGCTGCGCAAGGCCGACCGGATCTTCATCGACGAGCTGCATGCGCACGGCCTGTACGACCAGACGAGCCAGGCGTTTGCGGTGTTCCTGCCGGTGCGCTCGGTGGCCGTGATGGGCGACGGCCGCCGCTACGACTACGTGATCGCATTGCGCGCCGTGGAGACCGTGGATTTCATGACCGCGCGCTGGGCGCGGCTCCCTTACGAGTTCCTCGACTTGTGCGCGCGGCGCATCATCAACGAGGTGCCCGGGATCTCGCGGGTCACCTACGACATTTCGGGGAAGCCACCGGCGACCATTGAGTGGGAGTAGGGGGGCTGTTGCTGCAAGACTCCGGGAGGCCGTACCAGTACAGCTGGCGTGACCTCCCGGACGTGAGCCGCTTAGGCAGCGGCAACCTTCCGCGGGGTGCTTACAGAAGCTTCCGTGGTGTAGCTGATGTCGTCGGCGCCGGCGCTCTCGAAGATCTTCTTCGCGCGGTCGATTTCCGCACTGCTCTCCGCGTGTACTGAGAGCAGGATATTGCCGCCCTTCACCTTGCCTTCATAGCGCTTGGCTTCGAGTTCGGGGATACCGAGACCGATCAGCGTTCCGGTGAGGCCACCGACCATCGCTCCCGCCGCGACGCCACTGAGCGCCGCCATGATGGGACCCGCCGCGATCAACGGCCCTACGCCCGGAATCGCCAGGGCACCGATCCCGGCCAGCCAACCGAGCCCGCCGCCCACTACGCCGCCGACGCCGGCACCGGTTGCCGCACCTTCGGGTGCCTTGGTGTTCTGTTCGTGCGCGAAGTCTCTGGTCCCGCTCTTGTCCGGGAACAACGCCGAGATATCGTCGGCGGGAAATCCCGCTGCTCTGAGCGCATTGGCGGCCTGTATCGCGGAGGCTTCGGTCGGCAGGAGGCCAAAGACAGCTTTAGATTTGGACATGTTCGTTTCCTCTGGAATGTGTGTATGAATCGGTTCAGCGCTTGATCACTTCAATTTCGTTCAGCACGCGATCCGGGCCGGCAGCCTTGGTCGCGATGGCCACGATGCGCGCCTGCTCGTCAGCGTTCGCCACCGGGCCACGCAGCGTGACCTTGCCATCGACGGTGATCACCTTGACGTTCTGCGCATTCGTACCGAGCGTGCTGTCGTCGACCAGTTGCTTGCGAATGTAGCGCGTCATCTCCACATCCGATTCGGCGTGAGATTGGTCAAGCGGGGTAACCTCGTCGCCAGCGGCGTCACGCGCATTGCGGGCGCTGTTGTCCGCCGGCTTGGCCTCACTGGCTGCGGCGCGATCAGCAACTGCGAGACTGGCCGTCGACTCCGGGCCCGCGGCATATACCGGGCTGCACAGCACGAGTGCAATGGCCGAGGCGAGCACTGTTCGGCTCACGCCGACTGGTGTAGCGAGTAATATTTTCATACGAAATTCTCTGTGTTGAATTGAAACCGGGCTTCAGTTTCTGCGCAGCGCAGCCACTGGTCGGTGCGCTGGCGCACCTGGCCGGACGATCGAGGCCGGGTGCAGTCAGGGACCAATGTTCGCTTGCGAACAGAGTTGTTTCGTACGAATCGGCACACTCTGCATCCAGGTGGTCTCCCGGCCCTGTCGGTGAACCACCTTCATCACGCAGAGAAGTCCAATGTACGCAAATTCCAAGAAACGCCAGGGTTCTCGCCTGCGCGTCGCAACCGCCCTCGCTGGCGCGCTCATGATCACCGCTTGCGCGTCGACGCCCGCGCCCACCGCACAGCTGCAGGCCGCGGAGCAGGCAATCGCGGCCGCTCAGCGCACGGATGCCAGTCGGCACGCAGCGGCCGAGCTCGGAACGGCGCAGACCAGGCTCGCGTCCGCCAACACCGCTGTGCAGGCCAAGGAAATGGAATCCGCTGCCCGACTGGCCGACGAGTCGCGCGTCGAGGCGGAACTCGCCATGGCAAAGACGGCTTCCGTCAAGGCTCGCATGGTCAACGACGAGATGAAGCGCAGCACCGGCGCGTTGATCGACGAGATGCAGCGCAGCACGGGAGAAACGAAATGAACACGACCCTCAAGTCCATGACTCCCGGCCGGACGCTGATCGCCGCGACCGTGGCTTCCGTGCTGCTCGCCGCGTGTGCTGCCGCACCCGTCGCGCCGCAGGGCTCCGCCGATGTCCGGGCCCGGCTGACGCAGCTGCAGTCCGATCCGAATCTCGGGAGCCGCGCGCCGTTGGCGCTCGAGGATGCCGAGGCAGCCGTGCGCACCGCTGAGAAACCGGAGGCCGACGCGGCGCTGGGCTCGCACCGGGTGTACGTTGCCGATCGCAAGGTCGAGATCGCCCGGGCGCAGGCCGAGACACGCCTCTCGGAGGACCAGCGCGCGGCGATCACCGCCGAGCGCGCCACGGCGCGCCTCGATTCCCGCACTCGCGAGGTCGATGCAGCCCAAGGCGCGACTGCGGAGGCCAATGCGCAGAACGCGGAGTTGCAGCGAGAGATCGACGCGCTGAAGGCCAAGCCCACGGATCGCGGGCTGGTCCTGACCCTGGGCGACGTGCTGTTCGAAACCGGACAGGCAAATCTCAAGTCCGGGGCAGCGAACAACCTCAACCAGCTCGTCAGCTTCCTGGCCAAGTACCCGGCCCGCACGGTCGCTATCGAGGGTCACACGGACAGCGTCGGCGGCGAGGACTACAACCTGGGCCTCTCGCAACGACGCGCCGACGCGGTGCGGTCGTACCTGGTGAGGCAGGGCGTCGAGGCCGGACGCATCACCGCGATGGGAGCCGGCAAGGGTTCTCCGGTGGCGAGCAATGAGACCGCCGCCGGCCGTCAGCAGAACCGCCGAGTCGAGGTCATCATCAGCAATCCGGCGCTCGCGTCGAGCTAGCAGGCATCGGCAAGCCCGCGCGCCATCAGCCGCGCGGGCTTTTTCTTGCCCCGTGCCCGGGCATGTCTGGCGCGGCGGCGAGAAAATGGTGGACAGTGTGCAGGCGCCCATGCACGGCGCGATCGACTGGGAGAAGCCGCATGAGCCTGTTCGGATTCGTGAAAGACATCGGCCGCCGCCTATTCAACAAGGACGAGGAGGCCGCCGGCAAGATCAAGGAGCACATCCTGGCCCACAACCCCGGGGTCGAGAACCTCGAGGTGACGTACGAGAACGGCATCGTGGGCCTCGCCGGGCGCTGCACCAACAAGGACGCCTTCCAGAAGTGCGTGCTGATGGCGGGCAACGTGCAGGGCGTCATCGACGTGTACGCCACGGGCCTCGTGCCTTACGTCGACCCGGCGGCACCCCCCAGGGCGGCCAAGGCCGCCGAGCCGGAGGAGACCTATTACGTGATCGAGAAAGGCGACACGCTTTGGAAGATCGCGGCGCAGTTCCTCGGCAGCGGCAACCGCTATCCCGAGATCTTCGAGGCCAACCGGGAAGTCATCCTCGACCCGGACAAGATTTTCCCGGGACAGAAGATCCGCATTCCGGCGAAGTGAGACGCCGCGTCGGGTGTTGATCGAGGCGACGAGCATTGCAAGCGGCCGCCTTGGCGCGAGAGTAGCCATGCACGCCCGGCTGGTCTGTTCCGTGGCGTACAGAGCTGACGTCGCACTCGCGGGCACTACTGGGCGGCGGCCGGCGGCGGGACGAAGACGTCAGCCGTCGTGTGCAGCCCCGACCTGGCCACGCCGAATGGACGCGGCACGTTCGCGGACCGCATTTTTTTGCGCATCGTTCAAGCGCGCCACGTTTTTCACCTGCAGCGACATGCGTTGGTTGGCTGCCAGCGCGGCCTCGTGGCGCATCAGGAAGTCCCAATACAACGTGGTGAACGGGCAGGCCGTGTCGCCTGTGCGCTGCGCGGGGTCGTAGCGGCAGCCCCGGCAGTGCGGGCTCATGCGCTGGATGTACTTGCCGGTGGCCACATAGGGCTTGCTGGCCATCAGGCCACCGTCGGCGTACTGGCTCATGCCCAGGGTGTTGGGCAGTTCCACCCATTCGACGGCATCGACGTAGACCGCCAGGTACCAGGCATGCACCTGCTGCGGCTGCACGCCGTACATCAACGCGTACAGGCCGGTGACCATCAGGCGCTGGATGTGGTGGGCGTAACCGTGCTCCAGCGTCTGTGCCAGCGCGTCGCGCAGGCACGCCATGTCGGTGGCGCCGCTCCAGTACCAGGCCGGCAGGTCTTCGTGCGCATCCAGTGCGTTGAGTTCGGCGTAACCGGGCATGCGGGTCCAGTAGATGCCGCGCACGTACTCGCGCCAGCCGAGGACCTGGCGCACGAAGCCTTCCACGCTGGCCAGCGGCGCGACACCCGCGTGGTACGCGGCCACGGCTGCCGCCACCACCTCGCGCGGGTTCAGCAGCTTCAGGTTCAGCGCGGCCGCCAGGTGCGCGTGGTACAGCCACGGCTCGCCCGGCCACATCGCGTCCTGGTAGCGGCCGAACAGCGGCAGCCGTTCGGTGACGAAGCGCTGCAGCGCTACCAGTGCCTGCTCACGCGTCACCGGCCAGGCAAAGCTGTCCAGGTGGCCGGGGTGGGTGGCGAAGCGTGCTTCCACCAGCGCGATCACCTCGCGCGTGAGTGCATCGGGCTCGAACACCGCGCGCGGCGGCACGGCGCCGGGGCCGGCGGCGCCGAAGGCTTCGCGGTTGTCTGCGTCGAAGTTCCACTGGTCGCCTTCGGGCTCGTCGCCGCGTGCTCCGCGCATCAGCACGCCGTGGCGCTTGCGCATCTCGCGGTAGAAGTACTCCATGCGCAGCGACTTGCGGCCGCGCGCATGCGCCGCGAACTCGCGCACGCTGCAGTAGAAGTGGCGGTCCTCGCGGACCTCCAGCGGCAGACCATGTGCCTGCGCCGCGCCCTTGATCGCTTGCAGCACCCGCCAGTCGCCCGGCGCCGTCATCACCAGTCCGGTGGGGCGCAGGCGTTCCATGTCGGCGTGCAGTTGCGCGTGCAGGCTGCCGTGGTTGGCGTTGTCGTCCAGCCGGGTGTAGTGCAAGGCTCGGCCGGCCGCGTGCAGGGCTTGCGCGAAGTGGCGCATCGCGGCCAGGAACAGCACGGTGCGCGGCTTGCTCGACCAGACATGCGTCGATTCCTCGGCCACCTCGGCCATCCACACGGCGTCGTGTGCGGCGTCGAAGCCGTCGAACGCGGCAGCGTCCAGGTCGAGCTGGTCGCCCAGCACGAGGACCAGGTGGCGCAATTCAGCCACGCGCACCCTTGGCGCGGCGGCAGGCGTCGGAGCAGTACTTCACCTCGTCCCAGGTGCGGGCCCAGCGGCGGCGCCAGGTCATCGGCCGGCCGCAGGCCACGCAGGGCTTGCTTGGCAGTGCCTGCTTGTTGCCCTTGAACGATGACGGTGCGGCGAGTTTCAAGGGCTGCGATTCCTGCCGGTACGGCGGACAATCCGCCATTCCATCCTCAGAAGCCAAACGGAACTCCCAGCACGAAGAACGCGAGCAATAGCGCGGTCCACGCCAAGAGGAAGCAGGCCGAGTACGGGAACATCATGACGATCATGTCGCCGAGACTCATGTCGGGCCGGTAGCGGCGCATGAACGCGAGGATGATCCCGGCGTAGGACATCATCGGGGTGATGACGTTGGTCGAGGAATCCGCAACGCGATAGGCCGCGGCCATCACGTCCGGCGTCATCTG
>Ga0209391_10001664_pt1 | contig 11563 bp, 10 predicted proteins | sample PPLLak3March2015_FD_187246 | JGI IMG/M metagenome (GOLD analysis project Ga0209391, IMG submission 187246) | Freshwater sediment microbial communities from Prairie Pothole Lake near Jamestown, North Dakota, USA - PPLs Lake P7 Core (1) Depth... | ecosystem: Environmental > Aquatic > Freshwater >... | reverse complement strand
GTTGCCGACCCGGTCGATCTTGGTAGCGGGCACCCCTTCGCGGGCCAGGTGCTCATCGGCGTCCGGTGACGGTGTCCAATAGACGTCGCAGATCGCGTCCGTGACCAGGCGATTGATCTCCTCGGGCATGCGGCGGTCGCCGCTGCGCAGTCCGGCCTCGAGGTGCACGACGGGGATCCAGAGCTTGGTGCCAACCTGAGCGCAGGCGGCTGTCGAATTGACGTCGCCGACGACGATGATCCAGTCCGGCTTCTCGCGCAGCGCGACCTTTTCATAAGCGATCATCACGCCGCCGGTCTGTTCCGCGTGCGTGCCGCTGCCCACTTCGAGATGGAAGTGCGGCTTGGGCAGGCCGAGGTCGCGGAAGAACGCGTCCGACATGTTCGCGTCGTAGTGCTGCCCGGTGTGGACGATCTGCGGGATGCACCAAGGCTCGCGGGCCAGCGCGTGGTACAGCGGCGCGATCTTCATGAAGTTCGGCCGGGCGGCGGCGATCAGGTGGACGACGAGAGGCTTGGACAAGGCGCGTACCGCGGAAAGCTATTGACGGTGGCGATCATGCCACAGGGCAGTCAAGGGACCGCCTCAGCGCGCTGATCAGGCGTCGAAAAGTGCGAATCGCGTCGGGTGTCGTCAGTTCGTGCTGCTGACGCCCCGGCGGGTTCGCAGGTCGGTGACTTTACCGTCGCTGTCCCTGGTGGGCGAACCGGTGGTGGGATCGCCCTTGAGCTTGCTCTGCCACACCAGGTCGACGATGTCCGCATGCGGACGGTACTCCACAACCGTCTCCAGCAGGATTTCGCGCGCGGCCCTGACGTCAAAGGAGCCCAGCGCCGCCAGCATTTGCTGCAGCTGACGTTGTGTCGCCTGCCACGGCAAAGAGTGCTCCATGGCACGCATGATCATCGGGTGGTCCGTGCCACTCACGTTGTTCCCGATGAGCAGTTCTTCATAGAGCTTTTCTGCCGGACGCAGGCCGGTGTAGCTGATCTCGATGTCCCCGTCCGGGTTCTCATCGTCCCTGATCGTGAGGCCAGACAGACGGACCATTCTTCGGGCGAGGTCGTCGATACGCATGGGCTTGCCCATGTCGAGCACGAACACGTCGCCGCCGCGCGCCATCGCGCCGGCCTGCAGCACGAGCTGCGACGCCTCTGGAATGGTCATGAAATATCTGATCACGTCCCGGTGCGTGACAGTGATAGGGCCGCCGCGACGGATCTGCTCACGGAACAGCGGCACGACCGACCCGGACGACTCGAGCACGTTGCCGAAACGAACCATGCAGAAGCGTGTCTTGCCGCCCCGCTCACTCATGCCCTGCAGCACCATCTCTGCGAAGCGCTTGGTCGCGCCCATCACGTTCGTGGGGTTGACCGCCTTGTCCGTCGAGATCAGCACGAAGGTCTCGACGTCCGCTTCCAGCGCGGCCTCCGCCAGGTTCCATGTCCTGACAACGTTGTTACGCAGCCCTTCGATGACGTTGTTCTCGACGATAGGAACGTGCTTGTAGGCCGCGGCGTGATAAACCGTCTGGACCCCAAAAGAGCGCATGATCTCTGCGGCGCGGTCCTTGTGTTGCGCACTACCGAGCAACGCCACGATTTCGACTGACGCCTGCGGATGCGATAGGCGCAGTTCGCGTTCGATGCTGTACAGGGCCAGTTCGGAGTTTTCGAACAGCACGAGCCGTTTTGGACCCAGCCGCAGTATCTGACGGCACAGCTCGGAGCCGATGGACCCGCCCGCCCCGGTCACCATGACGTTCTTGCCGCGCATGCAAGCTTCGAGCAGCGAGAGGTTTGGTGGGACCGGATCCCGACCCAGCAAGTCGCTGACGTCGATTTCACGCAACTCGTCGACTCGCGCGTCACCGCTGGCAATCTCTGCCAGGTTGGGGATGGTCTGGACCATCACACCCTGCCCCTCGATCTGCCTGATGATCTCAGCCCGACGCCGGCGTGACGCTGTGGGCACGGCGAGCAGGACCCGCGAAATCCCGTGGGACTGAACCAGCCTGGGCAGCTGCGAAGGCGCGTAAATCGAAATGCCGTCGATCATCGAGCCGCGCAGAACCGTCTTGTCGTCGACGAAAGCAACGACGCGAAGGCCCTTGCCGACGTTCAGCGCCCTCGCCAGACGGACACCTGCCTCGCCGGCGCCGTAAACGGCCACGCACTCATGGTCCGCACCGCCGTGCAGCAGGGCCCAACGAGCCAGGTAGCGGCTGCTGCCCACCCAGACCAGTGCGATCAGCGCATAAATCGCTGTGGTCGAAAAGCCAATGGGAGCCTGTGCGACGGTCTGGCCAATCAGGTAAATGGCGACTGACGAGCCGACCACACCTGCCACTACGGCAACCATCGCCTGGGGACCAATGTAGCGGACGACCGAGCGGTACAGCCCGAAGACCCAGAACAGGACCAGGCTTACGACCGTTGCGGCCACGTAAAGCCACGGGCTGCTAACCAGTCCATACGCGTACGAATCAAACTTGAGGATGAAAGCGAGCCAGAGGGCCGCGGGTATCGAGATCGCATCCGCGCCCAGCATGACGGCGCGCTTAATGGGCCTTGGCAGTGCCCGAATACGGCTCAACATTCTATGCTTCCCCAGAGATCCCTGAATATCGGGCGTAAAAGTCGCCCGAGGCTTCCTTGCTGTGGTCCGATTTTACCACGAGATTCGGGGTTGGCCCCTCACGTTCTGCCAGAACTGATGTAGTTTGAATCTAGCAGGTACCTCTGATCGAGAGGAGTGTCAAGCGCGGCGCGGGAACACTCTACGCGGAGGCTTCGGCCAGCACCGATCGAATAGCGCGACATGTCTGGTCGACATCCCCAACTGACAGCGTTGGGTGCACCAGGAACATCAGACTGGTCTCACCCAATTTACGGGCGACAGGCAGTCCATCAAGAGGTGCCCACCCGGTTCCTTCGAATGCCTTTTCACGGTAAACCTCGGAGCACGAGCCCTGGTAGCAAGGGACGCCGAGCGCATTGATGCTCTCGATGATCCGATCCCGGCTCCAGTCCTCCCTCAGGGCCTCGGGCGCGACATAGGCATAGCATTTGTACTGAGCGTGGACGCAGCCGTTGCGCGACGCGCAGGCAGGTTCACAGGCCTTGCCACCACAAGCAAAGGCCGGAACCCTGACGGCCCGATAAGGCCGGCATGCGTCATGAATGGCGGCGGCATTCGCCGCACGCCGGGCTGTCCATTCCCCCATGCGGCGCAGTTGGATGCGGCCGAGGACCGCCTGCATTTCGAGCATCCGCCAGTTCGTGCCAAAGCTCTCGTGCAGCCAGCGGAACCCGGGCGGGTGATTTCGCTCGTACACGGCCGCTTAGCTCTTGCCATGGTCCTTGTACGCCCACATGGTCCGCCAGAGCGCGTCATCGTTGGTGGTGACCATGCCCCCTTCGCCGCCGGTGGTCATGATCTTGTCCTGGCAGAACGACCATGCCCCGACATGCCCGATCGATCCGACGCTGCGGCCCTTGTAACGAGCTCCATGAGCCTGCGCGCAATCCTCGATGACCTTGAGTCCGTGCCGCTCGGCGAGAGCCATGATTGGGTCCATGTCGCAGGGCCATCCCGCAAGGTGCACACAGACTATCGCCCGCGTACGCGGCGTCAGCACTCGCTCGATGGTCTCGGCAGTCAGGTTGCCGCTGTCGGGGTCCACATCGGCAAACACAGGCGTAGCAACCGCATTTACGACGCACGACACGCTGGCCATGAAGGTCCGCGGGGTCACCACCACCTCGTCGCCCGCGCCTATGCCCAGCGCCTTCAACGCGACGTCCAGAGCCAGGGTTCCGTTGGCCAGCGCCACCGCGTGGCCAGTACCGATCCAGGCGGCAAACTCTTTCTCGAATTCGCGGCACTCGGTGCCCGTCCAGTAGTTGACCTTGTTGGACAGGATGACGCGGCGGACGGCGTCCGCCTCCTCGTCGGTGAAACTGGGCCAAGGCGCGAACGGTGTATTAAGCATTGTCGGGGAATTCCGGCGCCTGCTGGCGCGCCGCCATGGGACGCGCGGGATTGCCCACCACAGTCACTCCCGGCGGCACGCTCCGGGTCACCACTGCGCCCATTCCCACCACGGCGCCCCGCCCGATGATCAGTGGCTGGCCGGGCTTGCCCTGACGCAGGATCGCACCGGCGCCGATGTAGGCATGATCCTCCACGGTGACGTTGCCGTTGCAATGCACCGAAGGTGCAAATGTCACGAAATCCCCGATAGCGCAGTCGTGTTCGACGTAGCTGTATAGGTTCGCGTGAAAATGGCGGCCGATCCTGACATTGCTCGTGACCGTTACGAACGGCGAGAGCACGGCACCCGGCCCGATGGCAACATCATCCATTACGACGACATTGGATGCGCGCGCAGCCAGAAATCCGACGGCATCCGATTCACATCGGCGAGCAATCAGCTCGCGTACGCGGCCGTTCGCAATGGCAATCGTGACCCAACGTTCCGCGGCGGGCTCGTCCAGCCATTGATCGTAGCGGAGCACGCGGTGCCCGTTCACAACCGGTGCACCTGGACTGTCGTCGACGAAAACCAGGTCCCAGGATTCGCTTCCCGAGTCGATCAGCTGGCGTCGTACCAGTGGCAGGATGCCGCGTCCGCAGCCGCTTGCTCCGTATACTGCGTATCTCTTCATTTCCTTGCCACACTTGACGTGTCTAGAGGCCGACTGCCGGTGAACCGCGTCATCGTCGCTTCTCCAGCAGCACTGATGCCCTCGCGCGCGAATACCTTGAGTAACGTCAGCCAGAGAATTCTGAGGTCGAGCGACATGGTCTGATTATCCACGTACCAGACGTCCAGGCGAAACCTGTCCTCCCAGTCGAGCGCATTGCGGCCGTTCACCTGCGCCCATCCCGTCAGGCCGGGGCGGACCTCGTGGCGGCGAGCCTGCTCAGCCGAATACAGCGGCAGATACTCCATCAATAAAGGACGAGGTCCGACCAGGCTCATGTCGCCGGTCAATACGTTCCACAACTCCGGCAGTTCGTCGAGACTCGTGCTGCGGAGGAAACGCCCGAATGGTGTCAACCGCTCCGAATCGGGCAGCAGTTGCCCGGTTGCATCGCGCCCGTCCGTCATCGAGCGCAATTTGTACATGCGAAACGGCCGGCCATGACGACCAGGTCGCAACTGTGAGAACAGCGCGGGCCTGCCCAGTGTCATGCGGACGAGCAACAGCAGCAGCAGCAGCGGGAGGCACAGCACGAGCAACGCGAGTGCTGCGATCAGGACGTCCAGCAGGCGTTTCACACCGCGCCCCTGGCCGCGAGCCGTTCGAAGATCGCAGCAAACCGTGCCGCCCCCTGCTCCAGCGAGAGGCATCGCTCGTAGTAGTTGCGCGCGCACGTTCCCATCTGCGCCAGTCGCTCGTGATCCATGTCGGCCAGGTCCTGCGCCGCCGCAGCGATCGACACGGGATCCTCCGGCTGCGCGAGAACGCCCGCACCCGACGCGGCGATGAGGCCCGCAGCATCGCCCCGGACCGCCATGAGGATCGGCTTACCCACCGCCATGTAGGCCTGCGTTTTCGACGGGATCGTGATCTCGAACAAAGGATCCTTGCGCAGGTGCACGACCAGAGCATCCGCCGCCCTCAGGACCCCACCAATCTCTGACATGGGCACCGGATCCAGGAACGTGACATTCGGCAATCCCAACGCAATCGCTCGCTCCCGCAACGGCCTGGCTTCGACTCCGCCACCAATGAACACCAGGCTGACCCGGGAATTCCGGGCGTGCAGCAGCCGCGCAGCCTCGAGCAGCGAATCGAGCGCCTGCGCCTTGCCGAGGTTGCCAGCGAAGACCAGCCGGAAGCGATCAGGGCCGGGCAAGCCGGCCGGCAGTTGCGCAGGGATCGACCGGAGACTCACCTCGTCTGCCCAGTTGTAGATCACCTCGAGTTTGGCGGACGGTACGCCTCGCTGCTCCAGCATTTCCTTGAATCCGGGAGACAGCACGACAATGGCGTCCACCGAGCGATAGACCCAGCGACAGACGGCTGCAACCGTCCTCAGCACCCTCGCATTCGAAATCATTCCCGTGGCCGCCAGCGTATCCGGCCACAAGTCCTGGATGTCGTACACGACGGGCCGCCGTCGGACGATCCGGAGGATCGCAGCGACGACTCCAACGGTGAGCGGCGGGTGATAGGCATAGATGACGTCTGCTCGCCCGGCGGCGCGCAAGCCATGCAGCAGCGACGTGAACGCGAAGCTCGCGTAGTTGAGCACCCTGCGCAGGGCCGATTGGTCGTGGCTCGGGTACAAGGGAACGCGCGATATGCGCACCCCGTCGATCGTTTCGCGCTGCAACCAGCGCTGCGAGTATCCGGGATACAGCCTGCCGTACGGATAGTTGGGAAAGCCTGTCAGTACCTCGACGCCGAATCCGAGCCGTGCCAGCTCACGAGCGAATGGCAAGCCCTTGATGGTAGGCTCCGGATCGAACCACTGTGTCAGCAGCAGGACTTTGCAGGGCATCGAGTCAGTACTTCTTCCACACCACGCGATTCACGTAGTCCGTATAGCTGTGGACGATGCGAACGACCTTCTCCGACACGTTCGGCATCGAGTAGTCGTCGACGAGACGGAGCGTCCTGCACTCCGCACGTCCCTGGCCTTCGAGTATGGCGAGTCCCTGCAGCACTCGGACGACCTCCAGCCCCACCATCATCACCGCCGCCTCCTCCATGCCCTCGGGGCGTTCGTGCGCCTCACGAATGTTCAGCGCAGGGAAATTCAGGATGGACGACTCCTCCGTGATCGTGCCGCTGTCCGACAGCACCGCCCGGGCGGACATCTGCAGTCGAACGTAGTCGTGGAAACCCAGTGGCTTCAGCAACCTGACGTTCGGATGAAAGCCGACACCAGCCTGGTTCACCCGCTTCTGGGTGCGGGGGTGCGTAGACACGATGACCGGCAGATCAGATGCTTTGGCTACGGCGTTCAGCACGTCGACCAGCTTGCCGAACGATTTAGGCGAATCGATGTTTTCCTCACGGTGGGCGCTGACGACGAAATAGCCGCCTGCGTCGAGCTGCAGGCGTTGCAGGATGTCCGACACAAGGATCTGAGGGCGATAGTGGTTGAGGACTTCGAACATGGGGCTGCCGGTCTTGATGACCAGGTCCGGTGGAAGTCCTTCGGCCAGCAGGTATTCCCGCGCGATGCTGCTGTAGGTCAGGTTGACGTCCGCGGTATGGTCGACGATCTTGCGGTTGATTTCCTCCGGCACGCGCTGGTCAAAACACCGGTTGCCGGCTTCCATGTGGAAGATCGGTATCTTACGCCGCTTCGCAGGAATCACCGCGAGGCAGCTGTTCGTGTCGCCCAGCACGAGCAGCGCTTCCGGAGACTCGTGGGCAAGGATCCGGTCCACGGTAATAATGATATTGCCGATCGTCTGCGCGACGCCCTCGCTGCCAGCCGCGCTGTCGAGGAAGTGGTCGGGCTTGCGCACTCCCAGGTCGTCGAAGAAGACCTGGTTCAGTTCGTAGTCGTAGTTCTGGCCAGTGTGAACCAGAACGTGCTCGCTCGTGTCGTCAAGGCGCGCCAGCACACGCGACAGCCGGATGATTTCCGGCCGGGTACCAACTACGCTCATGACCTTCAATTTCTTCATGGAGTGTCGCTCAAAGCGGGCAGGAAACGGTATCGGGCCGGTTGCGATCGAAAATTTCGTTAGCCCAGAGCATCACGATCAGCTCATCGGCGCCGACGTTCGTGATGTCATGCGTCCAGCCGGGGATCGTCTCGACGATGACCGGGCACGCGCCGGAGGTCCGCAACTCGTGCGATTCCCCCGTTTGAACATGACGAAACCTGAACCGCGCGTCGCCGCGGATGACGAGGAACTTCTCTGTCTTGCTGTGGTGGTAGTGACCCCCGCGCGTCACGCCGGGATGCGCGGTGAAGTATGAGAACTGGCCGGAATCCCGGGTCTTCAACATCTCGACGAAGGCACCGCGAGGATCGCCGTACCTGGGCACTTCGTAGGCGAAGCGGTCGGTGGGCAGGTAACTTATGTATGTGGCATACAAGGCGCGAATCAACCCTTGTCCTACTCGCTCCGTGACGAGCGAACTGCGACTGGCATGAAACTCCCGGATCAACCCTGCCACTTCCCCGACAGTGGTTTCGTACCGGGGTGTGACGACGTCGTAAAGTTCAGTGCCGGCATCGCCGTGCAGCACACGCAGGAACCTGTCGATCACGTCGTCGACGTACACCAGCGACAGTGGCGCGTCGGCCGCATGCACCTCTATCGGCAGTTCGCGCGCAACGTTGTGACAGAAAGTGGCCACCGCTGAATTGTAGTTGGGACGAGCCCACTTGCCGAAGATGTTCGGCAGCCGGAAGATGCGCAGCAGAAAACCGGAATCCCGCGCGGCCTGCAGCAACAGGTCCTCGGCGGCACGCTTGCTCCGCCCGTAGGGGTTGTCGCGCTCGACCTGGATGGACGAAGCGAAAATGACGTTCGGCGTCCGTTCATGGCTCGCAGCCACCGCTGCAAGCGCGCGGCACAATTCCGCGGTGAGTCCGGTGTTGCCGAGCGCGAACTCGCCGGGATCGGTCGGGCGATTCACGCCAGCGAGGTGAAAGACGACAGCGGCGCCCGTGAGCAGCGTCAACAGTTCCTCTGGCTGGTTGTCACGCCCGAAGCACTCGACGGACATGCCGCCAATCTCATCCAACCGCTGGCGGAGGTTGCGGCCGACGAAGCCATTGGCCCCCGTGATTACGACCTTCAAGACCTACTCCACCGGTACCGTCGGCCGGCCCGCGATGAGATCCTGCACGAAAGGAAGCCGGAGCAGCAGGTCGCGCATCGCCAGCACGTCGAGCCGCTCGGTGTTGTGGGAATTGTAGTCAGCCGCGAGCGAAATGCGGTGCTCGCCCTTCTCCACGTATTTGCCATAGTTGAGGTCGCGCAAGTCGGGCGGAATGCGGTAGTAGGCGCCCAGGTCCTGCGCGCTGGCCATCTCTTCGCGACTCAGCAGTGTCTCGAAGAGCTTTTCGCCGTGCCGCGTGCCGATCACGTCGACGGGATAGTCCGGGCGTCCCAGCAGGCCGACTAGCGCATGCGCAAGCGTGTCGATGGTGGCGGCCGGCGCCTTCTGCACGAAGATGTCGCCAGGTCCGCCGTGCTCGAATGCATAGATCACGAGGTCCACGGCGTCGTCCAGCGTCATCATGAAGCGGGTCATGTTCGGGTCCGTGACGGTGATCGGCCGGCCGTTCAGGAACTGGTCGACGAACAGCGGGATCACTGATCCACGCGAGGCCATGACGTTGCCGTAGCGGGTGCCGCAGATCGTCGTCGCCGCCGACTCGCGGGACTTGGCCACCATGACCTTTTCCATCATCGCCTTGCTGATGCCCATCGCGTTGATGGGGTACACCGCCTTGTCCGTGCTGAGGCAGATCACGCGCCGCACCCGGTTCTGGATGGCTGCCTCGAGCACGTTCTCCGTGCCGAGGACGTTGGTCTTGACGGCCTGCATCGGGTGAAATTCGCAGGAAGGCACCTGCTTCAGTGCGGCGGCGTGATAGATGTAATCAACACCACGAGATGCTGTGAGAACACTGGTGTAATCACGCACGTCGCCGATATAGAACTTCAGGCGCGGATTGGCGTACAGCTTCCGCATGTCGTCCTGCTTCTTCTCGTCACGCGAGAAGATCCGGATCTCGCGCAGGTTCGATTGCAGGAACCGTCGCAGCACCGCGTTGCCGAAGGAACCGGTGCCGCCAGTGATCAATAATGTGCCGTCCATCCGATCCTCGTGTCTGCTAGACCGCTTGCGCGCGGCGCCCAACCTGGGCAATGCGGTCGCGCTCTGCCTGGCTTGGATAATTGATCAGTACTGCCTTGTAAGGCCCCTTGAATACGAAGAGGCTGCCGACGGCCGCGCCGATGATGCCAAAGCGCGCAACCAGCGCCTCGACGTCGTCCAGCGACCCGGCACCACCCAGGATGGTGAGCGGCACGGACGTGGCCGCGCGGACCCGCTCGGCCAGCGCCATGTCGTAGCCCTTCATGACTCCGTCACCGTCCACCGAATTGACCACGATCTCGCCCGCCCCCAGTCGCTCCGCTTCTGCCGCAGTCTCGATCGGGCAACGTCCGGTTCCCATGGTGCCGTTGCGAGTCATGACCTCCCAGCGCGACCCCAGCATCTTCTTCCTGGCATCCAGCACGACGACCACGCTCTGGCTGCCCACGGCATCTGCAATGTCAGTGATCAACCTGGGGTTCGCAAGCGCCGCCGCGCTGATCGAGACCTTCTCGACACCCAACCCGATGATGCGACGGGCATCGGCAGCCGACCTGACCCCGCCGCCATAACACAACGGCATCCTGCATTCAGCCGCCAGCCTCTGGATCATCGTGTAGTCGGGCCCCCTGTCCTGGGACGTCGCGTCGATGTCCAGCACCATCAACTCGTCGGCTTCCTTCTCATTGAAGATCTTGACGGCATTGATCGGATCACCGATGTACTTGCCGTCCTTGAATCGCACCGTCTTGACGAGACCCTTGTTCCGCACGAGCAGGCAGGGAATGAATCGGGGCCTGAGCATCAGACCCGCTCCGCAAAATTCTTCAGCAGGTCAGCGCCGAAATGGTGGCTTTTCTCAGGATGGAACTGCACCCCGTAGACGTTTGCGAGACCGACTGCGCAGGTAAATTCGCCGCCGTACTCAGCTACGGCCAGGATCGAATCGGCGGAATCAGGGACGAAATAATAGGAGTGCAGGAAATAGAACCGGGCATCTGCCTCGAGCCCGCTGAAGAGCTTCGAAGCCCGTACCGGCCGTACGTCGTTCCAGCCCATGTGCGGCAGCCGTGTCGCGTGCGACAGGCGCGCGGCATCGAACTTCCGGACGTGCCCGGGCACCCAGCCAAGACCCGGCAGCTGTCCTTCCTCGCTGCCGTTCGCCAGCATCTGCATGCCGACGCAGATGCCAATGACTGGCATGCCACGCCCGAGCACCATCTCTTCGGCCCTGCCGCGCAAGCCGGACTGCTCGAACAGACTCATGGCCTGGTCGAACGCGCCCACCCCCGGCAGGATAAGCTTGTCGGCATCCTGCAGCTCCCCGGGTGTGCGTGCGACATTGACGGGAATGCCCAGCCGCTTGAATACATTCTGGAACGCGAGGACGTTGCCGAGGCCGTAGTCGAGAATCGTGATCACCGGAACAGTCTCCGCTCCATGCCCAGCTTCTGCATGACTTGGGCGCCCAGTCCGATCAGCGCCCGCTTGTTGCGATAGTCCTTGTACGTTCGATTCGGGCCATCGAAGATGACCCGCAATTCGTCGACCGTGAGATCCAGCTTGTTGGCGACGTACTCGAACTCACGCTCGAGATAGTGCTCGTCCATCTCCGGTCGCGAGATACGGTCGAGCGCCTCGTCACGCCCCAACTGCCCTGTCATGACAAGGCTCGAGAAGTGCGCGCGGCGCTTGTGGAAGCCGAATTTTCGTGGCATCCAGTAGTCTTCGTAGAAACGAGTGAAACG
>Ga0209391_10001660_pt1 | contig 11567 bp, 9 predicted proteins | sample PPLLak3March2015_FD_187246 | JGI IMG/M metagenome (GOLD analysis project Ga0209391, IMG submission 187246) | Freshwater sediment microbial communities from Prairie Pothole Lake near Jamestown, North Dakota, USA - PPLs Lake P7 Core (1) Depth... | ecosystem: Environmental > Aquatic > Freshwater >... | reverse complement strand
GTCAATGGCGTGGCCGTGTCAGCGCAGAAGCAGGGCGTATTGCCGATCTCGCAGCAATCGATCTTCGTGCTGTCGTCGCTCGGCTACCACGATTACGAGGGCGTGGCGCTGAATCCCGAGGAGAAGCCGCGCCTCGTCGCCGATCTCGGCGACAAGAGTTTCCTGATGCTGCGCAACCACGGACTGCTGACCGTTGCGGCCACCGTGCCCGACGCATTCCTGTTGATGTACGTGTTCGAGGCCACCTGCATGATCCAGGTGCGCGCCATGGCGGGAGGCGCCGAGCTGATCCCGATCGATCCGCGGATCATCAGTGGCGCGCAGGCGATGGTGCGGCAGGTGACGCATTCGCTCGGCGGAGCACTCGCGTGGCCTGCGCTGCTGCGCAGGCTCGATCGGGCCGATTCGGGCTTTCGCAGCTAGTCCGCCTCGCACCGACGATCGATTGGACTAACCCCTGTCGGTCCGCCAGGGGGTACGCTTGGCCGCCGAATCCGCCGTTCTGGATCTGGGCCACGGCGTCACCTCGTGCATGGTCGTCAAGGCGATCGCAATCTACGGCGTGGCGCGGGCCTTCCGGGCGGATCACCGCGAGTCGATTCGGCGCGCGGCGCTGATCCTCGTCTGCGGCGAACATGATGCAGTTTGGCTATCAAGTTGATGCGAAAGATGAATTGGACGAAGGCGTACCGCGACGAGAAAATTCAACGATAAAGCGGAAGAAGACTTGGTCAGGGAGACCACATGAACTGGACAGAACTGTTGATGGGCCACGCATCCTCGAACCTGCAGGACCCGGCGCGATCGAGCGCTGGGATCTTCGACAGGTCGCAGTCAACCGGTTGGGATCCTTACGAAGTCTGGCTGTCGCGCGTCAAGCAGCCGCGCGAACTGGCCGAGGCGGCTAGGACAGGGACTGCCGAGGAGTCGTTCCGGTCCAGCGACACATTGCGCGGGCATCCGACGGCCTTGCGGTCGGCATCGTCTCGAGTCTCACGAGTCCGCCCTGCCGGACCAGGACGAAGCGGCCGTTGGCGCTCATGACGCCGCTGTAGCCTTCGATACGTTGCACCCCGGGCGTGCGAGGCTCGGCTATTACCTCGCTGCACTGCGAGCCGGTCCGTGCCACTCCGGGTGAATTGAGCCTTGCATCGACGCCCGCGTGCCGCGATCATCGAAATGTCTACGGTCGCCGTATGGTCGCTCCGCAGTGAGCAGAAGATCAACCGCTCGAATCCTCGCCATTCGCAAGGCGTGGCCCCTCCTGCTGCTGCTCGTGGCAGGCTGCGCGCAACTGCCGCAACGTCCTGCCACGCCTGCCGAAGCTGCTGTTGCGGTCGGGACTGGGACCGAACTCGATCGGCTGATCGCGCCAGCCGAGCAGCGACACGCCGGCCAGTCGGGATTCCGGCTGGTGAGCGATGGTCCGGAAGCCTTCGCCGTGCGCGCACACGTGGCGCGCATTGCGGGCCGCAGCATCGACGTACAGACCTACATCTGGCACGGCGACCAGACGGGACTTGCCCTCGCGCAGGTGCTGCTCGAGGCGGCGGACCGTGGCGTCAAGGTTCGTCTGCTGGTCGACGACCTGGACGCACGCGCCAAGAATGACGGCCTGGCAGCGCTGGATGCGCACCCGAGCATCGTGGTGCGCATGTTCAATCCGCTGCCATCCCGCTCCGGGACGATGGCTTTCGTCGGCGACATGATGGGCGACGCCAAGCGGCTGAATCGCCGCATGCACAACAAGACCTGGATCGCCGACAATCGCATGGCCATCATCGGCGGGCGCAACCTCGGCGACGAGTACTTCGGCGCCAGCGACGGGCCCAACTTCGTTGACCTCGATTTCGCGCTCGTGGGGCCGATCGTGCAGGACGCCTCCGCCTCGTTCGACCGGTACTGGAACTCCGCTGCGGCGTATCCAATCGCCGTCCTGAGCCCGGACAAGGTCACTGACGCGGCGCTGCAGAAGCTGCGTGGAATCCTGGCTGAGGCCTTGGAGGACGCGGAGCAGGGCGCCTACGCGGCCCTGCTCCGCCGTGACGACGCGGTGACCCGCCTCGTCAGCGGCGACTGGCCGATGACCTGGTCCAGCGAGTACCGCTTCGTCGCTGACGATCCTGGCAAGATCGATACGGATCCCGATAGCAGCAACTCCGAAGTGTTGACGACCCTGGCGCCCGTGCTGCGGGGTGCGCAGCAGGACCTGACGATCATCTCGCCGTACTTCGTGCCGCGCGACGCTGGCACGAAGGGGCTCGTGGAGACTGCGCAGTCCGGCACGCGGGTTAGGGTTCTCACCAACTCGCTCGCTGCGAACGACGTCGCCGCGGTGCACGGCGGTTACGCCCAGTACCGCGACAGACTGCTCGAGGGCGGTGTGCAACTCTGGGAGCTGAAGCCCTTGCCCGGGGTGGAGACGCAATCGAGCCTGTTCGGCTCGGGTGGCGCCAGCCTGCACACCAAGGGCCTGGCCGTGGACGGCACGACGATTTTCGTCGGCAGCTACAACCTCGATCCCCGCTCGACCTCGCTCAACTGCGAGCAGGGTGTGCTGGTGAAGAGCGACGTACTGGCTCAACAGTTCATGGCGTTGTTCGACCGGCAATCGTCGGGAGAGCGGGCGTGGAAGGTCGGCCTGGTCCAAGGCGACGTCTCCTGGTCCGACGGCAGCACGACCTTCGATTCCGAGCCCGAAGCGTCGTCGGGCCGGAAATTCCAGGCCTGGTTCGCCGGGCTCTTGCCAATCGAGACGCAGCTCTAGTCGCGCTGCAGTCGGACCAGTCCGTCGGCTCGACGCTCGTCACGCACTCAGGTGCGCCACGACGCGCCTCGAGTGCGCCCGGTGGCGATGCTCGAACAGATAGATTCCCTGCCACTGCCCGAGCGCCGGGCGGCCCGCCATCACCGGAATTGAAATCGACACGGCCGTGAGCGCGGCCTTGATGTGCGCCGGCATGTCGTCGGCGCCTTCGGTCGTGTGCGTCAGCCACTGCATCGAGGGGTCGTCGGACGAGGGCACCAGCCGGCGGAAGAACTCGTCGAGGTCGCGTCGCACGTCGGGATCGGCGTTCTCCTGGATGCACAGCGAGCAGGACGTGTGCTGGACGAACAACGTCAATAGCCCCTGCTCGACGCCCGCCTCGCGGACGAAACGGACAACCTCTGACGTGAATTCGTGGAGACCGGGTCCAGAGGTTCGAATCGTGAGGACGGCCTGCATCAGGGGTAATCGCGTCAAGCGCTGGCCGCTGCCTTCTCCGCCGTGCTCGTGATCTCGGCAAGGCGCGCGTCGAGTTCATTTGCCACGACCTCGTCCCGCAGCCCCATCCCCTCCACGTCGCCCTCCGCAAAGCCGAGGATGCCCATGTCGGCATAGGCCTTGCGGATGCGTGGTCCCCACAGGCCGATATCGCGAATCGTCGGGACGATGCGTGAGAACAGGCTCGTGCGGTAGACGCGCATCAGCTCGGAGTGATCGACCCACTCCTTGCATTCGGCGACCGGCAGCCCCAGGCACTCCCAGACTTCATCGGCCAGGAACCGGTCGCGCAGCAGATAGCAGCCCTCGACGACGAACTCCTCGCGCTCGTCCCGCTCCTTGTCGGTGAGCTGCGGATAATAGTCACGCAGCGCCAGGCGACCGAAGGCCACGTGCCGCGCCTCGTCCTGCATGACGTACGCAGTGACGGATTTCGACAGCGGATTGCGGGCGTAGTCGCGGATCAGCCCGAACGCCGCGAGCGCCACGCCTTCGATCAGCACCTGCATGCCGAGATAGGTCATGTCCCAGCGCGAGTCGCGCAGCGTGTCCTCGATCAGGCTCTTCAGGTACGGGTTGATCGGATAGACGAGTTCGTACTTCTCGTGCAGCAGGCGCGAGAACGCCTCGACGTGGCGCGCCTCATCCATGACCTGCGTGGCGGCGTAGAACTTCGCGTCGATGCCGGGCACCTGCTGCACGATCTTGGCCGTGCAGACGAGCGCGCCCTGCTCGCCATGCAGGAACTGCGAGATCTGCCAGGCCTGGACGTGGTGCCGGATCCGGGTGCGGCCCTTCTCGTCGAGCCGGTTCCACACGGGCGAACCGTAGATCGCGATCATCTCGTCGGGCATGCCGGCGGGATTCTCGGGATCGAGGTCCTGCGACCAGTCGATGCGGGTGTCCGAGTCCCACTGCTGGCGCTTCCCCTTGCGGTACAGCTTCAGCAGGGATTCGCGACCGTCGTCGTACTCCCAGCGAAAATTCGCCTCGAAGTCCTGGGCGACCTGCCAGTCCATGCCATTGAGGTCGCAGACGTAATGGCTTGCCGTGGACATCTTCGTCTTCGCCCCCTGTGCCTTCTGCGTTCTCTGAATACGCCGGCTGGCCGGCCGAAGCAATCCTGCGTTGCAGCATGAACTGACTTTGTGCGCGCGTATGATGTGATGATCGGGGTGCATCTCGCACCTCGTCGCCAGAGGGAGAAGCAACATGGCCAAGAGAAAGAAAGCGGACAACGGCGTCTACCGGGTCACGGAGATCATCGGCACGAGCACGGTGTCCTGGGAAGACGCGGCGACCAGCGCTGTTGAGACCGCTGCGAAATCGCTGCGGGACTTGCGTGTGGCCGAAGTCTGCAAGCTCGACATGAAGGTCGAGGGCGGCAAGGTCGTCGCCTACCGAGCTCGAGTATCGCTGTCCTTCAAGTACGAAGCCTGACGAACCGGTCGCAGGAGCATTCGATCATGACGCGCATGCGAGTCGCGCAGGTGGCGAAGGCCGGTGGACCCTTCGAGATCGTGGAGAGGGACGTGCCGCAGCCGAAGGCGCGACACGTGCGTATCAAGGTCCAGGCCTGCGGCATCTGCCACAGCGACGCGTTCACGAAATTCGGTGCTTTCCCGGGCATCCAGTTTCCGCGCGTGCCGGGGCACGAGGTGGTCGGTGTCGTCGATGCGGTCGGCGCCGACGTGGATGGCTGGAAGCCCGGCACGCGCGTCGGGGTGGGCTGGCACGGTGGACATTGCGGGCAGTGCGCGTCGTGCCGGCGCGGCGACTTCGTCACCTGTGCCAAAGGCCAGATCCCTGGCATTACGTATGACGGCGGCTATGCCGAATACATGATTGCGCCGGTCGAGGCGCTTGCATCCATCCCGGCCGAGCTGGATGCGGCCGATGCGGCGCCGCTGCTCTGCGCAGGCATCACGACGTTCAATTCGCTGCGTGGCAACGGCGTGCGGCCGGGCGATCTGGTCGCGATACTCGGCATCGGTGGACTCGGCCACCTGGGCGTACAGTTTGCCGCGAAGATGGGCTGCAACACGGTCGCGATCGCCCGCGGTGCCGACAAGCGCGCGTTCGCACTGGAGCTCGGTGCCCGCCACTACATCGACAGCACGACGCAGGACGTTGCCGCCGAATTGATGAAGCTAGGCGGGGCGAGGGTCATCCTCGCGACGGTCACCGATGCGAAGTCGATGAGTGCCGCCGTCGGTGGCCTCGCAGTCGACGGCAAGCTGGTCGTCGTCGGTGTGTCCGCCGAGCCGATCGAGATTTCGCCACTGGCCCTGATCTCGGGCCGGCGCTCGGTCGCGGGATGGCCATCTGGCACGGCGTCGGATTCCGAGGACACGCTGGCCTTCAGCGTGCTCGCCGGGATTCGTCCGATGATCGAAACCTACCCGCTGGAGCGGGCTGGCGAGGCGTTCGAGCGCATGATGAGCGGTCAGGCCCGGTTCCGCGTCGTGCTGACGACCGGGCAGTAGCACTGCGCGGGTCAATCCTGGCGAGCTTTCTGTAGCTCGGTGCGACCACTCGCGAGATGCGCGTCCGGTGCGTGGTGACTACCTTGCCAGGTAGATCGTTTCGCCTTCCTTGATCGTCTCGACGACCCGAATGTCCTTGATCGCCATCGGCTCGACCTTGAGCGGGTTCCGGTCGAGGATCACGAGGTCCGCGAGTTTGCCCGGCTCGAGCGAGCCCTTCGCGTCCTGCTCGTCGTACTGCTCGGCACCCCAGATTGTCATGGCCTTGAGGCCCTCGAGCGGGGTTACCCGCTGATCGGAACCGACCTCGGCACCGGCGCGCGAGATGCGGTTCACCGCCGACCAGAGCATGAACATCTGGTCAAGCGGGGCGACGTAGAAGTCAGTGTGATTGGTCGGATGCAGGCCCTTGTCGATCGCATCGCGCATGGGACTGATGTACTGGGCCTGCTCCTTGCCGCGGTTGTTCAGGTGCGCGTCGTAGAAGTAGTAGGTGTGCAGCGTGTAGAACGATGGCCGGATCCTGTACTGCAGGTACTTGTCGAGCTGATCCTTGCGGGTGAACTGCGCGTGTATCATCGTCACGCGGCGGTCCTTTGACAGGTCGTCGGCCGCTGCGAACTCGTGGGCCGTGAAGAAGGCGTCGATGGCACCGTCGCCGTTGGCGTGCAGGGTGAGCGGCACGCCCATCTCGTACACCCGCTTCACCATCTGGTTGACCGTGTCCTGCGGGAAGGTCAGCTCGCCACGCCAGTCCTGTTCGCCGCCCGGGCCGCCCGTGAGATAGGGAGTGGTGAAAAAGGCCGTCCGGCCCTGCGGCGAGCCGTCGATGGTGATCTTCACGCCGCCGATCTTGAGGCGATTGTCGTACCGACCCCAGTTCGCGAGCGGCACCGTCTCGAGGATCTTGTCCAGGTCGGTGATGAACGGGTAGGCGATGACGTCGATGATATTGGCACCGGCCGCGGTCGCACGCTTCATCACCGCGAGTTCGGCCGCGTGGGTCGCGCCCTCGTGGGCGGTGGTTACTCCGGCCTCTGCGTACAGCATCTGGGCCGCCCGGGTGAACTCGATTTCCTGCTCGCTCGTTGGTTGGGGCAGGTTCGAGTGTACGGGGAGATAGGCCGTCTCCATGATCAGGCCATAAGGCTCGTCGGTGCCGGGCTTGCGCACGATTACGCCACCCGGCGGGGTCTCGGTGTCGGCCGAAATGCCGAACTGCTTCAGGGCGGCCGAGTTCATCACCGCACCGTGCATCGAAACGTGACCGACCAGTACCGGGTTGTCCGGGAAGGCCTGGTCGAGGTCGTCGCGGTTGAGCAGGCGGCCGTCGGGCATCGCAGTGTCGTCATAGCCGTAGGCCTGGATCATCTGGCCGTTCGGGATGCCGCGCTCCGCCCGGAATTTCTCGATCGCCGCGATGATGCTGGGCACGTCCTGGCCCGGCCCCGCGGGCGGGGCGTACACCTTGACCTGGTTGGCCACCGACAACGCGCTGACGTAGTGGCTGTGCGCGTCGAGAAAGCCCGGAAGCAACGTCTTGCCGGCAAGATCCACGACGTCCGTGGCATCCCCCCTGTGGGCCGACTCGACGTCGGTACGCGCCCCCACGGCGATGATCTTGCCATCCTTGACGGCCAGTGCCTCGGCGGTTGGCTGGGCGTCATTGAGGGTAACGATGTCGCCGCCGACGTAGATCATGTCGGCAGCAATCCTGGGCGCGGAGTCTTCGACCTTGGCCTTGCTGCACCCACCGGCAAGCGCCAGGGTCGCGAGCAGAGCCATCGACAGGGTTGGTTTCACGTTCACTTGCGGGCCCTCGAGTGCCGGCGTTACGAGTTCGAGCGACTTACTTTGGAAACGAGCCCACGCCGATCAACTGGCCGCGCCGACGTTTCGGGCGCAATGGAAACGCAAACGAAAGTTGCTGTCCAATGCCGGAAATAATCGGCCGTGATACGCTTTTCGTATCGTGAATGAACTTCGACTGATCCGACTCGCGATCGCGCTGGGCAAGCACGGTAATTTCGCCCGTGCGGCCGAGTCGCTGAATCTGACCCAGCCCAGTCTCACCCGCGGGATCGCCGAACTGGAGCGGACGCTCGGCGTGCCGCTGTTCGACCGCACGCGCAAGGGCGCGATCCCGACGGCGTTTGGTCGAGTGCTGCTCGAGCGCGGGGAGGCCGTACTCCGCAGCGAAGCCAACCTGCGCCGCGAGATCAGGCTGCTGGCCGGGCTGGAATCGGGCTCGCTGGCCATCAGTGCGGGTCCGTTGGCCAGCGAGACTTCCGTCGCTGCGGCGATTGCGCGGGTACTGCGCACACATCCGCGCCTGAAGATTCAGTGCCACACCACGGATGCGGCAGTTGTCGTCGAGGACGTGCTTGCGGAGCGTGCCGACGTCGGCGTCGCCCAGGTGAACGAGCACGCACAGGAGCCACGTCTGGTCGTGGAGCGCCTGTCGTCGCTGCGCATTCATGTAGGCTGCCGGCCCGGCCATCCGTTGACGCGGGAGTCCCGGCTGGGCTTCGCGCAGTTGTTCGACTATCCGGTGGCGACCAACGTGCTGCGTGGTGCAGCGGCCGCGGCCGCCTCCCGTCGCGACGGCTCGTTGGTCGTGGGCGACGTCGGCGCGCCCGACTTCATTCCGCAGGTCGTCGTGAATACGACGGCCGTCGCCCGCCTGATCGCGCGGGATAGCGATGCCCTGGCGACGGGTACGGCCAGCATGCTGGCCGGCGACGTCGCGGCTGGACACCTGGTCCTCCTTGACATCGATGCCCCGGTGCTGCGCACGACGCATAGCGTGTTCTTCCTGCGCGAGCGCACGCTGGCCCCTGCGGCGCGGGTGTTCATCGATGCGCTGCGAGCAGTGGAGACGGAGATGCGCAACGCCGAATCGTCCGTGAACCCGGGAGGCCCGCCGTGAACGCACAGCGATCCAATTCGATGCTCGCAAGCGTCGCATTTGTCGCCGTGCTCGCCGACGCGACAGGTTCTTCGCTCGCATCGACACCGCAGGCCTGGGCCGAGATGGACGTGAGGTCCTCGGCCGAGTGTGCGCGGGCATCGGGGCTGAACGACTCGAAAGTGGGTGCGCCGATCCGGTTCAGCGACGCGATCGGGCTCGAGGTGCGCGTCGTCACCGGCCTCGCGCCGCAGCCGCACATGTATGGCGCATCGATGACGATGGTGTGCGCATTCGACCGCCGCACCAGCAAAGCCGAAGTTGTCGAAGCGCCCGCCGAGGCGGTCCTGATCGCACTTCCCGCCGCGCCGTCGATCGAGGGTATTGTCTGGCGTGCCGAGGACATCGGCGGAGGTGGAATCATTGATCGGTCGCGCGCGACGCTGACGTTCGACGCCGACGGTCGAATCAGCGGCAGTGCCAGCTGCAACCAGTACTCAGGGAGCTACGTTCTCGATCGGGGCGCCTTGAGCTTTACGTCGGCACTGGTCGCCACGCAGAAGGCCTGCGTGCCATCGCTGATGGACCAGGAGCGTCGCTTCCTGGCGATCCTCGGCGCTGCGCGCCGGATCGAACTGTTGCCGACCGGTGCGCTGCTCTTGTCGACGTCGGAAGGAAAGTCGCTGCGGTTCTTCCCTGAGCAGCCGGTGGAACCCGCGGTCGCATCGCCGACGCACTAGGGAAGGCGCACTCGATGGAAATGGACTTCTGATTCATGCACCTGAATTCGTTCCGGTTCGATGCATCCCTCGTTCGGGAATTCATCGAGTTCGGTCGTGCGCTGTACGTCGACGACGCGCGATGGATCCCGCCGTTTCGACGCACCGTCGCGCGGCAGCTGTCTCCCGATTACCCGTTCTACAACCGGGCGGGCAACGATCACCGCCACTTCCTCGCTTATGAGGGGTCGCAGGTGGTCGGTCGCGTCTCGGCCATGGTCAATGCAGCAATCAGGGACGAGGATGGAACGGCTGTCGGGCTGGTCGGCTTCTTCGAGTGCATCGAAGATCCGATCGTCGCGACGGTGCTGCTGGACGCCGCGCGGGACTGGCTCCGCGACCAGCACGGCCTGCGGCGGATCTGGGGCCCGATGAACTTCGACGTCTGGCACAGCTACCGCTTCATGACTCGGGGATTCGACCAGGCGCCGTTCTACGGGGAGCCCGACAACAAGGCCTACTATCCGGCGTACTTCGAGGCGTACGGGTTCGCTCATCGCCGTACGTGGCACTCTTTCGAGGTCGTCGGTCGGGACCAGCTCGAGGCGATGATCGCGGCGAGCAAGCAGCAGCACGATCACGTCGTCAGTCGCGGCTACCGCTTCATCTCAGCCGACAACTGGGATCCTCGCGACGAGACCAGGCTCCTGCACGACCTGATCTCGCGGTCGTTCGCGGGCTTCCTTGGATTCACGCCGATCGCGCTCGAGGAGTTCGCGACGCTCTTCCGCCGGTCGAAAGCAGCCGTGGCTCTGCCGATGTCATTCGTGCTGCACGACCCATCGGACCGCCCGGTCGGGTTTGCGATCACCTATTACGAACTCTCGGCGGCAGTCCGTGCAATGCATGGGCGCGAAAGTCCGTTGAGCAAAGTGAAGTTCCTCGTTCGGCGTCGGCAGACCCATCGACTCAATTTCTTTGCCGCCGGCATGGTCCGCGACGAACAGGACCGGGGTGTGGGATTCGGCAAAGCCGGGCTATTCCACGTCGTCGATCAGGCGTTGCAGCACGGCTACGCGGACATCGTCTTCGCCCTGATGGCGAGTGACAACCGTGTCCAGGGACTGTTTCGGCGCGCGGGCCAGGAGCCGCAGCGGGAATACGTCCTTTACGAACTCAACTCGTGAGCTACGACTCCAGCCCCTGCATGTCCAGGTACTCGTCGTAGGAGCCGGTGAAGTCGGCGAAGGCACCGTCCGGCTTCAGCTCGATCACGCGAGTGGCGAGGCTGCTGACGAACTCGCGGTCGTGCGAGACGAAGATCAGCGTGCCCGGATACTTCTCGAGTCCGATCTGCAGCGATTCGATCGTCTCCATGTCCATGTGGTTGGTGGGCTCGTCCATCAGCATCACGTTCGGCTTCGTCAGGATCAGCTTGCCGTACATCATCCGGTTCTTCTCGCCACCCGAGAGCACCGTGACGGATTTCTTGGTCTCGTCGCCTGAGAACAGCAGGCGGCCCAGTGTGGCGCGGACGAGCTGGTCGTCGTCGGCCTTGCCGGTCCAGGTCGACATCCAGCTGAACAGGTCCATCTTCGCTTCGAACTCGGCCTGCGGATCCTGCGGCATGTAGCCGGGCTGCGCGTTCTCGACCCAGGTGACGCGGCCCGCGGTGGGCGTCAAATCGCCGGCGAGGCAGCGCATCAGCGTGGTTTTGCCGATGCCGTTCGGACCGATGATCGCGACACGCTGCCCGGCTTCGATCGTGAAATTCAGGTTCTTGAATACGTCGCCGTCCGCGCCGGGGTAGCGGAAGCTCAGGCCCTCGACGGTCACCGCGGTGCGATAGAGCTTCTTCGCCTGCTCGAAGCGGATGTACGGATTCTGCCGTGACGAGGGCCGGATCTCCTCGATCTTGATCTTCTCGATCTGTCGCCGGCGCGACGTGGCCTGCCGCGCCTTGGACGCGTTGGCTGAGAAGCGCCGTACGAACTCCTGCAGGTCGGAGATCTGCGCCTTGGCCTTGGCGTTCGCCGATTCGACGCGCTGGCGCGCCTGCACGGACGCGAGCATGAAGTCGTCGTAGTTGCCCGGGTAGATCTTGAGCTGCTGGTAATCGAGGTCGGCGATGTGCGTGCAGACCTGGTTCAGGAAGTGGCGATCGTGGCTGATGATGACCATCGTCGCGT
>Ga0209391_10001658_pt1 | contig 11575 bp, 9 predicted proteins | sample PPLLak3March2015_FD_187246 | JGI IMG/M metagenome (GOLD analysis project Ga0209391, IMG submission 187246) | Freshwater sediment microbial communities from Prairie Pothole Lake near Jamestown, North Dakota, USA - PPLs Lake P7 Core (1) Depth... | ecosystem: Environmental > Aquatic > Freshwater >... | reverse complement strand
CCGGTACGAGGAACCACGGATCACCGAGGCGGCGCGACAGTTGCGTTACCTGGCGGGCGTGCAGACGGGCACGATGATGTCGGTCGTCACGCTCTACTCGTCGCAGGGGCCGGACGCGGCCCTGCGACTCGCACGTGCACAGAACCCCGGCACGGACCCGGTCAAGCAGTTCCTGGCGATTGCAGACTACGTGGAGCGTTACGAGGCGGCCCGGGTCCGGGAGACGCATGCCAGGTGGAAGCAGGAAGTCGCGCTGGTGAAGCAGCTCTCCTTGCTCGGGACGGTGCTCAACCTCGTGCTGATCGTGAGCGCCAGCCTGCTGGTGCTGGCCACGCTGCGTCGCCACCGCGAGGGCATGGCACAGGTGGCCCATCGCAAGGACGAACTCGAAGTCGAGGCAGCGGCCAAGGCGGCAGAACTCAACGAGGTGTACGGCCACCTGCAGACGTTGCAGGAACAGGAACGCTCGCGTCTCGCCCGCGGCCTGCACGACGAACTGGGCGGGCTGCTGCTGGCGGCACGGATGGACGTGACCTGGCTGAAGCACCACGCGCGCGACGGCGAACCGCGCGCCATTGCCGCACGCCTCGACCGCGTGCTCGACGTGCTCGACCAGGGCATCGACCTCAAGCGGCGCGTAATCGAGGAACTACGTCCGACACTGCTGGACAACATGGGCTTGATCGCCGCGATCCGCTGGCAGCTCGACGAGACCTGCAAGCGCGCCGGCCTGGAATGCCAGTGCCATTTCCCGGACGAAGAGCCGGAGGTCGCACCGAGGACTGCGATTGCGCTGTTCCGGGTCGTTCAGGAAGCGCTGACGAACGTGCAGAAACACGCCAAGGCACGCAACGTCGAGGTGCGCCTCGACGCGGCCCCTGATCACTTCCTGCTGTGCGTTGCCGATGACGGTGCGGGCATCGCGGCGGGCGAGGCGGCGCGGGCTCATTCGCACGGCCTCGCGGGGATGCGGCATCGCATGAGCGCGCTGGGCGGCACCTTGACCGTCGGCTCGTCGCCGGGCGGCGGAACGGAAATTCGCGCCATCGTTCCGCGCAAGGCGGGGAGCGAGTCCGCAACCGGACAGACAGCGGCACCACGCGACGAAACCGGACGCACCGCGCGTCGCGGATAGGGCACTTACCCGCCGCGTGGATCCGGCCTGGCCGCGGCGTCTTCGCCGGCAGAATCGGCATTCTCCCAGCCCGCCACCTGCCGGTCGGCCTCTGCCGCGCTGATGCCGTAAGTTTCCTGGAGCTGGCCGAGCAGCACCTCGCGCCTGCCCTCGATCACGTCGAGCTGGTCGTCGGTGAGCTTGCCCCACTGCATGCGGACGCGTCCGCGCAGTTGCGTCCAGTTGCCCTTGATTGCTTCCCAGGTCATGGTGTCCGTCCCTGCGGCAGAAAATTCATTGCAGGCGGCCGGTTCGGGAAAATTCTGCCGTGCGACCCGGGCTGTCGTGCGGATTCAGTGCGCGGTGTCTGACAACTCCTGCAGGATTGTCGGCAGACGATCGTAGTCGCGTGATTTGTCGAGGAAATGCGATGCTCCCAGGGCCAGCGCCGTATCGCGGTAGGCATTGATCGCGAAGTTCGTGAACACGACGACGCGCGGCGACGACGTGCGACGGTGCAGTGCACGGAGGATGCCGAACCCGCTGCCGGTGTGCAGCTGGAGGTCGAGGATCACCGCGTCGATGTCGTCGGTTTCCAGCCGCGTCAGCGCCTCGGCCTCGGATGCGGCCGTGCCCGCAATCCGGATCCCGGGCAGTTCCGCGACGAGTTCGGTGATGCGCTGTACGAGCAGCGGGGAGTCCTCGACGAGCAGCACGCGCAGGACGTGGGCTGCAGCCTGGTGCTCCAGGTCGGACGGACTGGGAGTTGGCATGCGTTCGAGTACCGGCGATTTCAGCGAGGCCGCCGCGGCCTCGGGGGTATAGCCCGGGCCAGGGCGGGTATGTGCAGTACTTCGTTGCATGATCTCCGTCCAGATTCGGCGTCGCGCGCGACGTGCCAGTGCAGTGCATGTATGGCGTTCATGCAATTTTTTCGTTAGCGGTAGGCGCGTCGGGCAACCGTGGTCCGCGCTGCGGTGTATTTGTCGGCGGAAGCCTACTCGTCGCCGCAAGTCACTGGCGCAGCGGGCAGTTTCCGGTATCGAACGTAGCGCAGCGAGCGCAACGCCCGGCATCCGCCGGTACACACGCGTCGGCAGACTGGCACGCCCTTTGCACCGTTGTACTGCTAACTAACTGCAAGGCAAGGAGAGCCACATGAAACATGCATCCCTGGCGGCCCGCGCGGGCCTTTTGATCGTCGCGGTCGCCCTCGGCGCCTGCTCGGCGACGCGGACACAGCAGTCCGCCGGCGAGGTCGTCGACGACAGCGTACTGACCGGGAAAGTGAAAACGGCCCTGATCCAGGATCCGGTGACCAAGGCGCGCGACATCAACGTCGAAACCTATCGCGGCGTCGTGCAACTGGGCGGGTTCGTCGAGTCGGCCGAAGAGAAATCCCGTGCCACTGAAGTGGCCCGCTCGGTGACCGGCGTGCAGGAGGTTCGCAACGACCTTCGCGTCAGTGACGCAGACCAGTCGGTCGGCCGGACCATTGACGACGGCATGATCACGACACAGGTCAAGGCGAAGCTGATCGCCGATTCGCGCACGGACGCGTACAAGATCAACGTCGAAACCCAGGGTGGCGTCGTGCAGTTGTCGGGCTTCGTGGATTCCACGGCAGCCAAGAGCGCGGCAGGCGAGGCTGCGCGCACCGTGGACGGCGTGAAGTCCGTCCGCAACGACCTCGAGATTCGACAGCGCTAACGGCCGCGCTCGCGGTCGCGGTCCCCGCGCGGGACCGCGACCTTTTCGTCCTGGTTCGTCGATGCCGGCCCCGGTGCCCTGCGATAGCGGCGGGTTCGCGCACGCACCAGTTCAGCGGCACGGGTACGGACCGTTTCCAGATCCGGCTCGGACGACGGGCTCGACCGGCTGCGCTCAACCTCGCGCAGCGCAGCCTTGACGGAGACCAGCAGCGGCATCGCGAGCGCGACCCCCGCCACACCCCACAGCCAGCCCCCGAACCACAGTCCGAGCAGCACTGCGGGCGGGCTGACGTCGAGCCTGCGGCCGACCAGCACCGGCTGCAGCAACTGGCCCTCGAGCGTCGTGAGCAACAGGTACGCCCCTGCCACCGTCATGGCCTTGGTCGCGCCATCGAAGGACACGAGCGCCACGACCGTGAGCAGCACGAGCGTCGTTGCCGAGCCGGCATACGGAATGAAGTTGAGCGTGAACGCCATCACGCCCCAGAGCACCGGGCTCGGCATTTCCAGCAGGTGCATCGCTACGGCCGTGCCCACGCCGAGCGTGAGGTTGCTGAGGGTCACGGCCGAAAAGTAGCGGCCCAGGTCCTTGCGCACGCGCGCGAAGACCAGGGCGGCCCGGCCCGGTGCATCCGCCGGACCGGCGCGGCCCGGCTGGCCGATGTCGGTGGCGAGCAGGAAGAACGTCAGGAACACCATGCTGACGATCGCAACCACCCACTCCTGCGTGCTCTGGACGAATCCCTTGGACTCGAGGGCGACGGGGGTCGGCGAGTCCCGTCGTGTCGTTTCAGGCTCCGTCATGCGCTCGGCCTGCGTCGAGACCGACTCCACCTTGCTGATGAAACGCGTCACGGGCCGGACCTTGGCTTCGAGCTTCTGGAATGTCGCGGGTGCGGCATCGAGCCATTTGCGCGCCGGCTCCCAGGTCACGCTGAGGCAGGCGGTCACGATGGCCAGCAGCATCGTCATGACGAGCATCGCGGCCAGGATCCGCGGTACCTGCCGGCGGCACAGGCCGTCCACCGCGGGCGAGAGCAGCAATGCGACGAAAACCGCGAACAGGACCGGAACGACGGCTGGCTGGGCGAACTTGAGCGCGCCGATGCAGAGGACCACCGCGATCAGGACGAGCGCCCGGGTGCCCCAGGCGCCAGCCGCAAACAGCCTGCGCACCTGCCGTCCCCGGTCATTGCCTGCATCCTGCGGAACGACACTGTCGCTTGCCATCAGCCGAGTATCGGCGCGCAGGCGCCGGCGACGCACACCCCGCTTCGCGTAGGAACTGACCTACGATGCGCGCGGGTCGCGTCCCGCAGTCCAGCGCAGCCAGCCGCAGTAATTTGGTGCCATGCCGCTCCCCCAATTGGCGCGTCCCGTCAGGGCCGCGCCGCTTTTTTCTGGAACGTTTCAGCGGTGTACGACCTGCAGGATGCTGTTGCGGATCTGCTCGTGCAGCACGTACTGCGCGTCGGCCGCCACGGCCTGCAGTAACGTGGGGTCGTAGCCGATCCGCTCGTCCGCGGCGATCCAGAGGACCTCGCGCCGGCGCAGGCGCTCGATGAAATTGCCGAACAGCGCGCGGTCGAAGAACTCGGGCGAATTCAGTTCGTACAGCATGGCCATGCGTTGCGCCGTCAGCTGGCACTGCAGTTCCAGTGCCTCCTGGGTCAGCTTGCCGCTGCCCGCACGCAGCAGCAGCGAGATCGCGAGGTAATAGCGTTCGAGGATCGGCACGGTGATGCGCGCCAGCACCGAGAGCTGGACCGCCTCGCTCGATTCCGCCGGGGGCCGGTGCCACTCGCTGCGGTCTGCAGAGGCCGTGAGCAGGCCGTGGTTGAGCAGGTCCTCGAGCAGTTCGTCGACCACGGCCGGGATCTCGGCCTCGCTCCAGCGCAGGAAGTACTCGTCCGCGACGTACGGATAGACGCGTCCGGCGAGGCGCAACAGGTCCGTGCGCGAGACGGCGGCGTTGTTGAGGAAAGCGCAGGCCAGCAGCGACGGCATCAGCAACAGGTGCAGCACGTTGTTGCGGTAGTAGCTCGCGAGCACGGCCTCGGACTCGGTCATGCGCACGATGTCGCCGAGGGGGTGCGGCTGGCGGCGCAGCATCCGCAGTGCCTCGCCGTGCCGGAGCATCGATTGCCCGTCCAGCGGCGTGACCCAGACGCGCGGCGAATAGGGCGCCTGCCGCAGCAGTGAAGCGTACAGCTCGAGTTGGCGGACCAGGTCGCCCTCGCCCATGCATTGGCGCGGTGTGGCGAGCAGCACCATGCCGACGAGGTTGATCGGCGTCACGCAGGCTGCGGCGTTGATGCGCGTCATGATCCGGTGTGCCAGGTCGCGGCACATCGGCGCCAGCCAGGGCGGCTTCTCCTCGGTCACGGGGGACAGCGGGTCCCACTCCGGCAGGTGGTCGCGCAACACCGCGTCGAGCGGCAGCGGCTCGCCGAAACTCACGTACACCTTGCCGAACCGGCTGCGCAGTTCGGGCAGCGTGCGCAGCATGCCGAGGATCGATTCCTTCTCCTTCGCCCGTCCCGACAGCTCGCCGATGTACGTGCGGCCCTCGACCACGCGTTCGTAACCGAAGTACACCGGCACGAACACGACCGGGCGCGCCGGGTTGCGCACGTAGCTGCGCACGGTCATCGACAGCATGCCGGTCTTCGGCTGCATCAGTCGGCCGGTGCGGCTGCGCCCGCCCTCGATGAAGTATTCGAGCGAGTGTCCGCGCGCGAGGATCGCACCGAGGTAGCGCGTGAACACCGCCGAGTAAGTCGCATTGCCACCGAAGCTGCGCCGCAGGAAGAACGCCCCGCCGCGGCGCAGGAAAGAACCCACCACCGGCATGTTGAGGTTGATGCCGGCCGCGATGTGGGGCACCGCGTAGCCCTTGTGATAGACGACGTACGACAGCAGCAGGTAGTCCATGTGGCTGCGGTGGCAGGGCACGTACACGATCTCGCTGCCCTCATCGACCGACTGCAGGCTCGAGAAGTTGGCGAGTTCGACGCCATCGTACAGCCGGTTCCACAGGCGGCCGAGCATGCCCGACATGAAGACGACGAATGCGTGCGAATAGTTGGCGGCGATCTCGTACGCATAGCCGCGCGCGACCTTGAGCGCATCGCGGCGCTTGAGCTTCTTCTCGGCGCCGTCCTTGCGTACCGCATCGCGCACCGACTTCGTGCGCAGCACCTCGGCTACGATCGTGCGCCGGTGCGACAGGTCGGGGCCGATCGTCGCCGCCCGCTGGTTGCGGAACTGCATGCGCAACTGGCGCCAGAACCGCCGCGGCCCGCGTGGCATGCCGCGCGTTTCCGTGAGCGCCGGCTGCAGCTGCATCGGTTCGCCCACGAGCACGAGCAGATTGCGACCGTTGAGCAACAGCGACAGCAGCTTGCGGAAGCGGCCGCCGATGTCCCAGTCCTCGGCGATGGCCAGGCGGAACCACGAGCGCTCGCGGTCCGGCGCGCGGCCCCAGAACAGGCTCACCGGGACGATCTCTGCCGCGAACGCAGGGTCTTCCGCCGCGGCCGACGTCAGTACCCGCAGGGCATCGGGCATGCGTCGGTCGATGCGCTGGCCGAAGAATCCCGTACGACGCTCGAGGAAGAGGACCGAGTCGTGCAGGATGCGGGCTTCGCCGACGGTGGCGTGCGGATCCGGCAGCGCGCGTTCGGTGCAGACGTACTCGAGCACCGCGAGGTCGATGACGCTGCGCTTTTCCAGCGCGTAGACGACGGACAGCTCGGCGGCGCCCAGTCGTGCGCGCACGTCGTCGGGCAGCACGGACGGGCGTACCCAGAGCCGGACCAGCCGGCGGACGACGGGCAGGCTCAACCGCTCGAAAGCCGTGTAGTCGCTCATTGCGCGGGCAGGCGCCCCGCGACGAGCAGGTGGCGGTCGGAAACGATGCGGACGTCGAGCGCACCCAGCCCGCAAGCCTCCAGCTGCGCGCGGACTTCACCCGGCTCGAACGCCGCGCACAGCGAGGCGTAGTAATCCTGCTGCAGGACTTCCGGCTCACTGCCCGCGTATTGCCGGACGATGGCGCGCGCAGCGGCTGCGGATTCCGGCCGGAACAGGTCCATCACCAGCACGGCCGCCCCGGGAGCGCTGGCTTCCCGGACGGCGCGCCAGAAACCGATGGGTTCGTGCATGTGGTGCAGCAGGCTGTTGCTGATCACGGCGTCATAGGCTGTGAGCGGCAATGAAGCACCCGGCAGCCTGCCTTCGATGAACTGGACCCGGCCCCCGAGCTCCGGCGACTCGTGCAGGCGTTCGCTGGCGAACCGGAGCATGGCCCCGGATCCGTCGATGCCGTGAACGACCAGGCCGGGACGACGGGTGGCCAGCCGCAGCACGATGTCGCCCGGACCGCAGCCCAGGTCCAGCACGCTCCCCGACTGCAGGTCGGGATACTCACGCTCGAAGTAACCGACGAAACGCTCGTTCGGCTCGGTGAAGTCGGCCTCGGCATAGGCGCGCGCCTGCTCGGCCTCGTCCATCAGTTCGGGTTCTGGGATGCGCTGCATCGTGCTTCGGGCTGGAATCCGGAGGAGTCGGCACGGCGTGGCCCGTGCCCCGGCGACTAGCGGTCAGCGGGCGTGTCGCCCTCCGCCTGTTCGAGGGCCTGGTCGAGCTCGTCCTTGCGGCCGAGCGAAAGGTCCTCGACGGCACGTGCCCGGTCCTGCGTCTGGATCATGTCGTCGAAAACGGTCTCGTCGGTATCACGCCCGAGAGCCTCGGCCTGCTTCTTGTCCTGTGGCGGCTCCGGCGCATTCCCGCCGCAGGCCGTCAGTGCGAGCAGGCTCAACGCGGCGCAGACCAGTCGTGCGGCAGGCATCGAGAAACCCCCAGTTGCAAATCCCAGGGTGAATACTACTAGGAAAGCGGGCAGGAGTTAGGGGATAGGAGATAGTTCAGCGAGCGCGCGCAACGCTTCCGGCCTATCTCCTAACTCCTGTCTCCTATCCCCTCTCTCAGAGGAACTCATCGATCTGGAACAGGAAATACGCGAAGAAGTGGTTGATCGCGCGGATCTGGTCCAGCAGGCGGTGATCCGAGTCGAGGATGTGCAGCGTCGCCTTCTGCTCGCGCGCGAAGCGGATGCTGTTGTCGACGGGTATCACTTCGTCGCGCCAGCCGTGCACGACGGTCGTCGGGCAGTGCGCCGGACGCGGGCTGATCTTCTCGTAGCCCGGCATGTAGAGGGCGGGCGCGAGCAGGAACATCCCGCGCGCCTGCAGCAGCGAGGATCCGGCGACGGAGACGTAACCACCCATGCTCGACCCGACGAGCACGAGCGATCCACGCAGGTCCTTGCAGAACGCGAGCAGCCGGGTGACGCGGGCCTGGGGATCGTCGATGCCCCGATAATCGACGGACTCGACGTGGAACCCTTCCTCGCGGGCGATCTCGGCCATCGCGGCAATCTTGCTGCCCCAGGGCTCGCTGTCCTTGCCGTGGGAAAAGACGACGTAGCGTTCGGTCATTGTTCTGCTGCTCCGGCCCCTGCAGGACGGATGATACGGCTTCGCAGGCGTGCATACGTGGTCGCAGTTCTCAATCGTCCCCTGACCAGAGCCAGCGGTCGAGATCGCCCTCGGGCGCGCCCCAGCCGTAGCGAGCCAGGTCGATGCGCGATCGACCGGCATCGACGCCCTCCTGCAGCAGCCTGCTGACCTGGTGCTCTCGCGCCGGCGAGCCTGCCGGGAACGCGATGCGGCCACCGGCCGCGACCACCCGATGCCACGGCAACGGGCTGTCGTCGGCAAGCGCGCCGAGGACCTGGCCGACCAGTCGCGCGCGGCGCGGCAACCCTGCGCGCGCGGCGACGAGCCCGTACGTAGTCACCCGGCCGCGCGGAATCCTGCGCACGACATCGAGGATGGCATCTGCAGGACTGACCATGGCTGCATCGTGCCACGAGGCCGCTGGACGCGGAATCCAGCGGGTCGCACGTGCCTGGCGGGCGATCTGACAGAATGACGGTTTAAACGCGGTAGCCGGTTCCGGCCGATGGACACCCAGAGAGACTCGCCTCGCGGCTGGCGCTTTGCCGTGGATCGCGGCGGCACCTTCACCGACGTCGTCGGCTTCGGCCCGGACGGTTCGCTGCACACCGCAAAAGTGCTGTCGCAGGATCCGCACCAGCCGGGCGACCCGGCCCTGCGCGGCATCGAGGCCGTCCTCGGGACACAAGGATCCCGCCTGGGCAGGGACATCGAATCGGTGCGCCTCGGTACGACTGTCGCCACCAATGCGCTGCTCGAGCGTGCGGGTGCACCCACCCTGCTCGTCACGACGCAAGGACTGCGCGACGCACTGCTGATCGGCTACCAGGAACGGCCCGACATCTTCGCGCGCGCGATCCGTCGCCCCGCACCGCTGTACGCGCGTGTCGCCGAGGTGCCGGAACGCATCGACGCCAATGGCTCGGTCCTGACGCCGCTCGACCTGACGGCCCTGCAACGCGAATTCGAGCACGCGCGGGCGGCGGGCATCGCAGCCGTGGCCATCGTGTTCCTGCACGGCTTCCGCCACCCCGCCCACGAGCGGCGCGCGGCGCAACTGGCGCGGGCCGCAGGGTTCGCCGAGGTCGTCGCCTCGCACGAGGCGGCGCCGCTGCTCGGTTACATCGCTCGCGGCGATACGACCGTCGCAGATGCCTACCTCTCGCCGATCCTGTTGCGCTACACGCGATCGTTCCGTGCGAGCCTCGAGCAGGCGTTCGGACCGGCCGCCGTGTCGTTCATGCAGAGCAACGGCGGCCTCGTCGATGGCGAGGGCTTCCGCGGCGTCAATGGCGTCCTGTCGGGTCCTGCCGGTGGCGTGGTCGGGATGATTGCGGCCGGCACGGCAGACGCCCCGCGCGATCTCATCGGGTTCGACATGGGCGGCACTTCGACGGACGTGAGCCTATCGGTCGACGGCAACGTGCCGCGGCGGTTCGCCGCCGAGATCGACGGCGTGCGGCTGCAGACCCCCTTGGTCGATCTGCAGACGATCGCCGCGGGTGGCGGCTCGATCCTGCGTTTCGCCGATGGCCGCCTGCAGGTGGGTCCCGCCTCCGCCGGTGCCGATCCCGGCCCGGCCTGCTATCGCCGCGACGGTCCCGCGACCGTGACCGACTGCAACGTCGTGCTGGGGCGGATTCCGCCGAAGCACTTTCCGCAAGTCTTCGGTCCGACCGGCGACGAGCCGATCGACGCCGAAGCCTCGCGGGCGGGTCTCGCCGGACTCGCAGCGGAGGCAAGGCGCACGGCCAGTCGCGAATACTCATGCGAGGCACTGGCCGAGGCGTTCCTCGAGGTGGCAGTCGCACGCATGGCGAACGCCATCCGTGAACTCGCGCTGCATCACGGGCAGGACCCCGCACGGTTCTCGCTGCTGTGCTTCGGTGGAGCGGCCGGGCAGCACGCCTGCGCCGTCGCGGATCAGCTGGGCGTCGAGGAAGTGCTGCTGCATCCACTCGCGGGAGTCCTGTCTGCCTATGGCATCGGACTGACCAGCCGGCGCGCCATCCGGCGGTGCAGCGTCGACCGTCCACTCGATGCGACCGGCGAGGCCGCAGCTGCTGCACTGCTCGAGGCACTCGAGGCCGAGGCGCTCGAAGAACTGCGCCGCCAGGCGGTCGATCCTCAGCGGATCGAGATCCGGCGCACCGCGCACGTGCGGCTGGTGGGGTCCGACACTGCGATCGAGCTGCCGTGGCAGGATCGCGCGAGCCTGCGCAACGGCTTCTTCGCGACACACCGTCAACTCTACGGATTCGCCGACGAGCGCACGCCGCTCGCGCTCGCGACGGTGATGGCGGAAGCAGTCGAACGGCTCGAGACGGGGCTGCCGACGCAACGGACCCGATCGATGGGCACGTGGCGGGCGGATGAGACTGCATTCGCGCGCGTCTGGATCGACGGCGCTTGGCAGTCCGTGCCAGTGCTCACACGCGCCTCGCTGCAGCCAGGCTCTACGGTGACGGGCCCGTTGCTGCTCTGTGAAGACGGGGCCACCAGCTGGATCGCGCCGGGCTGGGGCGGCACAGTCACAGGCACGGGAGTCCTGCAGCTCGGCCGCATCAGCGCACGGCGCCTCTGCGTCGACGTGGACGCGACGCAGCCGGACCCGATGCGGCTCGAGGTGTTCAACGCATTGTTCATGCACGTCGCCGAGCAGATGGGGGCGGTGCTGCGCCAGACGGCGAGCTCGGTCAACATCAAGGAGCGGCTCGACTTTTCCTGCGCGATCTTCGATGCCGACGCGAACCTCGTCGCCAATGCACCGCACATGCCGGTGCATCTCGGGTCGATGGGCGCGAGCGTCGCCGCTGTCATCGCAGCGCACGGCGGCGACCTGCGACCCGGGGACGCCTTCATCGTCAATTCACCGTATGCCGGCGGCACCCACCTGCCGGACATCACGATCGTGTCCCCCGTGTTCGCCCCGGACGGACGGCACGTGGAATTCTTCACCGCTTCGCGTGCTCACCACGCCGACATCGGCGGCATCACGCCGGGTTCGATGCCCCCCGGCAGTCGTGACATCGCCGAGGAAGGCGCGCTGATCCCGCCGCAGCGCATCGTGCGTTCGGGCGAGCTCGACGAGCCGCTGCTGCGCACGCTCCTCTGCAGCGGGCCCTGGCCGGCACGCAATTTCCCGCAGAACCTCGCCGACCTGCGCGCGCAGCTGGCCGCCAACGCCCGCGGGGCGCACGAGCTCGAGCGCGCCGCGCATGCACACG
>Ga0209391_10001657_pt1 | contig 11578 bp, 11 predicted proteins | sample PPLLak3March2015_FD_187246 | JGI IMG/M metagenome (GOLD analysis project Ga0209391, IMG submission 187246) | Freshwater sediment microbial communities from Prairie Pothole Lake near Jamestown, North Dakota, USA - PPLs Lake P7 Core (1) Depth... | ecosystem: Environmental > Aquatic > Freshwater >... | reverse complement strand
ATCGCGGGCGATGCGGGCCAGCTCCTCGCGGATCAGACGCAGGGCGTCGGCGAAGGCCGCCGGCGCGCAGGCCCAGCCGATCTCCAGGAGCCCGCCGAGCCGCCGCAGCACGGGGCCCGACCAGACATCGTAGGTGAGGCCCTCGTCCTCGCGGAGGCGCTGGAAGAGGCGGCTGGCCGCGCCGTCACCCAGACAACGGTTGAGGATGACGAGAGTGGTGACCTTCGGGTCGCCGGCGGCCAGGGCTTCGAAGCCGAGCCGCGCATGCACCTGCTCGGTTCCTTCGCGGCTGAGGTCGAGGTGGCTGCCCCGCCAGCGCAGGGCGGGCAGCGGAGGCGGCTGCGCCGGGAGCTCGAGCGGCAGGCGTGCGAGCCGGGCGGCGACCGCCCCCGGCTCGACGTCGCCGACCACCGCAGCCAGCATCCCACCCGGCTGCAGCAGCGTCTGGTGGTGGCGCCGGAGGTTGGCCGGGGTCAAGCGCGCGAGCGACTCGCGGGTGCCGATCACCGGCCGCGCCAGCGGGTGCCGGCCCCAGGCCGCGCGCAGCATGGCCTCCTCGACCTGCTCCGCAGGGTCGTCGGCCACCAGCTCGAACTCGGCCTGGGTGACTCTGAGCTCGAGGGCGACATCGTCGGCCGCGAAGGTCGGGCTCGTCACCGCGTCGACGATCAGATCGAGCGCCTCGTCCAAGGCGTCGACCGTGGTGTTGATGCTGACGCCCATCAGCTCGGAGCTCGTCCAGGCGTCGACCTCGCCGCCGAGGCGGTCGATGGCCAGGGCCAGGGAGTGGCGGCTGCGCCCGCCGCAGGAGCGCAGCGTCAGGTGCTCCACGAGGTGGGTTGCGCCCGCGAGCGTCGGCGGGTCGTGTGCTGCGCCACGGGTGACCCAGATGCCGGCGGCAATCGTCCGCCGACCCGGCACGGGTTGGATCAGGAGCGCGGGCGGGTTGGGGACCTCGGGTCTCGACACGGCGCGGAAGTGTACCTCAGTAGTCCGGCGTACCCGTACGGTCCGGCTGCGGCGGCGTCGGGTAGCCGAAGGGGGGCCACTGCTGGTTCGGGTCGGTCGGCTCTTCGGAACCACCCCCGCCACCGCCCCCCCCCGTGCCGGTGCCCGTACCCTCCCCCTCTTTGAAGACGAACTTCCATTCGTTGTACTTCGTTCGGCCCTCGTAGACCTTGATCGCGGTGCCGGTGGCAAGAGAATGGACGCCGATGATGGGGCCGACCTTCTCCCCTTCGCCGAGGCCGCGGGAGGCGAAGACCGGGGTCCGGGTCGGCGAGGGCCGTGGACCCCGACCGGTGCCGCCGCCGAGCTCCTGACCCTCCTGACCGAGGAACACGATGCCCCACTCTTCGGAGTCGGTGATGGGGTCCTTCCACTTGCGGCGCAACACCTTCGGGTCGGCCTCCCACAGCTCCTTCATGCGCATCGGGTAGCGGCCGTACTTCTGCCGGTAGAGCCGGATCCCCTCGACGTACTGCTGACCGCGGAAGATGAGCTCGGCCTCGCGCTCGCGCTGCATCTCGAAGCTCGCCAGCTGCACCGCGGCCGCCATCAGGATCGCCATGACGGCGACCACCATGATGACCATGGCGAGGGTGAAGCCGCCTTCGGCGGAATTCTGAATTCTGAATTCTGAATTCTGAATTCCCTTCCACCCCCCCGGAGACCGCAGACGGACGGACGCCCCTCCCGCCAGTTCCGAATTCCGAATTCCGAATTCCGAATTCAACGATCTACCATTCCGAGATCAGGCTCCCGTCGAGCGCCACTCTCGTGGTGTCCGCGTAGCGCACGTCGATCACGAGCTGCGCGCCGCCGAGCTCGTCATCCAGGGGCTCGAGCTCCTCGAGCTCGTCGGGCTCCGCATACAGCTCCTCCCACGCGCCCTCGGCGGTGTTGGTGAAGGGGTCGACCGGGAGGTAGCGCAGGTAGCCGGCGTCGACCAGGGCCTGCAGGCTCTCCGGGTAGTAGCCCTTGTCGGCCAGGTGCTGATCGATGCACGAACGAATCTGGTAGAGGTCGGCGCGGATGACCGCCTCGCGGGCTCGGACGGGCGCGTTGCGCATCGCCGGCAGGGCCACGGTGGCGAGGATGCCGATGATCGCCACCACTACGATGAGCTCGATCAGAGTAAAGCCCGACACACGATTTCGGATTTCGGATTTCGGATTTCGGATTTCCAACCACCCACCCGGGGGACGCATGGACGTCACGCGGTGGGTTGTCGGGGCGCCGGTTTGGAGCCAGGAACCGGACGGCAGGAGAGCCGCATTGCGCCCGCCGCGATTCCGGTCCTCGGGTCCGAAAAATCCGAAATCCGAAATCCGAAATCCGAAATTCATACTTTCACCAATCCGCATACTTCGTTCCGTCGAGCGCGACGCCTTCTGAGCTGGTGCGCACGTCGTAGACGTTCTCGCCGCCCCAGGAGGTCGCGTCCGGGTCGTCCTGGTAGGAGCGCAGCACCCAGTCTTCCTCTGTCATCGGATCGACCGGGATCCTGCGCAGGAACCGGCGCTCGGTCTCCTGGCCGACGATCTCCACGCCCTCCACGAGCTCCTCGAGCGACTCCGGATAGCCCTCGCCGCCGATCTTGACCGGGATCAGCCCCTGGTCGGAGAGCCTCTTGTACTCGTCGATGGCGGTCCGGATCTGGCGCAGAGCGAGCCGCAGCTCGGCCTCCTTGTGGCGCTTGACCGTGAACTTCGCGACCGGCAGCGCGATCGCCGACAGCACGGCGATGAGAGCCACGACCATCACCAGCTCGGCAAGGGTGAAGCCCGCGGCTCTACGCCCGGCACGGCTCACGGGCTCTCCTCCGGCCGGTCGAAGGGGTTGACGAACAGGGCCCCGTCGCTGGCCGCCACCGGCAGGACGACGCCCTCCGCGCTGATGGCGGAGGCTGCCGTGAAGACGAGGGGGGCGGGGCCGGCTTCGAGGGCCTGCACCTTGAGTGCGGCGACCGCCTGGCCGCTCTCGAAGCCGCCCACGACCACGAGCTCGAGCTCGATCCAGCCCTCGTCCGGCCGCACCTCGTCGCGCAGCAGCTCGACGCCCGGCGCCGGCAGGACCTCCGCGACCCACAGCCGCGAGGGGTCGTAGGACAGCCCCAGCGGCAGACGGTAGGAGCCCGAGCCGCCGCGGACCACGACCTGCAGGATCGTCTCGTCGCCCGGGCGGATCGACACCACCGACGGCTCGAGGCCGACGAGCAGCGGCGGCAGCGAGCTGAGATTTCCGTCCGCTCCGAGGGCGGGCGATCCGACGTCGAGGTCTCCGCCCACCACCGAAGAGCTCTTCTCGGAGCCGTCCGGCACGAGCTCGACACCCCCGGTCTCCGTCGGCGGAGTGACGCGGCGCGGCGCCGTCGGCCTGCGGGCCGCGGGCGAGCCGTAGGGGCTGCCGGTCGTGCTTTCTTCCGCCTCACCCGTCTCCTGCCCCTCGGCTTCGACCGGCTGCTCGCCGCCGTCGAAGGGGCCGCTGCCGGCGCGCCCGGACTGCACCCGGGGCGTCGCCCCGAAGTACGAGATCCGGCTCTCGGTGCCCACCCACACCGGCGCCAGGTCCTCCTCCTCGATGTCGGGGAAGCGAATGATCTGCGGCGTCAGCGTCAGCACGAGGTCGGTGTCCTTGTCGGTGGTGCTCTCGCTGCGGAACAGGCGGCCGAGGAAGGGGATGTCGCCGAGCAACGGGGTCTTGGTGACGCCCTTGGTCTTGTCGCGCCGGATCAGGCCCGCGAGCAGGCTCGACTCGCCGCTCTTGAGGCGGATCACCGAGGTGATGGTACGGGTGCCGATGGTGATCGCCTCCTGGTCCGGGCCTACCGGCACCGTGTCTCCCAGGTTGGAGATCTCGACCTTGAGGTTGAGGGTGATCTCGCGGTTGTGGTGGACGCGCGGCTCGACCTCGATCTGGATCCCCACGTCCTTGTACTGAAACGAGGTGATGGGCACCACATTGCCGCCGGCGGTGTTCGAGGTGTTGAAGCTGGTGACCGGGATCGGCACCTGATCGCCGATCAGCAGGCTCGCCTTCTCTCCCTCGGTGATCCGCAGCTGCGGCTGTGCCAGGACCTCGGCCTCGCCGGAGGACTTGGCGAGGTTGATGAGCACGCTCGGCACGTTGATGAACCAATCGCCGCGCGAGATGTTCGCGAGGTCGTCGAGGCCCAGCGTGCCGTCCGGCGCATCCGGGTTGATGGCGCCGGTGTCGAGCTGGAGGTTGAAGTTGTAGGTCGACAACGCGGCGCCGATGTCCGAGTTCTTCGTCGAGCTCATGATCAGGATCTCGACGTCGACCAGGACCTCAGCCTTGGCCTTGTCGTTGACCCGTATGAGTTTCTCCGCGATCGCAACCTTGTCCGCGGTGTCGCGCAGGGTGATGGCGTTGAGCTGCTCATTGGTCGACAGCCGCCGGGCCTCGATCAGCGAGCGCAGCAGCTTGTCGATCTCCTTGACGTCGGCGTTGGAGAGAAAGAAGGTCTTGATGACCAGGTCTTCGTAGTCACGGCGGGTCTGCGGTGAGTCCTCGACGACGATGATCGACTGTTCGTCGAGCACCTTGTAGAAGTGCCCGGAGGCCTGCATCACCATCTCCAGCGACTGCTCGGCCGTGAGGTCCCGGAGCTCGATCGCCAGCCGGTCGTCCTTGAGCTTGGGGTCGAAGAGGACGTTGAAGCCGTAGGCCTTGCCGATGGCGTTGTAGATCTCCTTGACCGGCTTCGCCTTCGGAAAGTTGAGAGTGATCGGCTCCTTCGACTTGGGGTCGAGCACCGGCGGCTTGACCTTGGCCTCCCGCGCCTGCGCCTTGAGCTCCTCGAGCTTCTGCGCGCCGTCCGGGCTCGACAGGATCTCGATCTCCCGGCGGACGTCCTCGAGCACCTGCTCCGCGTACTGGTTCGACGGGTCGAGCTGTACTGCCATCTGCAGCTCGTTGGCCGCCGGCAGCAGACGCCCGATGCGGCGCAGAGTCATTCCGTTCTCGAAGTGCCGTTGGGCCGCGCGCTGCCGAGCGAAGGCGAGCTGCATCTTGTACTCGACGTTGTCGGGCTCCTCCGCGAGAGCCTGCAGGTAGTGGTAGACCGCCGCGTCCCAGTTCTTGTGCCCGAAGGCCTCCGCACCCTCGCTGGCGGTCTTCTTGGCCGTCGAGCAGCCGGCGAGCGCGACCGCGAGGACGGTCGCAATGGTGAAGGCGCGGCTCCCGAATCTACTTGTCCGACAACGGTACACTGGTGTCCTCCGAGGCATCGTAGCCGATGAAACCGATGGTGACCGACTCGAGGCCGATGGCACGCACGATGTAGATGCCGTCGAGCACGTCGCCGACGGCTGCGACCTCGATCTCGGTGCTGTCGGCGCCACCCTTGCGAAAAGCGGCCACGGCCAGGGTCTGGGGACCGAGGTGGCCGATGTACTCGCGGTCGAATGGCGGTGGTGGAGGCTTGGCCTCCCCATCGAGACCCCGCGCGATCCGTGGGGTCGGCGTCGGCCGTGGCGGCAGAGTCGGCCGCGGGGTCGGCGGCGGCGTCAGGTTGCGGGTCGGCGTCGGGGGCGCTCGGAACGCGAAGGGGTTGGCGTCCGAGGCGGCGCCCGCACCGCCGGGCGTCGGGCTTTCCATGGCGAGCAGCGGCAGATCATGCGCGGTGTAGTCGAGGTCGCTCGCGCCCGCAGATCCCCCGCCGCCAGCCGCTTCTCTGAGCGAGTAGACGAGCGCCGCCGCTGCGACCACGACCAGCGCTGAGACCAGAATCGTCAGCCGGAGGCGCTCGCGAGGGCTTGCGGCGGCCGCCATCAGCCCTCCCCTCCCGTGCCGCCGGTGCCGCCGGTGAGCCGGCGCAGCTGCTCGGGATCGGCGTCGACGAGGAAGGTCGCCAGCCGCACCGAGATCCGCAGCTGCTGGCTGACGGGAGCTTCTTCGCCCGACAGGCTGATGCCTTCGATGAGGAGGAACTCGGAGCTCTCCTGCAGGGCCGCCAGCATCTGCCGGATCTGCCGGTACTGGCCCTCGACCGAGAACTGGATCCCGAAGCGGATGAAGCCCGTGCCGCGATCCTCCGTCGCCGTGTAAGCGTAGTTGCCGGGCAGGAGCCCGGCGTCGCGGGTCGCCGAGCCGACCGCGCGCAGGATGTCGGTCAGCCGCTCCTCCAGACTCTGGAAGACCTCGCCGTGCAGGGTCGCGAACTGGCGGTCGAGCTCCGCGATCCGCGCGCGATCGGAGCTCGTGGCCGTGCGCAGGCCTTCGAGGCGTGCGATCTCGCGCTCGAGCTCCTCGATGCGGCTGCGGACCTGGGCTCGGCGGCCTCCCGACTCCGAGGACTGCCAGAGGAAGAGAGCCGCCGCCGCGGCGCACAGCGCGATCGCCGGCAGCCACACCGCGAGCAGGCGCCGCCAGGGCCGGAGGTCGAATGTCATGGCACCTCCGCGGAGGGCAGGTACACGACCCGCAGTCTGAGCAGGTAATCTCCGGTCCCCGACACCTCGGGCGTCCGCTCGTTCGAAGGCGTCACGTCCTTGAAGCTCGCGTCGGCGAGGAGATTGTCGAGGAACTGCAGCATCGCCTCACGGTTTCTCGACACCACCTCGAAGGTCAGGGTCACGCTGTCGTCTCCGACTGCGGGCGTGATTCTGACGAGCCGCACGTCGTAGGGCATGACGCGCTCGATGTCGTCGAGCATCTGCAACCAGGAGAAGGCCTGCTCGCGAAGCACCAGGTTGGTGGCCTTGACCCTCGCCTCGAGCGAGCGCCACGGCACCCTGTTGAGAGCGTTGACATCCGTCCTCACCGCCGCGACGAGCTCGGTGTGGCGTTTCTCCAGCTCATCCCTGGTCGCGACCTCGTTGCCCAGCACCCGGCTCGAGACCAGGAGCAGGCGGAGATCGAGCAGGATGAGCACCGCGGCGAGGAGAGCCGCGGCAGCAGCGACCAGCCACACCGGGCGGGTGTTGAGGAAGGGGCGCGAGGCGAGGTTCGGCGTGATCACCGAACCTCCCCGTTCACGACGGCAACAGCCGGAGCGAGGCGGGCGGCACCGATCCGGTCCGCGACCGTGGTCGGCCCGCAGGCCGGGCTGACGGCACCGACCAACGGGGCCAGCCGCGGCTGGTCGCCGACCCAGCGCCGGAGGGCGGCCTCCAGCTCCCGGTTCGGGCACACCAGACTCACCTCGATCTCGCCGGCCAACCCGAAACGGTCGCGGACGAAGTCGAGCGTGAGACGGAGCTCACGAGTGATCGTCTCGGCGGCGTCGGTGTCCGAGGGCAGCGGCTTGCTGCGCAGCAGCCTCGCCGCCCCACTCTCGAGCACCAGCAGCGACAGGAAGCTGTCCTCAACCTGCACGATCATCGCCGGCCTCTCCACACCGGCGCCGCGCGGCACCGACGCGAACAACCTCGTGGTGACGAGCCCGACCTCGATGCCGATCTCCTGGAACGCGGTTTCGAGCGCGGCGACCGCCCTCTCCACCCCGGCGAGCACCACAATCTTGCGGCGCAAGCCGAGCTCCGGCGACCGCACGATCGACAGCCGCAGCTCGGTCGGGGCGACCGGCAGGAGCTTCTTCAGCCGCCAGCGAACGACCTCGTGCAGCTCGCGCTCCCGGCGCGGCAGCCCTTCGGCCTCGAGCAGGAAGCTCCGCAGCCAGCTCGAAGGCACGATGACGGCGGCGCTCCTGGCACCCTCGGCCGCGCCTCGGAGGCGCGCGAGGCAGGGGCCCGCGAGCTTGCGGTCGACGGCCTGCAGCCCGACCGGACCGACGTCGAAGGCGCCCGCCGGAGTTTCCTCCGCGGCGCAATGGAACGCCGCCGGCGCAAAGCGGTAGACCATCACCGCGGAGCTCGTATCGAGGTCCCAGGCGGCGGCCGGCGGCGGGCTGGTCAGCAAGCGGTGCCAGTTCATTCGACGAAGGTCACCTTGTTGATGTCGTAAAGCGAGGTCTCGCCCGCGAACACCTTCTGCAGCGCCGACTCGCGAAGGAAGCGCATCCCTTCGGCCTTGGCCGCCCGCTTGATCTCGGCGGCGGAGCGACGGTCCAGAATCAGCTGCCGGATGTTGTCGGAGAGATTCAGGAGCTCGGCGATCGCCAGCCGGCCGCGGTAGCCGGTGCCGTTGCACTCGATGCAGCCGCCCCCCTCGTAGAAGGGAAAGTCGCGGTAGCGGTCGGCGTCGAGACCCGAGTCGTCGAGAAGGATGTCCGTGACCGCTGCGCGACGCTTGCAGTGGACGCAGATGCGCCGCACCAGGCGCTGCGCGAGCACGCAGTTCAGCGCCGACACGAAGTTGTAGAGATCGACCTTCATGTTGAGGAAACGGCCGATGACGTCGACGACGTTGTTGGCGTGCACGGTGGTGAACACGAGGTGGCCGGTCAGCGCCGACTGCACCGCGATCTGCGCGGTCTCCTCGTCGCGGATCTCACCGACCATGATCTTGTCAGGGTCGTGGCGGAGAATCGAGCGCAGGCCGCGGGCGAAGGTGAGGCCCTTCTTCTCGTTGACCGGGATCTGGGTGATGCCCTGCAGCTGGTACTCGACCGGGTCCTCGATGGTGACGATCTTGTCCTCGACCGAGCGGATCTCGGACAGGCAGGCGTAGAGCGAGGTCGTCTTGCCCGACCCGGTGGGTCCGGTCACCAGGACCATGCCGTAGGGCTCGTTGATGAACTTGCGCAGCTGGCGCTTGGTGTCCTCCTCGAAGCCGAGAACGTCGAGGTTCAGGGTCTTGAACTCGGCGTTCGTCGACTCCTTGTCGAGGATGCGGATGACCGCGTCCTCACCGTGCACCGTCGGCATGATGGAAACGCGGAAGTCGATGGTGCGACCCGAGAACCTGACCTTGAAACGCCCGTCCTGCGGGATCCTCTTCTCGGCGATGTCGAGCTCGGACATCACCTTGACCCGGCTGATGATGGTCGTGTGGTGGCGCTTGTCGATCGACTTCATGGCCTGGTAGAGGACGCCGTCGATGCGGTACTTGACCACGACCTCGCGGTCCTGGGTCTCGATGTGGATGTCCGAGGCGCGGCGCTGGATGGCGTTGAAGAGCACCGAGTCGACGAGCCGGATGATAGGCGAGGAGTCGGCTGTGATGCGGTCGATCGACAGCACTTCCTCGCCGTCGTCCGCCTCTTGCACGAGCTGCATGCTGAAGCCCTCGGTCGCCTCGTCGAGAACGCGCTGCGTGGACTCCGACTTCTCGAGAATGTCGGCGATGCGCTTCGCAGGGCCGACGCTGAGCTCGAGCGGGCGCGCCAGCACGAGCTCCACCTCGTTGACGGCAACGACGTTGGAGGGATCCGCCATCACGACCTGGAGGGCCTCACCCCGCGAGCGCAGCGGCAGGAACTGGTAGCGGAGCATGATCTCGACCGGGATGGTGCGGAACAGCTCGGGATCGACGTGGAACTCGTGCAGCGGGTCGAAGGGGAGCTGCAGGCGCTCGGCCAGCCGAAGCGCCTCCCGTTCTTCCTCGTGGACCTCGCGGTCCTGTTCGAGGATGACGAGCTGCTGTTCGAGGTTGGGGTCGGTGGCCATGGCTCCCTCACGCGATCTTTGTGACGATCGTGAGCAAAGGATAATAGACGGCCAGCAGCAGGCCCGCCACAACAAGGCCCATGAAGACCAGAATCAGGGGCTCGATCAGGGTCACCACCCGCCCCAGCGTGAACTCGATCGACTCGTCGAAAAAGTCCGACGTGTGGCCGAGCATCTCCGGCAGGGCTCCGGTCGACTCACCGACCCGAACCATCGCCAGGGCCATGGCGGGAACCCGGCCGGTGTCTGCGAGTGCGTCCGACAGCGGCCTGCCCTCCTGGACCTCCTGCACGCAGCCGAGAAAGAGCGCGGCGATGTAGGCGTTGCTGACCGAGGTCGAGGCGGTCTCGAGCGCCGGCACCATGGGCGTGCCGCCGCCGAGCAGGATCGCCAGCGAGCGGCTGAACTGGGAGAGCGCAAACAGGTGCGACAGGCGCCCGACCAGCGGGACCCGGAGCCGCCAGCGGTCGGTGGTCATCCGCCCGGCCGGCGACGATCGCCAGGCCCGCAGCGCGTAGCCGGCAAGAAGCGCCCCGGCCAGGAGCAGAAGCCAGTGGTCGCGGATACCGGAAGCCAGGCCGATCACCAACCGGGTCGGCAGCGGCAGGTCCGTCTGAAACTGAACGTAGAAGTCCGAGAAGCTCGGGATAACGTAGGTCATCAGGACGATCACCAGACCGACCGCCAGGGTCACCAGCACTGCCGGATAGGTGAGCGCGCCGATGATCTTCCGGCGCACCGACTCGACGAGGCGCTGGTACTCCACGAAACGCTCGATGACCTGCTCGAGCTCGCCAGTACGCTCCCCGGCTTTCAGGGAGTTCGCGTACAGGCGCGGAAAGGTGTCGCCGAGGGCGAGAAAGGCATCGGAAAGGGCGATACCGGTGGTCACCTGCTGGTGCACCTTGGCGAGCAGGGCACGAAAGTGCGGGCCGGTCTGCTGGTCCTTGAGGAGGTCGAGGGACTGCGCGAGCGGCATGCCGGCGTGCAGCAGGGTCTTGAGCTGGGTGTTGAAGAGCAGAAAGTCCTGGCCGCTGACCTTCTCGGCGCGCGACAGCAGCGGCACCCTGATCCGCGAGCGCGCCCGGGCGAGAGCGAAGACGTGGAAGCCCTCGGCCTCGAGCTCGCGCCGCAGGGCCTCGAGCGAGGCGGCGACCCGGCGCTGCTCCATCACGGAGCCGTCCGGGGCGCCGAGCCGGCAGACGAACTCCGGCACTCAGCCGCTCCCGGCCTCGCGCGCCTGAATGATCAGGACCCACCCCGACGCCGCCTTCTCCGAGCCGCCTGCGCCGATGTAGACCTTCTGGTTCGGCGACAGGAGCACGGTCGTGCGCAGGACCTGCTCGCTGCGCTGCTCGCCGCCGGGCGCCACCGACAGCCGGTGCAGGCTCAGGCCCCGCAGGTGGATGCGGTCCCCGGGGTCCGGGGCGCCCCACGGCGAGTCGGCGGAGTGGGCGGGGAGCTGGGCCAGGAACTCGACCTTGAAGCCGCCGCCGAGCTCGGCGGCCGCCTCGCTACCGAGCTCCCCTTCGAGGACCGCGCTGCCGAGACGGCGGTAGGCGGGGAAGCGGAACATCGTCTTCAGCCGCTCGTCGGCCTCGACCTCGTTGACCGTTCCGTAGGGCTGGGCGGGCCCGCCCTCGAGGAGCTCAACCTCGATGCGGTAGTGGCTGGGCACGTGGTCGATCTCGGCGATCCGCTTCGCCACCCGCTCGACCACCTCCGGTAGGTCCTGGACGGTTATCCGCGACTGCCTCGGGTGGAGGGTCAGGGCCCCGTGCTCGGAGAGCAGCGGCTGCACCGCAGCCGACGCCTCGGACACGGCCACGTGGCGCAGTGTAAACACTCTCGAAACCGTGTCCGCCGCTGCCGCCGCGGCAGCGAAGGCGAGCACGAGCAGGATCGAAAAGCCCGCGCGGCGCATCGCCCTAGAGCTCCAGCGCCGGGTTGACGATGAAGTACACGGCGGTGTCCTGGTCGCCGCCGGCGGCGAGCTGGTAGACGCGGACGCCCTCCCCGGCCATCTCGACCTCGACCGAAGGTGG
>Ga0209391_10001652_pt1 | contig 11589 bp, 8 predicted proteins | sample PPLLak3March2015_FD_187246 | JGI IMG/M metagenome (GOLD analysis project Ga0209391, IMG submission 187246) | Freshwater sediment microbial communities from Prairie Pothole Lake near Jamestown, North Dakota, USA - PPLs Lake P7 Core (1) Depth... | ecosystem: Environmental > Aquatic > Freshwater >... | reverse complement strand
CATCCCCAGCGCGTCGCCGAACAGGAAGTCCAGGCCCACCAGCGGATCCTTCTGGTCTTCAGCGATGTCCAGGCCTATCGTGTCCTCCAGTTGATTCGAACGGCGATCAAAGGCCCACACCTCCAACACCAGGTTCCCCTCCGTCGCCGCGCGCCGCAACAGGTTTTCCGCGAGCAGGTAGAAACCCGATGCCCCGCCTTCAAAACCGGGAACGAGCACGATAATAGCATCGGGCTGGGCACCGTCCTTGTCCGAAAGGAAGTACCGAGTGTACCGTGCCCGATTCAGGTTGATCTCGGCAGAACCAAACTGGCGCAGCAGCTTGTCGTTCTCGACCACCACCCCCGGCGTGCCCGGGGTAAAAGCGGGGGTGGCTTTGCTGGGGATATCGATGGTGGTTTGGGAAAATATACTGGCCGGAGGTTCCGGTGTGGGAACGGGGATAACCTTGTTGTTGTTACCGCCATCGGCGCAGGCAAGTAAAAAGGTCGGTAGCAGGAACCAGCAGGGAATTCTTGAAAAAACGCGCATGGAAAACCCGAGTCCAGTGATTTTAAGGAGCAACATTTTTACGCTATCGGCAGTAAAAAGGCCAGCAGCGGGCTAAAACAACAGCAAACCGCGCGCGGGATTGCCCTGGGCCGGCAAAGCAGGGCATGCTGCAGACCGCAATCCCGGGGAGGCAACTTCATGACATATCGATCGTGCTGGCAGGCACTCGCCGCAGGCCTCGTTCTCATGGCGGGCTCGGTCTTGCCTGCGGCCGCACCGCTTTACGCGGCAGATCTGGCGGCCGAAGCGCGCCGACTGGTCGGCGCGGGCCAGGGCGTGCAGGTGGAGACCGCGGACGGTCGGGTACTTGTCTCCGAAGCGGGTTCGCGCGCGGTTCATCCCGCTTCCGTCTCAAAGATTCCGACGACCCTTGCGCTCCTGCGTGTGCTCGGCCCTGATTACCGCTTCGAGACGCATTTCCTGGCGGGCGGACCGATCCGGTCGGGTACGATCGAGGGGCCGCTGGTCGTGCGCGCAAGCGGTGACCCGTATTTCGTCGATGAGAACGCGCTCCTCGCCCTGGGCGCACTGCGGGATCTCGGGATCCGCGAGGTCAGTGGCGACCTGGTCGTCGAGGGTGGGCTCCTGTTCAACTGGAAGGCTGACATGCTCGCCTCGCGCTTGCAGCGGGCCCTCGAAGGCGGCGTTGCCGCCGCTGCCTGGCAGGCCGTTAACTCGACGCAGAACCCCGGGAATGCGGCTGGCGCCGAGATTCCGGGCCTGCGCTTCGCGCCATCGCCAGTGAGCGTAGCAGGACTCGAGATTCCCCTGATCACCCACCGGTCCCAGCCTGTGCACTACATGCTGAAGGCGCTGAATGGCTACTCGAACAACATTTTCGCGCCCTTCGCCGACGCTGCCGGTGGCACCCTGGCCGTCCAGGAGCAGATAAGGAAAACGCTGCCGGCGAACTATCGCGAGGAACTCGTGCTTGGCGACGGCGCTGGTGCCCATGCGGCGAATCGCATGAGCCCGCGCGCGACAGTGGCGATCCTCCGGGCCCTCGAGGCCGAGCTCGCGACCCACGGCCTTGACCTCACGAGCGTCATGCCCGTGGCCGGTATCGACGAAGGCACAATGAAGAAGCGCCTCGAGGGCCCGAATGGCCAGGGCATCGTTGTCGCCAAGACGGGAACCTACGGCGACTATGGCGCCTGTGCGCTCGCCGGGGCGCTGCGCACCAATAATGGGCTTGTCTACTTCGCAATCCTGAACCACGGGGTCCCGATCGAGGAGGCGCGGCGGCGCCAGGATGCCTATGTTCGCGTCCTGATAGCCGAGCTCAGGGCCCTGCCCTGGAGCTATCAGCGTGACGACGCCCCCGCATTCACCCGGGCCGAGGTCACGATCGCAGGCGAGGACGCGGCTGCAGGTATCCACTTTGGCGCGGTGGTCCGGTGACGCCCAATCACGGTATACAATGCCCATGAGCAGCGCGCTCAAACTCGCCAAATGGTACTGACCTGGCGTTTCCCGGTGTCGTTTTGGAGCTTGAGATGGGCAGCAGAAGAAAAATAGTAATAATCGGCGCAAACTTCGCCGGTCTTGCCTGCGCAATGAAGCTGTCGTCGCGATTTGATGTGACTGTGATTGACCGTTCGGCCTGCTTCGAATTCTTACCGAATATTCATGAGTTAATCTCGGGGGTTAAAACCCCGGCGCTTTTGCGCCTTGACCGGGCTCGAATCCTGCGTCGGCTGGGGCACCGCTTTTTACAGGACACGGTGTCAGGCATCGATGCCAGGAAAGCAGTGGTCAGAACTGCAGCGGGCGACTCTTTTGATTTTGATGCCTGTGTCGTTGCTGTGGGTGGCATCAATAACTCCTTCGGTATCCCGGGGGTGAATGATTTCGCTTTTCCATTCAAGTCTGTCGATGACTGCGCGCGAATCAAAAGCCAGCTCGACACGCTGTCCGCCACGGGTAAAGGTATGTCGCTGGTCATAGTGGGCGGCGGGCTGGAGGGTGTCGAGGCACTGGGAGAGATTCTGCGGGGCTATCGTCACCTGCCAAATCTCGCCGTACACCTGGTCGAGGGCGGCGAGGTACTGTTGCCGGGTGGCGCCGCCGCACTGGGCAGTGAGATTCTGCGAAAATGCCAAAACCACCCCGTGACATTTCACTTCGGAGCCAGGGTCAAGTCGGTAACGAAAACCAGGGTAAGGCTCGCATCGGGCAAGGTATTGAAATCCGATCTCACCCTGTGGACGGGTGGGGCCGCTCCATCGCCTTTACTGTTCAAAAGCGGACTGTCTGACAGTCCGCGGGCGTGGGCTGCGGTAAAGACGTCGCTGCAAAGCCAGTTCTTTGACAAAATCTTCGTCATTGGCGATGCGGCAGATTTACCGGTTCCCGTGAGCAAACAGGCTTATCATGCACTGGATATGGGTGCTCATGCCGCAACCAATGTAACCCGTTTCCTGGCGGATTCGCGGCTGAAGCCGTTCAAGCCGGGCCCCGAGATCAGCCTGATCTCACTGGGTGATATCGACACCTACCTCGTACTGGGGCAATGGGTCTTTGCCGGCGCCGCCCTTGCGCCTGCCAAGGAATTGATTTTCCAGGCCAACATGGCGAGGCTGGACCCGCCCCTCCAGATTTCCTCGGCACTTGAACTCAAGGCACGTTACTGGCAGGGAATACGCGAGTTGACTGTGCCGGCGGTGTGGCCGCCGTCATCCCTTTTGCGCCTGGCAGATCTGCGCAGATTGGTGTGAGGCACGGTAAAAAACTACGGTGTACATGCCGATTGGGCTTTCTCATACCGTTAGACACCGCATTCCCCTGCGGACCAGCCATTTTCGCAACTCATCCACACCAAACGTCAGGCATGGCGCCAGCAGGATCAGGCTCCACACCCAGCCCGGCGGCGGCGCGGTGGTAAAAATCTGTTGTAACGGCGGCACATACAATACCGCTAAAATGAATACCAGCTCGAGCGCAATGCCGCTCACCATCCAGGCATTCGGCCGCAGCAGGTAGGGGAGCGCGCTCTGCCGGTTGGTGCGACAGGCGAGTAGATTGCCGACCTGGCAAAAAATTATCGTGGCCAGGAAGGCACCCGTCGCTTGCCCGTAGAGCAGGGAATCTGTCGAAAGGGGCTGTGCCCACTGCCAACCACCTGCATCCAGTACCAGAAAAAACGCCAGGAACGACAGCGCCGCCTCGGTCGGGCCGATGATCCCGTAGCTGCGCAAGAATGTGCGGCTACCGACGAGTCGATCGTCCGGGGAACGCGGCGGACGTGACATGACGTCCGACTCCGGCGGTTCATTACCAAGCCCGATTGCCGGCAGCATATCGGTAATCAGGTCGATCGCCAGAATCCCCACGACGGTGATCGGCAGTGGTATAGGCAGCAGTACCCAGGCGAGGAACGGCAATACCTCGGGAACATTGCTGGCCAGTACATAGGTGGCAAACTTGCGGATATTGTCGTAGACGGCGCGGCCCTCCTCGACCGCCCTGACAATGGTGGCGAAGTTGTCATCCAGCAGGATGATGTCCGACGCTTCCTTGGCGACATCGGTGCCTCGTTGCCCCATGGCAATCCCGATATCGGCCCGTTTCAGCGCGGGCGCATCGTTTACACCGTCGCCAGTGACCGCGACTACCTCCTGCAACGCCTTGAACGCCTCGACGAGTATGAGCTTCTGTTCCGGCGCGATGCGGGCGAACACGAGCTGGTCATCCCGCAGGGTTTCGAGCAGCTGTTCCCGATCCATTTGCTCGAGCTGACTTCCCTCGATGACCCGCGGCCGTTCGACGATTCCGAGCTTTTTTGCGATATAGGCTACCGTCTCGGCCTTGTCGCCGCTCATTACCACGATACGAATGCCGGCACTGCGACAGGCGGCCACCGCGGCGGGTACCTCCGGCCGTGGCGGATCGACCATTGCCACCAGGCCGACAAATACCATTTTCCGCTCCACCTCGTTCGGGGCTTCCACCACCTTCGACGCCAGGGCGAGCACCCGTAACCCCTGCGCGGCGTAGTGGGAAGCCTGGCTTGCGAGTCGCGCCCGGTCATCGCTTCCCAGCTTTCGCACAAGTCCCTCGCTGTGAACATGGCTACAGCGACCGATGATCACCTCGGGCGCACCCTTGACGGTCATGTAGAGCGCGCCCCCCGGAGTACGGTGGGTGGCACGCATTGACTTCAGCTGCGCGTCGAATGGGCGATTGTGGACCTGTGCAAAGCGCTGCCGGATCCCGGCATAGCCGCCGTGCTTGTCCACGAATTCCGCCAGGGCCAGCTCGGTGGGATCGCCGTGAAAGCTGTGATGGTTCCCGTTGCCGGGGCGCGTTGCGATCACTTCGTTGCACAACGCCATGACCTCCGCAGCGCGGGGGCCAACCGGATGTCGGTCAAAGTTTGCCCGGGCGCGTAGGTCGATCTCGGCGAAGTCCAGGTAGAGCGACTCCACATGCAGTTTGTTGCGGGTCAGGGTGCCCGTCTTGTCGGTACAGATGACCGTGGTAGAGCCCAGGGTCTCCACCGACAGGATGTGCTTGACCAGCGCGTTGCGCCGGCCCATGCGTACTGACGACTGTGTAAGCGCCAGTGTCACTGTCGGCAGCATCCCTTCGGGCACATTGGCGACAATAATGCCGATGGCGAAGATGAGGTTGGTCCAGAACGGGTTGCCGATCAGGAAACCGACCAGGAAGAATAGAAACCCGACGCCAAGTGCGATGCGGGTAATACGCCGCACAAAGAACGCCAGTTCCTTCTGCATGGGCGTCAGGTCCTGGGTCACACCCTCGGAGAGTGCGGAGATTGAACCAATCGTGGTGGCCCGCCCGGTGCGGGTCGTTATGACGCGGGCGCTGCCCCTGAGCACCGTGGAACCGGAGCTGACTATGTTCTCCGGCGCAACCCTGCTCTGCAGAGTAGTCTTGATGACCGGCTCCGACTCGCCGCTGATGACGGATTCATCGACGAGCAGTTGATCGCCATCCAGCAGCACGCCATCGACGGAAATCTTGTCTCCCTCCTGTAAAAACAGGATGTCCCCCGGGACTACCTCCTTCGCGTCCAACACCAGTTTCGCTCCGGCACGCTGCAGTACGACCTCGCGCGGAATGTATTCGAGAAACGAGAGCATCAGCTTCTCGACTTTATAGTTCTGCTGGAACGAGACGACGGCGTTCAACAGAACGACAACAAGCAGGGCCGCGCCGATCAGTCGGTAGCCCTCACCCGGGCTGAGGTAATCGGCGATCAGGGCGAGGATGGCGGCGGCCATCAAGAGCATTGGGAACAGCGCCGTGAATTCCTTTAGCAGCATGCGCCACGGAGAGCGCGTGCGATGGAAGCGTATCTGGTTCAAGCCGTAGCGTTGCAGCCCGGCCGACGCCTGCTCCTGGCTCAGGCCCTGTTCCGTGCTGGCCAGCAGGCGCAAGAGCTCGCTTCTGGAAAGGCCAAGGGTGTCAGTCATGGGCGGTTCTAAACGTCGGGCATGCGCGAAAACACCCGCTTTCCATCGACCCAAGTTTCTACCACCATGATGGAGTGGATCTTGTCAGGCGGGGTTGTCGTTATATCCTGCGACAGCACTATAAAATCGGCAAACTTACCCGCTTCCAGCGAGCCCTTGAGTTCCTCGTCGCCCATGCTGGCCGCCGACCAGATCGTCATCACTCGCAGCGCCTCATCAAGGCTTAGCGCCTCTTCCGGCAAGAACACGCTGCCATCCATCACCCCGCGGGTCAGCATTGCCTGGATGTGCATGAACGGATTTTCTGTGCCCCGCTGGAAACCGGTCATGTCGGTACCGAATCCAGGCTTCAGTCCGGCTCGGACCATGGTACGAAACCGGAAAGCCTGCTGACGTGCCACCTCGGGGCCAAGGTTCTTCTGCGTGATGCTGGCCAGCGTCCAGACCCAGCCCGGCTGGATATTGGCTTTTACACCCAGGCTGGCCGCACGTTTGAGCACGTTCGGACCCAGCATGAATTCACCCAGGTGCTCGATCCGCATCAGTGTCCTGGGGTCGCCCTGGCTCTGCGCCTTTTCATATGCGTCGAGCACCATTACGTTGCTGCGATCGCCGGTAGAATGAATGAACATGCCAAGACCCGCGGCATGCACCCGCGCGGTCAGTGCATCGAGTTCTGCCTGCGTGTTTGTCGCCAGGCCGTGATTGTCTGGCTCACCGGCATAGTGGCCGAAAAGGAACCCGGTCCGCACCGGCACATCGCCATCGGCCCATATCTTGATTCCGGCAAAGCTATACCAGGCTCGATCAACTGAAGGGGGAAGCTTCAGAGCCGCCAGGTCCTGCGGCAGATGGTGCCCGCCCGAATCCGCGAAGACAACAATGGAATTCCGGATAGGCGGGTGCTTGCCCGACATGGCCAGTTCGCGCACTGCCGCATAGTTCGGCAGCGCCATGATGTTGGTAATCGAGGTATAGCCCAGTGGCAGCATCAGCTGCGGAATATCCTCCATTTCGTACTGCTGGATGAGCTTGTCGGGCAGTCTGATATCCGGGGCCAGCGGCCCGCCTTCGTGGATCACCCCAGTGGGATTTCCATCACCATCGAGTTCTATCAAAGCCCCGCGCTGCCTGGCCTGGCCGGGCTTGACGCCCATTCTGGCAAGCCCGGCGGTATTAACCACCCAGGTATGCGGGCCATTGAGGTAGAGCACGGGATGGTCCCCTCCGGCTGCATCGAGTTCTGCCCGGGTTGGCATTCGCTTTTCCGGAAAATTGAGCGGATTGCCGGAGGAACCGGCGACAGTCACCCATTCACCTGTGGGCGTCTCCAGAGCTCTCGCACGCGTGGCTGCAAGCAGCGCCGCAAGCGAGGGCATCACCGAATAGTGCGCATCGAGGTAGCTCTTCATTCGGATCGCTACCTGCGGATGAACATGCCCGTCGATGAATCCTGGCAAAACCGTTTGTCCGCCCAAGTCCACCATCCGGGTATTGTCGTCGCGCCAGTCCTCTTTCGTAGCTTCGTGCCCCACTGCGACGATCTTTCCCCCCCGCACGGCTAAGGCCTGAGCCACGCTGCCTCGCTCATCCATGGTCAGAAAGTTGCCGTTGAACAGTATCAGGTCGGCCGCTGCGGGCCTGGCCTGGCCTGCCATGGCGCTGCTGCACAACAGTGCTAGTAATGCCGCGCCCAACATTCTGAGCTCGTGTGAGAATCTATTCCTGGTCATCACCCCATCCTCACTGTTTCCAAATGCACCGCCCGCACTCACATCGCCCCCGGCGGAGGCGGAGGAAAGGCGAGGCCGTCGGTCACTGCAGCAGGGCTGCCAGCCGTCGCGGCTGTGTAGATCGCGTTGCCCGCTGGCGAGAACGCAATCCAGCGCGCAAGCAGTAATACCCCAATGAGCACGCATATGCCCCAAAGCCAGGCCCGGTGCGGACGGCCGCGCACGCGCCAGTCCCGAATCATGCCTGCAAGCGGAAATATCAGAGCCAGCAAGCAGGCAGTTTCGAACGCATAGGGCTTCAGGAGGGGCATGGGAATCAGGCGCCCGAATCCGGGGCCCATCAGCATGACAAAAGCGCCGACCTGAAGCCGCGCGTGCCAATCGGTCTGCTTGCGCAGGACAATCGCCGCGCCCAGCAGCGCTATGAAGCCGACGATAGTCAGGGGATTTGCGATCAGGAAATGCTGCGGTTGGAAGAAGAAGGGCACACGCCCGGTCTGCACCGCAGCGATGGTCACCAGCGTGCCGATAATCAGTATGCCGAACGCCCACACCACAGCCAGCCGTCCGAGCCGCCTGTGCATCACGAGATTTCCACCGGTCCCCAGCCAGGCCTGCGCCAACATAATGGCCAACCATCCCATGAAGACGCCAGCATGGAGATGCACGATTGGGGGTGCGTTGAAGCTTGAGCGGCCCATGGCGAGCTGGACCACGAAGGCGCAGACAAGCATGATGGCCATGAGAGTGATACAGGCTCTGAAGAACCGACTGTCATCAGTTAACGGTTCGTCGATCGTCGCACTGCTCATGAAATCCCCCTATATTTTCTGCCTGAGGAAATTTGCTCAGGCGCTGACTCCATGAAAAGTATAGCCAGGCGTGTCGCTGGTGTGCACCGTGTTTCGAAGCAGGTCGGTGCTGCTCAGCGTTCCGCCGTGCTTTGCCATGGACTCAGACCATGGCTGGCGCGACTTCTGTGGCGGCAGCACTCGTTCCTGCCCAGCGATTGGCGCGGAAAAACGTGCCGTAGTCGTTGAAGCGGACACCGTGTGCGCGCAGGATGGGATAAACCTCGCGGGCCGTAAGCTGGCGGATATAGAAGGGGTCGCGCACCACGAAGTGGTGAATCGCATGGGTAGCCCCGAAATTGAAACAGAACAGGTGCAGAGGCGCGAGCCACCAGCTTGTCCAGACCTGGGTTTGCTGGATGATATTGCCAGGCTCTACATCACCGTAGTAGTGCATATTGCTGCTGACAAAATGCAGGCAGAAAACCCGCAGAAAATTCGGTAATAGCAGTGTCACCGCGAGAAAATTGGCGACACCCAGAGCCGGCTGTAGTTGCTGTGGCAGTACAAATTCGTAGCCAAATACAGGCAGTATAAACGTAAGCGAGTAGTATGCTATCAGCGCGTACCACAGGGCATAATGCATCACACCAAGCGGGAAATAGCCGAAAAGGTTTTCGTAAAAAATCGCTTTCTTTTCTTTTGGGGTTGCATTCTTCTGCGCGTCGATGAAAGCGCCCAACATCTGGAAGGTGGCAATGGGGCGCAACACAATAGCCAGCAGGTGATCGCCGGTCATCAGCAAACGCCTGAGGCCCCACGGTTCGCCGTTGGTGATAGCGCGTTCCTCCAAGTCACTCTCGGTGCCGGAAAGTTTGTGGTGATGAAGATGTAGCCTGCGTCGAACCCATGGGCTGATCGTGCTTGGCCGGAATAGCCACACGCCTGCCATCATCAGGTTGTGCAGGAGGGCGTTCTTGCGGAAATACATGGAATGGATCAGGTCGTGCTCCATTTCGTGCAGCAGCGACATGAAAAATGCAGCGATGACGATTGTGGCCCATGCCGGCAGAAGGTCGAAGCCGTAAGCCGTGGCCGTGCCGATGATGCCGAGGCAGCTGACGAGAAAGATGGCGAAACCGATGGCGTTGGAGTGGCTGGCGATCCAGGGATTGCGTGCTCGGAAGGAATCCCCCACTGCGAGAATCTCTCTCTGCACTATTTTGGCTTGGGCGAAGCCGTCCATGGCCAGTGTCTGTGCAGCCATTGCACCATTACCGGGGATTTCGGTGATCGCCATACTGATGCCCTCCATAAATTGACGGGGCTCTGCGCGGTTTTCAGGATCTGGTCGGTGTTGAACAGGGAGTATATTAGGTATCAGGGGGATGTCCAGAGTCGTCTATTTGGACCCGCGCCCCTACCCCTGGTCAGGGCATAGGGAGTCTCTTATGGCTCCATGTTGCCTTTGTACCGTAGGTATGCTTCTTCCGCCGATAGAGAGCTTGCTCTTGACAGGCAGTTGTCGGTTTGCAACTCATGCATTTGCAGCTGGTTCTCCCTTGCCATTTTGAGCTCGCGCAACATGCTGCTTTCATAAGTGTAATCAATTGGTACCGGTGTTTGCTCACATACGCGCCGGTTTTCCTTGGAAGCTGATGCATTTCCTTTTTTGCAAGCCTTGAGCTCGCTACCGGTAAGTCCCTCACAGCTAACGAAATTTTCTGGTACAGCGACGGAAACAATCTGGCAAGTCTCATAGACGCGATACCCGGTCGCCAATAGATTCTGCTTCTCCGTTATCTGTGCGTTGAGATCGGCCAAAGACCGTTTCCTCTGGCGATATCCAATGGTGGCACTGCAAACATTTTCGGCCCGTTCATCAGGGCTCATCGCATGGAAGTCTTCCATGGTCGTACAGGAAACAAGCAAGAGTAGCAAAGAGGCAATATATGTCCTGTTCATCGTTTGCTCGCTCAATAGGGTGTCCATCGTGGTGGGCAGGATCACATGAATTGTGCCCGGCTGCAGCCTGCCCCTGATCCGAAACGGCTCCCTGCGCGTATTTCTTAAGGTGATCCTAGCAGGAAGAGAGTATGCGGTCAGTTTTTGGTTCATTTTTGGTTACTTTGCTTGTGCTGAGCGCCTCGGCCCATGGGGCGGAGCGCCCGGACATCGTAAAAGTGAAAACCGGGATACTCCCCGGGGGCGGGTTCTATAGTTTGTATCAGGTAGATTGCCTGGACGATCGTACTGCCGCTATCGCCAGCCTGGACAGGAAGAGGCGCTGGTGCACCCTGCATGAGGGCGACATGAGTTGTTCCTCCAGCCAGCAGGAGGCGTCTTTCAAAGCTTGTTCAACAATTGCATTGGCCGCTTCAGAAGACAACGCAGGGGTGGTTGGTAACGAGTAGTTCCGCAGGGGCGTTGCTCTCCTCAATGACGCGGCCAGGTGCCACGCTGGCGCGCGCACTCGCCGAATCTTGCCCCTTCATGTTTCCCTGTTATACTTTTCAGTATGAACCCTGCCCCCATGCTTGTCGTCGGCGAGCCAGACACTGCCGACTCTCAGGATCCTGACAGTCCAGGCTTGATATCCGGATCGCTATTCTTCACTGTTCCAACCCATTTTGTTGCGGGTGAGGGGCCCGATCTAACGGCAGCATCTCCATGAGCACATGGATGTTTGTCGTCGTCGGCGTTCTCATTCTCATCAATGCACTTTACGTCGCGGCAGAGTTCGCCATTGTGGGTGCACGCGCCAGCCGGGTCGAACATTTCGCCCGACTGGGTAAGCACCTTGCTGTAGCTATCTTGCCCATCGTCAGGGACGCCGCGCGCATAGATCGCTACATTGCCACCTGCCAGATCGGGATCACACTCTCCAGCCTCATCCTTGGCGCCTTCGGGCAGGCGACCATAGGCGTGGCCCTCGGTGCCCTCCTGGTCGCTTTGGGAATGGAGACCATTGCTGCCTATGCGCTGGCAGCGACCATCGTGCTGGTGGTGCTGACCTCAACCCAGGTCGTGCTCGGTGAGCTGATTCCCAAGACGGTGGCACTCCAGTATCCG
>Ga0209391_10001651_pt1 | contig 11590 bp, 6 predicted proteins | sample PPLLak3March2015_FD_187246 | JGI IMG/M metagenome (GOLD analysis project Ga0209391, IMG submission 187246) | Freshwater sediment microbial communities from Prairie Pothole Lake near Jamestown, North Dakota, USA - PPLs Lake P7 Core (1) Depth... | ecosystem: Environmental > Aquatic > Freshwater >... | reverse complement strand
AGGCGCCGCACCTGCGGTCGGCCAAACACCTCGTCGAGGCGGCAGCTCATCTTGCGCTGCCAGTTGGCGTGCTCGTCGCTGGTCCCCGGCACGTTGACCGGATCCGGCATGCCGACGAGGTCCTCGGCCTGCAGCACCACGAGTGCGGAAATGCTGCGGGCGAGATAGGCGTGGACTGCGGCGGACAGCGCGTCGCCATAGGGAACGGTCGCGTAGTCGCTCCCGGGGGCCATCAGGTCCGCCGACTCGAGCGCAGCCAGCAACGCGGCACGATCGAGTACCCGCTCGCGCTGCACGCGCTGGCGTGTTTCGTCGCTCGGGTACAGGTGCAGGCGCTGGCGCAGCTCGATGTCGCTCGCTGTCCAGTAGCCGTTCAACGTGGGCAGGTCGTGCGTGGTGACCGTGGCGATCGCGCGGCGCGGGTATTCGTCCGGGCGATGGAAGCTGCCATCGGCGCTCTTCTCGAACAGCAGCACGCGGTAGGAGTACACGGCGCGCTCGGCCATGGCGTGCGACATCTCCGGCGGCACGGTGCCGAGGTCCTCGCCGACCACCAGGCAGGCGTGCCGCTCGCTCTCCAGCGCCAGCACCGACATCAGGTCGTCGAGCGGGTAGTGCACATAGCCGCCGTCCGTGGCGCCGAGGCCGACCGGCACCCACCACTGGCGGAACAGCGCCATGACGTGGTCGAGGCGCAGCGCGCCGAAGTGCCGCATGTTGGCGGCGACCAGGTGGCGGAACGGCTGGTACTGCTCGGCGACCAGCACGTTGGGATCCTGCGGCGGAATTCCCCAGTCCTGGCCCTTGAGCGCCAGCGCGTCCGGCGGCGCACCGACGCCCGCGCCCTTGCAGTACAGCGCCTGGTCGGACCAGGTCTCCGCACCGCTCGGGTTCACGCCGACGGCATAGTCGCCGTACAGGCCGATCGCCATGCCGAGCTCGCGTGCCAGGCGTTGCGCAGCGCCGAGCTGCTCGTCTGCGAGCCACTGCAGCCACGCGTAGTACTCGACCGCCTCGGCGTGCGCGGCCTCGAACGCCCGCACGCCTGCGCCCGCCGGGTCACGCAGCTCGTCGGGCCACACCGGCCAACCCCAGTAGCGACTGCCATCCTGCGCACGCAACTGCTCGTCGATCGCGTCGTACAGCGCGTGGCGGCGCAGTGGCTCGCCGCGCTGGGTCACGAAAGCGCGGAAGCTCGCCGCGCGCGCGGTGTCACGAGCCAGGTGCTCACGGCGGAAATGGGCGAACAGCTGCCGCAGCAGCGGCAGTTTGACGCACGTGACGCCCGGGTAGTCGACGACCGTCGTGGAGCGCAGGCGCTCGAGCTCGGCCTGGAAGGCCGGATGGGCGACACGCTCGCGCACAGCCGCGCACTCGGCAAACTCGGGCAGTCGCTCCACGGCGATATACAGCACGTTGAGGAAGTGCCGCGACGACGGGCTGTACGGGCTGAAGTGCCACGGGTTCGCCGGGAACAGCGCATGCAGCGGGTTGAGGCCGACAAACGACGCGCCGTGCGGCGCGCAGCTGCGCAGCAGTTCCTCGAGGTCGGCGAAATCGCCGATGCCCCAGTTGGCTCGCGAGCGCAGCGTGTACAGCTGCGCCGCAACGCCCCACAACCGCCGTCCGTTGCGCAGTACCTGCGGCTCGAAGCAGCCGCGGGGCGCAGCAATCAGCGCCGACTCGGCACCGGCCGTGCCCGCCAGGCGCACGCGCAGCTGGTGATAGCCGTGCGGCAGGTCTGCGGGCAGCGGCAGCCGGCGCCGCGTCTGCCAGCGTCCGTCCACCTCGGCGCGTTCCAGCTCGGCGAGGTCGCCTGTGCGCGCGCTGCCGTGGCGCTCGCCGCCGCCCTCGATCATCACCTCCCAGTCAAGGCTGCTATCGAGCTGGTCGACTGGCACAGCGATGGTCACCGCGGAGCTGCCCGGGTGCACGACCGCGACCGGCGCGAGCAGCGACCGCCAGCGACCGGCCTCGCGCTCCTGCAGCACCCGCTCGATGGCCGCGGCGTCGTCGGTCGGGCAACCCATGGCGGCGAGCAGCGCCGTCCGGGTTTCCCGGCTGAACCACATCAGGTCGCCGCGATAGTTGTGGTACGCCTCGCCGATGCCGCACTGGCGTGCGAGCCGGTCGAGCAGCGAATCGAGCATTGCAGTCACCCCGTGAGAACGCTGGCGACCTTGCCTGACCCGCCGGGGCGCCGCAATAGTGGCCGGCCACTCATGAAGCCTTCGACTCGAGCAGCACCGTGCAGCGCGGAGCGACCGACAATACGTCGCCCGCGGCGAGGCCCGGTCGCGGGGCATCCGGCGCGCGGCTGGCGGTGTCGAACACGACTTGCCACGTCGTGTCCTGCGGCGGCGCGGGCAGCGTCATCCGCTGCCCGGCGTCGTCGGCGTTGAACACCACCAGCAGGTCGCCGTTGCTCGAGGCTCGCGAGGAAGCGCCGTCCATGTGCACGGCGATGGCGCGCAGGCCCGAGTCGTTCCAGTCGGTATCCGTCATCTCGCGTCCCGACGGGTGCAGCCAGGTCACGTCCTTGGCGTGCGGCCCGCGGCGGGTGCCCTTCAGGAACGTGTCGCGCCGCAGCCAGAGGCGCGAGCGGCGCAGGTCGGTGAGCTGCTGCACGAAGCGCAGCAGCTCGGGATTGCGCTCCGGCAGGGTCCAGTCGAGCCAGGCAATCTCGCTGTCCTGGCAGTAGGCGTTGTTGTTGCCCGACTGGGTGTGGCCGAACTCGTCGCCGGCGAGCAGCATCGGCACGCCCTGCGACAGGAACAGCGTGGCGAGCAGGTTGCGCACCTGCCGCGCGCGCAGCTCGCTCACCGCCGGGTCGTCGGTCGGGCCCTCGACGCCGCAGTTCCAGCTCAGGTTGTGCGAATGGCCGTCGGCGCCGTTCTCACGGTTGGCCTCGTTGTGGCGGTCGTTGTACGAGACGAGGTCATTCAGCGTGAAGCCGTCGTGCGAGGTGAGCAGGTTGACGCTGGCGGTGGGCTTGCGGCCATGCTGGCGGAACAGGTCGCTCGAGCCGGCGAAGCGCTCGGCGAACGCGCCCGCGAGCCCGCGGTCGCCGCGCCAGAACGCGCGCATGGTATCGCGATAGCGGTCGTTCCACTCGGACCAGCCCGACGGAAAATGGCCGAGCTGGTAGCCGCCCGGGCCCACGTCCCACGGTTCGGCGATCATTTTCACGTAGGCCAGCACCGGGTCGGAGCGCAGCGCCGCGAAGAACGGCGCGTTGTGGTTGAAACCGCCGGGATCGCGGCCGACCACGGTGGCGAGGTCGAAGCGGAAGCCGTCCACCCGCATCTCGTCGGTCCAGTAGCGCAGGCAGTCGAGCACCAGCTCACGCACGACCGGGTGGTCGAAGCTGACCGTATTGCCGCAGCCGGTGAAGTTCTTGTAGTGCGCGCGGTTCTGGTGGGACAGGCGGTAGTAGTTCTGGTTGTCGAAGCCGCGCAGGCTGAGCGTCGGCCCGAGCTCGTTGCCCTCGGCGGTGTGGTTGAAGACAACGTCGAGCACGACCTCGAGGCCGGCGTCGTGCAGCGCGCGCACCATGGTCTTGAACTCGACGACCGGGTCCGCGATCGCGTAGCGCGCGTCGGGCGCGAACCACGCGAGCGGGTTGTAGCCCCAGTAGTCCGACAGGCCCTTCTGGACCAGGAACTCCTCGCTCACGAACGACTGCACCGGCAGCAGCTCGACGGTGGTGACGCCGAGCTTGCACAGGTAGTCGAGCACCGCCGGGTGCGCGAGGCCGAGGTACTTGCCGCGCAGGTGCTCCGGCACGGCGGGATGGCGCTGCGTGAAGCCCTTCACGTGCAGTTCGTAGAGGATCGTGTCGCGCCACGGCACGCTCGGCGCGCGCACGCTGCCCCAGTCGAACGCGGGATCCGCCACGCGACAGCGCGGCACGTACGGCGCGCTGTCGCTATCGTCGGGCAGCCAGTCGCTCTCCGGGTCGGCGCCGCGCAGTGCCGGGTGCCACGTGAGGTCGCCCACCAGCGCCGTGGCGCAGGGGTCGATGAGCAGCTTGGCCGGGTTGAAGCGGTGGCCCTCGCCCGGCTGGTAGGGGCCGTGCACTCGGTAGCCGTACAGCGTACCCGCGCCGCCGAACTGCGACGGCAGCAAGCCATGCCACACGTCGCCGGTGCGCGAAGGCAACGCGAGGCGTGCGGTCTCGCGGCCCGCCGCATCGAACAGGCACAGCTCGACGCGCTGCGCGTGCTCGGAGAACACCGCGAAGTTGACCCCGCGCGAATTGAGGCTGGCGCCGAGCGGCTGCGGCGCGCCCGGCTCGAGGAATGGTCCCGGTTCGAAGCCCGGGCTCTGCGCACTTGCCGACATCAGATCAACCCCCGCCACCCCCCGCCGACCCGCGCGAAGGCCGCCCGGATCGCCGCGACTTGCGCGGCGGGGAGCGGCCCGGCCAGGACTGCGTCGCGATTGCGTTCGAGGTGGCCGGGATCGGTCCCGCCGACGATCACGCAGTCCACGGCGGGCGCGTAGGCGGCAAAGCGTAGTGCAAGCGCTTCCCAGTCGGTCATGAATACGATTGCTTCGCGCAGCTCCTGGAAGCGACGCCAGTACTCGCCGTGAGCGAAGTCTTCGGGCGGCGCGGCGTGACGCCACGGCTGGCCGGCGAGCGGGCGCTTGGCGATCGTGCCCATGCCGCACGCCCGGGCTTCCCGCAGCGCCGGCAGCGACTCCTGGTCGCACAGGTTCACCGAAGCCTGCACGCTGCCGAACTCGCCGCTCGCAATCGCATGACGCAGCGCAGCCGAGTCGCCGGAGTAGGCCGCGATGCGCAGCTTGCCGGCGGCGCGGCAATCCTCCAGTGCACGCGCCACTTCGCCCGCCTCGAGCACGTCGAGGCTGCACGAGTGCAGGTGCACGATGTCGATCACGTCGGCTTGCAGGCGGTCGCGCGCAGCGTCCACGCCGGCGATGACGCAGCCGTAGGTCCAGTCGGGGTGGCCGGGTGCGCCGTAGCCCACCTTGGTCGACAGCACGAACTCGTCGCGGCGGCGCGCAAGGTGCCGGCCGATGCGTTCCTCGGAGAGGCCATACGAACGCGCGGTGTCGATCAGCGTGAAGCCGAGGTCGAGCGCGTGGTTGAGCAGCCGTGCCGCGTGCTCCTCGCCGAGCGCGGGGTCGCCGGCCTGCATGGCGCCGAAGCCGAGCGCCGGCACCTCGAGGCCGCTGCGGCCGAACGGACGGCGTTGCATCCGGACGTTCAGCGCTCGACGCGCAGCAACACCGCGGCGAGTGGCGGCAGCGCGACGCGCAGCCGGAATGGGTAGCCGTGCACCTCGTGTGCGTCGGCCGTGAACCATTCGTCCGGCGCGTAGCCCGAGCCACCGTAGCCCGCCGCGTCGGTGTCGAGCAGCTTGTGGTAGCGGCCCGGCTCCGGCACGCCGACCCAGTAGTCGTCGCGCGGCACCGGCGTGGCGTTGAACACGCAGATCACCGGCGCGGCGCCGGGGTCGGCTGGGTCGCGGCGCAGGAAGGCCCACACGCTCTGGTCGCCGTTGTGCAGATCGATCCACGCGAAGCCTTCCGGGTCCGCATCCGACGCATGCAGCGCGGGCAGCGCCGCATAGAGCGCGTTGAGGTCGCGGTTCAGGGACTGCAGGCCGCGATGCTTCGCATCCTCGAGCAGGTGCCAGTCGAGCGAGTGCTCGTCACGCCACTCGTGCCACTGGCCGAACTCGCTGCCCATGAACAGCAGCTTCTTGCCCGGGTGCGCCGTCATGTACGCGCGGAACAGGCGGTAGTTGGCGCGCTTCTGCCACTCGTCGCCCGGCATCTTGTCGAGCAGCGAGCCCTTGCCGTGCACCACCTCGTCGTGGGAGATCGGCAGCACGAAATGCTCCGACCACGCGTACATGAACGAGAACGTGATCAGCTGGTGGTGGTAGCGGCGGTGCACCGGGTCGTGCGCCGCGTAGCGCAGCGTGTCGTTCATCCAGCCCATGTTCCACTTGAAGTGGAAGCCTAAGCCCCCGAGGTGCACGGGCCGCGTCACGCCGGGGAAGGCCGTGGATTCCTCGGCGAAGGTGAGCGCCCCCGGGTGGTAGCGACCAACCGCCGTGTTCAGCTGCCGCATGAAGTCGATCGCGTCGAGGTTCTCGCGGCCGCCGTAGCGGTTTGCCACCCACTGGCCGGGCTCGCGGCTGTAGTCGAGGTAGAGCATGGACGCGACCGCGTCCACGCGCAGGCCGTCGACGTGGTACTGGTCGAGCCAGTACAGCGCGTTGGCGACCAGGAAGTTGCGCACCTCGTGGCGGCCATAGTTGAAGATCTTGGTGCCCCAGTCGGCGTGCTCGCCGAGGCGCGGGTCCTCGTGCTCGTAGAGCGCGGTGCCGTCGAACCACGAGAGTCCGTGGTCGTCGCGCGGGAAGTGCGCCGGCACCCAGTCGATGATCACGCCGATGCCGGCCTGGTGGCAGCGGTCGACGAACTGCATGAAGTCCTGCGGCGTGCCGAACCGCGCCGACGGCGCGAAATAGCCCGCCACCTGGTAGCCCCAGGAACCGTCGAACGGGTGCTCGGCGACGCCCATCAGCTCGACGTGCGTGAAGCGCAGGTCGAGCAGGTAGGGAATCAGCTCGTCGGCGATCTCGCGCCAGTTCAGGAACTGCGGGGTGCGCTGGTAGTCGCGCCGCCATGAGGCGGGGTGCAGCTCGTAGATGCTGATCGCGGTCCTGAGCGGATCCGCCGCGGCGCGCGCCTGCATCCATGCCGCGTCCTGCCACTCGTAGCCCTCGAGCGTGGCGACCACCGAGCAGTTGGCGGGCCTGAGCTGCATGGCGAAGCCGTACGGATCCGCCTTGAGCAGCGTCTGGCCGCTGCGGGCACGGATCTCGTACTTGTAGGCGGTGCCGGGACCGACGCCGGGGATGAACAGCTCCCAGATGCCCGAGCCGCCGCGCACCTGCATGGCGTGGCGCCGGCCGTCCCAGAGGTTGAACGGGCCGACCACGCTGACTCGCTCGGCGTTCGGCGCCCAGACGGCGAAGCGCGTGCCGGCGAGGCCGTCGAGCGTCGTCGGGTGCGCGCCGAGCTTGTAGTAGATGCCGTGGTGGTTGCCCTCACCGAACAGGTGCAGGTCGAAGTCCGTGAGCTGCGGGGCGAAGAAATACGGGTCGTGCTTGGTGTGCTCGTGGCCGTCGCGGTAGCGAATGTGCAGCTGGTACGGCTCCAGCGGCCGGCGGAACGGCACGCGGCCCTCGAACAGGCCCGCCTCGTGGATGCAGGCGAGCGGCGTGGCCGGTGCGCCGTCGTCCCAGCGCACCTCCAACTGCTCGGCGTCGGGCTCGAGCACGCGCACCAGGCACAGCGCCTGCTCGTCCGACCGCGCAATCTCGTGGTAGCCGAGCAGCGAGCGCGGCTGCGGATGGCGGGCATTCACCAGCGCATCGATGTCGGCGCGGGTCAGGGTGGGCTTGGCAGGCACCCTCTCAGTCTAGCAAACGGGAAAATAGGGGACATTCTCCGATTTTTCGGTCCGAAAAATCGGAGAATGTCCCCTATTTTCCTTAAATGACAGGCTTGATGCGCCAGATGCGCTGCGCGTACTCGCGGATGCTGCGGTCACTCGAAAAGATGCCCATGCTCAGCGTGTTGATGACCGCCTTGCGGTGCCAGTCCAGCGGGCGCAGGTACAGCGCGTCGACCGCGTCCTGCGCCGCGGCGTAGGTCGCGAAGTCGGCCAGCACGAAGAACGGCTCGCCCTCGGACAGCAGCCGGTCCACGACCGGCTTGCCGTCGAACAGGTTGGCGGGCGAGAAATGACCCGCGTCGATCATCTCCAGCGTGGCCGCGAGCTCCGGGTTGGCGCGCGCCACCTCGGACGGCGAGTAGCCGCGGCGGCGTTGTTCCGCCACCTCGTCGGCGGTCAGGCCGAAGATGAAGATGTTGTCGGCGCCGACCTGCTCGCGGATCTCGATGTTGGCGCCGTCGAGCGTGCCGATGGTGAGTGCGCCGTTCAGCGACAGCTTCATGTTGCCGGTGCCGGACGCCTCCATGCCCGCGGTGGAAATCTGCTCCGACAGGTCGGCGGCCGGCATGATCGACTGCGCCAGCGACACGTCGTAGTCGGGCAGGAACACCACCTTGAGCCGCCCGCGCACCACCTTGTCGGCGTTCACCACGCGGGCCACGTTGTTGATCAGCTTGATGATGGCCTTGGCCATCACGTAGCCGGGCGCCGCCTTGCCTGCGAACACCACTGTGCGCGGCACGAACTCGCCCTTGGGATTGGCGCGGATGCGGTTGTAGCGCGTCACCACGTACAGCAGGTTCAGCAGCTGTCGCTTGTACTCGTGGATGCGCTTGACCTGCACGTCGAACAGCGAGGCGGGGTCGACCTCGATGCCGACGCGGCGCTGGATCACCTCGGCGAGCCGCCGCTTGTTGTCGGCCTTGATGGCCGCGAAACGCGCGCAGAACTCGGGATCGTCGGCCGCCCAGCGCAGCCGCTCGAGTTCCTCGAGGTCGTTCTCCCAGGCGTGGCCCAGCCGCTCGGTGAGCAGCGCCGACAGCCCCGTGTTCGACTGCTTGAGCCAGCGCCGCACCGCGATGCCGTTGGTGACGTTGGTGAAGCGGTCGGGGTACAGCTCGGCAAAGTCCGTGAAGATCGTGCGCTGCATCAGCTCCGAGTGCAGCTTGGCCACGCCGTTGACGGTGTGGCTCGCCATGACCGCGAGGTGCGCCATGCGCACCTGCCGCCCGTGCTGCTCGTCGATCAGCGACATGCGGCCGCGGCGCTCGTGGTCGTTAGGGTGGCGTGCCGTCACCTCGTCGAGCAGCACGCGGTTCACGAGGTAGATCACCTGCAGGTGGCGCGGCAGGATGCGCTCGAAGAACGCCACCGGCCACACCTCTAGCGCCTCCGGCAGAAGCGTGTGGTTGGTGTAGGAGAACACGCGCCGCGTGATGTCCCAGGCGCGCTCCCACTCCATCTCGTGCTCGTCCACCAGCAGGCGGATCAGCTCCGGGATGGCGAGCGCCGGGTGCGTGTCGTTCAGCTGGATTGCCCACGCATCGGGCAGCGACTCAAGCGCGCGCCCCTCGGCGAGGTGCTGCGCGAGCATGTCCTGCAGGCTGGCGCTGACGAAGAAGTACTGCTGCTTGAAGCGCAGTTCCTTGCCCTGCGGCGTGGTGTCGTCGGGGTAGAGGATGCGCGAGACGTTCTTCGCCTCGACGTCCTCGGCCGACGCCTCCGCGTGGCGACCGGCGTTGAAGGCCTCGACGTCGAACGGCGCGATGGCACGCCCGGCCCACAGCCGCAGGTGGTTGACGGTCGGGCTGCGGTTGCCCGGGATGAACTGGTCGAAGCCGACGGCCCAGATGTTGCGCGTTTCGACCCAGCGGTAGCGGGTGCGGCCCTGCGCGTCCTGCGAGGCGATGCAGCGGCCGCCGAAGCGGATCACATAGCGCGCATCGCCGCGCTGGATCTCCCATGGGTTGCGCTGCCGCAGCCAGCTGCTCGCGATCTCGCGCTGGCGGCCGTCCTCGTCGATGGCCTGCGTGAAGATGCCGTAGTCGTAGCGGATGCCGTAGCCCACCGCCGGGTACTGGGTGGTGGCGAGCGAATCGAGGAAGCACGCGGCGAGGCGGCCGAGGCCACCGTTGCCGAGGCCCGGGTCGATCTCCTCACGCGCGACCTGGTCGAGGTCGAAGCCGAGTTCGTGCAGCGCGTCGCGCGCCTCCTGCACGAGGTCGCCGTCGAGGCTCGAAAGGCCGTTCACCAGCGCGCGGCCGAGCAGGAACTCGACCGACAGGTAGCAGACGCGCTTCACGCCGGCCTGCGCCACGCGCCGCTGCGTGGCGAGCCAGCGCGCCGCCAGTTCCTCGCGCACGGCGAGCGACAGGGCGTCGTAGATGTCGCGCTGCGTGGCGGTGTCGGGATGCTTGCCGAGCGAGCGCGTGAGGCGGTCGAGCAGGACCGCTCGCAGCGTGCCGGGCGCCAGGCTGATGCTGCTCAGGAGAGAGGTGTTTCTCACGGTGGCCTGCCGCCGCGCGGGCGGTCCGGATCGGGTGCGGGCGGGTGACTACAGGGTCCGCTCGGCGACGATGCGCCAGATGCCGCCCTCGCGGACCAGCGTCTGTTCCTTGCGGACTTCCTGGTCGCCGATGCGCTGCACGAAGGTTACGACGCGGCGATCGGCGCCGGATGAGGTGGCCTTCAGGTTTTCGACCTTGGGCTCGCTGGCCGGGCCGCTGGCGACCTGCTGGCGGATCTGGTCCAGGTGGGCCTCACGAGTGATCGTGCCGGGCGCCTGGAAGCTCGGCGAATACATCTGCAGCACGGTGTCCGGCTTGCGGGACGCCCACGCCCAGGCCCACAGCTGCACCGCGTCCTCGGGCGTGTCGGAGGCAGCGCCGGCCTTGCGCGCAAAGAACTTCGGCGGCTGGTCGAGGCACTGCGGCACCGGGTCGAGCCTCTGCGGCGCGGGATCGACCGGTGGGATCGCCATCGGTTGCATGCGCTCGGTCGGCGTGATCTCCGGCGGCAGGCGCAGCGGTGGCCGCTCGACGGCCTGCAGGTAGGCATTGTCGCCGCCGCAGTTGGGCTGCCTCTCGCCGCTGAACGGCAGGCTGCTGCAGCCCGCGACGGCCAGCAGCAACAGGAACGGGGCGATCAGGCGCGACGGGGTCAGGCGCATCGGGTACGACCGGAATCAGGGCGAACGACGCCGCATTGTACAGACCCGGCGCAGGGCGGGCGGGCCGGGCTCAGCGCCCGCGCCGGCGCGGCTCCAGCTGGTCCAGTTCCCAGAGATGGACGGGCGCGCCCCGCCGCACGAACATGCCGCTGCCGGCATTGATGAACGACGGCGCCAGCCGGCGGCGGTACCAGGCGCCCGGACGCAGGTGCACGTCGCGGTCGGTGCAGCGGCGGTCGCAGTACAGCTCCCAGTCTTCGGTGGTGAGCACGCCGAAGTGCAGGACGCCGCGGCAGAGCCGGGCAAGGTTGCGCAACGCCGTCGCCGCCTCGCGGTCGGCAAGGTACTGCAGGACGTCGTGGCAGATGACGAGGTCGAACGGCCGCGCGGCACTGAAGGTCGCCGCCGAGCCCTGCTCCCAGCCGTGGCGCTCACACAGGTAGGCGCTGGCCTCGAGCCCCGTATAGCTCGCCCGCGGAAAGTGCCGGAGCAGCGGCGCACGCATCAGGCCGAGCCCACAACCCACGTCGAGGATCCGGCGCACCGGCTGCCGGCCATGCCTGGCGAAAGCCGCGATGAACTCGGCGCGGCGGGCCATTTCGGCGCGCGTCACCACCCGCGTGCGGGGATCGAGGTAGAAGCGGCGATAGAAGCCGGCATCGAAGCGCTCGGGGCTGGAACTCGTCATCGCCCCAGCATAAGTGCTGCTGCTGCTCCCAGAAAGCCCCACCCATCAATCAAGTCAAGCTTGTTTATTGAGCCTTTTGGCTATTATTAATATTTGTTGTTAAACACTTTTTCTTCACTAAATGCCCCGCTATCGTCAGTCCCTGTCGCCTTCTTGCTATCCGCTATCCCCTATCCGCTATCCGCTTCCCATTGCATCCATTCCTCCCGCCCCCACCTCCCGGCTCACGGAC
>Ga0209391_10001649_pt1 | contig 11593 bp, 3 predicted proteins | sample PPLLak3March2015_FD_187246 | JGI IMG/M metagenome (GOLD analysis project Ga0209391, IMG submission 187246) | Freshwater sediment microbial communities from Prairie Pothole Lake near Jamestown, North Dakota, USA - PPLs Lake P7 Core (1) Depth... | ecosystem: Environmental > Aquatic > Freshwater >... | reverse complement strand
CGCGGCCGAGCCGCTGCTGAAGCGCAGCATGGACCTGCTGCCGACCGCGCCCGGCGCCTATTACCTCGGCCGCGTCCACGAGGACCGCGGCGACACGGCGGGTGCGGTGGAACTCTACAAGCTGGCGGCGGGATCGAAGTCGCCGGTCGGCGAGGAGGCGCTCGATCGCCTCGTGCGCCTCGACCTCGCGCAGAACCCGGAGACGTACCTGTCCATCCAGCCGCAGCTCGACAACCAGGGGCGCGTGTGGCTCACGGTCGGCAACCGCACGACGATGCCGGTGAGCAACGTCACCCTGATCGTGGGCGTGGTGGACCAGTCCGGCCGCACGGTGTACGGGCCCGAGCGCGTCGGCACCGGCGGCAACGTCATCCCGGGTCGCAAGTCCGTGAACGTGCGCACCTCGCTCGGCCCGTTCGACAGCGGCGAAGTGCTGCGCTACGTGAAGTGGAAGGTCGAGGGCGCGCGGTTGGCGCAGTGAGCCTCGCTCGGGGCGGTCGCGGCGGTTGCCGGTGGTTGCCGGTGGTTGCAGGCGTCGGTTCAGGGTTCGCGCCGGCCCGCTCGAAATGCGGGCCTCTGCGAACCCTGAACCGACGCTCGATACCCGGCGCCTGGGCGAGCCGGAGGACCGACTCGAACGGCGCATGAAGCGCCCACCGGATTCAGCGTCGAGTTCGGCGCACTACGTAGGCGTAGATTCGCCCAGAACCGCACATCGCCGAGTGTGAATTTCATCTCCGAACCCGCACAGAGTTTCATCAACTGCCCCATGACTCTCAGGCAGACCGGACGCGAGCGCGCGGACTCCCTCGAATGGCGCGCGCAGCCAGGCTCGGGGCCGCGCGATGCAGCACCTCGCGTAGCAGCGCCACGCCCCGGAGGGGTTCTGCAGGGAGGGGCGAGGTCGGAAGGAGGGGAAAGCGGTCATTCGCGAATCGGTATGATCGGCCAACTGCGGTCGTTGGATCGGGCGTTCCAAGGCGGCCGCTCGTTAACGGCGGTCATTGCATCGTGAGCAATAGCAGGTCGTCGACGTGGTTCTGCCTACGTCCCGGTCCGCGCGATTTTCGTCAAACCGCTCCGCGTGCCGATTTTACGGGTTGAATTGCCAGACGTCGTTCTCGATGAGGAAAGCGTTCACGTCGGAGGGAAGGCCAAATCGCTCGCGGTCGCCCCCGAAGGTCATGATGGAAGGCCGCAGACCAGCGCGACCACCGGAGAAAACAAGGGCGTCGAAGTCGTACCTCATGTCCTCCGGGGAAATACCATGCCACGGTGGAGCCGCAGGCGCGTGGAGTTCGGTCCACGTCTTGCCGTCGCGACTGGTCCACATGTCGGTCGGGTTCGCGGGGATCGGGGGCGACCCGGGAACCTCACCGTATCCACCGAAGCAGACGATCTGGTTGAGTAGATCGACGCATTGGTGGCCCGGACGCGGCGACCAGCCGGCTGACGCAGTCACCAGTTCCCACGATGCGCCATCTCTAGAGCGCCACACATCGTTGAAATAAAGCGTCTGTGTCGCAGGCTGGCACGGGTTCGGGCCGAAGCCGCAGCTGAAGCCCCGCTCGCCACCGAGCAGGTAGATATAGCCGCCCTTCGAAACGACGGCGGCTCCGGCCCGCGGCGTCCACCTCGGACCCTTGTCGGTGGCCTTGATCCAACTACGGCCGTCGCGCGACATCCAGACATCGTTGAACAGGATTCGGCCGATGCCGCCAGTCGAGGCATCGTCGCCCTGGCTGCCACCGAGGACGTAGATTGCCCCGCGGTGGACGACGGCTGACAGACCGGCGCGGCCTGCCCACGGCGCATCTGTCGTCTCCGGTATCCAGGTGACGCCATCCTTGCTGCTCCATACGTCGTCGAAGAACGTCGAATTCGGCACGATGGGCAAGCAAGGTACTCCCGGAGGCAGGAACGCGCAGCCATCCGGGAAAACAGGATTCGGCTTCGACTCGAAGTTCTGCCCGCCGATCACATACATCCGGCCGCGGTGAGTCACGGAGCCGAAGTACGCGCGTGGTTTCCACATTGCCGGTGCGCCCTCGTTGGGCTGCCACTGTGCAACTTTCGTCCACGTGGCACCGACGTCAGTACTCTTCCAGACGTCGCCGTAGAGCGCGGTCTCGGTCTCGAAAGAGAACGGTCCCCGGCCGCCCATCACGAAGAGTTCGTTATGCAGTTCGACGGCCTGAAGGCCGGCGCGCGGCGCCCACATCGTGGGGTTGGCCGGCACGGTTGGACGCACGTTGGTCCATCGGTAAGAACTGATGTCGGTCGCGCCGTCACCGGCAATCGCCGATCCGGTTGCAGCCAGGGCGCAGGCGGTGAAGACCCACGAATTCAGGATTACGCGCAGCGACTTCATCTTGTCTCCCTCCATGACGCCGGTCTCGGAAGGCCTTTTGCAGGGCCTTTTCCGGAAGTGCTTCGGCACGACGCTACGCTACAGCGGTGAACCTGGTCAATTGCAGTGGGTAGCCCGCCGGCGACCACGGGGATTCTGTCAAATACACCGGCCACTTTGCGCTCCCTGGGATCGTCAACCGACGGCACGCTCGCGTGTCGGCGGTGGCAGTCACCACGGGGTATCCCCGGCACTGCAAACGAGCTGCGCGAACGTCCGTATATGGACCCCACCCCACTTTGCTAGCACTCCGTTTTCTGGCGACAAGGTACGACTGCTCACGTATATCCGGCCTCTGTCTGACCTCGATCAGCCGAGGTCGGGCCACGATGGGCTATTCGCGCGTCGGCTCCTCATTGCTTTGTCGGGCTTCTGGCCCGCGGACATTCCCAGGGTATTCCGACGCCGGCTCGACCTGTTCGCCATCTTTCGGAGTGCTCGCAACCGCGGTGATTTGTTCCTCGATCAGTCGGGGCACGTAGCGTCAGGTCACCACGCTCCCTGGTTCATAGTTCGTTCCGTGGCGCAGCATCGCCCAGGCGACCCGGGCGGTCTTGTTGGCGAGCGCCGTCACCGCGACGTTCGTATGTGAGCGCTCCGCCAGTGCCAGTGCCCAGCGACTGATCCGATCCCCTGCCCGGCGCCGTGCGCAGCGCCGAGCGTGCGCCGTGGATCAGCAGGGTGCGCACGTACTTGTCGCCGCGCTTGCTGATGCCCAGCAACTTCTCCTTGCCGCCCGAGCTGTGCTGCCGAGGCGTCAGTCCCAGAGCCACCGCCAACTCACGACCGTTGCGGTACTGCCTCGCATCGCCGACCAGCGCGTACAGCGCGCTGGCGGTCAGCGGGCCAACACCGCTGATCTGCATGAGTCGCCGTACAGGCTCGTGCTCGCGAGTGATTGCTGCGATCTCTCGATCGAGATCCCGTACACGATCGTCGAGCAGCCGCAAGTCGCCGTACAGGCCAGACAGCAGCGCCCGAAAGCGCGGCGTGAGCCCATTCTCTGCGTCCTCCAGCCACTGCGGCACCGCACGCCGCAGGGAGCTGATCTCGCGAGGGGCGACCAGACCGTACTCATAGACGAGTCCGCGCAGCTGGTTCGCCTTGGCCGTCCGCTCCCGGATCAGGCTCGAGCGTACGCGATGCACTGCCTGCAGATCCTGCTGCTCAACCGTCTTTACCGCCACGAACCGCATGCTCGGCCGGCTCATCGCTTCGCAGATCGCCTCAGCGTCGTTCGCATCGGTCTTGTTCGTCTTCACGTACGGCTTCACGAACTGCGGGGCGATCAGCTTCACCCGGTAGCCCTTGCTCTGCAGAACCCGCGCCCAGTGGTGCGCGCCACCACAGGCCTCCATGCCAATCTCGCAACCTGGCTCGACGTCGCGCTCGAGATCCGCGATCCACCGGCTGCGCTTCAGACGTTTGCACCAAGCCGGGCGCTCCGCCCGATCCACACCGTGCACCTGGAAGACCTGCTTGGCCAAATCCACACCCACGCGAGTAAGCTTCATGGCCACCCCTCCTCATTCCGTGACTGGTTGCTTCACATCTCCAGTCTGGCACTCGATGCCGTAGGAGTGGGGAGGGGTCCATCCCATTGCTTTCGGCCCGTGGAATCGGGCACGGCCCCAACCGTGCATCGCCTGCCTGGCCTGCACGACGCACGCATCGACTGCGCCGTCCTCGCTCGTGACCGCCGAGGGACACGGCCGATCCGCCCGACGCTACTTGCGCCGTGCGAGTGGCCGGCTCGGCGGCCACTCGCCCAGGCGCCGCGTGTCCGCCACAGCTCCGCACGCCCCTCGCGAGTTGCGCTCGCAACAGATCCCTGCGTCAGCGCGACCGCTCGGCGAGAAAGCGTTCGAGGAAGGCACCCGTGTGCGACCGTCGCCGCGCACGCACCACCGCCTCCGGCGGGCCCTGCGCGACGATGCGACCGCCGCCCGCGCCGCCCTCGGGCCCGAGATCGATGAGCCAGTCGGCCTCGGCGATCACATCGAGGTTGTGCTCGATCACCACCACGGTGTTGCCCGCGTTCACGAGTCGGTGCAGCACGTGGATCAGCTTCTCCACGTCGGCCATGTGCAGGCCGACGGTGGGCTCGTCGAGAACGTAGAGCGTGGCCGGCGCCGCTGCCGCCGCGCGCCGCCGCGGGTCTTCCGGCTGCGGCCTGAGCCGGGCCAGCTCCGTGACGAGCTTGATGCGCTGCGCCTCGCCGCCCGAGAGCGTCGGACTCGGCTGGCCGAGCGTGAGGTAGCCGAGCCCCACGTCCTGCAGCAACCGAAGCGCGTGGTGGATGCGCGGATGGGCGGCGAAGAACTCGACGGCCTCGTCGACGCTCATCGCGAGCACCTCGCCGATGCTCCGGCCGCGGTGCTGGACGGCGAGGGTCTCGGCGTTGAAGCGCTTTCCCCTGCAGGCGTCGCACAGCACCTTCACGTTCGGCAGGAAGCTCATCTCGATCGTCTGCACGCCCTGCCCTTCGCAGGCGTCGCAGCGGCCGCCGGCGGTGTTGAACGAGAAGCGACCGGGCCCGTAGCCGCGCACGCGTGACTCGGTGGTGCCGGCATAGAGCTTGCGGATGTCGTCCCAGAATCCGACGTAGGTCGCGGGACAGGAACGCGGCGTCTTGCCGATCGGCGTCTGGTCCACCTCGAGCACCCGCGCCACCTGCTCGACGCCGTGCAGCGCCTTGCAGCCGAGCCACGCGGGCGCCCGGCGACGGCGCTTCGCATCGCCGGTGTGTGCACGCAGGTTCGCGTAGAGCACGTCGCGAGCGAGCGTGGACTTGCCCGAGCCCGACACGCCCGTGACCACCGTGAGCCGGCCGAGCGGGATTCGAGCATTCACCTTGCGCAGGTTGTGCAGCTCGGCCCGCTCGATCTCGAGCGCGGGCTCGCCGCGCCGCACCGGACGGCGCGCCGCGAGCGGGTGCCTGAGCGGGTGCGCGAGGAACCGGCCCGTGAGCGACTCGGGCGCTGCGATCAGGTCGGCGATGCGCCCCTCGCCCACCACGCGCCCGCCGCGCGTGCCGGCGCCGGGCCCGAGGTCGATCAGGTGATCGGCGCGGCGGATGGTGTCCTCGTCGTGCTCGACGACGAGCAGCGTATTGCCCTTGGCGCCGAGCTTCGCAAGCGTGTCGAGCAGCACGGCGTTGTCGCGCGGGTGCAGGCCGATGGTGGGCTCGTCGAGCACGTAGCACACGCCCTGCAGGTTGGAGCCGAGCTGCGCGGCGAGGCGGATGCGCTGTGCCTCGCCGCCCGAGAGCGTCGGTGCGGCACGGTCGAGCGAGATGTAGCCGAGGCCCACGTCCTGCAGGAACGCAAGGCGCGAGCGGATCTCCGCGAGCAGGTCGCGCGCGATCTCCCGCTCGCGCCCGGCGAGCTTGAGCCCCTCGAAGAAGCGTCGGGCGCCGTCCACCGGCAGCGCGGCGAGCGCCGCGATCGACTGGTCGCGGAACAGCAGGTTCAGCGCGACCGGGTTCAGTCGCTGGCCCTCGCAGTCCGCGCAGGGCGTGGCCTCGCCCTCGAACCACTCGTTCCACCAGATCTCCTCGCCGGTCTGCTCGGCGTCGAAGCCCTTGATGGCCACGCCCGTGCCGAAGCAGGACTCGCACCAGCCGTGCTTCGAGTTGTACGAGAGCAGCCGCGGATCGGGCTCGGCGAAGCTGCGGCTGCAGGAGGGGCAGGCCCGCCGGGTCGAGAACACCCGCAGCTTGCCGCGGTCGAGGACGTGCGCCACGCCCTTGCCGTGGTCGAGCGCGAGCTGCAGCAGCCGGCGCAGCTCGCGTTCGTTCTTCGCGCCCACGACGATCTCGCCCACCGGCAGCTCGAGGGTGTGCTCGCGGAAGCGATCGAGGCGCGGCCACGGGGCGGTCGGCAGGTACTCGCCGTCCACCCGCAGCCGCTTGTAGCCCTTGCCGGCGGCCCACTTGGCGAGATCGGTGTAGTAGCCCTTGCGCGCCACCACGAGCGGCGCGAGGAAAGCGACGCGCCGGCCCTTCGCCTCGCGCAGCAGTCGCGCCGCGATTGCGTCGGCGCTCTGCGGCTCGATCGGCACCTGGCAGTCCGGGCAGTGCTGGAGCCCAAGCTTCACGTACAGCAGGCGCAGGAAGTGGTGCACCTCGGTGAGCGTGCCCACCGTGCTCTTGCGCCCGCCGCGGCTGGTGCGCTGCTCGATCGCCACCGTGGGCGGGATGCCGAAGATGGCGTCCACGTCCGGACGACCGGCCGGCTGCACGAACTGCCGCGCGTAGGCGTTGAGCGATTCGAGGTAGCGGCGCTGGCCCTCGGCGAAGACGATGTCGAAGGCGAGCGTGGACTTGCCGGAGCCCGACACGCCCGTGACCACGGTCATGCCGTCGCGCGGGATCGCGACGTCCACGTCGCGCAGGTTGTGCTCGCGTGCGCCGTGCACGACGATCGCGCTCTTCGCCGCGTCGGCGACCTTCAGCAGTTCGTTGCCGCCGGCTCCCACCGGCGGCTTCCCGGATTCGCGGAGCGCGGCGGCGAGCAGGTCCCGGCGCCCGGACTCGTAGTCCCGCAGCGCGCGCCCCGTGTGCGACGCCTCGCATTGCACGACCTCCTGCGGCGTGCCGGCCGCGACCAGCCGGCCGCCGCCCTCGCCACCCTCGGGCCCGAGGTCGATGATCCAGTCGGCGGCGCGGATTACGTCGAGGTTGTGCTCGATCACGACCAGCGAGTGGCCCGCGTCCAGCAGCCGCTTGAACGCGCCGAGCAGCTTCGCGACGTCGTCGAAGTGCAGGCCCGTGGTGGGCTCGTCGAACAGGAACAGCGTGCCCGGAGCCGACGACTCCGCGAGGTGGCCGGCGAGCTTGAGGCGCTGCGCCTCGCCTCCCGACAGCGTGGGCACGGGCTGGCCGAGTCGAAGGTAGTCGAGGCCCACCGCCGCTAGCGGTTCGATGCGGTCGAGCACGTCGCGGTCGCCGGCGAAGAACACCGCCGCCTCCGACACCGTCATGTCGAGCACTTCGGCGATGCTCCGGGCCGGTCCGTCGCCGCGCGCGAGCTTCACCTCGAGCAGCTCCGGCCGGTAGCGGCGGCCGTCGCAGTCGGGGCAGCGCAGGTACACGTCCGAGAGGAACTGCATCTCGACGTGCTCGAAGCCGTTGCCCGCGCAGGTGGGGCACCGGCCGTTGCCGGAGTTGAAGCTGAACGTGCCGAGCGTGTAGCCGCGCTCGATCGAGACCGCCTCAGCGGCGAAGCGCTTGCGGATCACGTCGAAGGCGCCGACATAGCTCGCGGGATTCGAGCGCGTGGTGCGGCCGATGGCGGTCTGGTCCACCATCACCACCTCGCCCACGTGCTCGGCGCCCGCGAGCGCGCGGTGGGCTCCCGGCGTCTCGGTCGGCTTGCCGCGAGCGCGGCGCAGGGCCGGATACAGCACGTCCTGCACCAGCGTGGACTTGCCCGAACCCGACACGCCCGTGACGCACACCAGCCGCCCGAGCGGGATCTCGACGTCGAGATCCTTGAGGTTGTGCTCGGCGGCGCCCTGCACGACGAGGCGTGGCTCGCCGGGGAGCGGAGGGCCACGATGCCCGGCGGCTGCAACCGCGTCGCGGCGGCCTGACAGGTACTCCGCCGTCAGCGTGTCGGACGTGCCGGCGAGTTCGGCCGCCGTGCCGTTGAAGACGATGCGACCGCCGTGCTCGCCGGGACCGGGGCCGAGGTCCACGATGCGGTCGGCGGCGAGCATGATCTGCGGGTCGTGCTCGACGACGAGCAGCGAATTGCCGTTGTCGCGCAGCCGTTGCATGACCTCGACCACGCGCCGCATGTCGCGCGGGTGCAGGCCGATCGACGGCTCGTCTAGCACGAACAGGGTGTTGGTGAGCGAGGTGCCGAGCGCGGTGGTGAGGTTGATGCGCTGCACCTCGCCGCCCGACAGCGTGCGCGACTGCCGGTCGAGCGTGAGGTAGCCCAAGCCCACCCGCACCAGGAAGTCGAGTCGCGCGCGGATCTCGCCGAGCAGCAGGTCGGCGGCCTCGTCGAGCGGCGCCGGCAGCGCGAGTCGGGCGAAGAACTCGCTCACGCGGTCGATCGGCAGCAGCATGAGGTCGTGGATGTTGAGGTCCGGCGAGCCCAGCCGCCACAGCAGCGCCTCGGGCTTCAAGCGCGCGCCGCCGCAATCCGTGCAGGCCGTGTAGCTGCGGTACTTCGACAGCAGCACGCGGATGTGCATCTTGTAGCTGCGGCCCTCGAGCCACTGGAAGAAGCGCTTCGCCCCGTACCAGACTTTCTTCTCCCACGGCCCCTCGCCGTCGAGCACCCAGCGGCGGTGCTCCTCGCTCATCTCCCGCCACGGCACGTCGAGCGGCACGCCGCGCTTGCGGGCGAACTTCACGAGATCGTCCTGGCACTCGCGGTAGGCCTGCGTCTGCCAGGGACGGACCGCGCCGCCGCGCAGCGTCTTCGAGGCGTCGGGCACCACGAGGCCGTAGTCCACGCCGATCACGCGCCCGAAGCCGCGACAGGTCTCGCAGGCGCCGAGCGGGGAGTTGAACGAGAACAGGCTCGGCGTCGGGTCGCGGTAGTGGATGTCGCAGGTGGCGCAGTGCAGGTCGGTGGAATAGCGCCAGACCTCGCCACCCTCCACTTGGACGTTGACCCGCCCCTGTCCCACGCGCAGCGCGGCTTCCAGCGCCTCGAGCACGCGGCTCGAGTCGGCGCCGGCGGCGCGGAAGCGGTCCTGCACGACCTCGAGCGTTCCGGCCGCGCGATCGTGAATGCGCGTATAGCCCTGCTGTTCCAGGAGCTTCAGCACCTCGGTTTCGTCGAAGTTGTGCGGTACCGGCACCGGGAAGGTGACCATGAGGCGCGGATCGCCCGCAGCCGTAGCCCGCTCGCGCAGCTCCACGGCAATGCTCTGGGCCGTGTCGCGGCGCACAGGCTGCCCGCAACCGCGGCAGTGCAGGCGCGCCGCACGGGCGTACAGCAGCTTCAGGTGGTCGTTCAGCTCCGTCATCGTCCCCACGGTCGAGCGGGACGTTCGCACCGGATTGGTCTGGTCGATGGCGATCGCGGGCGGGATGCCGTCGATGCGGTCCACCTGCGGCTTGTCCATGCGGTCGAGGAACTGACGCGCATAGGGCGAGAAAGTCTCGACGTAGCGACGCTGGCCCTCCGCGTAGACCGTGTCGAACACCAGCGAGGACTTGCCCGAACCCGACACGCCGGTGACGACCACCAGCTGCCGCAGCGGGATGTCGAGATCCAGCGCCCGCAGGTTGTTCTGCCGCGCGCCGCGGACGCGGATGTAGTCGTGTGAACTCGATGTCATCGGAGGGGGGAGGAGTAAACCGGCAACGGGTGCGCCGCAGTGAAATAATGCCCGATCGGACCCCACACCGCAGCCCGACGGCAGACCCATGACCAGCGCGTACCCCCATCTTCTCGCCCCGCTCGACCTCGGATTCACCCGGCTTCGCAATCGCGTGCTGATGGGCTCGATGCACACGGGCCTCGAGGACGACCCGAAGCACTTCCACCGCCTCACGGCCTACTTCGCCGAGCGGGCGCGCGGCGGCGTGGGTCTCATCGTCACCGGAGGCTTCGCGCCGAACATCGAGGGCTGGGCCGCCCCCTTCTCCGGGCGCCTCACGACGCGCGGGGCGGCGGCGAAACACCGCCCGATCACGGACGCCGTGCACGCCGAGGGCGGCGCGATCGCGCTGCAGATCCTGCACACCGGCCGCTACGGCTACCACCCGCTCGCGGTGGCGCCCTCACGGCTCAAGTCGCCCATCTCGCCCTTCACCCCGCGGGCCCTCACGGCGCGCGGCGTCGAGCGGCAGATCCGCGGCTTCGTGCGCTGCGCGCGCCTCGCCCGCGAGGCCGGCTACGACGGCGTCGAGGTGATGGGATCCGAGGGCTACTTCATCAACCAGTTCATCGCCGCGCATACCAACCGCCGCAGCGACGAGTGGGGCGGCAGCTTCGAGAACCGCATGCGCCTGCCGGTGGAGATCGTCGAGCGCACGCGCGAGGCCGTCGGCCACGACTTCATCATCGTCTACCGGCTCTCGATGCTCGACCTCGTGCCGGACGGCAGTTCCTGGGACGAGGTGGTGACGCTCGCGAAGGCCATCGAGCGCGCCGGCGCCACGATCATCAACACCGGCATCGGCTGGCACGAGGCGCGCATCCCGACGATCGCAACCTCGGTGCCGCGCGCAGCCTTCGCCTGGGTGACCAAGAAACTCAAAGGCGAGGTCGCGATCCCGCTCTGCGCCACCAACCGCATCAATGCGCCCGACGTCGCCGAGCAGGTGCTCGCCGACGGCTGCGCCGACATGGTCTCGATGGCGCGGCCCTTGCTCGCCGACGCCGACTTCGTGAACAAGGCCGCGGCCGGGCGCGCCGACGAGATCAATACCTGCATCGCCTGCAACCAGGCCTGCCTCGACCACGTCTTCCAGCGAAAGATCGCCTCCTGCCTCGTCAATCCGCGCGCAGCGTTCGAGACGGAGCTCGTGATCCGGCCCGCGACGGCGCACAAGCGAGTCGCCGTGGTGGGCGCGGGCCCGGCGGGCCTCGCCTGCGCCACGACGCTCGCCGAGCGCGGCCACGCGGTGGACCTGTTCGAGTCCGCGGGCGAGATCGGCGGCCAGTTCAACATGGCCAAGCGCATCCCCGGCAAGGAAGAGTTCGACGAGACGCTGCGTTATTTCCGCCGCCGGATCGAGATCACCGGCGTGCGCCTCGCGCTGGGCCGCCGGGCCGCGGCGGACGAGCTCGCCGCGGGCGGCTACGACGCCGTGGTGCTCGCCACGGGCGTCGTGCCGCGCGACCCGCGCATCGAGGGCGAGGAGGAATTCCGCGCGACGGGCAAGGTGATCTCCTACGTGGACCTGCTATTGCACCGCCGGCCGGCGGGCCAGCGCGTCGCGGTGATCGGCGCCGGCGGCATCGGCTTCGACGTGAGCGAGTACCTCGTGAGCGAGGGCCGCTCGACCACGCTCGACACGGCGGCGTGGCTGCGCGAATGGGGCGTCGCGGACCCGGCGGTGGCGCGCGGCGGCCTCGGGCAGCCGGAGCTCACGCCGCCCGCACGGCAGGTGTACCTGCTGCAGCGCAAGTCCGCGCCGCTCGGCAAGGGCCTCGGCAAGACCACAGGGTGGATCCACCGCGCTCAGCTCAAGATGAAGCGCGTCGAGAT
>Ga0209391_10001648_pt1 | contig 11595 bp, 10 predicted proteins | sample PPLLak3March2015_FD_187246 | JGI IMG/M metagenome (GOLD analysis project Ga0209391, IMG submission 187246) | Freshwater sediment microbial communities from Prairie Pothole Lake near Jamestown, North Dakota, USA - PPLs Lake P7 Core (1) Depth... | ecosystem: Environmental > Aquatic > Freshwater >... | reverse complement strand
TTACAGGCTTGGTGTTTGGCGTAGTACCGGCCAGAAAGGCGGCTCGACTTGATCCGGTTGCGGCATTGAGCAAGAGATAGTCATGCGCGCTCCCGATTTAATTTTATTGTCATTCCGAACAGTTATTAGCCATAAACTGCGTTCATCGTTAACGGCGCTGGGGTTAATTATCGGCATCGCTGCCGTGGTTATTTTGACCTCGATAGGGCGCGGTATCCATACTTTTGTACTGGCCGAATTCACCCAGTTCGGCACTAATCTGGTGACTGTCACCCCTGGCAAGAAAAGCACTTTTGGTTTATCAGGCGCAACGATAAGCACAGTCCGACCCTTGGGTTTAGCTGATGCAGCCAGCATGAGTAAGCTTGAAAATATTATAGCGGTTGTGCCGGTAGTGCAGGGTAATGCGCGCATTGAAGCCGAAAACAAACAACGACGGACTACAGTTTTAGGCGTTGGCGCTGCCGTGCCTGAAGTATGGAAAATTAAAACCATCAGCGGGCGTTTTTTGCCTGCCGGAGAGCTGGGTAATCCGCGGGCCTTTGCGGTTTTGGGCAATAAACTGGCAACTGAGTTGTTTGGCGCTCATAGTCCGCTAGGTAAACGTATTCGAATCGGTAGTGACAGATATCGGGTTTTTGGTGTGATGGAAAAAAAAGGCCAGTTACTGGGCTTTGATATGGATGATACTGTCTACATTCCGGTAGCTAAAGCATTGGAGCTATTCGATCGGGAAAGTCTGATGGAAATCGATTTGCTGTATAAAAGCAGTGCTTCTGTTACAACAGTGCAACAATCCATTAAAAGATTATTAATTTCCCGGCATGGAAGGGAAGATTTCACGATTATCACACAGAATCAAATGCTCGAAAAAATGGACTCGATTTTGAATATTCTGACCTTGGCCGTAGCAGCTTTGGGCGGCGTTTCCTTATTGGTCGGCTCGGTCGGCATATTGACTATAATGACGATTGCTGTTTCTGAAAGGATTTCCGAAATCGGTTTACTGCGAGCTTTGGGCGCTGAACGACGGACTATTTTTCAGCTGTTTTTATGCGAAGCGCTGGCGCTGAGTGCGGCCGGTGGAATTTCCGGCGTTTTACTGGGCATGTCGATTGTTAAAATTCTTGATATAGCGCTACCGGACTTACCTGTGCAAATGGCCTGGGCCTATATAGTTATGGCATTTATAGTCGCAATACTGATTGGTATGGTCGCCGGTGTAGCCCCGGCAATGAAAGCGGCTCGTCTGGAGCCTTTGGAAGCTTTACGTACAGAATGATGTTGCTTAAGGACATAACCAAACATTTCATGGAGTAAGTATGGTATCTTTCTTCTTTGTTTAGATGCTTGAATATTATCATTGGATATTTCTTTAAATTGTCATTTTGACAGCATAAGTATCAACACAACTTTTTAATATTTTAAGTACAATTTGAGTTAATTTTTGGTTGAGTGATGATGAAAGAAAAATTTGATGTTGTAATTGTAGGCGGTGGCATGGTCGGAGCTGCGGTTGCTTGCTGCCTGGGCGGTAGTCCATTAAAAATCGCTGTTATCGAAAGCGCGCCGCCGCCGGCTTTTACTCCTGATCAGCCCCATGATTTGCGGGTTTCGGCTCTTAGTATTGCGTCCAAAAATATACTTGAAACCGTGGGAGCCTGGGAGGGTGTTGTCAGTCGGCGATTTTGTCCATTTCGCAGGATGCGCGTTTGGGAAACGGCGGGAGATACCGAGTTTTGCAGTGATGACATCGATTATCCTGAGTTGGGTTACATCGTAGAAAACAGGGTGACCCAATTGGCCTTATTGGATCGCCTGCAGGAATTCGACAATGTTGAGCTGATCTGTCCAGCCACGATTAACAAGATCAATTATTCTGCCGGTCATGCCAGTGAAGTGGAACTGGGAGACGGGCGCATATTGTCTGCCAAGGTACTGGTTGCAGCCGATGGTGGCCAGTCCAGGGTAAGGCAAACCGTGGGTTTGGGTGTAACCAGCTGGGATTATAAGCAGCATGCTCTGGTGATCTATATTGAAACGGCTTACGGCCAACAGGATATAACCTGGCAGCGCTTTGTACCCAGCGGACCTCAGGCGTTTTTGCCGTTGACGGGAAATTACGGATCTATCGTCTGGTATAACTCCCCGGATGAAGTGAATCGCTTAAAAGCTTTGTCACATGAAGCGCTGAGGGATGAACTGGTTGCCGCATTCCCGGATTGTCTGGGCAAAGTGAACAAGGTATTGGGCTTTGCAAGCTTTCCCCTGAAACGGCAACATGCACAGGACTATGTTAAACCCGGCGTGGTTCTGGTTGGCGACGCGGCGCACATGATTAACCCGTTGGCAGGGCAGGGCGTTAATATTGGCTTGCTGGATGCGGCCGCATTGGGTGAGGTACTGATCGATGCGGCAAAAAATGGGTTTGAAATCGGTGATTTGGCGGTATTAAAACGCTATGAAAAATTGCGCCGCAATGAAAACCTGAAAATGATGACCGTCATGGATATTTTTTACCGGGTGTTCAGCAATGAAGTGTTACCCCTAAAGTTTATTCGCAATCTGGGTTTGGGTCTGGCTGAACGAATCTTGCCCGCTAAAAATAAAGTCATGCGTAGCGCAATGGGTTTGGAAGGTAATTTGCCCAAGCTTGCCAAGGGTGAACGGATTGTTTAATTAACCAACACATTAGTTGAAGTTGTTGTCATTATTCAGGAAAATGAAAGGCGTACTTTCCTTTTCCTGATCATAGTTGTCCAGGGTATAAACGAGAAACCAGTTATCTAAAAATATGGCTGCCGGCCTTGTCGACATAGTGGAGTGCTGTTTCAGTGGCCCAACAACGACTTGACTTTTTGAGCTGTCTGTTCGCAATCAATAGCAGATTTTTCAACGCGCCTACGCAAAAAAAGCCCAATGTTTAAACCATCAATATCACGAGAAACATATTCATTAAGAGGAGCACATGCTTCTTGCATATGCTGCTCAGCCTCTAATAAAGCAACATGATTTTTAGCGTCATCATTTTCCTGCAATAACATAACCTCGCTGGTCATGCTATTTTGCAATCGAAACACGCCTTCCACATATTGCGTAAATTCTTCCTGAGACTGACCCTTTGCACCATAGCCTCCTGAAAAAGGCATAACGCAACCTGACAACATTAGCGTAATAGACATCAGCATTAAGCGAGGAAAATTAACCCAACTTGTATTCCATTTTGTCATTTTACTCCTGCATAAAGTTTATTAACCAAAATGCTAATATACTATAAATACAGCTTAATTGAGTACGAAAAAAACAACGAACAGATAGATATATATATCGATTTACAGCAATAAAATTGCTTTAATATGTCCCCTGTTTTTTGTATTATCAAAACTTCATTAGGTGTATACTCCAGCAGCTTTATATCTATTAAATTCAGTAAACACGGGGTCAAACTGATGACTGAAAAGACAGCAAGCAAATACTTGGTCAACCTTGAAAAGCACTTCGCGAATGATAACCCTGTGCTGCTTAAGTCAGCAAAAGTCTTTCATGATCTTGATCAAATTGAATACGATCTTGGGCTCATTGAAATAGATGATACGACTGCCTGTAAAAACTCATGGTGGCCAATAATTAGTTTGATTGGGGGTAATTCAAGTGCCAAATCCAGATTTATTAACAGCTATCTAGGTGCGCAGCAGCTAGTCTCCGGTATTCAACCTTCCAGCCACAAATTTACTGTTCTACTGCATAACAGCCAAACCAACTCGGCGACCTTACCCGGCACAGCACTGGATGTTGACCCTCGCTACCCCTTTTATCAAATCAGCAGAAGAATTGAGCAACTGCAAAAAGGTGAAGGCAATCGTATTAATTCTTACCTGGAATTAAAAACTATCAGCAGTGAACGTCTTAAAGGCAAGCTATTCATCGATTCGCCCAATATGAGTGCTGTGCCAACAAATTCGATTAATTCAATGTTGACAAAACATATCGTTGAAAACTCTGATCTGATTTTAGTTTTCACCGATGTATTTGAGTCGGCATCACCAATGCTGGATGAATTAATACAGAATATTACCATTCACCAGGACTCCAATAAATTTGTTTACCTGATAGACGAACCTTTAGCAGCGCTCAATCCAGCCAAAACTAATGAAATTATTACTTCATGGCAAAGGAAACTGGCCTCAATGGGCTTGAATACCGGGCAATTTATTATTGTACCTAATCAGCAAAACAGCATAAATCCTTTAAGCAAAGTTGATTTCTCTGAAATAGACCAGCGTATGGCCAATGTTGCCTATGACCGCTCCTATCGCGTTCTGGATTCGCTTGAAAAAAACATACGCGAGCTTGAAGACGTGGTAATACCGGAGGTAAAAAAAGGCATTGCTCTATGGAAAGAACGCGTCAATATATCCAGCCTGTTTGTTCTTTGCTTAATTGCAGTTCTGGCAATTTTTGCTGAAATAAATATAGGAATTTTAGAATTTTTAATCGACCCCATTATTGGACCAATTATACTTGTCATTCTGTTGGCAATAATGGTGCCCGTTCATTTACTCATCAGCAAATTACAAGCAAAATTAATCATCAATAAGATGAATCAAAGACAGAAAGAATTACATTTAATGGAAAATCTGGCCAATCTTTTTGAGAAAAATCTAACATTTACACGCATGCTGCTGCCAGTTTCCGAACCGGCTGGTTGGAATAAAAAAATTAAAGCACGTTTAATGCAATTAACCGAGAAAACCAAAGAACTCGTGCAATCACTGAATGATAACTTTGGCTCCTATAGCGAACAAATACTCACCAAGGATAAAGAAAAGACCCACACACCCTATCTCGATTTATCGAAACTTTAATAAATATTTACAGGATATAAAGAGCATCTAGTCGTTACATACTCCCATGACTTGACTAAACATACCATGTTAACTATTGAAATTTTAAGACAATATTTGCCTTTATGCTGGTTTAAACACAACCCGGTTGAGTTAACAAGATCAATGAGTTTTTTTCAACAAAATCTATTGTTCTATTTTATTGTTGAATATTTTATGCAAGCGAACATGACTGATGACCCTTTCGAGTCATTCACTGAAGTCAGTATAGAAACACTGTTAACGCTTATATTTATCGGGTTTATACTGCGTTTAAATAAGACATTGTATGCCTACATACAAGTAACAACAGCCATTATATTTTGCGCAAATATAGTTTCTCTTTTCGTCATCCCCGTATTAATCTGGCTAACCGTCACTGAAGATCTTTTAAGCTATTATACTATGGGTTTACTGTTTTTATGGGAATTTACGCTGATAGCTTATATTTTTAGAAAAACCCTCTCTATCAATGTTCCCGCCAGCTTAGCCTTATCTGTGCTTTATTTTACGGTGGCTTATTTGGGTGCATTTGCCATTGGACAGGTGTTGGTTTAAGTCACTGGATTATTGGTGGTCAGAGCGAACCCTATCAGGGTTATGTGTTGAGATATTGTGTAATCACACCTTGTAATTGATCTCTATCTAACTGCTGATTATCTACTTTAAGATAAGCCACGAATTCGTCCCTGTTCAAAGTGACTTCTTCGACACCGATGATTTTTAAAATCTCCGCAACAAACTTATTGGCTTCATTTTCGTTAAGGCTTTCCAATGAAATAAGCAGATTAGCCCAATAGCGTGGTGGTTTCATGCTTAAGGATATCAGTAACCAGCTTACTGCTGCGGCGACGCAAAATAAAAATACCCCCGTAGCGCCAAATTCTCCATAACACCAGCCTCCTACACCGCCCCCAATACCTGCACCCAAAAACTGGCAAGTTGAATAAACACCCATCGCCGTGCCCCTTAAATCTCCAGGTGCGGTCTTGGATATTAATGAGGGTAATGTTGCTTCCAACAAATTAAACCCGGTGAAAAACAACCAGAGGAAGCCAATTATTCCGGGCAAAGTATTGTGAAACTGCATTAAACCCAGATCAGCGAAAACTAGTGCGGCAATTGCACCGATAAAAACCGGTTTCATCTTGCGTTTCTTCTCAGCCAAAATAACAAACGGAATAATGGCGGCCATTGAGACAATAAAAACCGGCAAATAAACCTTCCAGTGCAGAGCGGGCAGTAAACCGGCATCACGCATTAACAAGGGTACAACGACAAAACTGGCCGTTAAAATGGCATGTAAAATAAAAATACCATAATCTAGTCTTAATAACTCCCTGTTTTTTAAGATATTAAAAAACTGCCCTGGAACAACCTCTGCATCACGGTGTATTTTAGACTTTTGCGGATCGGGCACCTTATAACGGATAACCCAGATTGCCAGCAATGACAGTACTGCAATCAGCCAGAATATTCCATGCACACCAATAAATCCGGCAATCACCGGGCCGGCGGCAATAGCAACGCCAAAAGATACGCCAATGCTAAGACCAATTAACGCCATCGCTTTAGTGCGATGCACTTCCTGTGTTAAATCAGCAACCAAAGCCATAATTGGCGCCGCTATGGCTCCGGATCCTTGTATTGCTCGCCCCAATAAAACACCGTAAATGCTATTTGAAAGAGCTGCAACAACGCTGCCTATCAAAAACAGTATCAAGCCAATGATAATGATTCTTTTCCTGCCAAATCGATCTGACATCAAGCCAAAGGGAATTTGCAAGATGGCCTGGCTAATTCCGTAAATACCGATGGCCATTCCGATTAATGACGGTGTTGAACCTTCAAGTTGCTCGGCAAATAATGACAATACCGGTAGAATTAGAAACAAACCGAGCATACGCAAGGCATAAATACTTGCTAAAGACCACGTAGCACGTTTCTCCGATGAGGTCATCGGACTCGTAATATCCTGCATTTTTGTCAAAACCGTCTGCTCCTTTGCACCTAAAATGTCAATAGAATAAACTGGGCCTTTTAACGACAAGGCCCGATTTATATAACTTATTTATATGTTCATTATAACAATCTTTATTAGCTGACAGGGTGTTTTGAGAACATGCCAGTGATTTTCATTTTGAATAAAACCCGACCAATTTCGAGTTTTATTAGGTGAAGAGAAATATTCTCGTCATTTACATTATTCAAAAAAACGCTTTAAATACATTCCCGTATATGAAGCGTCATTTTCAGAAACCTGTTTCGGTGACCCTTCGGCAACCAGTGTACCGCCACCGTCACCGCCTTCAGGTCCCATATCAATCAGCCAGTCGGCAGTTTTAATCACATCCAGATTGTGTTCAATAACAATAACCGTATTGCCGTGATCGCGCAGGGTGTGTAAAACACCCAGCAATTGTTTTATATCATGAAAATGCAGGCCTGTAGTGGGCTCGTCTAAAATATATAGGGTCTTGCCGGTATCTCGTTTGGAAAGTTCCTTGGCAAGTTTCACGCGCTGTGCTTCGCCCCCGGAAAGGGTTGTAGCATTTTGTCCCAAGGTAATATAACTCAAGCCTACCTCGGTTAAGGTATGTAACTTTCTGGCTAATGACGGTACTGCGCTGAAGAATTCAGCCGCATCTTCCACAGTCATATCCAGCACTTGATTAATCGTTTTGCCTTTATAACGGATCTCCAGGGTTTCGCGGTTATAGCGTTTGCCGTTACAAGCATCACAGTGAACGAAAATATCCGGCAGGAAGTGCATTTCGACTTTAATAACGCCATCGCCTTTACAAGCTTCGCAGCGCCCCCCTTTAACATTAAAGCTGAATCGTCCGGGTGTATAACCTCTGGAGCGCGCTTCAGGGGTAGCTGAAAACAGCTCGCGTATCGGCGTGAATAAACCCGTGTAAGTTGCTGGATTGGAGCGTGGTGTCCGGCCTATCGGGCTTTGGTCGATATCAACAACTTTATCAAAATGCTCCAGTCCTTCAACGGCATCGCAGGGGGCGGGAATAACACCGGCACGGTTGATTAAACGTGCCGCATGGCAATATAGAGTGTCGTTCACCAAAGTTGATTTACCTGAACCCGATACACCGGTTACACAGGTCAACAAACCCACAGGGAAGGAAATATCAACATTCTTCAGATTATTTCCATGGGCATTGCGGATGGTGATTTGCTTGTCCTTATCGACCGGTGTCAATGACTCAGGAATAGCAATACCAACTTTACCTGACAAATATTGACCCGTTAATGAGTCTTCGCTATTTAGAATGTCATCCAGCGATCCTTGGGCAATGATGTTCCCACCATGAACGCCTGCGCCCGGACCAATATCAACAATATGCTGGGCCGAGCGGATGGCATCTTCATCATGCTCGACAACGATAACGGTATTGCCCAAATCGCGCAAATGAAACAGGGTATTGAGCAAACGCTGGTTGTCCCGCTGATGCAAACCGATGGACGGCTCGTCAAGCACATACATGACACCAACCAAACCGGCGCCAATTTGACTGGCGAGGCGTATACGTTGTGCTTCACCGCCGGAGAGGGTATCGGCACTGCGATCCAGCGTTAAATAATCCAGCCCTACATTAACCAGAAATTCCAGTCGCTCCTGGATTTCTTTAATGATTTTTACTGAGATTTCGCCTCGCTGACCCGGTAGACATAGCTGTTGGAAGAAAACCAAAGATTTGCGGATAGGTAAACGGGTAACCTGATGTATCGGTATTTCTTCAATAAAGACATTGCGGGCGGCGATATTAAGCCTTGCGCCATCGCAAACATTACAGGGCCTATGAGACAGATATTTTGCCAGTTCTTCGCGTACCATTTGCGAATCAGTTTCATGGTAACGCCTCTCCATATTGGCAATAATACCTTCAAAACGATGTTTCTTTTTTTTCACTGAACCCGTGCCGGTCATGAATTTAAACTCAATGGCGGCATTGCCGCTACCATAAAGCACAGCGTCTTGAGCTTCTTTGGACAATTGCGAAAAGGGTACTTCGGGATCAAAACTGTAATGCTGGGCTAATGAACAAATCATTTGATAATAATAGGCATTACGCCGATCCCAGCCACGAATAGCGCCCCCGGCAAGACTGATGTCGGGATTATGAACAATAAGATCTGCGTCAAAATGTTGTCTTACGCCCAAACCATCACAACTGCTGCAAGCGCCTTTGGGGTTATTAAATGAGAATATGCGCGGCTCCAGTTCGGTCAGGCTATAACCACAATGAGGGCAGGCGTAACGCTCTGAAAATAGTAGCTCTGTTGCATCATCGATACAAGCGGCAATAGCAATACCATCGGCAATGCGCAGTGCGGTCTCGAATGATTCCGATAATCTTAAGGCAATATCATCACGAATTTTAAAACGGTCGACAACAACTTCTATGGTATGTTTCTTTTTTAAGTCTAAAGCAGGGGCTTCATCCAGATCATAAACAGTACCATCAATACGGGCACGTATGAACCCCTGGGCGCGTAAATCATCCAGTAACTGACTGTGCTCGCCCTTACGGTCAATAATTACAGGGGCCAGCAACATCCAGCGTTGATCTTGCGGCTGCGCAAGAATGTGATCAACCATCTGGCTCACTGTTTGCGCTTCCAGTGACGTATGATGTTCAGGGCAACGCGGTGTCCCTGCACGCGCATATAACAGTCTTAGATAATCATAGATTTCGGTGATTGTACCGACAGTTGAACGTGGATTGTGCGAGGTGGATTTTTGTTCAATAGATATAGCGGGGGACAAGCCTTCTATATGGTCGACATCAGGCTTTTCCATAATGGATAAAAACTGCCGGGCATAGGCAGAAAGTGATTCCACATAACGACGCTGACCTTCGGCATAAATGGTGTCAAAAGCGAGTGATGATTTACCCGAACCCGAAAGCCCGGTGATAACAATAAGTTTATCTCTGGGCAGATCAATATCAATATTTTTCAGGTTATGCGTTCTGGCACCGCGGATGCTAATGGTATCCATCAAATAATTCCGGCAATTGAAACAACTCTATAATATACGTTAAAGTGACCCTAATACAAACATGGGCGCATGGTATTCGACAGATACATTTGAGAAAAACGCAACGGATTTAGCTTTCCGGGTTATGTGCCGTAGAATATTAAAAATGAAATGTATAAAAATGATGAGACCAAACAATCCCCCAAAAATAAAGACTTCTTATAATGATGGTGATGCACTCTCGGGTTGGAGGGAATCTTTGAATACCATTATTTTTGGCTCTGAAACACCCATGGGTAAAGCTTTTGATGTTGCGTTGAGCATCTGTATTCTGCTCAGTGTGGCTGTTGTAATGATTGGTAGTGTCGATGTATTTCAAAAACAGTTTTCCCATGCACTGTCTGTTCTTGAATGGACATTCACCTCATTATTCACTCTTGAATACGGTCTGCGTTTAATCAGCGTCCGGCGCCCGTGGCTCTATTTCAAGAGTTTCTTCGGCCTGGTGGATTTGCTGTCGATTTTGCCCACTTACTTGATTCTTCTGATTCCAGGCGCTCAGTATATGCTGGTTATCCGAATTTTGAGGTTATTAAGAATTTTTCGTATTCTCAAATTGGCAGAATACATGCAGGAAGCTCAAATGTTAATGACGTCATTAGCTAACAGCTCTCAAAAATTCTGGTTTTTCTTTATGCGGTATTAACGTTGGTGATTGTATCTGGATCACTGATGTATGCGGTGGAAAGTAATGAAGCGGGTTTTACCAGTATTCCAACATCGGTTTATTGGGCTATCGTCACGATTACCACGGTTGGTTATGGCGACATAGCACCTCAAACGGTATTAGGCCAGATGATTGCCGCTACGCTGATGATTATGGGTTATGGCATTATCGCCGTACCAACAGGTATCTACAGTGCCGAGCTTTATAAAACCTATACTGCCGGAAAAATCCGAAATGATGCTTGCCCGGATTGTGGAAAAACAGGGCATGATTTCGATGCCGACTATTGCAAATATTGCGGTCATCAATTGGATGACACAGTATAGTATTAGCTCATTTGTCTATAACTAATTGATAAGGATTAAATTGCTATGCGTTATCTACATACCATGATTCGGGTTCATGACCTGACAGAATCTCTCGATTTTTTTTGCAACAAACTCGGGCTGGTTGAAAGGCACCGGTATGAAAGTGAACAGGGCCGTTTTACCCTGGTTTATTTGTATGCACCCCTTGATGCGGATCATGCACTCAAGATGCAGGCGCCGTTAATCGAGCTGACTTATAACTGGGATACCGAAGACTATGGGGGAGGGCGCAATTTTGGCCATCTTGCTTTTGAAGTCGACAATATTTATGAAACCTGCCAAAAATTGATGGATGCGGGGGTATTAATCAACCGTCCGCCGCGAGATGGGCACATGGCGTTTGTGCGCTCACCGGACAAGATTTCTATCGAGCTTTTACAAAAAGGCAAACCGCTTGCGCCAGAAGAACCTTGGATTTCTATGGAAAATACGGGGAGTTGGTAAGTTTTATAGGATAGGTAGAGAATGCGATATCTATGGCATCAGAGGTTGATTATGATTGCTTTCGGCATCTCTCTACTCATTCGCGTGTTCATTGAACACCACTAGAGATTTGGTGGTTGCAATTCATGTTCTTGCAATAAATACCCCAATCGCTAAAGACCTCTAAAAATTCAA
>Ga0209391_10001647_pt1 | contig 11613 bp, 10 predicted proteins | sample PPLLak3March2015_FD_187246 | JGI IMG/M metagenome (GOLD analysis project Ga0209391, IMG submission 187246) | Freshwater sediment microbial communities from Prairie Pothole Lake near Jamestown, North Dakota, USA - PPLs Lake P7 Core (1) Depth... | ecosystem: Environmental > Aquatic > Freshwater >... | reverse complement strand
CCAATGGCATGAATTCCGAGCTGTCCTTCCTGGTCGGCACGCCGGGCCCGACCGAGGGCGTGGTGAACGGGACCGACGCGGCCCGCCAGGCCGTACGCCAGCGCTACAAGGACGGCTCGGACGTCATCAAGATCACCGCCACGGGCGGCGTGATGAGCTACGCGAAGAGCGGCGATGCGCCGCAGTTCATGGACGACGAGATCCGCGCCATCGTCGAGACGGCGAAGGACTACGGCTACGCGGTGGCCGCCCACGCCCACGGCAAGGAAGGCATGAAGCGCGCGATCGAGGGCGGGGTGACGTCCATCGAGCACGGCACCTACATGGACGAGGAAATCTTCGCGCTCATGAAGAAGCACGGTACCTGGTACGTGCCGACGATCTCGGCCGGCCGCTTCGTCGCGGAGAAGGCCAAGGTGCCCGGCTACCTGCCCGAGATCGTGCGGGTGAAGGCCGAGCGCATCGGCGCGCAGATCCAGGACACCTTCGCGAAGGCCTACAAGGCCGGGGTCAAGATCGCGTTCGGGACCGACATGGGCGTCGGCCCGCACGGCGACAACGCACTCGAGTTCGGCTACATGGTCGAGTCCGGGATGCCGGCGGCCGAGGCGCTGCAGGCGGCGACCTACCGCGCCGCGGAGGTGCTCGGCGAGCGCGACCTCGGCCAGCTCGAGCCCGGCTTCCGGGCCGACGTCGTGGCGGTGCCGGGCAACCCGATCAGCGACATCGCGCTCACAAGCAAGGTGGCCTTCGTGATGAAGGACGGCGTCGTCTATCGCAAGCCGTCAATCGAATAGCGAGACGATGTGGCCCACGTCGGGCGCGACCCGCCCGGCGTGGACCTCGCGCCAGGTCGCCGCGGCCGCCGTCGCGCCGCGCGAGTGCTGAACCCTTAGCCAGTCGCGGCTCCAGCCCACGAACTCCTGCACCGCGCTGGCGATCCGATCCTGGTAGCCGCGCAGGCCCCATTCCTGCACGCGCTTCTTCACCTGCGTCGGGGCGAAGAAGAACGCGGGCTTCGGACCGGGCAATACCGCCGTGCGCGGTGGGGCCTCGTGGTGGCTGCGGCCGACCGCCATGGAGTGCCTGAGTTCGTCGCCGAAGTGCGTGTGCACCGCCGCGAGCACCGGGCCGCTGCCTGCCATGTCGATCGACACGATGGGCGAGCTCGAGGGGACGGAGTGCAGGTCGTCGTAGGCCAGCACCTCGTCGTAGCAGCCGAGCGAGTGCGTGAACGCGTGGTTGCGGTGCGACGTGACGCCGATGACCTCGATCCCGGCGCGGGCATCGGCGCAGTGCGCGAACCCGATCGCGGTCTTGCTCGAGGCCGACAGCACCAGCACCCGCCGGGCGCCGAACCAGTCGTGGTCGGCGAAGTAGTCCTCCGCGAGCCAGCCGGTGATGTACAGCCCGCGCAGCAGCGCGTGGCGATCCTCCGCGTCGCTGCCGGGCTCGTGGAACGGGTCACGGTCGGTGGCGACGTAGGCGCGGTAGACGGGCGCGTGTGCGGCCCGGTGCGGGCCGTCGTCGCGGAAGCCGTCGGCGGTCGGTGTCGCGGTGAAGTCCACGTGGCGCGCCATCGGGTACCAGCCGTAGTAGCGACCGCCGACGGGAATCCCGGGATTCTCCGACTCGACTACCTCGGCCCATCCCATCGCGGGCACGCAGCCCCAGCCGGGATCGCCGGTGGGGAAGAAGTCCCAGTAGCCGAGCAGCTCGCCCGTGGTGGCGTAGGTCACGTTGTTGGCCGTCACGGCGAAGCGCTCGATGCGCAGGCGCACCTGGCCCGGGGCGAGGGCGGGCAGCTCCGACTCGTGGATGCGCGATTCGCCGTGGCGCGCGCGATCGACCTGCAGGGCGAGGTTGCGTGTGCTCATGTCACTTCCAGCCGCGAGGGTTCGTGAGCCAGTCCTGTTCCCAGCGCTCGATGTGGCCGAGCAGGCGCGCGGCCACTTCCGGCTGCCGGGTCGCAAGGTTGTACGCCTCGCCCGGATCGAGCGCGAGGTCGTAGAGCATGGGGTCGTCTGCATAGAGGCGCAGCTCGCGCCCGGAGTGCTCGTCGACGTAACCGTAGCGGGCGAAGCGCCGGCCGGACAGAGAATTCGGCTTGTCGAGCGGCACCGGCCAGTAGTAGCGGTCGACGTAGCGGTAGTACTTCCATTGGCCGGAGCGTACGCCGTCGATCACCTTGTCGTCGAAGAACAGCAGCGCCTCGTGGGGTGGAGTCGGATCGTCGCCGCTCATCAGGCCCCACAGGTCGCGGCCGTCGATGACGCGATCGTCGGGCAGCCCGAGGCCGGCGAGTCGCAGTACCGTGGGGAAGAGGTCGATGTTCATCGCCGGCGCGTCCACGGTGGCGCCGGCCGGCAGGCGTTCCGGCCACGAGGCGATCATCGGCACGCGCTGCCCGCCTTCCCACGGCATGCCCTTGCGGCCGCGCAGGCCGTGCGTGCTCCCCTGGAACCAGGCGCCGTTGTCGCTGGTGAACACCACCAGGGTGCGCTCGCGCAGGCCGCGCTCCTCGAGTGCCCGCAGCACCTCGCCCACGCTCCAGTCGAGTTCCTGGACCGCGTCTCCGTAGGGGCCGGCCGCGGACTGGCCGCGAAACCGCTGCGACGGGAAGAGCGGCACGTGCACGTCCTTGTGCGCGAGATAGAGGAAGAACGGCTGGTCGCGGTGTCGATCGATGAACTCGACGGCGGCGCGGGTGAAGTCGGACGTCATTCGCTCCTGGTCGAGCCCGACGTTGGGCGTGAGTTCCTCGTCGTTGCGCCACATCGCGACCGGGAACTCGTCGTTCGAATGAGGGATGCCCTCGAAGAAATCGAAGCCGTGGCGGTTCGGCAGGAAGCGCTCGTCGTGCGAGAAGTCGCCGAGGTGCCACTTGCCGATGTGCCCCGTGGCGTAGCCCGCCACCTTCAGCGCCTCGGCCAGCGTGATCTCCGAGTCCGGCAGGCCGCTGACGTACGAGTCGTGGAATCGCGAGGTGCCGAGCCGCGACCCCAGCCTCGCGAGCGCGAGGTCGAAGCGGTGGCCGGGCGAGATCCCGCTCGCGAAGATCACGTACGAAATGCCGGTGCGCACCGGGTAGCGGCCGGTGAGCAGGCCGGCGCGCGATGGCGAGCAGACCGACGCGCTCGCGTAGAAGTCCGTGAAGCGCACGCCCTCGGCGGCAAGCCGGTCGAGGTTCGGGGTGCGGATGGCACGGGCGCCGTAACTGCCCAGGTCGCCGTAGCCGAGGTCGTCCGCCAGGATCACGACCACGTTCGGCGGACGGTCGGCAGCGGCAGTGCTGGTGTCGGTGCGCCGGATGACTTGCTCCGTGCGCACGGCATCGCGGCGTGCGTCGTGAAACGGCGCGGGGTCGATGTCCACGTGCAGCCCCGGCTCGACGGACCGACGGTCGGCGGTGAGCAACCACGCGATCGCCAGCACGGCAATGGCGAGCAGCAGCATCGAACGGCGGGAGGGCGGGCGCATCGAGCCTCCGGGTGCTGGTCGGGTGCGCGGGAGGGCACGCTACCCGTTTTCCTGCGAACAGTGAAAATGCGATGTTCCCCGCCTGCAGCGAGGTCGCGAATTGGCCGCAGACTCAGCTCACACGTAGCTTACGTAGCGCGGGTCGTACATCTGCGACGTCATGTACTCGACCAGGTCGTCGGGACGCTCGACCCGCGCATGGCCGCCGCGGAACGCCACTTCGGCGACCGCCGCGGCGATGTGGGCCGAGACGTCGCGTACGCGGTTGAGCGGCGGGTAGAGGCTGCCCTGCGCGAGGTCCGCCTCGCTCGTGTGCTCGGCCAGCGTGCGCGCCGCCGCCATGAACATCTCGTCCGTGACGCGCGTCGAGCGGACCGTGACCACGCCGAGTCCGACGCCGGGGAAGATGTAGGAGTTGTTGCCCTGCCGCGGGACGAGGCGCCGGCCGCCGAAGTCCACCGGGTCGAACGGGCTGCCCGAGGCGAACAGCGCCTTGCCGCCTGACCACTCATAGGCTTGCGCGGCGGTGCACTCGGACTTCGAGGTCGGGTTCGACAGTGCGAACACGATCGGCCGCTCGTTCAGCCGCGTCATCTCCTCGACGACTTCGCGCGTGAACATGCCGGGCGTCGCGCCCACGCCGATGATCGCGGTGGGCTGCAGCGACTTCACGGCGCCGATGAAATCCCCAACCGGCGGGTGCTCGTGCGCGTAGGCCTTCTTGTGCTCGGCGAGGTCGGTGCGGGCTGCCACCACCAGCCCCTTGGAATCCACCATCCAGCAACGGCCGCGCGCCTGCGCCGGCGTGAGTCCGTCGTCCACCATTGCAGCGGCCAGCAGGTCGGAGATGCCCGTCGCGGCCTCGCCGGCGCCGAGGCACAGGAAGGTCTGCTCCGCCATGCGCTGCCCGGTGACGCGCAGCGCCGAGAAGATCCCGGCGACCGTCACGGAGGCCGTGCCCTGGATGTCGTCGTTGAAGCAGCAGATGCGGTCGCGGTAGCGGCGCAGCAGCCGGAACGCGTTGTGGTTGGCGAAGTCCTCGAACTGCACGACGATGCCCGGGAACACGCGCTGCGACGCCTCGATGAACTCCTCGACGATCTCGTCGAGCGCGTCGCCCGACAGGCGCTTCTGGCGCAGGCCGATGTACAGCGGGTCCTCGAGCAGCGCCTGATTGTTGGTGCCGACGTCGAGCATGACCGGCAGGCACAGGCGCGGATGCAGGCCGGCGCAGGCCGAGTACAGCGACAACTTGCCGATCGGGATGCCCATGCCGTTCGCACCGAGGTCGCCGAGGCCGAGGATGCGCTCGCCATCGGTCACGACGATCATCGCTGCCTGGCGTTGCGGCCAGTTGCGCATCACCTGCCCTATGCGGCCGCGGTCCGCAGCCGAGATGTACAGCCCTCGCGGCCGCCGGTAGATGTGTCCGAACTGCTGGCAGGCGAGGCCGACCGTCGGCGTGTAGATGATCGGCATCATCTCGTCCGGGTTGTCGGTGATCACCCGGAAGAAGAGCGCCTCGTTCCGGTCCTGCAGCGCCTCGAGCAGGATGTACTTCGAGAGCGGCGATTCCAGGCGCCGGAAATTCTCGAGCACGCGAGCGGCCTGCAGTTCCTGGGTACCTACCTGTGGCGGCAGCAGGCCGCGCAGTCCCAGCGCGTCGCGCTCGGCCTCGGTAAACGCCGTGCCCTTGTTGAGCGACGGGTCACGCAGCAGCGCGGTGCCGCGCGGAAACCATTCGGGCAGCGGTGGCAGGGACGGGCGCTTGGGCGATCTGGGTGCAGGCATGGCGGGCTCCGGGAAGGCGCCGTCGAGGATCGAGCGACGGGGCGCGCGGGACTGGCGCGATGCTATGGCGCGCCGGTGGCCTGTCAATCCGGAGGTACCGGGGCCCCGGTCGAACGACAGGCAGTGACAGGGCGCCGCGAAATGCGGGCGGCCACGCCGATCGTCCGCCCGGTCATCGGTTCACTGGCGGCCGCGGCGTGCCACCACCACCTCGATCTCCACCAGCGCGCCGGGGATCGGCAGGCCCGCGACCTGCACCGTGGTTCGTGCCGGCACGTTGGGCTGCTCTTCGGTGCCGAAGAACTGCAGGTAGCCCTTCATCAGGCCTTCGAAGTCCATCGTGTTGTCCCGTCGCGGGTCGCCGACCAGGAACACGTTCATCTTCACCACGTCCTGCATGCCGAGGCCAATCGCCTCCAGTTCCTTCTGGATCTTGCCGAGCACGCTCTTCGTCTGGGTCGCGGTGTCCCCGAGCCGCTCGATGCTGCCCGCGGCGGCCTTGGCGTCAGCGGCGTCGGCCAGCATTCCGCTGAGGAAGACGATTTCCGAGCCACCGGGCACTGTTACGCTGCTCGAGATCGGAAAGCCCGGGGAGGCGCGCCGGACGACGTCTTCGGCGTGAACGCCGGGGGACATGCCCGCCAACAGCATCAGGGCAAGCAGCGCGCGCGAGTTCACCGAGGCACCTCAGCCCGGCTCTTTCATCTGCGACTGGCAGTAGTTCTCGATTCCAACCCGGCCGATCAGGTCGATCTGGGTCTCGAGGAAGTCGATGTGCTCTTCCTCGGACTCCAGGATGTCCTCGAGCAGCTCGCGGCTGACGTAGTCACCCACTTTTTCGCAGTGGGCAATCGCGTCCTTGAGGTCAGGGTGTGCGATGTGCTCGAGCTTGAGATCGCACGCGAGGATCTCCTTGACGTCCTCGCCGATCATCAGCTTGCCGAGGTGCTGCAGGTTTGGCAGGCCCTCGAGGAACAGGATGCGCTCGATGAGCTTGTCCGCGTGCTTCATCTCGTCGATCGACTCGTGCTGCTCATAGTCGCCGAGCTTCGTGAGCCCCCAGTTCTTGAGCATGCGGGAGTGCAGGAAGTACTGGTTGATCGCGGTGAGTTCGTTCTTGAGGATCTTGTTGAGGTGCGCAATGACTTCGGCGTCGCCCTTCATGACGAACTCCTTGAGCTTGGAATTTGGAACGGGGCGGGGCCGGGGCCCCGAGGTCACGAAGCGTGAGGGGCCCGTGACCGGGAATCAAGAGTTTCGTCGAGCACCTGACGGGCACAGGGCTCGCAGGCGCCGCAGCACGTGGCGACGCCCGTGCAGGACTGCAGTTGCTCGAACGAGCACACGCCTTCGTCGATGGCCTGGTGCAGCCGCTTTTCCGAGATCCCGTGGCAGACGCAGACGTACATGGTTGGCTCCTCGGGGGCAATCCTAGAGGCGAGGGGATCTAATTGCAAATCATTCGCATTGTGGAAACTCCTGACTTGCTTGGCGTGGGATGTGTCTAACTTCCCGTCCGGGCTGGCCGGTGTGGTGGCATCATCGGCGCCCCGATTTGCTTCCGCGGCCCGACAGGGCTCGATGCCCGCCCCGCAGCCCATGACGCCGACCCCAGAGCAGCCGATCGACGTCAAGAGAGTCCTCATGGACCGCGCCTTGCGGCATGCCGAGCGCGACGGACTGCCCTCGGACCGGCCGGTGCTGCCGCGGCTTCTGGGGTTCCTGCTCGCGCTGGCCGTGATGGGGGTGCTGCTGCTGGCGTTCGACCGCTTCCTGGCGAGCATGCAGCGCTTCCTCGCGCTGCCGATCGTCGATCCCGAGCCGTCGACGGCAACGCCGGCGCCTGCAACTTTGCCCGAGTCCGTGCCCGCGTACGTGGTGCCGGTCGATCCCGAGGTGCCGGTCGAGGCGGGGGTGACCGAGATCCCGCCGGCAAACTGAAGTGGGGAAGCGGGTCGTCGGTCCGCTTCAGTCCGCCCCGGCCGGGGGGTCGAGATCCTCGTCCCAGCCTGGCTCCGGCGGTGGCACCTTCGCGAGCCACTCGCGGATCAGCCGCACGTGCTCGCGCTCATCCTCGGCCATCTCGCGTGCGGCGGCCTGCACGGCCGCCGGCACGCGCGCGGCCGCGAAGCGCTCGAAGAACTCGACCGCCTGTTGCTCGTTGTGCTCGGCGAGCCTGAGGGCGTGGTAGGGCTGCATCAGGTAATGCAGGTCGCCGTAGTCCGTGGTCTCGGGGCCCTCGGGCGTCGTCCAGCGGAAGACCTCGACGTCGGGCGGGCTCGTCCAGCCCATCTTCGACGCGATCTGGTCGCGATGCTTGCCCTCGATGCGCGAGAGCTTGGCGAAGAGCTCCGCCACGTCGCGGTTGTTGTGCGCCGACATCTGCCCGGCGAGTTCGGCGTAGCGATCCGAGGCCTCGACCTCCATGGCGTAGGCATACGCCATGAACTCGGCGACCGTGTGCGGCAGCTGCGACTGCCGGGCCCGGGAGCCCGCGCTCACAACGCGAACCTCGCCTCGAGCTCGGCGGGCGTACGAACCGCCCGTGGACCACGCGGCGCGTAGGGCGGGCGCTCGCCGGCGTACAGCACGCCGAGATCGAAGCCCGTGTCGCGAAACAGGCGGCGCGCGGCGCGCGCGACGTCCGAGGCGGGGTTGAACGCATCCGGACGGACCATCTTCTTCCACTCCTTCTGCTCAGGCCGGAACGTGACGCACGGCGACAGCACCTCCAGGAACGAGAACCCAGGGTGGCGCACGGCCTCCTCGATCAGCGTCGCGAGCCCGTTCGGATCGCCCGTGAAACCGCGCGCGATGAAGTTCGCTCCCGTCGCCAGCGCGACCACCAGCGGCTGGAACTCCCGCAGGCCGGTGCCGTCGGGCGAGAGCTTCGAGTCCCAGTCGGGCTCGGTGGTCGGCGAGGCCTGACCCTTGGTCATGCCATACACGCGGTTGTCCATCACGATGTAGGTCATGTCCACGTTGCGCCGGCAGGCGTGCAGGAAATGATTGCCGCCGATCGAGTAGCCGTCGCCGTCGCCGCCGGTGACGATCACCGTAAGATCGGGGCGCGCGATCTTGAGCCCCGAGCCCGCCGCGAGCGCACGGCCGTGCACTCCGTGGAAGCCGAAGCTCGCCATGTAGGCCGGGATGCGCGACGAGCAGCCGATGCCCGAGACCACGGCCACGTCCTTCGGCTCGAGCGCCATCCTCGCCATTGCCTTGGCGAGCGCGTTGACGACGCCGAAGTCGCCGCAGCCCGGGCACCAGACGGGCTTGACGTCGGACTTGTAGTCGTTCGGGCCGCGCGCGACGGCAGTGGTCGGGTCGGCGCGGCAGGCCGTCTCGTTCATGATCGGCTCCATTCGAGCAGGTGGCGGTGGATCTCGCCGGGCTGGAACTGCAGCGCGCCGGCCCGGTGCAGGCTCGTGACTCGGCCCGGCAGGTCGCACTCCGCGCGCAGGTGCTTGAAGAGCTGCGCCCCGTGGTTCTGTTCCACGACCAGCACGCGACGCACGCCTTCGAGCGCCGCGAGCAGCCGCTTGACGGGCAGCGGGGCGAGCAGCCGCAGCGATACCAGTCGCGCGGCCACGCCGTCCTGCCTTGCGCGGGCGAGCCCCTCGCGTACAGGGCCGGTGCACGAACCGAAGGTGATGACGGCACAGTCCGACCCGCTGTCGCCTTCGACATCGGCCCAGTCACCGCCGTAGTCCCACGACTCGAGCTTGCGGTGCCGCTTGTCCAGCTGCGCGAAGTGGTCCGACGCCTGCGACGACGGTGTGCCACGCTCGGCGTGCTCGAGGCCATCGGCGGTGTAGGCGAGGCCCGCGGTGCCCGGGATCGCCATGGGCGAGATACCGTCGGGTGTCACCGCATAGCGTCGGTAGCCGGGTGAATCCGCGGCGGCAACGTTCCGTCCGGGTCCGGGCGGCCGGTCCGGCGGCCGGTCCACCACCGATCGAGCCTGCCCGAGGAACTGGTCCGACAGCACGATGGCCGGCGTCTGCAGCGCCTCGGCGAGCTGCACGGCCCACTCGGTCGTGCCGAGGCAGTCGGCGACCGAGTTCGGCGCGAGCACGAGGTGCGGCGCATCGCCGTGCAGTCCGTGCACCGCGATGTTGAGGTCGCCCTGCTCGGACTTGGTCGGGATGCCGGTCGAGGGCCCCACGCGCATCACGTCCACGACCACCAGCGGGATCTCGGCCGCGACCGCGAGGCCCAGCGCCTCGACCATCAGCGAGAGTCCCGGACCGGAGGTGGCGGTGAGCGATGGCACGCCGCCGTACGAGCCGCCGATGGCCATGTTGATCGAGGCAAGCTCGTCCTCGGCCTGCACCAGCGTGCCGCCCACCTCGGCGAGTGCCGGGCTCATCCACTCGAGCAGCTCCGTCGCGGGCGTGATCGGGTAGGCGGCCACGAATCGCACGCCGCCCTTGATGGCGCCGTAGCCCGCCGCCTCGTTGCCGGTGAGCAGCCAGCGGGGCGTCCGCGCCGCCGGAGGCGCAGCGAGCGGGAAGCGACGCCCGATGCCCGCGGCGGCACCGCGGCCGGCGGCCACCGCGGCCAGGCTGGGCACGAGTGCCGCCGGTCGCTTGCCCAGGGTCTTCTCGACGGCGCGCGCCACGGCCTCGTCGGGCAGGCCGAGCAAGGCGGCCACGGCGCCAAGCAGCACCATGTTCGCCCGGCCCTCGGGCACGGCTTTGGCGAGCTTTTTCAGCGGCAGTTCGGTCTGAGCAGCGCCGCTCTGGAGGAATACCTGCGGCGGCGGCCCCTGGTCCGGATCGCCGATCACCAGGCTCCCGGCCGCGAGCGGGATCTCCGCGGTGAAGCGCTGCACGTTCTCCCAGTCAACGGCCGCGAGCACGTCGAAGCGGTCTGCCATGCACTCCACGGGATGACACGCGATGCGGAGCAGGGCGGCCGCCTCGCCGCCGCGAATCTGCGGCCCCGACGAGCGCGTCATCAGGGCGTGGTAGCCGGCGTGCGCGGCGGCCTCGAGCAGCATGTTGCCGGCGGTCATGACACCGGCGCCGCCGCTGCCCGCGAGCACCACTGAGACGCTGCGCAATGGTTGCCCCGCGCCCGGGCTGTCTGGTCCTTGCATCGCGGTATTGTAGAGTGCCGCAATGAGCGAGCCACCCTGCAATTCGGTCCCGGTCTGCGGTGCAGGCGATCCTCGGTCGCCACGATGAACCTCTCCGAATCGCTCCTCACGGCGTTGCGTGACCACGGTGCGGGCCAGGTCTTCGGCATTCCTGGCGACTTCGTGCTCGCGTTCTTCAAGGTCGTCGAGGAGTCCGGGATCCTGCCCCTGTACACGCTGAGCCACGAGCCGTCGGTGGGCTTCGCGGCCGACGCGGCTGCGCGCTTCGCGGGCGCGCCCGGCGTCGCCGCGGTCACCTACGGGGCCGGGGCGCTCAACATGGTGAATCCCGTCGCGGCCGCGTATGCGGAGAAGTCGCCCTTGGTGGTGATCTCGGGTGCGCCCGGGCAGCGTGAGGGGCGGGGCGGGCTGCTGCTGCACCACCAGGTGAAGCGACTGGACTCGCAGTACGCGCTCTATCGCGAGATCACCTGCGACCAGGCCTCGCTGCACGATCCGGCGACGGCGCCCGCCGAGATCGCCCGCGTGCTGCAGAGCTGCATCACCCAGTCACGACCCGTCTACCTCGAGTTGCCGCGCGACGTGGTGTTCGAGAGGTGCGCACTCGTGACGCGCATGAAGGAGCCCGAGTTCGACCCGAACGCGGTGGCCGCCTGCGCGGACGAGGTCATGGCCCGGCTCGGGCGCGCCGAGCGGCCGGTGATGATGGTGGGTGTCGAGGTGCGTCGCTTCGGGCTCGAGAAGCGCGTGGCCGAACTCGCGCGGCGCCTGCACGTGCCGGTGGTGACGTCGTTCATGGGACGCGGCTTGCTCGCGGGCACCGACGTGCCGGTGATCGGCACCTACCTCGGCCGCACCGCGCACCCGGAGGTGGGCCGGCCGGTGGAGGAGTCCGACTGCCTGCTGCTGTTCGGCGTGATCGTCTCCGACACGAACTTCGGCGTGTCCGAGGGCCGGATCGACGCCCGAAACTGCGTGCTGGCCGCCGACCGCGCCGTCACCATGGGCTATCACCGCTACAGCAACGTGCCGCTCGCCGCGCTGGTGGACGAGCTCGCGCGTCGCGTGTCCGGGAATCCGCTGCGACCGGCGGGAAGTGCGCCCGAGTATCCGCGGGAACTCGTCGCAGACGACGCTCCGATCACGCCGCTCGACGTCGCGCGGGCCGTCAACGACCTGTTCGCCCGCCACGGCCGCATGCCGGTCGCGAGCGACACGGGGGACTGCCTGTTCACGGC
>Ga0209391_10001645_pt1 | contig 11620 bp, 11 predicted proteins | sample PPLLak3March2015_FD_187246 | JGI IMG/M metagenome (GOLD analysis project Ga0209391, IMG submission 187246) | Freshwater sediment microbial communities from Prairie Pothole Lake near Jamestown, North Dakota, USA - PPLs Lake P7 Core (1) Depth... | ecosystem: Environmental > Aquatic > Freshwater >... | reverse complement strand
CGAATTCATCGTGAGCTCGTTCACGAGCCGGTTGCTGCTGAAGCTCGCCGTGCTGATGTTGGCCGGTCGCGGCTCCAGGCTGGACCGGCAGCCGGCGAACAGCACGGCAAGCACCAGCGGCAGCATCAAAGCGCGCCTCGTCCCGCCCCACGCCGGCGCAGCGGCCAGCGACGTGCGGCTGGCGCGCCACGCCAGCCAGGCCGCCAGCGCCGCGACCAGCGGCACGCCGACCAGCCCGAGCTTGTGGTTGGCCCACAGCGTCGGCAGCACCTCGCGCGGGTACACGAGGTATTCGAGGAAGACCCGGTCGGGGCGCTTGCCGTACTCGGCGATGAACGGCGGAGTCGCCAGCTCGAGGTAGACCAGCAGGAATGCCCAGGCGGCGAGGTAACCGGCGACCAGTCGGTCGCGCCATCGCAAAGCGGGGAGCAGCGCCAGCGCGAGGCCCGGCGCGAGCAGGAGGTAGCAGAGCAATACCGTGTCCATCCGCAGGCCGATCGGGAACATGCGCCACAGCTCCGGCGTGCCGGCGATCTCTTCCCGGTACGCAAGTGCCGACGCCAGGCGTGCGGCCGACAGGAACAGCGCGCCGCATGCATAGGCGAGCAGCAGCGGCGTGAACGGCCCGAGCACCGACTGCAGGCGCTTCGAGATCGTCGATTTCATGTGGGGCAAGCGGTCCCTCGGGCGCGCGAACCGCCCCGGTGCCGGTTAGACGCAGATTCGGCGAGGAATCAATCGGCGGGTGGTCACCCGGTTGCGGGATACTCGCGCGCATGCTGCAGCCGCGCGCCGTCCTCCAGCCATCGTTCGCCGAGGCCGCGCGCTTCTGGCTGAGGCTCGGCTTCGTGTCCTTCGGCGGGCCGGCGGGCCAGATCGCCATCCTGCACCGCGAGGTGGTGGAGCGGCGCCGCTGGCTAGGCGAGCGCGAGTTCACCGACGCCCTGAACTTCTGCATGCTGCTGCCCGGACCGGAGGCGCTGCAGCTCGCGATCTACCTCGGCTGGAAGCTGCACGGCATCCGCGGCGGGCTGGTCGCCGGCCTGGGCTTCATCGGGCCCGCCATCGTGCTGCTGCTCGGCCTCTCCTGGCTGTACGCGCGCTTCGGCAGCCTGCCCGCCGCGACGGGCCTCCTGCTCGGCCTCAAGGCGGCGGTCCTCGCCCTGGTGCTGCAGGCGCTGGTACGCATCGGCCGGCGCGCGCTGGGCACGCGCCTGCACGTGGCGCTCGCGATCGCCGCGTTCGTCGCGCTCGAGTGGCTGCGCGTGCCCTTCCCGGCGATCGTGCTGGCCGCCGGGCTCGCGGGGTTCGCGAGCGCGTGGCGGGCGCCGCGGCCGCGGTTGCCTTCAGCAGCCTCCGTTCGCGACGGGGCGCCGCTCAAGGTCGCCGCCGCCGGGCTCGTGCTGTGGCTCGCGCCGCTGCTTGCGGTCGCCGCGACGCTCGGTCCGCAATCGCTGTGGAGCCGGCTGTACCTGTTCTTCACCCAGGCCGCGCTCGTCACCTTCGGCGGCGCCTACGCCGTGCTCGGCTACGTCACGCAGCACCTCGTGCAGGATCTCGGCTGGCTCACCGCGCAGCAGTCCGTCGCCGGGCTCGCGCTCGCCGAGACCACGCCCGGGCCGCTCGTCATCGTGCTGCAGTTCATGGGCTTCATGGCCGGCTGGAACCAGCCCAGCCCGCTGGCGCCGGAGGTGGCCGCGATCCTGGCCGCGCTGCTCGCGTCCTGGGCGACGTTCCTGCCGTCGTTCGTGTTCATCTTCCTGGGCGCGCCCTATCTCGAGCGCGTGACCCGCGAGCCGCGCATTGCCGCGGCGCTCGCTGCGATCACCGCGGCGGTCGTCGGCATCATCGCCACGCTCGGGCTGCTGCTGGCCCGGGTGGTGGTGCTGCCCGAAGGGCTCGACGGCGGCCCGCGCTGGACGGTGCTCGCGCTGGCGTCGGGGCTCTGGTTGCTGCTCGCCCGCAGCCGCCTGGAGTTGCACTGGGTGCTGCTGCTCGCCGCGCTCGCCGGCCTCGGCCTGCACGCGGCCGGCCTGGCCTGATCGGATCGCCTCAGCGCGACTCCCCGAGCAGCGCCTCGATCTTCGCCGCGAACACCGCGTACAGCTTCGCGCCGACGATGGTCTCGCCCTTGAACTCGCCGCCCACGACCCGTCCGATGACGAAGGCCGGGGTCGAGGCGATGCCCTCGCTGGCGGCGAGCGCCGCATCGGCGCGCACATTCGCCAGCTGACGGCCGTCGCGCCGGCAGTCCTCGAAGCGTTCGACATCGAGTCCGAGCTCGCCGGCCATTTCCGCGTAGGGCTCCTGGTCGAGACGGCCGCGGGCGAGGTAGATGGCCTGGCGCATTTCCCAGAACTTCCCCTGCTCGCCGGCGCAGCGTGCGGCCACGGCGGCCGGCACCGCATGGCGGTGCATCGGCAGCGGCAGGTCGCGCACCGCGTATCGCAGCTTGCCCGTGTCGATGTAGTTGCGGCGCAGCTCGGGGAAGGTCTGCGAGGCGTGGCGGGCGCAGAACGAGCACTGCAGGTCGCTGAACTCGATCATCGCGATGGGAGCGTCCACGCTGCCGAGCTCGTTGAAGGGCGCGGCGGCCACGGCGTCGGCTTCCGACTCGCCCTCCGGTGGGGACGGCGGGGTGGCGCAGCCGGCGGCGAGCAGGAGCGCGGCGATGATCGGCAGGACGTTCCGGCTAGGCATGTCGCACCCTGAGGATGGCGAAGGCGGGCACAGCCTGCCCGCAGGCCGCCGGCGGGACAAGGGCGCCGGTCGCGAATCCCCGCAACGCAAGGCCGGGACCGTTACCATGGCAGGCCCGCCGACCCGACGAGAGCCGCCGATGAAGTACCTGCACACCATGGTCCGCGTGACCGACCTCGAGAAGTCGCTGCGCTTCTACTGCGATGCCCTCGGCCTGCGCGAAGTGCGTCGCTACGACAACGAGCAGGGGCGCTTCACGCTGGTGTTCCTGTCGGCGCACGGCGACGAATCGGCGCAGGTCGAACTCACCTACAACTGGGACCCGGAGGAATACGGCATCGGCCGCGCCTTCGGCCACCTCGCCTACCAGGTGGACGACATCTATGCCGCCTGCCAGCGGCTCGCGGACCACGGCGTGACCATCAACCGTCCGCCGCGCGACGGCCGCATGGCCTTCGTCCGCTCGCCGGACAACATCTCGATCGAGCTGCTTCAGAAGGGCGCCGCGCTGGCGCCGCAGGAGCCGTGGCAGAGCATGCCCAACACCGGCAGCTGGTGAGCGCCCGCGTGCCGCGGCTCCGCTGAGGGCCGCGCTTCGCGGAGCCTGCTGCGCCGGCCGGCGCCCGCCTGGCGTCAGCGCAGTTTCGCGAGCAGCGCCGCCTCGGCCTCGCGCGACAGCCCCACCTTCAGCTTGTCGCGCTGCTCGGCGGGGCGGCTGCGATGCCACTCGAGCGTGGCGCGCACCGTGTCCTCCAGCGCCGTGAAACGAAGGCCCGCGGCGACGGCGCGCGCCGGACTGACGAGGGCCGCGCCCGCGCTCTCCCCAGTCGGCGGGCTCCAGATCGGCAGTGCCGGTCCGTCGAGCAGGCCCTCGGCGCGCAGGGTCGCCTCGTCCACCCAGCGGAACTCCGTCGTGGCACCGGAGACCCGCCGGCTCGCCTCGAGCAGTCCGCCCATGGTCGCGAAGCCGGGCGGCGAGCAGGCGTTGAACGTGCCGGGTGTCGGTTTCTCGACGCAGCCGATCACGAAGCGGGCGAGGTCGCGCACGTCGATGTACTGGATCGGGTCCGATGCGGAGCCGGGCGCGAGCATCCGGCCGCCCTGCGACACGCGCCACGGCCAGTACGTGAAGCGGTCGGTGTGATCGCCCGGGCCCACGATGTAGGTCGGACGCACGATGGTGTTGCGGCCCGCGAAGTCCTCCAGCACGACGGCCTCGCACAATGCCTTGAGGCCGCCGTAGGTCTCGCCGTCCACCTTCTCGACGGTCGGGTCCTCGAGCTTCTTGAGCGGCGCGTCTTCCGTGGTGCCCGGTGCGGAGAGGTCCGCGTACACCGAGATGGTCGAAATGAAGAGGTAGTGCCGCACGCGTTCGCGCAGCAGCTGCGTCGTCAGCCGCACGTGTCGCGGCACGTAGCCGGAGTTGTCGATCACGACGTCCCACTCGCGGCCCTCGAGCGCCTCGAGCTGGCCGTCGCGGTCGCCGAGCAGGGTCTCGACGCCGGGCGTGGGCGTCTCCTGCCGCTTGCCGCGGTTGAAGAGTGTCACGGCGTGGCCACGCGCCAGCGCCTCTCGCACGAAGTGCGGGCCGATGAAGCCGGTGCCGCCGAGGATCAGGATCCTGAGCTTGTCCTTGCCTTCCGTACCGCCGCCGGCGTCGCGTGCGAGGGCGGCCGGCACTGCGAACGCAGCGGCCGTGAGCAGGAGTTCGCGTCTGTTCATGGCAGTGATCCCCGTCGTGTTCACCAGTTCGCGCCGACGATACGCGGCTCGGGCTCGAGGCGCACACCGAAGCGCTCCTCGACCGACCCGGCGACCCGCCGCGCGAGCGCGAGCAGGTCCGCACCGCTTGCGCGGCCGTGGTTCACCAGCACCAGGGCGTGCTGCGCGGCGATGCCGGCGTCGCCCTCGCGGACGCCGCGCCAGCCGCAGCGCTCGATCAGCCACGCGGCGGAGAGCTTGTCGAGGCCGGGCCCTGCCGGATACACGGGCAGGCCGCCGTGCTCCTCGCGCAGGCGCTCGGCGACCTCGGCAGTCACCACCGGGTTCTTGAAGAAGCTGCCGGCGTTGCCGATCACGGCCGGGTCCGGCAGCTTGCGCCGCCGCAGCCGTCGCACGGCCTCGGCCACCTGCGCCGGCGCTGCCGCGGCAACGCCCATCGCGTCGAGCTCCTCGCGCACGCCTGCATAACCGAGACGCGGCGAGCCGTCCCGCGACAGCCGGAACTCCACCGCGACAACGATCCACCGGTCGAGCGTGCGCTTGAACACACTGTCGCGGTAGCCGAAGGCGCAGTCGGTGCGGTCGAGGCGCACCAATCGACCGGTCTCGCGGTCCCAGGCCTCGACGACGGTGATGCTCTCGGCCACCTCGACGCCGTAGGCGCCGATGTTCTGGATGGGGGCTGCGCCCACGAGGCCGGGGATGAGCGCGAGGTTCTCGAGGCCGGCGAGCCCGCGCGTGAGCGTCCAGTCCACCAGCGCGTCCCAGCCGACGCCGGCCTCGGCGCGCACCACGGCCGCCGCGCCGTCGTCGTCGAGGAGGCTGATGTCCGCAAATGCCGGCCGCAGGAGGAGGCCGGGGAAGTCGTCCGCGAACAGCACGTTGCTGCCCTCGCCGAGCACCATGACCGGGCCCCGGGCCGCGGGCAGACCCAGGAGGTGGGGTAGCACGGCGGCCGAGTTCACGGTCGCGAGCCAGCGAGCCGTGGCCCGGACGCGCAGCGTATTGAGCGGCGCGAGCGGCGCGTGCTCGACGAGCGTGTATGCCTCGGGCATCGGTCGCTCGGGTCCGCGCTCAGTCGAGCTGGTAGAGCACGACGAGGTGGCCGTCCGGATCGGTGAACGCCATCTCGCGGAAAGTCTGGCCCTCCGCCGTCTTCGAGCTGCGCGGCTCGACCACGGCGAGGCCCGCGGCCTCGAGCTTCGCGCGGACCTCGTCGAAGCGCTCGATGCGGATCACGGGGGCGGACAGGTGCATCGCGGGCGGTGCCGGCAGCTCGACGCCCGTGACTTCCGTCAGCGCGAAGGCGCGTACCTCGGTCGAGCTGTCGAGCGTGCAGAAGCGCAGCTTCGCCTGCGGCGGTAGGCGGAACACCGGGTAGGAGTACGACTGCGGGCTCGACTCCGAGATCGCGAACACCCGGAAGCCGAGGATGTCGCGGTAGATGGCGAGCGAGCGGTCGAGGTCGCGCACCAGCAGGTTCACGCGCTTGAGCGCGACCTCCGGGGCGTCCGCCGGCTCGCCCTGCACCACGCCCGCTGCGAGCAGGAGGGCGACGAGCATCGCTGCGATGGTGAGTCGAGTCACGCGATGGATCTCCGGGCTTGGGTGGGTCGGCGGAACGACGGCCTACTTGCCGGCCAGCATCCTGAGGAACGCGTCCACGGCCGCGCCGTATTCCTGCAGGAAGGGACCGGTCACCGGGTCGGCCTCGACGACGGTCCACCAGCGCCCGAGCGGCCCCTCGCCGGCGGTGGGATCGGTCATCCCGAACATCGGAAACGCCGTCTTGCGCATGATCAGGAAGGACGGCAGCAGCGTGCAGTCGGCCAGCGACAGCTGGTCGCCAGCCGCGAACGGCGTGGCCGCGACGAAGTGCTGCAGGTAGCCGAAGCCCGTCTCGAGCGCCGACTGAGCGGCGGCCACGGCCGCGGCGTCGCGCGTCTTCGGGTTCATGTTGCGGAACAGCACCGAGGCGTGCGGCGACACGTACACGTCGTGCACGCGCGAGATCAGCCGCGCACGGGCCCGCTCGAGCGGGATGCCCAGGAGGCCGCCGCTGTCCGGGTACACGTCCTCGAGGTACTCGCAGATCACCTCGGACTCCGGGATCACGGTGCCGTCCACCTCGAGCGCCGGCATCTTGCCCATCGGGTTCAGGGCAAGGAACCCGGGCGACTTCACGCCTCCCGCGGGCATCTGAGGCTCGAGTGCGATCCCCTTCAGGCGGGCGAACAGGACGACGCGGGCGACGTAGGGCGAGGCGAGGCCTCCGTACAGCTTCATGCGGGACTCCGGGTGTTGGGCGGCGCGTGAGCTTGCCACTTCGTCGGCGCATCCGTCACCATGCCGCGGTCGCGACGGAAGCCATCCGCATGAATCCATCCCCAGCGAGCAGCGCCGTCCCCGGCCGGCGCGACGAGCTGCCCGCCTTTCTCGAGCGCCACCCCGACGTCGAGGCCGTGCAGCTCGTCATCACCGACGCGAACGGCGTCGCGCGCGGCAAGAACATCGCGCGCGAGGAACTCGCCGCTCTCTTCGGGCACGGCCGCAATGTCGCGGGCTCCATCCTCGGGCTCGACGTCACGGGCGAGGACGTCGAGGAAACCGGCCTCGTCTGGTCGGTCGGCGACGCGGACCAGCTCTGCCGTCCGGTGGCCGGCACGCTCGCGCGCGCGACGTGGCTCGCGCGCCCCAGCGCGCAGGTGCTCGGCACGCTGTTCGAGCTCGACGGCCGGCCCGCGAAGGCCGATCCGCGCCACGCCCTCGCGCGAGTGGTGCGGCGGCTTGAGGCGCGCGGCTGCATGCCGGTCGTCGCCGTCGAACTCGAGTTCTACCTGCTCGAGCGCGACGGCGAAGGTCGCCTGCAGCCGGCACGCGGGCTGCTCTCCGGCGCCCGCGGCAACCGCATCGATGCCTACGGTCTCGGCCGCCTCGACGACATGTCGCCGCTGCTCGACGAGCTGTGCGCGGCCGCCCGCGAGCTCGGCGTGCCGGTGCGCACGCTCATGTCGGAATACGCGCCCGGGCAGTTCGAGATCACACTCGAGCACCGCGCCGACGCGCTGCGGGCGGTGGACGAGGCGGTGATGTTCAAGCGCGCCGTGCGCGGCGTCGCGGCGCGGCACGGCTGCATCGCCTGCTTCATGGCCAAGCCCTTCGCGGAGCGGGCGGGCGCGGGCATGCACCTGCACGCGAGCCTCGCGGACCGCGATGGCCGCAACCTGTGCGCGGCCGAGGCGCCCGAGGGCGCGCCGCTGCTGCGCCAGGCGATCGGCGGCCTGCGCGCGACGCTGGCCGACTCGATGGCGGTGCTCGCGCCGCACGCAAACTCCTACCGCCGCTTCCGCGCGCTGAGCTACGCGCCGGTCGCCGCCACCTGGGGCGTCAACAACCGCACGGTCGGGCTGCGCGTGCCGGCCGGGCCGCCCGCGAGCCGCCACGTGGAGCACCGCGTGGCGGGCGCCGACGCGAATCCGTATCTGGTCGCCGCCGTGGTGCTCGCGGGCATGCTGCACGGCATCGAGCGCGAGCTCGATCCCGGCCCGCCGGTCGAGGGCAACGGCTACGCTCAAGGCCTCGCGGGCGAACTGCCGCTGCAGTGGAGCGAGGCGCTCGAACGCGCGGCGCGCTCCGGGTTCCTCGCGGACGCGCTGGGCGCGGAGTTCCTCGAGGTGTTTCTCGCGCTCAAGCGGCGCGAGTGCGAGAAGTTCGGCGCGCTCGTGAGCGATCGGGACTACGAGTGGTATCTCGACACGGTGTGAGGCGTGCGACATAAGCGGCGCGCGCCGGGCCGCGAGCACGCCGCGCCCGCATTACGTCAGGTCGATGGCAGCTTTTATGAGAGTTGAATCAACGTGACCCCGGGGCGGCGTGCGGACAATGCGCCCACACGCCGCACACCCACCCCGAGGTCCCAGGATCGTGAAGCGAACTTCGAACCGCAGTGCCGCTCGCCATGCCAGTCTTTCGACGAGGATGTCCCCGCCCGTGACAGTTCACCTGCGCAAGATGTACGTGGACTGCCGCTTCGGGCAGCTGCACGTGCACACCGCCTTCCCTTCGAACGGCGGCTTCGACGAGCTCGTGCCGCTCGTCTGCATCCACCCGAGCCCGCTGACCGGCCGCTCGTTTCGCCGCCTGCTCGCCGAGCTCGGCCAGGACCGCAGCGTGTATGCGCCGGACCTTCCGGGCCACGGCGAGTCCGACGCGCCCGAGGTGGCGCCGTCGGTCGCAGAGTACGCGGCAGCCGTCGGCGACCTGATCGATACGCTGCGCCTGCGCCAGGTGGACCTGTTCGGGCACCAGACCGGCTCGCTCGTGGCGGCCGACCTCGCCGTGAGCCGCCCGGGCCAGGTGCGTCGCGTGGTGCTCGCCGGCGTGCCGGTGTTCGACGGCAAGGAGCGCGAGGCCTTCCACCGTCATCCCTGGCCGGCGCCGGCCCGCGAGGACGGCGCCCACCTCGTCGAGGAGTGGCAGCGCATCCGGCGCTGGCGCGCCTCCGGCGTGCCTCCGGCCCGCATCGGCAAGGCCCTGGCTGCGGCCCTGCAGGCCGGTGATGCCGCGTCCTGGGGCACGCAGGCCGCGGCCGACTACGCGGCAGGCGAGCGCCTGCCGCTGCTGCGCCAGCCCGCGCTGGTGCTGCGGGCCCGGGACGAGTTCTGGGACATGACCCAGCGCGCCGACGCGCTGCTGCCCGAGGGACGCCGCGTCGACCTGCCGGATCAGGATGCCGGGCTCCTCGACGCGGGGGTGCACGAGGTCGTGCGCTACACGCGCGAATTCCTCGACCGCTGAGCCGGCCAGGCGATCAGCGCTACCGCGAACAACGCGAGCGGCACCAGCGTCGCGAGGTTGAGCGTCCGCCAGCCGAGCACGTGAATCGCGGGCCCGGCGAGCAGCGAGGCGAGCGCCTGGGTGCCGAACACCGAGAATTCGTTGACCGCCTGCGCACGGAAGCGCTCGGCGGGCTCGTAGGTCGTGGTGAGCAACGCGGTGCCCGCCACGAACAGCAGGTTCCAGCCCACGCCGAGCAGCACCAGGCCCCACCAGTAGTGCATCAGGTCGTGTCCGGCGCTCGCGATCGCAACGCAGGCGAACATGAGCGCGAGGCCCGCCGTCATGCCGGCGCGCACGCCGATGCGCCCGATCAGCCGGCCGGTGAACAACGACGGCCCGTACATCGCGAGCAGGTGGCTCTGGATCACCCAGGCGGTGTCGGTGTCCGAGTGGTGGTCGTGCACGTGCATGCTGATCGGCGTGGCGGTCATGATGAAACTCATCACCGCGTACGAGACCACCGCCGCGGCAACCGCGACGAGGAACATCGGCTGTCGAACGACTGCGCCGATCGGGCGCCCTTCTGCCGATCCGGCCGGGCGCGGCGGGGGCAGGCCCGCGTCGCAGCGCGTCAGTACCAGCGCCGCCGCGAGGCACAGGGCCGCCACGCCGACGAACGAGCCGGCGTACTCGTGGCCCGGCACGAGGTCCTTGAGCGCCAGCGCGAGCTGCGGGCCGACCGCCGCGGCCGCGAGCGTGCCGATCATCACCGTCGAGATGGCGCGGCTGGCCTGGGCGGGCGACACGCTCTCCGCGGCGGCGAAGCGCTGCTGCTGCTGGAAGGCGAGGTTGGCGCCAAGCACGAGCGTCGCCGCGCACAGCAGCCCGAAGCTCGCCTGCATGATGGCCCAGGCGACCGCGAGTGCGGCCACCGCGGCAACCATCGAGCTTGCGACGAACGCGGTGCGCCGCCCGATGCGCTCCATCAGCAGCGCCGCCGGGATCGCGGTCGCGGCGAGGCCGACCACGGTCAGCGACACCGGCAGCGTCGCGAGCTCGGGGATCGGTGCCAGCTGGCTGCCGACGATGGCGCCCAGCAGGAACACCGTCATCATGCCGGCGGCCGAGAAGGCCTGGGCGACACCGAGCACGTAGACGTTGCGCACGGCGGCTCAGGCGTAGCGGTGCCAGGCGAGGGCGCAGAGCAGCCCGATCGTCAGGCAGGTGAGCAGCCACTCCACGGCGTGCGCCACTACCGCGCGTGCCTGGCCGTGGCCGCCCAGCAGCAGCGTGCCGAGCGCGGGCGCGGCGACCGCGACCCAGGCGAGCCCGCCGTACAGCAGTCCGACCCGATACCAGGGCGTGCCCACCAGCGCGATCAGCCCCCAGCCGAGCCAGAACAGGAAGCCGAGCGCTGCGCCGCCAGCGGCGCGCAGGGCGGCGCCCGCGAGCACCCGCGACGCGCTCTCCGAGTGTGCGGCGCCGGCGCCCGGGCCGCTGCCGCGCCCCAGCCACGCCGACGTGACGAGGCCGTTCCACAGCACGCCGGCGAGCCCGCCGCTCAGCCCCGCGAACACCGTCATCCACAACTCGATCCGTGCCACGACGGCGCCGCTCAGAGGTGGCGCCGCAGCGCGTTCGCGCAGCGGTCGAGCTCGGTGAAGTCGTTGCCCGCGTGCACGCTGACGCGCAGGGCATCGAACCCGCCCTGCGCCTCGTGCGCCACGACGATGCCGTCCTCCTCCGCGAGCACTCGCGCGGCGTGCTCGTGCCGACCGCTCGGCAGGCGCAACGAGACGATGCCGCCCGCCAGGGACGGGTGCGAGGGCGTCAGGACCTCGAGTCCTGGCAGCGGCGCGAGCTGCTGGCGAAGGTAAGCGGCGAGCTCGCGGATGCGCGCGGCGATGCGCGCACGGTTGACCACCTGCTGGAACTCGAGCGCCACGCCGAGGCCCTCGATCGCGGGCCCGAGGTGGCGGCATGACCCGCCGTAGCGGGCCTGCGCGCCGGCGGCCCCATCCTTCGGCTCGCAGGTCGGCCACAGCCGCGCCTGCGCATCGCGCCGCACGTACAGCGCGCCGATGCCCCAGGAGGCGTTGATCCAGCGGTGGAACGCCGTGGCGTACGCGTCGCAGCCGAGCTCGGCGAGCCGGACGTCGACGTGGCCCGGCCCGAGCGCGCCGTCGACGAGGCTGAAGATGCCGTTCGTCCGCGCGAGTGCGCAGAGCTCGCGCACCGGCATCACCGTGCCGTCGGTGGCACGCACGTGCGGGACCAGCAGCACCTTCGTGCGCGGCGTGATCGCACCCGCGTAGCGGCCGACGAGCGCCTCGGGCGCCGCAGGCACGCCGGGCTGCGGCAGCTCGACCAGCTTCACGCCGCGTCGCGCCGCCTCGACGCGCCAGGGCCCGAGCGCTGC
>Ga0209391_10001642_pt1 | contig 11638 bp, 12 predicted proteins | sample PPLLak3March2015_FD_187246 | JGI IMG/M metagenome (GOLD analysis project Ga0209391, IMG submission 187246) | Freshwater sediment microbial communities from Prairie Pothole Lake near Jamestown, North Dakota, USA - PPLs Lake P7 Core (1) Depth... | ecosystem: Environmental > Aquatic > Freshwater >... | reverse complement strand
GCCATCGGCTGGAACGGTGTCTACCTTTCGGAGGTGGCGCGCCTCGCCCCGGCCGGCGAGGCGGGACGAGCCACCGGCGGGTGCCTGTTCTTCACGTTCGTGGGGGTCGTGATCCTGCCATTCCTGTTCGGCTGGCTGCAGCGCGCGACCGGGAGTTACGCCGCGTGCTTCGCCGTGGCCGCCGTCGTGTGCGCCGCGGTCGGTGCCCTGCTGCTGCTCGGTGGACGGCCGAAGAGGGCATGACTTTGCGTGCGATGATTCCTGCATGTTGCGAACCTTCGCGTCGATCGCTCTGCTTCTGGTGACTGCGCTGGCCGGTGCGGCGGCGGGCCGCTTCGGCCACTTCGTGCTCGACGTGCCGGCGCGCGGCTTCGAGGAACACTGCCTGAAACTCGAAACCGGCGAGCGCATCCGCTACCGCTTCCGCGTCAACGGCGAGGTGGACTTCAATATCCACTATCACCGCGGCAACGACGTTCACTATCCCGTCAGGACCGGCGCCGTCCAGACCGCGGACGAAACGTTCATTGCGCCACAGACGGATGATTACTGCCTGATGTGGGAGCGCAAGGGCGACGGTGCGGTGCGGATCGAAGGCTCGGTCGACCGCGTCAAGCCCTGAGCGCGGGTCTGCGCGTGACTTCCTCCTCAAGGTCGGTGGAACCGATGGGCGTGACGCGCGAGACCGAACTCAAGTTGCGATTGCCTGCGGGTGCGGACGAAGTGCTGCGGAGTGCCGCCACGCTGCGGTCCGCATCCCCGCGCACGCTGCAACTCGATGCCAAGTACTTCGATACGCCGACGCGCCTGCTTCAGGCGAACAGCATGGCTTTGCGGCTGCGTCGCGTCGGTCACGACTGGGTCCAGACCCTGAAGGCGGCGGCTGCGGCCGCCGGCGGCCTCAGCACCCGACCGGAATGGGAGGCGCCTGCCACGCTGCGGCGGGGTATGCCTCGCATTGACTTGCGGCAACTGGGTGATACGCCGCTGCCGGCGCTGCTGGCGCAGCACCATGCCACCAGCAAGCTCGCCCCCGTGTTCCGCACGCGCTTTGCGCGCACGTTGTGGGTAGTGGACTTCCGGTCTAGCCGCATCGAAGTGGCGCTGGACCGTGGCCGGATCGAGGCGACCGTCGGGCGCAGGCGTGTCGTCGAGCCAATCGCCGAACTCGAACTCGAGTTGAAGGCGGGCCGCGCGGAAGAGCTGCTGGCGCTTGCGCTCCGGCTGGTGGGCCGCGGTCCGCACGGCCTGGCGCTGGTGCCCATGGTCCGCAGCAAGGCCGAGCGTGGCCATCGCCTGGCCTCAGGCGCTGCGCCACGCCCGACGAAGGCCTCGGCGCGCGGCTTCGTCGAGCATCTTGCACCTGACATGTCGTCCGGCGCGGCGCGGCGCGCCCTGATGACGCACGGACTGTCGGTGTTTCTCGCCAACACGGAAGCGCTGCATGACGGGCGGGATCCGGAATTCGTGCACCAGGCTCGGGTGGCCCTGCGCCGGATGCGTTCGGCCCTGCGCCTGCTCGATCGCAAGCACAGTGACTTCCCCGAGTCCCTCGCGAATGAACTGCGGTGGGTCGGACAGACGCTGGGAGCGGCGCGCGACTGGGATGTGCTCGTCGAGTCGACGCTGCCCGCCATGGTGGCCGCGGCACCGGCGGCGCTGCGCGCCAGGATGCGCACCTTGCACAAAGGCGCGCTCCGTCGGCGCGACCTGGAACATCGCAAGGCCGTTGCCGCCTTATCTAGCGCGCGCTTCGCGCGTCTCGCGCTCAGACTGCAGGCGTGGACGATGACACCCGCGCCCAAGGGCGGCCGGCTTGCACGCCGCGCGCCCAAGGTGCTGGCCCGGGCGCATGCGCAGCTCTTCTCCGCCGCCCGACAATTCGCCGAGCTCTCACCGGAACGCCGCCACCGCGTGCGCATCCTTGCCAAGCGGCTGCGCTACGCGCTGGATGTCATGTCGGTTGCGCTGCCGGCCGAGGCGACCGAGCGCTATGTCAAGGCGCTGGCCGAGTTGCAGGATGTGCTGGGGGAACTCAATGATCTGGCAGTTGCACGCCAGCACGCAAAGCAACTTGACGCCACCAAGGCACTGCAGGAGTTTGGCCTACTGTGGATCTCCGGGCGTCAGCGGAAACTGATTCGAAGCGCCGAGGAACGCCTCTTTCGACTAGCGGCCCTCCCCCAGCCCTGGTCCGAAGCGGAGCCTAGTTGATCGTCAGCGTGGCCACGATCGTGTCTTGGTAACTGCCGGCCGCCGGGAAGAATCCGGCGGGTATCGCTCCGACCAGCGTTGCAGTCCGCGTTACGTTGGCATTCCCTGTCAATCGGATCGCTCCAGTCCACCGCACGGTCGTCCCGCCGCCATCGCCCCAGACGTTGGTGTTCAGGACGGCCGGTAGTGCATTGAGGTACAAGTTGTAAGGCAAGGTGTCCGCCGGCAGTGCCGTTCGATTCAGAAGCCGCTGTGCATAGGTTCCCGCGCCCGTCGACAGGGCGATCGTGTAATTGATGTCTTCAGGGGGGCCAGGAGGCTTGGTGCAGTTCAGCGTCGCCGTGCTGCTCGATGAAATCTGCGCACTGACGTAGGCACCGAAACTCAAGCTGCCGAAGGAAAGGTTGCAGGTCGCTGCCCACAAGGCGCCGCTCCAGGTCAGCGTCGCGGCAGCCAGAAGCCCGAGGCCTGGCCGCAACAACAAGCGTCCCGAACTCGTCACGTTCATGGCTTTCCTTGCGGCGCGGATGCGCCCGAAATGATTTCACACCGCAGCGGGCCGATATCGGCGTTCGCAGGCCCCGACGCATCCAGTTCCAGCACGACGCGGCAGCGCGTGCCGTTGATGCGGATGATCAGCGACTGGCGGTCGGCGAGGCCGGTGAGGTAGACCTCACCGTCGAATCCGACCGCGAATCGCTCAGGGCGACCCTCGATTGTCACGACTGCACCGGTCGGCACCGGAGCTCCCGAGGGAAGCGCCAGCCGCACCAGCGCGTTGCGCTGGCGTGTCGCGGCAAAGTCGACGACCACTCCGGTGCGCGGCAGCGTGACTATCTGCCGGGAGGTCGACTCGAGCGCAACATCCATCGGCACGCTCAAGGGGTCGACGGAGATCGTGACGCCGTTCAGCGATGGCACCTGTGCGAGTGCAAGGCGGCCCGCCTGGGTGCGGCCGACGTCCTGGTTGGACTGAAGCACGCGCACGTCGTCCAATTCGCCGACCTTGACCACCGCGAAGCTCTGTTCGATCGGCTGCGCGAACATGACCGTGTCGCCGACCCACGCGATGCCGCCGGCCGCGCTGGCACGCATCGCGGCGCGGCCTTGTTCGGTGGCCGCTTCGACCGTGTAGCGCCCCAACGGCCCTGCATACTGCAGCCCTCCGGCCACGGTCCGGTCGTTGTTGGCGCGCAGGTAGTAGCCGTAGCCCTCTCCGACAGGCAACGAGCGCTGTACGCTGGCCTCGGCGCGCCAGGTTGTCTCGGCGTTCTGCCGCGTCGACTGCACCGAGCCGGTGGCGCTGGTCATCGAATCCAGCGGAATCGTCAGCAATGCCAGCGCCTGCGTCTGGTCCTGCACGCTCAGGATCTTGGAGGTCGTCAGCGTCATGAACGCGCGGGCGCCGACGTTGAACGAGTAGCTGGCCGAATAGATCGACACTGCCTCGGCATCGTAGTAGCGCTGCCCTGTGTAGCCAACGGCGAACGAGCCGTAGCGGCCCAGCGAGGTTCGAACGTATCCATTCGTCCAGCGCGAGATCTGCGGGCCGAGGTCCCCAATCTCCCGGTACGTCTCACTCGCGCGCGTAAAGCGGACGCCGGCGGATAGGAACGGCGTCTGTCGATCGAAGCCAAGAAGATAACGCGTGCCATTGCCGTCGGGCCCCTGGCTCGCGGCGCCGCCGAGACTGAGCACGCCGAGATCGCCCACGAGTATGTCCGCACCGGTGCCGACCGAAGCGCCGTCGTTGTCGGCCTCACCACGCAACTCGCCGGTCAGGTTGGAGTTGATCCCGTGGCGCACCCAGCCATAAGCCACCGTGCCGCCGTAGTCGAAGTTCTCAATGCCGTAATTGAGCCGCCCGGAGCCCGCGCCCACCGAGAATTCGGTCAGTCCCGGTCGCAACAGCTGCTGGGCAATGTAAAACGGCTGCGTGATCACACGCTCCTGCCCGAACGGATCGCGCACCACCATGTTGAGCTCGCCGGCGCCGGTCATCGTCGGCAGGTTGCTGATCGTGAACGGGCCGGCCGGCACGTTCTGCTCGGCCACGCGCACGTTGTTGATCAGGATGTCTGCCGTGCTCGGCACCGAGGCCAGCCCGTACACCGCCATCAGAGGGTAGGTGACGAAACCCGGCTGCAGACCGAAGTTCGTGCCGTACTGCACACCGCCGAAGCGCACCGCACGGCCCCACCAGCCCGGCGTGGAGACTGTGTCGCCAACGAGCAGCGTCGTGCGTTCGGGAATGTTGTCCCAGCGCCAGTTCGCGTCGAGTACGGTCACCGTCTGCGGCGTTGCATTGGACGAGCGTGAATTCACGAGAAAGCCGGCCGTACCGACGCCATACGGGCCAAAGATACTGGTGGTCAGAGCTGCACCGAGGTTGTCGGCGAAGGGAGTGTCGTTGCTGCCGGAGAGCGCCGAGCTGCCGAAGATCCCGTAGTTCACGTAGCCGCCCCAGTTCGGCAGTTGAGGTGGCGGAGTCTGCGTGAACTGGTAGGAGATGTTGTTCATCGCTAGCGCGCGCGGATCGGCGCTCAGGCTGAGGTGCTGCAGCTTGTCGTCAAACTTCCAGCTGAGGCCCGAGATCGCCGCGACCGGCACCAGTAGGCGGCCGTCGCGCTCCGTTGCGATCGAGGAGTCGTAGCGGATCGCCAAGCGCGCGAGCGTGGCACCATCGACCAGCAGGTTGTCGCCGCTTTGCAGGATGTAGGCTAGTCCGTCGCGTCGCACGCCGTTGTAGCTGACGGTGACGACCGCGAGGTCCTGTTCCGCCGCTGCCTTCAGGGCCGCAAGATCCGGTGCGTCCGGCGCAGCGCGAACGGTCGCCGTGAAGGCGAGACCGAAGGCCAGCAGCGCGACGCGACTAGCGTGCGGTCGCCACGGCGGCTTCGACCGGCCCCGCATTGCTTTCAGCCTGGATGCGCAGCTCGCTGCCAAGCGCGACGCGCTCCTTGGGGAGATCAAAGTGCCGCGTTCCGCCTGGCAGCACCGTGAAGACCGGCAGTTCCAAGACCTTGCGCCCCGCTTGCAACACGACGGCGTCGGTGTAGCGGACGTGGCCGGCGCCGCTGTTGCGGACGACCAACCGCGAGGTGGCGGGCTCGAATACATATTCCGGCGCCGGCTGCGCTGGCTGCAAGGGTGCGACGAACAGCGGCAGGTCCATCCGCAGTGCGACGCGGAAGCCGCTCGCATCGGGTGCAACCTTGATCTGCGGGACCGGCACCTCGCTGACCAGCACGCGATAGGCGCGCTCGAGTCGCGCGTCTGGCGCGCCGCGCAGCGCGATGCGCACGACCTGCTTCTCGCCCTTCTGCAGCGTGAAGATAGCGGGGCTGACGATGAGGTCGCGCACATCGGCGTGCGCATCTGCGCCGTCGGCCTGGGTCCAGGAGCGCTGCTGTACCTGCATCGTCAGCGTTGCCGGCGACGTATTGATCACGTCGATGACGGCCGCCGGCGTCCGTGCGGAAAGGTCTACTCGCAGCGGTGTGACGGTGAAGCTGCTTTGCGCGGAAGCGAGGCCGGTCGCTAAGGCGATCAGCGAGGCCAGAAGGAGGTGGTGTCGTGTCATGGTCCCCAAACCTGACGTCTACTGGCGGTCTGCCAGTGATGGACTTGTGGTGCTCGCAGTCCGATGAACAACGGGCCCCGCAGGGCCCGTTGCGATGCGCACTGTCAGCAGTTCAATTACGACACGGTCACTGTCGCAGTGACCGTGTCCGTGTACGCGCCGGCGCCGAGATCGAACTGACCAGACGGTACTGAGACACACAGGGCTAGGTCTCGTGGCCCACCATTGGCGCTGAACAGCGGGGTGGCAACAAGCGTGTTCGTGGCATTCCACGACGTGCCCGGCAGCGCCGGACATGTGGTCGTGACACCGCTGATCGTCGGCACCGTGATGCTGTAATTGATGTAATCGGTGGTTACACCGCGCCGCATCCGCTTCTGCGTCAGATTGGCGTTTGCTCCATCGTTGAGCGCCACGCTGACGGTCGCTCCGCGATTGCAGGTCAGCGTGATGTTCGAGCCCGTGTTGTCGGTCTGCGCACCCAGTGTCAGCGCTCCGAAGGTCACTGTCGCATTGCCGATGTTGCATTGACTATTAACGGTGGCATTAACAGTGATCGTCTGCGCCATCGCAGACAGCGGCAAGCCCGCGGCCAGCAGGGTACCCGCGGCGATCAGGCGAATTGCTTTATTCATTGAGTCTTCCCCAGAAAAGTCGTTGCCCACTCTCGCGGGACCGGATGCTACTGGAGGCATCGTACCCAGTTCACGGGATGCTAAAGCCCGGAATACCGGCCGCCCAATTGGGCATTTTTGACCCGCCGGGGGATGAACGGCGTTTGATCTGGATGGACGGCGGTGTGTGTTCCGAGCCGGCGGCCTGCGGCCCTACCGCGGCCGCATGACCCGCGGCGGAAAGTAGGGTTTCTTCAGTGCCCGGCCCTGGCCCAGGACGAAGCCGGTCTGCTTGGCGAGCCGCAGCTGCTCCTCCCGCTCGATGCCGGCCAGCACGAATGTTTCCCTTGTCAGTCCCAGCGCATTGACCTCGCGCGACATCTCGAACCAGGTTTCCTCGCGCACCGAGATCGGCGCCAGCATCTTGGCGAAGTCCGGCGCGACGAAGTCGATGGCGCTCATTTCCATGCTGGCGCGCGGCTCGGCGAAGCGGTAGCCGACCGGTACCTGGTAGCTGCGAAGCAGGTCGATGTACTCGCGCACCCGGTACGGCCAGCGCATCCGCTCCATGGCGCCGCGCAGCAGGATCGACAGCCGGTGCGCGGTCAGGCGATGCGACTCCAGCGTCCGCACCAGTGATTCGAGCGAGCGTTCGATCGAGCCGAAGGAAATCGTCACAGCAATGCGCTCGACCCGTTCATGTTCGAGCATCGTGAACGCGTGTTCGAGCGCCGCCAGCTGGATCTGCGCGCGCAGCGAACGGTCGGGCTCGAAATCGGCGGTCCAGACGTAGAGTTCGTCGAACCAGCGTTCGGAGCCCACCAGCGTGCGCGTCGGCCACACGAGCGCGCGCACCCGCGTGCCGAAACGGCTCAGCGGGTCCAGCGTGGGGTCGAGTTCGACCTGGTGCGTGCCCAGCTCGGGACGGGGTTCGTGGCTGCCCATGGAGTGTTCGCGTTCACTGACGCGATTCGATGCGCCGATTCTCAGGCAAATCGGGCACGGCCGCCAAGCCTAGGCCGTGTTCGGAACAACGGGAGGGGGATAGGGCATGCGCACCGCACGGCCCTGTCCCAGCTCGAAACCGGCCTGGATGGCGCCTTCGAGCTGCTGTTTGGTCTCGATTGCGCCGACGATCGTGGACTTAGTGTCGAGCCCGAGGGCGCGGACTTCGAGTGCCAGATCTTTCCACACATCGGGGCGCAGATTGGTCGGCGCCAGCACCTTCGCAAAGCTGGGCCGCACCAGGTCGACACCCGACAGTTCCATGCTGACGCGCGGTGCCGAAATGCGGTAGCCGACGCCGATCTTCAGTCCTCGCAGCATGTCGACGAATCCGCGCAGCCGGTAGCGGGACCGCAAGCGCTGTGGCGCGCCCCGCAGCAGCACCGAGACGCGGTGCGAGAGCAGGACGTTGCTTTCGAAGAGCGCCGTCAACGGCTCCAGCGCGCGCTCGACGGTGCCGAAGGAAATGGTGATGCCGATGCGCTCGACGAGATCGAACTCGAGCCACTGAAACGCGTCGCGCATCGCATCGATCTGGATCCGCGCACGCTGTGTCGTCGAGGCATTGCCGCCTTCGGTCCAGACGTACAGTTCGTCGAACCAGCGCTCATTGGAAACGAGCGAACGCGTCGGCCACAGCGTGGCGCGGACGCTGCCCCGGAAGTCGCCGGCCCGTACGGCCGTGCCGGTGGTCGCTGAAGCCTGAGGCGTCATGGCGCAAGCATGCCATCAATGCGGTATGTGTGGCGCCATTGTGACGTTAGCCCGGTGGGCTGAACACACGAATACCGGCGGCGTTGCAGGTCTGCCGCGGCCAGGTCTCAGGCCGGGGTGCGGTTCGGCCCGTAATGCCGGAACTTTTCCAGCACGCGTTCCATTTCGGCGGCGTCGAGCTGCGGCGGTTCGCCGACGGCTAGCGCCGCAAGGTAGACGCGTGCCAGGTGTTCGATCTCGATCGCCAGTGCCAGTGCCTGATCGAGCGACGCGCCACAGGCGATGACGCCGTGATGTGCCAGCAGGCAGGCACGGCGGCTCTCGAGCGCTGCGACCGCGTGGTCCGACAGGGCCTGGGTGCCGAAGGTGGCGTATGGCGCGCAGCGGATGTCCGCCCCGCCTGCGACGGCCACCATGTAATGAAACGCCGGGATGCCGCGCCCGAGACAGGCGAGCGCCGTGGCGTACGCCGAATGCGTGTGCACGATCGCCGCGAACTCCGGGCGCGCGGCGTAGATGTCGCGGTGGAACCGCCACTCCGAGGACGGCTCGAGTTCGCCATGCGCCGCACCGCCCCGGGTTACGAAGGCGAGGTTGCCGGTTGCGAGGTCCTTGTATGGCACTGCGGTCGGCGTGACGACGAAACCCACTGTCGCGCCTCGGCGCGCTCGCGCGGAGACGTTTCCCGACTTGTTGACGTTGATGCCCGCCGTGTTCATCGCGAGCGCCGTCGCGATGACTTCTTGCCGCAGTTCGGGGCCGTCCTCGGCGAAATCCATCAGGCGGCCCGGCGCTGGTCAGGAAAGAGATCAGCCAGATGCGCGGGAGTCGCCACGCCGCGCTCGGTGATGATGCCCGTCATGAGGCGGGCCGGTGTCACATCGAACGCCGGGTTGGCGACTGGCGTGCCGGCTGGCATCAGTTGCACGCCGGATGGCTCACCGTTGCGATCCAGACCCTGGACCCACAGCACCTCGTCGGCCGCGCGCTCCTCGATCGGGATCGACTCCAGGCCCTGGTCGATGCGCCAGTCGATCGTCGGCGATGGCACGGCGGCATAGAACGGCACGCCGTTGTCGCTGGCCGCCAGCGCCTTCAGGTAGGTCCCGATCTTGTTGGCCACGTCGCCGCGCGCCGAAACGCGGTCAGCCCCCACCAGCACGACATCCACCTTGCCGTGTTGCATCAGGTGTCCGCCTGCGTTGTCGACGATGAGCTTGTGCGGCACGCCGTGTGCGGCGAGCTCCCACGCCGTCAGCAGTCCCTGGTTGCGCGGACGTGTTTCGTCGACCCACACGTGGAGCGGAATGCCGTCATCGTGCGCCGCATAAATGGCCGCCAGCGCGGTGCCATGGTCGACGGCGGCGAGCCAGCCGGTGTTGCAGTGGGTGAGGACATTGATCGGACGCCCGAGCTTCGTGTGCAGCGCCCGCAGCAGAGTGGCCCCGTGGGCGCCGATCGCGCGGTTCAGCTCGACGTCTTCTTCGGCGATACGGCCTGCTTCGGCCCAAGCTACGGCCGCACGCTGGTCCGGCGCGAGCGTGGCAACCCGGGCCATCACCCGTTCGAGCGCCCAGCGCAGGTTGACGGCCGTCGGCCGCGACGCGAGCAACACGCGGTGAGAGTCGGCGAGGTGGGCATCCGACGGGTCGGCACGCAGCGCCAGCGCGAGCCCATAAGCACCGGTCACGCCGATCAGCGGCGCGCCGCGCACGGCCATAGACCGGATTGCCTCGATGACTTCGGCCGTCGAGCGGAGGACGCGTCGTTCAAGCCGGTGCGGCAGCGCGCGCTGGTCGATCACGCCCACGGCGGCCTCGCCGATCGGCCAGATCGAGCGCATCGCTTCGCCGTTGACCTTCATGTTGGGCGCGGAACAGACATGCGGCCGATTCTACGGTCGGCCTGCGACCGGACGATGTCGGTGGCGTGCCCGGGCCAGGCAGCCGCGCGTGGGACGGTTCGTTGGCGCGCTGGGCGCGGTTGTCAGCGCTGCGCGCGTTCCTCGGCTTCGATCTGCTTGTTGAAGAAGCGGCGGAACCAGAATCCCATGCCGATGATGAAGACGATCGTGAAGAGCGACAGCAGGCCGATGTCGCTGGTGAAGAGCAGCTTCAGTGCTTCCATGACGATTCTCCCGTGTTCTTGGGCCTGCGGTCGCTCAGCCGCGCGTGCGCCGCGCCACCAGCGCAGCCCGTTCGCTGCGCTCCTGGCATTCGGTGCAGCGGGCCGCCGCCGGATTGGCGAGCAGTCGTGCGCGGGCGATGTCTTCGCCGCAGTCGATACAGGCGCCGTAGTCGCCGTCCGCGACGCGCGCCAGGGCGGCATCGAGCAGCTTGAGTTCCTCGGCGTCGCGCGCCACGTGCACGATGTCGAGCGACGTGGCGGCCTCGGCGGCGGCATCGTCGTCGGTGTCGAGCCGGCGATTCGGCAGCGCGGCGTCTTCGTGCGAGTCGAATCCGTGGCGATGCAGGCGGTCCGACACGGCGCCGCCAACCTGCTCGCGCAGGGCCCGCAGCCGTGCGTGCAGATCCTGGAGTTCGCTGGGGGTCAACGGCATCGTCGTTCCGAAAGCATCCGTTCCGAGCCTACGAGCCGGTCCCGTGGCCTACTTGACGCGCATCAACGCAGATTCGAGGCCTCGCCTAGTGGAAGCGGCAGCCAGATCTGATAACGTGAACGCTGTTGCTGCACCGCCACATCTCGGGTGACCGCTCGGTACGGGTGCCGGTGCGCGAAAGTGGATGAGACCGCTGTGAGCATGGATTCGGTGCATTACCTGAGACCCGCGATGGTGCCGCGATCGATTGCGGTTGTCGGCGCCAGTCCGCGCCACGACTCACTCGGGCGGTTCGTCTACACGAACGTAATGGCGGCGGGCTTCAAGGGCGATGTCTACGCGGTCAATCCGCGCCATCGCACGATCGACGGCAATCCCTGCCTGCCGTCGCTTGCAGCCCTGCCGACCAAGGTGGACCTGGCCGTGGTCGTGACCGGACAGCACAACGTCCCCGGAATCATCGACGAGGCCGGCCGCAAGGGTATTCCGGCCATGCTGGTGCTGTCGCCGGGGCTGTGCGAGGAGGGTCCGGAACGCCGCCGGCTCGAGCGCGATGTGGTCGAGCGCGCGCGCGCAGCGCGCGTGCGCGTCATGGGCCCGAACTGCCTCGGGCTGATGCGGCCTGACATCGGGCTCAATGCGAGTTGGGCCAAGACGATGGCGCGCCCGGGCGGACTCGCGCTCGTGTCGCAGTCGGGCGCGGTGACGACGTCGCTGCTCGACTACGCCTGGACCGCGGGATTCGGTTTTTCGTCAGTGGTTGCCACCGGGGCCGAGTCCGACGTCTCGGTGGCCGAGATCCTCGACTTCCTGGCCGGCGATGCCGCGACGCGCTCGATCCTGCTGTATTTGGAAGGGATCGAGAACGCACGGCCGCTGATGTCGAGCATCCGTGTCGCCGCCAGCGTCAAGCCGGTCATCGTGTTGAAGGCCGGGCGCCATGCCGCG
>Ga0209391_10001641_pt1 | contig 11640 bp, 5 predicted proteins | sample PPLLak3March2015_FD_187246 | JGI IMG/M metagenome (GOLD analysis project Ga0209391, IMG submission 187246) | Freshwater sediment microbial communities from Prairie Pothole Lake near Jamestown, North Dakota, USA - PPLs Lake P7 Core (1) Depth... | ecosystem: Environmental > Aquatic > Freshwater >... | reverse complement strand
GCCTGAGCCTGGCCGCCGGCGCGGTGAAGGGCTGGGACCGCCGCAACGCCTACACGCATTCACTGCTGGAGAGCGTGGCGCGTCACTACGGCTTCGACACCGAGACCCCCTTCGAAAAGCTGCCGCAGCAGGCGCGGCAGGTGCTGCTGCACGGCTCGGGCAGCGAAGCGATCGAATTCGTCTACGAGGCCGAAGGCGTGGGCAAGGGCAGGGGGCGCACGCGCCAGGTAAAGCGCAGCCATCCCTTCGAAGGCATCCTGCCCAATTTCGAGCGCCGCTGGCGCGAGACCGACTCGGCCGCCGTGCGCGAGGAACTGGCGCGCTACCAGGCCGCCCGGCCCTGCCCCGATTGCGGCGGTGCAAGGCTGCGGCGCGAGGCGCGGCACGTCTTCCTGCAGCACCACGGCGCCGACGGCCAGGGCGAGAAAGGTCAGCCGATCTACGAGATCGAGCACGCGACGCTGGCCCAGAGCCTGGCCTATTTCCAGGACTTGAAACTCATCGGCGCCAAGGCCGAGATCGCCGACAAGATCGCGCGCGAGATCCGTTCGCGGCTGAAATTCCTCAACGACGTCGGCCTGACCTACCTCAGCCTGGACCGCGGCGCCGACACGCTGAGCGGCGGCGAGGCGCAGCGCATCCGCCTGGCCAGCCAGATCGGCAGCGGCCTGAGCGGCGTGATGTACGTGCTCGACGAGCCCAGCATCGGCCTGCACCAGCGCGACAACGAAAGGCTGATCGGCACCCTCAAGCACCTGCGCGACCTCGGCAACAGCGTGCTCGTGGTCGAGCACGACGAGGACATGATCCGCGCCGCCGACCACGTCGTCGACATGGGCCCCGGCGCCGGCGTGCACGGCGGCCGCGTCATGGCCCAGGGCACGCCCGACGAGGTGGCGGCGAACACGGAGTCGCTCACCGGCCGCTACCTCGCGCACACGCTTCGCATCCCGGTGCCGGCGCGGCGGCGCGCCGCCACCGGCTTCGGCGCGGCACCGTTCCGCCTGGGCATCGTCGGCGCGCGCGGCAACAACCTGAGGAACGTCAGCGTCGAGATCCCGGTGGGGCTGTTCACCTGCGTCACCGGTGTCAGCGGCTCGGGCAAGAGCACGCTCATCAACGACACCTTGTACGCCGCGGTCGCGCGCAAGCTCTACAACAGCCACGCCGAGCCGGCGCCGCACGACCGCATCGACGGCCTGGAGGCGCTGGACAAGGTCATCAACGTCGACCAGAGCCCGATCGGCCGCACGCCGCGCAGCAACCCGGCCACCTACACCGGCCTGTTCACGCCCATCCGCGAACTCTTCGCCGAGGTGCCGACGGCGCGCGAGCGCGGCTACGGCGCCGGGCGCTTCAGCTTCAACGTCGGCGCGTCCAGCGGCGGCGGGCGCTGCGAGGCCTGCGAGGGCGACGGCGTGATCAAGGTCGAGATGCACTTCCTGCCCGACATGTACGTGCCCTGCGACGTCTGCCATGGCGCGCGCTACAACCGCGAGACGCTCGAGATCCTCTACAAGGGCAGGAACATCACGCAGGTGCTGGAGCTGACGGTGGAGGACGCGCACGCCTTCTTCGGCGCCGTGCCCAACATCGCGCGCAAGCTGCAGACGCTGCTCGACGTCGGCCTGGGCTACGTGCGGCTGGGCCAGAGCGCCACCACGCTTTCCGGCGGCGAGGCACAGCGCGTCAAGCTGGCACTGGAACTGAGCAAGCGCGACACCGGCCGCACCCTGTACATCCTGGACGAGCCGACCACCGGGCTGCATTTCCACGATATCGGACTGCTGCTGAAGGTGCTGCACCAGCTGCGCGACGCCGGCAACACCATCGTCGTCATCGAGCACAACCTCGATGTCATCAAGACCGCCGACTGGCTGATCGACATGGGCCCCGAAGGCGGCGCCGGCGGCGGCCGCGTGCTGATGGCCGGTACGCCCGAGGAGGTGGCGGCGCGGGCCGACGAACTCGGCAGCCACACCGGGCGCTTCCTGCGGCCGCTGCTGGCAGGCTGACACCGGCCGGCAAGAGGCGGCAGGGCGGCACGGCACCGGAAGACGGAAATGCGGCGACTGCGGGATCTCATCGGCCGGAACACGCTGTTTCCGGCGCTGCGCGTGATGCGAGCGCAGATGCGGCTGGTCTCCGACCCGCTGAAGCTCCGCGCCGCGGCCGCGCGCGTCGACGCCCTGGGCGTGCCCGCGGCTGGCCTGCACGCCACGCCGGTGCAGGCCGGCACGGTGCCCGCGACCTGGATCGACGTCAAGGGCGGGCGGCGCGATCGCGTGCTGCTCTATCTGCACGGCGGCGCCTTCATCACCGAGACACCGGTCTTCCACGGCGCACTGCTGGGACGCCTGTGCGCCGCGGCAGGCGCGCGCGGCCTGATGATCAGCTACCGGCTGGCGCCCGAGCACCGCTACCCGGCCGCGCTGGACGATTGCCTCGAGGCCTACCGCTGGCTGCTGGCACAGGGCCTGGACGCCGCGCGCGTCGTCGTCGCTGGCGACTCCGCCGGCGGCAACCTCACGCTGGCGCTGCTGCTGCGGCTGCGCGACGAGGGCCTGCCGCTGCCGGCCGGTGCGGTGGCGCTGTCGCCGGTGGCCGACCTCAGCTTCAGCGGCGAATCGGTGCAGCGCAACGACGGCATCGACGACATGTTCAGCGCCGACCTGCTGGACGCGCTGGTGCCGGTGTACCTGCCCGAGCGCGATCTGTGCAGGCACCCGCATGTCTCGCCGGTCTACGCCGACTGCGCCGGCCTGCCGCCGCTGCTGCTGGTTGTCGGCAGCACCGAACTGCTGCTCGACGACTCGGTGCGCATGGCGCAGCGCTGGCCGGGCGCCACCCTGCTGGTCTGGCACGGCATGCCGCACGTCTTCGCCGGCTTCGACTTCCTGCCCGAGGCGCGCGAGGCCACGCAGCGCATCGGCCGCTTCGTGCGCGACGCACTGTCCCGCGCCGCAGCGTCGCAGGCCGCCGCGCAGGAGACGGCCGAGCCCGCGGACGACGCCGAAGCGGACGCCGTCGAGCTGCCGCGGCTGCGCGTGCCGCGACGGCTCGGCGCAGCCGCGCGCTTCTACCTCGCCGTCGCCCTGGCCAGCGGGGCGCTGTGGCTGGCCGTCATCGGCGTGGGCGTCGGGCCGCTGCTGCTGCTGGTGCACCCGCTGGTGTGGCTGAGCGCGCTCGCGCTCGCGGTGGTGTGGCTCGGCGCCGTCGTCCTGTTCGTGCGCGCGCTGACGCGCCGGCGGATCGCGGCGAACAGACCCGGGACATGAGGCGCGGGCTAGACTGGCCGGCCCTGGACGAGGAACGCCCATGACCGCCACTGTCGACTACTACCTTGCGCCCCAGTCGCCCTGGACCTATCTCGGCCACGAGCGCTTCGCGCGCATCGCCGCGGCGGCGGGTGCCACCGTGCGCGTGCTGCCGATGGACCTGGGCAAGGTCTTCCCGGTGTCTGGCGGGTTGCCGCTGGGCCAGCGCGCGCCGCAGCGCCAGGCCTACCGGCTGGTGGAGCTGGCGCGATTCCGCGATGCACTGGGGCTGCCGCTGAATGTCAAGCCGAAATTCTTTCCGGTGCCGGGCGACCCGGCGGCGCGGCTGATCGTGGCCGTCGAACTCGCAGACGGCGCCGACGCTGCGATGCAACTCACCGGCCGCGTGCTGGCTGCCGTGTGGGCGCAGGAGCGCGACATCTCCAGCGTCGCCACGCTGGCCGAGTTGCTGGCCGAGTGCGGGCTGCCGACGCAGCGACTGCAGACCTCGCTCACGCCCGAGGTGCAAGCGCGTTACGAGCGCAATACGCAGCAAGCGATCGAAGCCGGCGTCTTCGGGTCACCCAGCTACGTGATCGATGGCGAGATCTACTGGGGCCAGGACCGGCTGGACTTCGTCGAGCGGCGGCTCGCCGGCCGAAGCTGATCACGCGCCCAACGAAGACGGGGCCCGGTCACCCGGGCCCCGCGCGGCGCATGCAGCTCAGCAACTCACTTGAGGTGCTTGCTGATTTCCTTGGTCATGCCGAACATGCTGATCGGGCTGACGCCGACGACGGCCTTGAGCTTGGCGTCGGCGTTGATCATGGTCCGCTTGACCTTGTCCTGCAGGTCGTTCTTCTTGATGTACTCCCACACCTTCTTGGTGACCTCGGTGCGCGGCAGCGGCTTGTCGCCGATGACGGCGGCCAGCGCGGCACTCGGGGTCAGCGCCTTCATGAAGGCGGCGCTCGGCGTGCGCTTCTTGGCCGGTGCCGCCTTCTTCGCGGGCGCGGCCTTCTTCGCCGGTGCGGCCTTCTTGGCGGGCGCCTTCTTCGCCGGCGCCTTCTTCGCGGGAGCTTTCTTCGCAGTTGCCATGTGTAGGTTCTCCGTCAATGGTTGAGAGAGTGCCGACCGTCGCGCAAACCTTGGTTTTTGGGGCTTGTCTCTACGGGGAAATCGGCTACCCGCGACTGTAGCGCCTGCGAATGGGGGTGAGAAGCGCTTTTCCCAGGCAAAAGACGCTTCCGCGCCACGTTATGCTTGTCGAATGAAGATCATCCTGCGTTGGTTGCTGCTCGCCGCGGCCCTGCTGCTGGTGGACAACCTCTATTCGGGCGTCTCGGTGGCGAGCTTCGGCGCGGCACTGCTCGCGGCCTTCGTGCTCGGCCTGTTCAACACGCTGGTGCGTCCGCTGCTCGTGCTGCTGACGCTGCCGGTGACGCTGCTGACGCTGGGCCTGTTCCTCTTCGTCATCAACGCGCTGATGTTCTGGGGCGCGGCGTCGGTGCTCGACAGCTTCCACGTCGACAGCTTCACCGCGGCACTGATCGGTTCGCTGCTGTACAGCCTGTGCGGCATGGTCATCGACGTGGCGATGGAGCGGCTCTTCAGCCGGCCGTCGGCTTACTGACGCCGCGCGGCGGCCACCGGCCGCGGCGCCGCGCGCACCTCGAAGACCACGCGGTCGACGCCCGTGTCGGTGCCCTCGACAGACCAACGTCGCTCCAGCACGTGCCGGCCCGGCCGCGGCAACCAGTGCACGATGCCGCCGGTGCCCACGGCGCGCCCGTTCAGCCGCCACTGCCCCGGCGCGCCGACGAAGGCCAGTTGCTGCGCCGCCATCGGGATGTCGGGGTCCAGCAGCACCACGGTGCCGTCGCGCGGCGACTCGATGCCGAAGGGCTGAGCGCGACCCGCCGCGGCGGCGCTGCTGGCGGGCGCCTCGGTGCCGGCCAGGAACCACTCGCCGCGCTGCGCCACCAGCCCGGGCGGCACCGGCGGCGGCCGTGACGGCGCGCGCGCATGCAGATGCGCGACGAGCTCGCGCCACACCGGAGCCGCGCCGCTGACGCCGCTCACGCCGTGCATCGGCGCACCGCCGGCATTGCCGACCCAGACGCCGACCGTGTAGCGGTCGGTCAGGCCGATGCACCAGTTGTCGCGCATGTCCTTGCTGGTGCCCGTCTTCACCGCCGCCCAGCCGCGCGTGACGAGCGGGCTGTCGAGGCCGAAGCCGATGGCACGCGCCGCCGGGTCGGCCAGGATGTCGGCGACGATGAAGGCCGTGGCGGCGTCGAAGACACGACGCTGCGGCGCCACCGGCAGCCCAGGCGGTGCGGGCTGCCAGCGCACCGGGCTCCACCGGCCGCCGCGTGCGAAGACGCGGTAGGCATTCGTGAGCTCGAGCAGCGAGACCTCGGCGCTGCCCAGCGCCAGCGCGTGGCCGTGGAAGCCGGCGCTTTCGCGCGGGCGCAGGCCGGCGTCGACGAGCGTGGCGAAGACCGCGTCCGGCCCGAGCATCGCGCCGACACGCACCGCCGGCACGTTGAGGCTGGCCGCCAGCGCCGTGCGCACGCCGACCGGACCCTTGAAGCCGCCGTCGTAGTTCTGCGGCCGGTACAGCGCGGCACCCGCGGCCAGCTGCAGCGGCGCATCGTCGAGCACGCTGGCGGCCGTGAGCAGCCGCTGCTGCAGCGCCTGGGCGTAGACGAAGGGCTTGATCGTCGACCCGGGCTGGCGCCGCGCCAGCACGGCGTCGACCTCGGGCGCGCTCGACGCCGAACCCGACGAACCGACCCAGGCCAGCACCTCGCCGCTGGCGTTGTCGATCACGAGCACCGCGCCGTCCTCGACCTCGCGGCCGCGAAGCTCGGCCAGCTGGCGGCGCAGCGCCGCCAGCGCCACCCGCTGCAGCGAGGCGTCGAGCGTGCTGTGCCAGGGGCCGTCGCCGGGGGCCGGCGGCGGCGACATGTGGCGCGCCAGGTGCGGCGCCAGCGCCTCGCCGTGCGTCGACAGCAGCGCGCCCGGCCGCCGCGACAGCGCCTGCGCCAGCGTCAGCGCGAGGCCGCCGCAGCCCAGTTGCTGCCGGCGCAGGATTTCGCAGGCGCGGCGCTCCAGCAGCGCCGCGCCGGCGTTGGGGCCGCGCACCATGCTCGCCAGCAAGGCCGCCTCCTCGGCGTCCAGCCCGCTGGCGTGCTTGCCGAAGAGCACGTTGGCGGCCGCCGCCACGCCCACCAGCTCGCCGCGCAGCGGCACCCGGTTGAGGTAGGCCTCCAGGATCTGCGTCTTGCTCCAGCCGTCCTCGAGTTGCCGCGCGCGCAGCACCTGCGTCAGCTTCTGGCCCACGCTGCGGCCGCCGGCGGGGCGCGCGAGCTCGTCGTCGAGCAGGCCGGCCAGCTGCATCGTCAGCGTGGAGGCGCCGCGCGTGCGCGAATTCCACGCCGAGGCCCAGGCACCGGCGGCCAGCGCGCGCCAGTCGACACCGCCGTGGTCCCAGAAGCGGCGGTCCTCACCGAGCACGATGGCGTGGCGCAGCGCCGGCGAGATCTCCGCCAGCGCAACCCAGGGCCCACGGCGCACGCCGTCGTCCACGCGCACCATCTGCAGCACGGCACCGTGGCGGTCGAGCAGCGGCCGGTCCGAGGGCGCGTGCGCGGCGCGCACGGCATCGAAGCCGGGCACGGCCTGCGCCGGCGCGGCCAGCAGGCAGGCGGCCAGCACGGCGCACGCCGTCATGGTGCACTTCATGGCCGCACTTCCAGCGTCTCGTTGGGGCGTTCGCCGAAGCTTTCCGGCGCGTACATCGCCTCGACCCGGGTCGGCGGCAGCCCGAAGCGCCCGCTGGCGTTCAGGCGCAGCGTGTACTCGACGACGTGCCGGCCGCGCGGCAACCAGCCGTAGTAGCCGCGCCAGGCCTCGGCGGCACGCTCCTCGTAGGCCAACCAAGCGCTGCCCTCGCGCAGCTCGCCCCGGGTGGCGAGCGCCGAGTCCCGCCCCAGGCCGCCGCCCAGCAGCGTGGCGCCCGCCGGCACCGGGTCGCTGACGACGACCCAGGCCATGTCGCCCAGCGCCTCGATCTCCAGCCGCACGCGCTGGAGGTCACCGCGGCTCCAGGCCTCGGGGGAACGGCGCTGCACCGCGCTCACGCTGCGCGTGATGCGGTAGCCGGCGGCCAGCGGGGCCTGCAGCGGCACCGCGGCCAGTGTCTGCAGCGTCAGCCAGGGCCGGCCGGCGCCCTCGTGGCGGGCGACGATCGACGCCGCCGCCGCGGGCATCGGCAGCGTCGTCGCGCCGCCGTCCGGGGCCGCCTGCCAGTCCAGCGTCTGCGTGGCGCCGCCGAGCTGCAGCACGCTGCGGCCGGCCGGCGGCACGGCCTCGAAGGCGGCGGCGAAGCGCTCCAGCGCCAGCACGCCCCACAGGTTGGCCGTGGTCGTCGACCAGGCACCGCGCCGCTGACGCGCCAGCGCGCCGTTCACGAGGCCGGGCACATCGTCGCGCCAGCCGGGCGCCTCGGTGGCCGCCAGCAGCAGCCGCGCGGCATTGCCGTCGGGGCCGTCCATCAGCCACCACCAGTCGTCGCTGGCCTCGGTGCTGAAGCGCAGCGTCGTGCCGCCGGCGATCAGGCGCGAGCGCAGCAGGCGCTGCACCTCGGCCAGCCGGGCAGGCCCCTGCGGCACGCCCTGCACGCGCCGCAGCACGCTCCACAGGTCGAGCAGTGCCGAGGTCGGCCACGCTGCGGGCGTGTCGCCGACCGATCCCAGCATGCGCGGCGTCGCACGGCCGTGGCGCGCCAGTGCCTCCAGCGCGGCGAGCTTGCGCACCTCGAGGTCGGCGCGCGGTGCGGCGAAGCGGCGTTCGATGCGCCCCTCGACGAAGGCCGCCAGCCCGCGCAGCATGGCGTCCTGCGTCGCCGCAGGCCAGGCCCAGCCGGCTTCGTGCGCCGCGCTCAGCAGGTGCGCGGTGAGGCGGTCGCTGCCGCGCGGCGGCTCGCCCGGCGCCGGCGGGAAATAGCCCGCCAGGCCGTCGCTGTCCAGGTAGCCGGCGATCTCGTCGTTCAGTCCCGCCCAGGCCGCGGCGTCACGCAGGGCGATCGCGCGCGAGGCTTTCTGCTCCAGGCAGGTGTAGGGGTAAGTCTCGAAATAGCGGCGCAGACCGGGCAGGGCGCCACCGAGCCGCGGCTGCAGTGTCGCGACGACGCGCGCGCTGCCCGGCAAGGCATCGGCCGGCGCCGCCAGCGGCACGCTCAGCGTGCCCTGCAGCGGCTGCAGCGAGGCCTGCCAGACGCGTTCGGGAACCGCCGGCACGACCGACTGCGCGATGCGCACGCTGTCGCGTGCCGGGCTGGCGCGGCCGGTCTCGGCGGCACCGGCCTGCCAGTCGATGCGCGTGGCGCCGGACGGCACCTGCACGCTCCAGCGCACTTCCTGCGCTGCCCCGGCGGCCAGGGCCACGGTCTGCGGTTCGAAGCCCAGCGCCGCGCCGCCGCTGTCGCCGGCCAGCGTGGCCTGCACCGTCATCGCCCGCGCCGTCGTGTTGCGCAGCGTGAAGGTGGCGTCGAAGCGGTCGCCCTGGCGCGCCAGCGGCGCGATGCCCGGCAGCAGTTGCAGATCCTGCGTGACGCGCACGCTGGCGCTGCCGGTGCCGAAACGATCGGCGCCCGCAGCGGCAATCGCCACCAGCCGGAAGCTGGTCAGCGAATCGTTCAACGGCACCTCGATGCGCGCTTCGCCTTGGGCATCCAGCACCACCGTGCCGCGCCACAACAGCAGCGTGTCGAAGAGCTCGCGCGTCGGGTTGCGGCCGCCGCCGCCGCCGGGCGGCAGCGCCTTGCGGCCGTAGTGGCGGCGGCCGATGATCTCGCCCTGCGCGGTCGCCGTCACGACGCCCCAGGGCCGCGGCGCCATCATCGCGCCCAGCAGGTCCCAGGAGCGGTTGTCCTGCAGTGCCAGCAGGCCCTCGTCGACGGCGGCGAAGGCGATCTCGGCGCCGGCCGCCGGCCGGCCGCCCTGGCTCACGCGCACCGTGGTGCGCACGGTCTCGCGCACCCCGTACTGCGCCTTCTCGGGAACGACCTGCACGTCCAGCCGGTGCTCGACCAGGCCGATCGCGAGCCGCGCCACGCCGATCCTGAACGACGGTCGGGCGAGGTCGGCCAGCGCCGTGGGCGCGCGCCAGTCGCGCCCTTCGTAACGGAAGGCGCGCCACCACTCGCCAGGGTCGCGCCAGCCCCAGCTGAAGATCGACCACCACGGCGCCTCGCGCAGGCGGCCGCGCAGCACCAGCACGCTCACCGTGACGTCGGGTGCCCACGAACGCTGTGCCCCCTTGGGCACCGGCAGCTCGATCACCGGCTCGCGCCCGGAAAGCTCCATCACGCGGGCGTCGATCACGCCCTCGCGCTCGATCGTCACCAGCGCGGTGGCCTGGCGGAAGGGCATGCGCACCTGCAACCGCGCCGTCTGGCCGGGCTCGAGCTCGCGCTGCTCGGGCAGCAGCTCGATGCGGTCGTCGTCGTCCTGTCCGAACCACCACTCGCCGCGGCCGCTGATCCACACCGTGCTCGCGGCCTCGCTGACGCGGCCGGCGTCGTCGGCGGCGCGTGCCAGCAGTTCGACCTCGCCGCTGGCGTCGACCTTGGCGTCGCACCGCAGCTGCCCGCGGGCGTCGGTGCGGCCGCTGCACAGCAGGCCGAGCGCGTGCGTCTCGCTAAGGTTGTCGTAGGCATAGAAGCCGCCGACGATGCGCTTGCGCGTGGTGATCGATTGCCGCAGCCGGCCCGTCACCTCCACCGCGCGGCCGGCCAGCGGCCGGCCGCCGTGGTCCAGCACGACGGCCGTGAAGCGCGCTGCGCCGCGCGCCGCCGCCCAGCGCGGCACGCTCAGACCGGCAACCACCGCGCTGGGCCACAGGCGCACGCGCTGGGCCACGGTCTGGACCTCGCCGTTGGGGTCGGTGAAGCTGAGCTCGGCGAGCAGGTCCGACGGGCCGGCGAGCGCCGGCAGCCGGTCGACGACGATGGTGGCGGCGCCGCGCGGGTCGGTGACCGCGGCCAGCCGGTCGGCGACGAGACGGCCGCCGTCGCCGGGTGCGTCCGCTTCGCCGCCGCGCTCGACGGCCGCGGGCGCGAAGCTGAATTCCTCGTGGCCGGCAAAGGCCGGCGTCGCTGGCCGCAGCAGCGCCGACAGCTGCAGTGGCGCCGCAGCCACCGGGCCGCCGGCCAGCGCATTGAGCTGCGCCTGCAATTCGATCGCGCCAGGCGCCACCGGCACCGCCGCGGGCGCCGACAACCGCGCGTCGACCAGCGGCACGCGAAAGGCCTCCACGCGCAGACTGCCGCTGGCCAGGCGCTGGTCGCCGCGGCGCAGCGCCACGTCGTACAGGCCGAGCGCGGCATTCTTCGGGATCGCCCAGCGGCTCTCGGCGGCGGCGGACCCGTTCGGCCCCGGCGGCCAGGCCAGCGGCAGCGTCAGTTCGGTGCCGCTGCCGACGTGCGTCAGCACCACCTCGTCGGGCATTTCGCCGGGCGCGGGCATCGCCAGGCCGCGCTCGGTCTCGTCGCGCAGGTAATGCTTCATCGATACCGTCTCGCCGGCGCGCAGCAGCGTGCGGTCGAAGACCGTGTGCGCGCGACGCTCGGGCACGGTGCCGTCGGCCGTGGGCAGGCCGAAGCGCCAGGGCTCGATGCCGCGGTTCCAGCGTCCGAAGACGAAGGACAGATCGTCACCCAGCCGCGCGGTGACGAAATGACCCTCGCGGCTCAGGCAGTGCTCGTCGAATTCGTCGTCGAAGCCGCGCTCGATGCGCGCCAGCCCCTGTGCGTCGGTGCTGCCGCTCCACAGCGGCCGGCCGCGGCAGTCGTTGACGGCGACGCGCGCGCCGGCCACCGGGCGGCCGCGGTCGAGCGTCGTCACCCAGACCAGGCTCGACGAGCGCCCGCGCTTGAAATGCACGCCCAGGTTCGTCACCAGCGCGCCGGTGCGCACGTACATCGGCGCGCGAGCGGCCAGCAGCGCGTGGCCGAGGATGCGCGACTCGACCTCGACGACATGGTAGCCGCGCTGCGGCAGCGGGATGCCGATGACCTCGGTGGCGCGCGGCTCGCCGCCCTGCAGCTGCGGCAGCTCGGCGCGCCGCACGCCGCTCTCCTGCGCCAGCAGCGCGGTCTCGCGCGTCTTCCACTGCGCGGCCTGTTCCTGCTGCAGGCGCGCGATCCAGCGCAGCAGCGGCTCGTCGCCGGTGGCGGCGTCGAGCCGCTTGATCGCCACCCGACCGCCGGTGGACGCGCCGGCAAGATCGGCCTGCACGTGGCGCAGCGTCAGCGGCAGCATGGCGTCGGTGCCGGCCTCGACGATGCCGAAGCCGCCGCCGGCAAAGCGTGCCA
>Ga0209391_10001640_pt1 | contig 11644 bp, 10 predicted proteins | sample PPLLak3March2015_FD_187246 | JGI IMG/M metagenome (GOLD analysis project Ga0209391, IMG submission 187246) | Freshwater sediment microbial communities from Prairie Pothole Lake near Jamestown, North Dakota, USA - PPLs Lake P7 Core (1) Depth... | ecosystem: Environmental > Aquatic > Freshwater >... | reverse complement strand
CTGTCGCGACTGTGCCGCGTCGAGGTGATCGGCCCCTGCGCCGCGGTGAGCCTCGTCGGCCGCAGCATCCGCGCGACGCTGCATCGCCTGGGCGACGCACTCGAGCTGTTCGAGGAGCAGCGGATCTATCTCGTCACGCAGGCGGCGAACGACCTCAACATCACGTTCGTCGTCGATGAGGAGCAGGGCGACCGGCTGGTGAGCAAGCTGCACGACGTGATCGTGCGCAATGCGCCGTCGGACCACAGGGCGACCGGCTGGTGAGCAAGCTGCACGACGTGATCGTGCGCAATGCGCCGTCGGACCATGTGCTCGGGCCGACCTGGGAGCAGATCCACGGCCTCGGCCCGGTGATTCCGGAGGGTGGGCCGCCGTGGTGGCAGGGCCGCCGCGCGGAACTCGAGCAGATCGCGCGCGAGCACGGTTGCGCCTACGTCTACGATCGCGCGACGCTGGAGCGCACGGCGCGGCAGCTGCTGGCGATCGGCGGCGTCGAGCGCGTCTTCTATGCGATCAAGGCGAATCCGCACCCGGACATCCTGCGCAGCTTTGCCGCGCTGGGGCTCGCGTTCGAGTGCGTGTCGCAGGGCGAATGCGAGCGGGTGATCGAGACGATTCCCGGCATCGACCGTGGGAAGATCCTGTTCACGCCGAATTTCGCGCCGCGATCCGAATACGAGTGGGCGCTCGAGCAGGGCGTGCACCTGACGCTCGACAACCTGTATCCGCTGCGGCACTGGCCGGAACTGTTCCGCGGCCGCGACCTGCTGGTTCGCCTCGACACCGGGTTCGGGCGCGGGCACCACGACCACGTGCGCACGGCCGGCGTGCATTCGAAGTTCGGCGTGCCGTTGTTCGAGCTCGACGAACTGGAGCGACTGGCGGCCGCGGCTGGAGTGAAGATCGTCGGCCTGCATGCTCACACCGGCAGCGGCGTGTTCGACGTGCGCAACTGGCACGAGGTGGGGCAGCTTCTGGGCAGCCTCGCCGCGCGGTTCCCGCATGTGCGCACGATCGACCTGGGCGGCGGACTCGGCGTGCCCGAGAAGCCGGGCCAGGTACCGATCGACCTCGCCGCGCTGCAGGGCGTGCTCGACGACCTGCACGGGCGCTGGCCGCAGCTCGCGATCTGGCTCGAGCCGGGACGGTTCCTGGTGGCGCCGGCGGGCGTGCTGCTGGCGCAGGTGACGCAGTTGAAGGGCAAGGGCGCGGTGCAGTACGTGGGTGTCACGACCGGCATGAACTCGCTGATCCGGCCGGCGCTGTACGGCGCGCACCACGACATCGTGAACCTGACGCAGTTTGGCCAGCCGGGCAGCGAGATCTACAACGTCGTGGGGCCGATCTGCGAGTCGGCGGACTACCTCGGGCACGAGCGGCTGCTGCCGCCGACCTCGGAAGGCGATACGCTGCTGATCGCCAATGCCGGCGCGTACGGGCACGCGATGAGTTCGTGGTACAACCTGCGCGAGCCGGCGCGGGAAGTCCTCATTTAGCGCGGCGGGAAGTTCAACGTGAAGACGGGCATCGTCGGTTGGCGCGGCATGGTGGGCTCGGTGCTGATGGAGCGCATGCGCGCCGAGCGTGATTTCGACGCGATCGAGCCGGTGTTTTTCAGCACCTCGCAGGCGGGCGGCGCTGCGCCGGACGTCGGCCGCGGTCCCGGCGTGCTGCACGATGCAAGCGATCTCGCGGCGCTCGCGGCCTGCGACGTGATCCTGACCTGCCAGGGCGGCGACTACACCAACGCCGTGCACCCGCAGCTGCGTGCCGCGGGCTGGAAGGGCTACTGGATCGACGCGGCTTCGGCGCTGCGGATGAAGGACGACGCGGTCATCATCCTGGACCCGGTCAATCGCGACGTGATCGACGCCGGGCTGCGCGCAGGCGTGCGTGATTTCATCGGCGGCAATTGCACGGTCTCGCTGATGATGATGGCGCTCGGGGGACTGTTCCGCGCCGGGCAGGTCGAGTGGATCACCTCGATGACCTACCAGGCGGCCTCGGGCGCCGGCGCGCAGAACATGCGCGAGCTGGTGGCGCAGATGGGGGCGGTGCACGCATCCGCTGCAGCGCTGCTGGGCGACCCGTCGAGTGCGATCCTCGACATCGACCGGGCCGTGACCGACTGCCTGCGCAGCGATGCGCTGCCGCGGGCGCAGTTCGGCGCCGCGCTCGCCGGCAGCCTGATCCCGTGGATCGACAAGGATCTCGGCAATGGCCAGAGCCGTGAGGAATGGAAGGGCAGTGCCGAGACCAACAAGATCCTCGGCCGGTCGGCGGATCCGATCCCGGTCGAGGGCCTCTGCGTGCGGATCGGCGCGATGCGTTGCCACAGCCAGGCGCTGACGATCAAGCTGAGGCGTGACCTGCCGTTGGCCGAGATCGAGCGGTTGATCGCCGGTGGCAACGACTGGGTGCGGCTGGTGCCAAACACCCGCGAGGATTCGATTCGCGAGCTGTCGCCCGCTCGGGTCAGCGGCACGCTCGAGGTGCCGATCGGCCGGGTGCGCAAGCTCGCGATGGGCGGTGAGTACATCTCTGCGTTCACCGTCGGTGACCAGTTGCTCTGGGGCGCTGCGGAGCCGCTGCGCCGCCTGCTTCGCATGCTCTAATCGGTGCCGGTGGTCGGATCCGTCGGATTTGGGCAGGTGCCCAAATCCGACGGATCCGACCACCGGCACCGATCTAATCATGCTGCCGCGCACCGTCATCGTCTTGGGCCTCGTTTCGCTGCTGAACGACGCGGCCAGCGAGATGATCACGCCGCTGCTGCCGATCTTCCTCACGGCGACGTTGGGCGCGGGTCCTGCGATCGTCGGCCTGGTGGAAGGAATGGCCGAGGCCACGGCGAGCTTGCTGAAGCTGTACTCCGGGCGGCTCGCGGATCGAGGCGTGCCCGCCAAACGGCTGGTCATCTGTGGTTACGCGCTGTCCAACACGATGCGGCCGTTGATCGGGCTCGCCGCGGGCTGGACGATGGTGCTGCTGTTTCGTTTCCTGGACCGCGTCGGCAAGGGCCTGCGGACGGCACCACGCGACGCATTGATCGCCGCTGCGACCGAGCCGGAGCAGCGCGGACGGGCCTTCGGATTCCACCGTTCGCTGGATCACGCCGGTGCGGTCATCGGCCCGCTGCTCGCCTTCGGCCTGCTCGCGGCGCAGGCGGACCTCGAGCACGTGTTCCTCGCATCGGCCATTCCGGGGGTATTGGTCGTCGCGCTGCTGGTTTTCGGTTTGCCGGCAGGGCCGTCGATCGCGCCAACCATGCCTCAACGTTTCCAGTGGAGCGCGCTGCATGGTCGCCTGAAGGCCATCATCGTGGCGGCGGGACTGCTGGCACTGGCCAGCGTGCCCGAAGTATTCGTCGTGCTGTGGGCAACCGAGTCGGGCATGGCCGTGGCGTGGGTGCCGCTGGTCTGGGCGGCCGCGAGTCTCGCGAAGATGCTGATTGCGATGCCCGCGGGCATCCTTTCCGATCGATTCGGCCGATTGCCGCTGCTGATCGGCGGCTGGTCGGCGCGAGTGGCCGTGCTGCTGCTGCTGGCATTCGAGCGGCCGTCCGCGATGGGCGTCTGGCTGCTGTTCATCGCGTATTCAGCGACCCTGGCAGTGACCGAGCCTGCCGAGCGGGCGCTGATCGGCGACCACGCCGCGCCCGGAGAACGTGGCACGGCGTTTGGTTTGTATCACCTCACCAGTGGATTGCTGATCCTGCCGGGTGCGGTGATCTTTGGCGGACTCTGGCAGACGTTCGGTTCGGCCACGGCCTTCGCGGTGGCGGCGGCGGTGACGGGCTTGGCCGCGATCATGCTGCTCAGTCTGGCACGGCCCCGAGCGCTCAGAGTCGTTTGACTCGGAGGTGCCGGTGGTCGGATCCGTCGGATTTGGGGAGCCGCCCAAATCCGACGGATCCGACCACCGGCACCTCATGACCTCATGACAAGTGACGAGCTCTGAGCTCCTTGACGACGTCTTCGAGCGTCAGGTTGCGCGACTTGAGCAGCACGAGCAGGTGGAAGACGAGGTCGGCGGACTCGCTCACCACGCCCTCGTCGTCGCGGGTCACGGCCGCGAGTGCGGTCTCGAGGCCTTCCTCGCCAACTTTCTGCGCGATCCGGCTCGGGCCCTGGGCGAACAGGCGGGCGGTGTAGCTGCCCTCGGGCTGGTCGGCAATCCGGTGCGTGATGATGTTCTCGAGCAGCGCGAGGAACGCGAGCCGTTGCGCGTCGGTCGCAACCGCAGCGGCGAAGCACGACTCGGTTCCCTTGTGACAGGTGGGCCCGAGCGGGTCGGCCAGCACGAGGATCGTGTCGGCGTCGCAGTCGGTGCTGACGTCGACGACGTCGAGGAAGTGACCCGACGTCTCGCCCTTGGTCCACAACTGCTGTCGAGAGCGGCTGAAGAACACCACGCGACCGCTCGCGAGCGTCTCGCGCAAGGCGTCCTGGTTCATGTAACCGAGCATCAGCACACGGCCGGTGATCGCGTGTTGAATGATGGCTGGCAGCAGGCCATCGCCCTTGCTCCAGTCGAGGTTGTGGATCTCGTCGAGCGTCACAGCCTCACCTCGATCTGTTGCTCGCGCAGGTAGCGCTTCAGGTCCGGAATCGCGATGGCACCGGAGTGGAACACGCTCGCCGCCAGCGCGCCATCGACGTGGGCGACCGCGAACACGTCCGCGAAATGCTCCATTGCACCCGCGCCGCCGGACGCAATCAGTGGCACCCGGCAGACTGCGCGCACCCGCTGCAGCTGCGCGAGGTCGTACCCCGTGCGCACGCCATCGCTCGCCATGCAGTTGAGCACGATCTCACCTGCGCCACGATCCTGCACCTCGCGCACCCAATCGAGGGTCCGGCGCGCCGTGCTCCGCGACCGCTCCGGATCGCCGGTGTACTGGTAGACCCGAAAATCGTCGCCCACCGTCTGGCTGTCCACGCCCACCACGACGCACTGCGAGCCGAAGCGGTGCGCCAATCGGTCGATCAGCGCGGGCTCGGCCAGCGCCGGGGAGTTCACCGAGATCTTCTCGGCGCCGGCATTCAGCACCGCCTCGGCGTCGGCGACGCTGCGGAGCTCCGCGACCGCTCCGGATCGCCGGTGTACTGGTAGACCCGAAAATCGTCGCCCACCGTCTGGCTGTCCACGCCCACCACGACGCACTGCGAGCCGAAGCGGTGCGCCAATCGGTCGATCAGCGCAGGCTCGGCCAGTGCCGGGGAGTTCACCGAGATCTTCTCGGCGCCGGCATTCAGCACCGCCTCGGCGTCGGCGACGCTGCGGATGCCACCGGCCACGCAGAAAGGGATGTCGAGCACCTGCGCGATCCGCGAGATCCAGCTGCGGTCTACCGAACGCTGCTCCGGGCTTGCGGTGATGTCGTAGAACACCAGCTCGTCGGCGCCCTCGGCGCGGTACCGCGTGGCGAGCTCGAGGATGTCGCCCACGACCCGGTGGTCGCGAAAGCGCACGCCCTTGACGACCTGGCCGTCGCGCACGTCGAGGCAGGGAATTATGCGGCGGGCAAGAATGGCACGAGCTCCTCTGCGTTGAGACGACCCTCGAGCAGCGCGCGCCCGCTGATGACCGACGCCACGCCCGTGGCGGCCACTGCGTGCAGGTCGTCCGCGGTGCTCACGCCGCCGGAGGCCTGCCATGCGATGCCGGGAAACCGGCGCACTGCTTCCGCGTACAGCGCGACGTTCGGGCCGGACAGCGCGCCGTCGCGGGCCACGTCCGTGCACAGCACGTGCCGCAGCCCGTGCGGAACGTAGCGCTCCACGGCATCCCACAGGCTCGCCCCGGTCTGCTGCTCCCAGCCGTGGGTCGCGAGCCGCGGCGTGCAGCCCGCATCGAGGCGCACGTCGAACGCCAGCACGATCCGCTCCGGCCCGAGGTCCCGCAGCCAGGCGGCCACCTCGTCCGGCTGGGTCACGGCGACGCTGCCGATGACGACGCGGGCCACGCCGAGCGCAAGCAGCTCGGCCGCCACCTGACGGCTGCGAACCCCGCCTCCGACCTGGATCGAGGCCTGCGCGTCGGCCGTGGCGAGGCGTCCGATGGCCTCGCGATTGCCCTGCGAACCCTCGCGCGCCCCGTCGAGGTCCACGACGTGGATCAGCTTCGCGCCCAGCGCCCGGTAGCGGCCGAGGATCTCGACTGGATCCGTCGCATACACGGTCTCAGCGTCGAAGCGGCCTTGCAGCAGTCGCACGCAGCGTCCGCCGCGCAGGTCGATCGCCGGAATGAGCAGCATCAGGTCAGCTCCAGGAAATTCGCCAGCACCCGGCTGCCGGCCTGCGCCGAGCGTTCCGGATGGAACTGCACGCCGTAGAAGTTATCGCGATGCACGGCGGCCGAGAATTCGCCGCCGTAGTCGGTCGCCGCCAGCGTCCACGGTCCCGTGGGCGCGGCGAAGCTGTGCACGAAATAGACGTAGGCGCCATCCTCGAGGCCGCGGGTCAGCGGGCTCGGCGTCACGATGCGCAACTGGTTCCAGCCCATGTGCGGCACCGGGTATTCCGGCCGGCGCGGGAAACGCGCGACGCGCTCCGCGATCAGTCCGAGACACTCGGTATCCTCGCCGTCGTCGCCTTCCTCGCTGCTGGCGAACAGCAGTTGCATGCCGAGGCAGATGCCGAGCACGGGTTGCGTCAGCGCCGGGATCAGCTCCGTGAGGTCGAGGGAACGCAACCGCGTCATCGCATCCGCGGCGGCACCCACCCCGGGCAGGATCACGCGGGATGCCGCCCGCAGCTCGCCCGCGTCGGCCGTCAGGTGCGAGGTGGCCCCGAGCCGCTCCAGCGCGTAACGCAGCGAGGCGATGTTGGCCCCGCCGTTGTCGATGATCGCGACGTCGCTCACGCGCCAGTCCTCACAGCACGCCCTTGCTGCTCGGCAGTTCGGTGCCCTGCACGCGGATGGCGCGACGCAGCGCGCGCCCGACGCCCTTGAAGCACGCCTCGACCATGTGGTGCGTGTTCTCGCCCTTGACCTCGATGTGGATCGCGGCACCGAGGCTGTCGGCCAGCGATCGGAAGAAGTGCGGGACCAGCTCGGTGGGCAGTCCGCCCACCGCGTCGCGCCCGAAGCGGCCCGTGAAGACCGAATACGAGCGCCCCGAGAGGTCGATCGCCACCTGCGCCAGCGCCTCGTCCATCGGCAGCACGAATCCGTAGCGGCCGATGCCGCGCTTGTCGCCGAGCGCGTCGCGCAGCGCCTGGCCGAGCGCCAGCGCGCAGTCCTCGACCGTGTGGTGCTCGTCGACCTCGAGGTCGCCACGGCACGCGACCTGCAGCGAGAATTCGCCGTGCTTCGCGATCTGCTCGAGCATGTGGTCGAAGAATCCGATCCCGGTCGAGATCGCGATCGGTCCCGGCCGGTCGAGGTTGACCGTCACTTCGATGTCCGTTTCTTTGGTACCGCGATGCACCTGCGCGGAGCGGTCGAGGCGGCACAGGCGCTCGACGATGGCTGGCCAGGTCGCGCCGTCCGCGCCGCTGGCCAGCACGCGCAGGCCCTTGATGCCGAGATTGGCCGCCAGTTGCATGTCCGTGGGCCGATCGCCGATCACGTAGCTGTGCTGCGGATCGAGCGTGTGATCGACCAGGAACTGCGTGAGCAGCCCGGTCTGCGGCTTGCGGCACTCGCAGGCGTCGGCCGGGAAATGCGGGCAGAAGAACTCCGCGTCGAACTCGATGCCCTGCGAAGCGAGCAGGTCGCGCAGGAAGTCCTGCGGTTCGCGGAACGACGGCTCCGGGAACGACGGCGTGCCGAGGCCGTCCTGGTTGCTGACCAGCACGAGCCGGTAGCCCGCTCGCTGCAGCTCGAGCAGCGCCGGGATGACCCCGGGCAACAGCCGCAGCTTCTGCAGGCTGTCGACCTGCTCGTCGGGTGGTTCCTCGATGATCGTGCCGTCACGATCGATGAACAGGATGCGTTCGCCGCTCACAGGGCCTCCAGCGCGGCCAGCAGCCGCTCGTTCTGCTCGGGCGTGCCGACCGAGATGCGCAGGCAGTTCTCGAGTCCGGGGGCCGAGCTGAAATCACGCACCAGCAGGCCCGCCGACCGGCCAGCCTCGAGCGCCCGCCGGGCTTCGCGGAACTCGACGAGCAGGAAGTTCGCGTCCGACGGGAACACCTGTGCGACCACCGGCATCCGCTGCAGTCGTTGCTGCATTATCGCGCGCTCCGCGAGCAGCGCCTCGATCCGTGCCGTCGCCATCGCGCGCTGCGGCGTTTCGGTCAGCGCGAGCACTTCCTCGACGGTGGCGGCGGGGATCGCGTACGGCGGAATGATCCGCTTCAGCAGACCCACGATATCGTCGCCGGCGATCAGCGTGCCGAGACGCGCGCCCGCGAGCGCATAAGCCTTGGACAGGGTCCGCAGCACGACCAGGTTAGGTAACTCATCCAGCCGCGTCGTCAGGCTCGGGCGCCCGGCAAATTCCGCATAAGCCTCGTCGACGCAGACGAGCGCGTGGCTGGCCAGTTCGCGGCACACGTGCAACATCAGCCCTTCGTCCAGCAGGTTCCCGGTCGGATTGTTCGGGGAGCACAGGAATACGATCTTGGCCCGGCGCCCGGCCTCGATGACGGCCGGTGCATCGAGCGCGAAGCCGGGGCGCAGCAACGGCACCTCGGCGACGGACGCGCCCTGGATCCGCGCGGCGACCTTGTAGAACCCGAACGTCGGCGGCGTGATGACGACGCTGTCCTGGCCTGCGCGGCAGAAGGCCCGCACCAGCAGGTCGATGGCTTCGTCGCTGCCCCGGCCCACCAGGACGCGTTCACTCGGCACGTCGTACAGCCGTGCCATCCGCTCGACGAGCGCCCGCGGCTGCGGTTCCGGATAGCGGTTCAGCCCCGCCACCGTGTTGTCGCCCTGCGCGCGCCACGGCATCTCGTTGGCGTGCATGCGCTCCAGCGACGGATCCCAGGTCGCGTGCTGGTAGGGCTGCAGTTGCAGGATGTCCGGCCGCGCGAGCGAGAGCACGGAACTCATGCGCCGGCCTCCCGCGCAATTGCCTCGAGACGCACCGTGACTGCGTTCGCGTGCGCGTCGAGCGACTCGAGGCGGGCCAGCGTGCGCGCGGTGAGGCCGAGATCGGCGAGTCCGGCGGGCGTGACTTCCTGCACGGTGATCCGCTTGACGAAATCGATCACGCGTGACTTCCTGCACGGTGATCCGCTTGACGAAATCGATCACGCCCAGTCCGCTGTAGGCGCGCGCGTGACCGTAGGTGGGCAGCACGTGGTTGGTGCCGCTGCAGTAGTCGCCCATCGTTTCCGGCGTCCACGCGCCGAGGAACACCGAGCCTGCGTTGCGGATGCGGCCGAGCCAGTCGCGCGGCGACTCGACCTGCAGGATCAGGTGCTCGGGCGCGTAATGATTGCTGACCTCGAGTGCCGTCTCGAGGTCCGCGACGACCAGCACGCGGCTCTCGGCGATCGAGCGCGCGGTGATGGCGCGGCGGGGCAGCGCGGCCATCTGTCGCTCGACCTCGGCGACGCAGGCGACCGCCAGGACGCGCGACGTCGTCACCAGCACGACCTGCGCGTCTTCACTGTGCTCGGCCTGCGCCAGCAGGTCCGCCGCGACGAACTCGGGACGCGCCGACGCGTCGGCAATGACCAGCACTTCGGAGGGGCCGGCGGGCATGTCGAGCGCGGCGCCCAGCGCATCTGTCGCGACGATCTGCTTGGCCGCCGTGACCCAGGCGTTACCCGGGCCGAAGATCTTGTCCACCTTCGGCACGCTTTCAGTACCGTACGCCATCGCGGCGACGGCCTGCGCGCCGCCGATCTTGAGAACCTGCTCGATGCCGCACAGCCGGGCCGCCACGAGTACCGCCGGGTCGGCCGTGCCGTCACGTCGCGGCGGCGTGCAGAGGATCCGCACCGGGCACCCGGCGATGCGCGCCGGAATAGCCAGCATGATCGCAGTGGACGGCAGCGGCGCCGTGCCGGCCGGCACGTAGAGGCCGACCGCGTTCAACGGCACGATCATCCGTTCGCAGACGACGCCCGGCGACGTCTCGACGCGCACGTCGCCGAGCACCTGGGTTTCGTGGAAGCGAGTGACGGTGCCGATGGCACGGCGCAGAGCAGCGTGCTGCTCCGGTGTCAGCGCAGTCTCGGCTGCGGCGAATTCCGCGGGCGACACGGCGAACGATTCGAGGCGGACACCGTCGAGCTGCTCGGTGTACTCGCGCAGTGCAGCGTCGCCGCGGTCCCGCACGTCGCTCACGATGCGCCCGGCGCGCTCGAGCAGACCCGCGGCATTACGTTGCGTCGGCCGCCGCAGCACCTCGGCCTGGCGCTCCGCGCCGAGCTCAGCCCAGTCCAGGATCGCCAGCGTCGCACTCATGGCAGCATTTTCTCCACCGGCAGCACGAGGACCGCACTGGCCCCGGCGGCCTTGAGGCTCTCGAGCGTCTCCCAGAACACGTTCTCGCGGCAGACGGCGTGCAGTGCGACCTTGTCGCCGGGCCCGTCGAGCGGAATCACGGTGGGCGACTCACTGCCGGGCAGCAGCCGGCGGATCTCCGGCAGCGCGGAGCGGGGCGCGTGCAGCATGATGTACTTGCTCTCCCGAACCTGCTGCACGCCGTCGATACGCAGCAGCAGGCGCCGCACCCAGTCTGCCTTCTCGTCCGGCAGCGGCACCGGCGTGCGGATCAGCGCCGCCTCGCTCTGGAGCACGGTCGTGACCTCACGCAGGTGGTTGGCGGTCAGCGTCGACCCGGTCGAGACCAGGTCGCAGATCAGGTCGGCGCGGCCGAGGCGCGGCGCGATCTCGACGGCGCCCGACAGCGTGACGATCTCGGCGGTGATCGAGTTTTCGCGCAGGAAGCGCGCCAGCACGTGCGGGTACGTCGTGGCGATGCGGCGGCCGGCCAGGCTCGCGAGGCCCGCGTACGGGAATTCGTCCGGAACCGCCAGCGAGAGCCGGCAGCGGCCGAAGTCAAGTCGCTGGATCAGCTCGAAACGCGCCTGTCCGCCGCGGGCCGCCATCGCAAGGCGCTTCTCCTCGATGACGTTGATGCCGACCAGCCCCAGGTCGCAGACGTCTTCCTGCACCAGGTCGGGAATGTCGTCGTCGCGGACAAACAGCACGTCGAGCGGCATGTTCTCGCCGTAGCACATCAACTGGTCCTTGCCGCGGCTGTACTTGAGGCCGCAGCGGGCGAGCAGGTCGAGCGAGTGATCGGTGAGGCGGCCGGACTTCTGGATCGCGATCCGCAACCGTTGCTGTCGTTCCAATTCAGCGCTCCTGCAGGCGGACTTCTGGGTCGCGATCCGCAACCGTTGCTGTCGTTCCAATTCAGCGCTCCTGCAGGCGACGGACGGCGAGGGCGTAGCCACCGTGGCCGGCCCCGAGATAGCGCGCGACGCGCCCGATCGTGGTCACGCTGACCCCCGTCTGGCGGTGGATTTCGCGGTAGGGGATCTCCCGTTGCAGCAGCCCGACAACCGCCCAGCGGTCGGCCAGGGCCTGCAGTTCGGCGGGGGTGCACAGGTCGCGGAAGAAATCCCGGCATTCCTCGACGCTGCGCAGCGTGAGGATCGCCTGGAACAGCGCGCGCTCGGCGGCGGCTTCCTGGCGCGGGGACAGGCTGCGGTGGGTCTTCAAGGCGCGC
>Ga0209391_10001639_pt1 | contig 11647 bp, 16 predicted proteins | sample PPLLak3March2015_FD_187246 | JGI IMG/M metagenome (GOLD analysis project Ga0209391, IMG submission 187246) | Freshwater sediment microbial communities from Prairie Pothole Lake near Jamestown, North Dakota, USA - PPLs Lake P7 Core (1) Depth... | ecosystem: Environmental > Aquatic > Freshwater >... | reverse complement strand
TCATAATGGGCGTACTCTCCCCCCGGGATACGGCCTGCCGCCCGGGCGACAGCCGGTGAGCCTGTGGCTGTGCCTGCGCTTCAGCCAGCTGCCCCTGCAGTGCCTGAACCGCTGTGAGGACCGGCCGGTAGCGGTACTGGCCAGGCAGCGAGTCGTGCGCGCCAATGATTGCGCCGCCGCCCTCGGTATCCGGGAAGGCATGGGCGCCGCCACAGTGCGTGCCCTGGCCGATAACGAGGCGCTGCTACTGCTGGAGCGGGACGAGGCTGCCGAGCAGCGCTGCCTGCAGCAGCTGTGCTGCTGGGCCTACGGCATCACCCCCAACCTTTTCAGCTGGCGCCAGGACTGCCTGCAACTGGAAATAAGCGGCTGCCTCAACCTGTTCCGGGGCCTGGACAGCCTGCTGGCGGAAGTCGCAACCGGCGTTGGCAGCCGCGGCTACAGCGCCCACTACGGCCTGGCCGCCACCCCCAAGGCCGCCTGGCTGTTGTCGTTTGCACAGGCAGGGGAAGCGCTGGCCATCACCCGCCCCCTGGCCGACCGGCTTGCCCCCCTGCCCCTGCAGCTGCTGGATACCTTCCCCAGCGCCGTCGACTCGCTGCGCCGGGCGGGGCTGCAGACCCTGGGCGATGTCCTGGCGTTGCCACCGGCCGCCCTGGGCCGGCGCTGCGGCAGGGAGTTCACCCACTTTCTGCAACAGGTGCTGGGCCAGCGGGAGGACCGGCAGGCGGATTACCAGCCCCCGGCAAGCTTTGGCGACGAATACTGGTTCGGCTACGAGGTAAAAGCCAACGCGGAGTTGCTGCCGGCGGTGCAGTTGCTGCTGCAGTCCCTGTGCGCATTCCTGCGCAGCACGCAGTTGCAGACCACCGAGATCTGCTGGCAGCTGATCGGCATCAATCGCGGCCTGCGGGAAGTAACCGTGCGCAGTGCCAGCAGCCACAGCGACTGGAAAAGCTGGCACCGGCTCACCGGTATCTGTTTCGAGCAGTTGCAGCTGGCCAGCGGCGTGGAGGGCCTGGCCCTGGGCTGCCGCGACTTGCGCCCGGGGCAACCGGAGAATATCGACCTGTTTCACCCGGGCAAGCAGCGAGAGCCCATGGCTCACCTGCTGGACCGGCTGAGCAGCCGGCTGGGGCTGCAGGCCATCGAGAAGGTCGGCTGCCGCGATGAACACCTGCCGGAATTCGCCGTACATGTGGGCGGTGCCCGGACCGGCGACCGACCCGGCGGTGAACCCGGCAGCGGGCGCCCCTGCGCCCAGCGCCCCTTCTGGCTCATGCCCGAGCCACAGCCACTGCGACTGTCAGGCGGGCAACTGTACTGGCACGGCCCACTGGCCCTGCTGTACGGGCCGGAGCGGATCGAGGACAACTGGTGGCAGGGAGCGGTGAGCCGGGACTATTACATCGCCGGGGACCGCGGCGGCCAGCAGTACTGGGTGTATTGCGACCGGCTGGCCCACCGCTGGTATATCCACGGCGTCTTCCCCTGTACCGGATAGCGCCTCAGGGAAAATACGCCAACTTTACCTGCTCCAGCCAGCGCGGCCAGGGTGGGTGCTCAGTGGGTTGCCAGACAGACAACATGAACTCGTCTGACTGCGCCTGCGACCAGCGGCCGGTGTCGATGGCATAGCGGGAATAGAAGGCGCTGACCCGGTAGTTGGCGGCGCAGTGGATCAGCAGCTTGCGCTCACCGGCCCGCTGCATCAGCTGCCGGAACTGGCCGTAGTCCTCCAGGGTGGGGGCCCCAAAATCCACGGGCAGGTAATGGTATTCGATGCCCTGGTCCTCGACAGTCTGGCGCTCACCTGCCACCGCGTACTCACTGGATTCGGGCAGCAGGCTGATTACAACCTCGAAGCCCTCACTGCCCAGCTGCGCCAGCTGTTGCGGTTCAACCCGCCCCGCGGTTGCCAATCTGTCGTTAACCTGGCGGTAGTTATATGCCTTGTCGACACTCATATCAGATCCTCTAAACCAGGGTTGGGGCTAGTCGATCGCTTTGAACAATCCCGTGGGCTTGCCATCGAGGCTGACGGTGTTTTTCTCGCGCCAGTACTGCTCGATACCTTGCGGGCCTTTTTTCTCGGCCCAGCTGGCAAGCGTCGGTCGCTCGCCTTTCCATTCATAGCGGGGAACGGCGTAACCGCATGAGGTCTGCACCAGTTCCAGACTGAACCGGAATATCTGGCGCGCACCGACATCGGCGGGAAACAGTTCCAGCAGCGCCGCCCAGCTGTCGTCCCGGGGATGCACCACCCTGGCCCGGCCGTAAAGGCGCATGATCAGGGGTTGCTTGCCGAAAGAGCAGAACATGATCGTCATGCGTCCATTCTCCGCTACATGTGCGGCGCTCTCATTGCCGCTCCCGGTGAGATTGAGCCAGACGACTTCCGCAGGACCGGTTACCCTGAAGGTATCCATGCCCTTGGGCGAGACATTGATGAACCCCTCCGCGCCTGCGGTGCCGACAAAGAACAGGTGCTGTTCCCGGATAAACTGGATGTGCTGGTCCTGGAGCGCGGAATATCGTTCAGCCATGCCTCATTTCTCCTCTGCCCGCTCAATCGTCAACATACCTTATAGCTCCCTGGGTGGCAGATCGCGCCTGAAAAAGCCATGCTAGCCAGGCTCCGGCCTGCTTACCAGATAGGTCGACAAACCGATAAAGAAAATTGCTGCCAGAACCAGAACCACGACATCATCTACCTGTTGCAACATCACCAGCCAGCTGATCGCCAGCATCAATACCGCCAGAATCTTGCTGGCACGCGATATTGCCCCATGCTGCTCCCAATCGATCAGAATCCTGCCGAGATGCGGGTGGTTGTATAGCCAGCGGTGCAGCCGCTCAGAACCCCTTGCCGAGAACCAGGCAGCCAACAGGACAAAGGGCACGGTGGGCAGTCCCGGTAACACAATACCTGCAATGGCAAGGGCTATAAAAAGGTAGGCCAGCAACAGGTAGATCAGGCGCATTGCTCAAAGCCCTCTGCTCTACGGGCCCGGACATGCAACCGGACGCCGTGCCACGAAAAATTCGTAGGCATAGAACTCAGAGTAGCGACGGTGCATCTCGGGTTCGTCCGCGATCTGGTCAAGTAGGGTCAAGGCCTCGGCATCTTTGACGTATTTTAACCGCAGCTGCTCGATGCAAGTCTCCATAGGGGTGTAGAAGTCGTCCCACCACGCCTCCTCGGGCAGGGTAAAGTGACCGATCAGTTCAAATCCGCAGTCCCGCAGCGTCGCCAGACCATCATCCAGTGAGCCCATGGTCGGATAGTCCGTTTCGAAAAGCGCCCTGACGTCGGCGGGTGGGTTCTCCTTACGCCAAATAGCGTCGGTATAGGCGATATAGCCGCCGGGGCGCAACAGGTTGTGGCAGACGTGAAGGGCGCTGCGAAGCCCGATACTGTAGAGAGCGCCTTCCGACCAGACCAGGTCGAAGCTTTCGGGTGTTTGCAAGGAATGAGCCATATCTCCGACGATTGCCCTGACACGATGCGACAGGCGACGCTGCGCGATGGCCTGGTCCAGACGCGCGATACTGGGGGCATGGCTATCGACTGCCAGAATGGTTGCAGCAGCAAGCAGTTCGGCGAGCTGAAAGGTCTGCCCCCCTGCGCCGCAACCCAGGTCGAGAATCGTGGGAGAAGCAGGCAGTTCACGGCAAAGACCAATCGCTCTGGCGGCACTACTGCGATTGCCCGGACCCTGCCGGGGCAGTTGCTCGAAGACCTCGAAAAAAATCTCCCGGAAACGGCTCGTGGGTTCGCTCAAGTGTACTCCGCTCTATAACTGGATTAGCCCTACTTTGATCAGCACTGCGCTGTATATTCTGGAGAGCAGGAGGAGACCAGACTCAACCGGGCTTCACCGCTGTCTCGACAGTCACTCATCCACAATCATGCGAAAAACGGCTACATGTTCTTGCCATCAAAATACCGGACTGGAGTATCCGCCAGGGTACCGTCTACCAGCATCCTGAAATTCACGGCGATCCTTGGATCAGCATCATCCGGCAGGGTTCTATAGTGTGTTACACAACCACACTTCGAGCAACGAACAAACTCCAGCTCCCTATCGCCCCATGTGTAGACACTCTCACTGTCCGGCTCGGCATCTATTGTAACCTCGTCAGGGTGGTAGTAGCCCCAAAGCGCCTGGTACCTCGAGCATATTGAGCAATTGCAGGAGGTGACCTGGGTGGGCGGCCCCACTTCAATCCTTATCCTCCCGCAGTGGCAACTTGTATTCATTGGATACCTCGCTCCCAGGCCACAGACGTGCAAACTGCTATCTTATGGTCACTTACGGTTTTACGCGCCAGGGCGGATTCTTTCTGTTTTCCCCAGCCCAATACAGACAGATGACGTTGCCACTGGGATCTTTCAGCCTGGCCTCGCGCCATAGCCAAGGTTCATCCTGTGGTTGCTGGAAAAAGCCAAAGCCAGTCTCCTGCAAATGCTCAACCTTCTGATCAAGGCTATCGGTTTCGAAGTAGACCACACAGCCGTTACTTTCGCTGCAGGATTCAACATGGTGAATTGAAAAAGTTGATTCTCCCTGCGGACACTCGAACCTGGCGTAATGTTCCGTTTCTACAATCAGGATAAAACCCATTCTCCGGTAGAACTCAATGGATTCCTGAACGTTCCTGGCTGGTAGCGTGACTTGATTCAGATCCATAGTGCCAAACGGCTGAATTGAGCCGAACCGGGAAACGGGTTCGGCTTGACTGAACGGTCAGTGATCATGAGCTGATCCCGATCGACTCTCAAGGCGACTGAAGAGAATCTCTTTGACCTTGTCTGGGCCGACCACCCGCACCAGATCACTCACAAGTGTATAGAGAAAAAGGCCGCAGATAATCCAAAGCGCGATGACTGAAAAAAGAGCCCACGAAACCTCGCCCATCATTGCTTTCATGGCCGAGCTGATTCCATCGTACTTCGACACAAGAGGAATAAATTCTTCCGTGAAACGGAAGAGCAGCGCCACCGAGCCATACAGCAGTGTCCTCCAGAGAATGTTGTATATACGCCTGCCCGAAAAAAGACGCGCGATAGCAAGTGCCTCAACGATAAGAACCGCCTTCGCTACGATCAACGCCCCAACCGTCGCGCTTACAGCTCGGAGCGCCGTTAAACTGTACTCATCGAGCAGGACGGCCTTGGTGAGGCCAATCAGGTGGAACAAGCATAGGAAGAATATCGTCGCCGGCAGAGCTTCCCGGATCTCCTTTACAACTATCGCCCGAACTCTGCTCATCTCTATTCTCTTATGACTTCAACATCGGGACCCAAAGCCAAACACTGGCGCTCACCGGGCCTCAAGCTGTGGCGCGAAGCGTCTAACAGCATTGCGCTGCTATGTTCACTGTGAGGGTAATATATATGCATCATGTGATCCAGCAAAGCGAGATAACTGATGTAAGATGGCTGATGAGAACCAGGCGCTCCGTGCGGGCGGTGGGTAGCAACGGCGGCTCAGGTCCCTGTTGACCAGCCGCTCAGAGCGTCTCTTCGAGTTCGCCCGCCAACTCTCGTGTAAGATGCAATGCCGACACCTCTTTGCACCCGCTTGCATTTTGACCGGCCCACAAGGGCGAAAAGTCACCGCTGCCCAGGCTTTCTGCCTTTGCGCGCAAGGGAGTGATGGCTGCCGTCGCCAGAGGAAAAGCCGGGGCGGCGGGACTCATGGGTCCGATCTCTCGCATCAGGCGGTTCACAATGCCACGAGCGGGCCGCCCGGAAAACACATTGGTAATGGCGGTGACGCGGGCCGCGTCGCTCTTCAGGGCTGCGCGATGCACCTCACTCGTGTTGGCTTCGGCGCACAACATATAGGCTGTCCCGATCTGGACCCCGACAGCGCCGAGTACCATGGCCGCCGCAACACTCCTGGCATCCGCGATCCCGCCGGCGGCGATGACCGGAACCTTCACTGCCCGCACAATCTGTGGGACCAATGCGAACGTGCCGACCTGAGTGCCGAGGTCCTGCGAGAGGAATAAACCACGGTGCCCGCCCGCCTCAAGCCCCTGCGCGATGACTGCATCAACGCCATGCGCCTCCAGCCAGAGCGCCTCTTCGACAGTTGTTGCGGACGAAAGTATTTTCCCGCCCCATCTTCTAACCCGCTGCAGCAGTTCGGGTGCGGGCAGGCCGAAATGAAAACTCACAACGGGAGGCTTGAATGCCTCCAGCACATCCGCGGCAGCGGTGTTAAAGGGCATGCGGCCCGCTCCAGTGGGAATGGCGCTCACATCAATCCCGTACTCCTTGTAGTAAGGAGAAAGCGCTTGCTGCCAAATCATATCCCGCGTGGCATCGCGGTCGGGCTGCGCATGACAGAAAAAATTGACATTGTACGGTTTCGCGGTCTGCGCCCTGATCGCCGCCAGTTCCTGCCGCACCACGTCCAGACTGAGCATGGCGCAGGGAAGCGAGCCGAGCCCACCCGCGTTTGAGACCGCCACCGCCAGCCCGCTACCCTGAACCCCCGCCATGGGAGCCTGGATGATCGGGAGCTCTATGCCCAGGAGTCTCTGCAAAATCATTTATGTACCTGCCACTGCAAACGTATTGGTCACAGTATAGAGTTTTATTTGATTGCGATGAGCACGTGAGCGGCACGGGGGGGGTGGTAGATGCCTAACGTCTGACATGAGGGGCGGGCCAAAAGACACGAAGCGACCTTCGGTACGTCCCCTCGATGGAAGAGCCAGGCGCCGATCTTTCTATGGCGCCTGCATGTACATGGCTTCGAACCAGTTCCCGCCGCGCCTGACATAGTTCACCGCCACCTGGAGCTTAACGGGAGCCTGCTTCCCGCCGCAAACCGCGTCCTGCGTTGCCTTGTAGGTCAGGAGAACCGCGTTATTGTCGAGCATGACGAACTTGAAGTCAGCGAGCGAATACCTCTTTACTTTGCAATCGGAAGGTATCGACTTTAGGACTTCGTCCTTGCTGCTGATGCCGTCAGAACTAATGGAAACGAAGCCATCGGTCGTATTCTGCTCAAACCAGGTCGCGTCATTCGCTTTCCACGCCTCCCATCCCTGCTTGTCGAGATTGATGATCCTCGCTTCAAGTGCTTTATCGTCTTCGTTGATAGTCTGGCCAAAAGTGAGACCGGAAAACGCCATAGTTGTAACCATACACAAAAGCAATTTCTTCATTTTTTTGCATCCAATCTGAGTGAATAAATTGCACCTACAGCGCAGTGCCATCAAGAGCCTACTGCACATTGCAGCGGGTGACGAGGCCGTGATACTAGCCAGGGGAATGCCACAGCGCCGTTTTGTGAAGCCTAATGCTCCGCCAATGGGGGATGGACCATTTGACCCAGCCTGGATCTCCATGGCGCGAGTACCACTGAGATGCATACGCCCAGACTTGTTCAATAGGCCGAACATCGCCTGTGGGGAAGCCTCTCTTTGCACACCATTTCTCACCCGCCTAACGCTTCAAGCACCGGCGGCGAAACCGCGCAGCGGCTTTGACGTCCGCGTGGCTTGACTTGTTAGCTGCTCTTTTCAACAAGCTGCCCATCGATGTATTTATGCAAGACACTAGAGACCAGAGTTTGGTAAGGAATACCCTCTCTTAATGCCTTGGCTTGAAGAGACCGCAAATCACGAGAAGAAAGACGAATATTTATCCGCGCATTTTTCTTGAACGTTTCTCCAGCGGCGGCGCGGTGCTTTCTGATTTCTTGCGCCTGATTTGCGGACTTCTTCAACTTTCCAGACTCAAAAGCTTCCAAAATCCCTTTCTCTTCCGTAGTCATTTTTTTACCCATGATAGTCACCTATGGCGCTTTGTAGCTTTGCGACTTGGGATGATAGTTTTCAGAAATATCCCTTCTTCGCTTTCGATAAATGGAACTAAGTAAACGTAATCCTCGACAATGACTGCAGAGATCTTCTGCCCAGAATACCGCTGTTGGTTTGGATGGTCGTAAATCTCGATTTCATGCCCCAATTCGATATTTAAGACAATCTCCTCGAAGGATATACCGCGCTCCAGCATGAGCCTTTCATTCTTCTCTGGATTCCAGCTATAAATCTTCATTGGGCGATTCTAGCACCATGTGTGCACTTTGGCATCAGGGTATATAATTGAGATAGGGAGGCGCCTCACGGCGCCCCTCCTCCCACAACACCGGGCATACGGAGCACGTACCACGGCGTTTCAAGTCAAACTCATTCATCGTGTAGCCAGTTCCGGCAAACCCAAGTCTCTAAAGTACCTATTTGGCATGGCACGGTAAAGCGCGGGACTCGCGCTCAACCGCCACGGACCATGTGCAGATTTCGCTGTATTCCACGCCAGGAATCGATCAACCCCTAAACGTCTCAACCGACGATATCCACTCCGGCCCCACTGCTTCCACTGGTAACATCGCAATTTTCGTCGAATCCATTTATCCACATCACGCAGAGGGCTCCTCAGTACCTCGCTGACAGCGAACGCTTTCCAACCAAGCAGGGATTTCTTTAACTCTGCAATAATCGTGAACAACGAATGGCCTCGCGTTCGACGACTCAGATCGCGGATCGTTGTTTTCAGCTTGCGGATCGCTTTATCGCTCACCTTGAGCCGTTGATCACGGCGACTGAATGTAAACCCAAGGAAGGTACGATTCCATGGGCGGTCTACAGCGCTTTTCTGCGTATTCACTTTGAGCCTGAGTGTGTCACTGATATAGCGCTGCACACTGGCCAACACTCGCTCGCCCGCCTGCTTACTTCCTGTATAAATTTGGAAGTCGTCTGCGTAGCGAACAAATTGGTGGCCGCGCCGGTGCAGTTCCCAGTCCAACGCGTTCAGAAGAATATTCGATAACACTGGCGACAGGGGTCTACCTTGCGGCACACCCTCAGTGCTGGCCACCGTCCGTCCCTCTTCACGAACACCCGCCTTTAGAAAGCGGTTGATCAATCTCAGTAGCTCGTCATCGGGTGTGTGCCGCCTCAGTCGAGTCATCAAAACGTCGTGATTCACTCGGTCGAAGAAGGCATCCAAATCACAGTCCACGACCCATCGGTGACCCGACCGGATCATGGTCTGTGCCTGACGAATGGCTTGGTGTGCATTGCGTCCCGGGCGGAATCCATAACTGTGGTCATGGAAGTGCTCGTCCCTGTTAACTTGTAACACCTGTGCAATCGCTTGCTGGATAAACCGATCCAGTACCGTCGGGATACCCAGTTTGCGAGTGCGGCCATCTGGCTTGGGAATCTCCACGCGGCGTACCGGCTTGGGACGGTATGTCCCCTCCTGTAGCTGCTGTCGAATCGTCGGCCAATACTGCCTGAGATAGGCAGGAAACTGCTCGACGGTTAGACCGTCGATACCTGGCGCTCCTTTGTTGCGCTTGACTTGTTGCAGCGCGCGGATCAGATTTTCCCGCTCCAGCACACGCGCCATTAACGATGAATTTGCCCGGGACCTCGGTTCAACGCAGTCTCCAGCTTTCAGTTCACCCTCTGCCGCTGGCAGGCACAGCTCACGCTGTTCTACAGGTGCCATCTGATGTCTCTTCCTGCATGATTACCGTCCCTGACTTGTTCAGGCCTTCAGCCACACGATATGGCCTACTATGCCCTCTGCTGACTTCTGATCCGCGATCAATCGCCATTGCTGGTGATTCAGTTCGTCCTTGAACACAGATCAGACCTCCCGGGGTAAGACACTTAACGTTCATCGCGCAGGCGCTCAATTTATAAAACATATCCCGGTTGCAGATGGAGGGCTTAGCAGTCACGTGCCCGCTGGCCCCGGATATGTCACACCTCATATTGAGTTCTTGTTCATCGCCCCGCGAATTTGCGTTGGAATTCCTTCAGACCCTGCCTCGCGACAACGCCCTTGTCCTTTCGCTAACCTTCGGCTCTGCGAATACCTGGTAAGAGGACTTACACCTCTCTAGTTAAGTGCCATGCCCGGCACACACGCCCCTGTTCAGGCGGCAAATAAAGTTGGCATGGCTTTTGTGAATGCAAAAGGCATGACAACTTTATTTGATCGCACTGAAACGACTTGTTAGAGCGGGATCTATTCATAGTGCGCATCAGCCTTGTACACCTTACCTTTACTATTGAAATAAAAAACCTCAGATGAATTTCCTCTGCGACCCTTATAGCAAATTACAAGACTATTCACTCCAACAAGAACATTGACAAATTCGAAGTGCAATTTAGGTGTTGAAGAAAGTCCTATAGACCAATACTGGCTTATAGCCGCTTTCCCCTTTAGCGTTCCACTGGGAACTCCCATACGTTCAGCGATGATTGGGGAGCTCATTTCAAAATCGTCAGTGTAGTGGGATAGGATTCCCTCTAGATCGTGGGCATTCCAGGACTCTATCCAGTGCTTTGCGAATTCTTCCGCGAAACTCCTATCCATCTTCATGCGCAAATCCCTGTAGCTCTAACGCCGCAAACAACGGCGCGAACGTAGTGAGCGTCCGGCGCCGCCAGGCGCGAATTGATTTGCCTTGTTAGGAGTCACTTCTGCGGAACCAGCTTGACCTGCAGATCGCAGCCGACCGCCTGCGCATAACGCTGAAGCGTAGCGAGGGACGGGGCATGCTTTTTGCCAGCAGATTCAAGGCGGGAAATGGCGCTTTTTGTAGTACCCATGCGCTCCGCGACGACATCTTGAGTAAGACCCGCCCGGGAGCGAGCCTTGAGCATTTGGCTAGCAAGTTGATACTCTAACTCCAGGGCATCATAGGCCTCAGCGAAGCCCTTACGCTTGGACGCGCGAGCCAGAAAGGCCTGATGATCATGTGTCACAGGCTTGTAGTTGAGATTAGCCATGTTGCAACTCCTTAACTCGTTTACGGGCTAGTTTGAGCTCCTTGTCAGGAGTCTCTTGCGTCTTTTTGATAAATGCGTGGACCACGACGACACGTTTACCAAGCAGGAAGCAGTAAAGGGCCCGGCCGACACCGGAACGTCCTCGTGGCCTCAGCTCAAATAACCCGTCCCCGAAGGCGCGCGAGTGAGGCAGCCGAAGGCTTGGCCCATGTTCCATCAAAAGCTCAGCTAGATGAGCGTAGTCCGCGAGGACGTCGACCGGCCAAGACTCGATCTCTGCCAGAACGCGAGAATGGAAATACTCAATCTTGTAAGGCATGCGCTATGTTAGCAAATACGCTAACATAGCGCAAGGTGCTTGCTGTGACTCCTAACAGCTAAATCTTTCGACTAAGTCACTGATACAAATGGCCCTTTGATCAAGCATAGGACAATATCTCTATCTGACAATATGCTAAATATATCAACAACATAGCCACTTTAACGTAATCGCATTTTATCGTACACCGATATCAAATCAGTGTGCGCCATCCTGATTGATGGCCCATTGTTCAAACTCGACGTCTCAGCATAGCCCATGTTTTCATGGGGTTGCTCTTTTCCTATGAAAATACATTCGACCATTTCTCATGAAAAACGGCCATCGAATTGACGCATTCAATGATCCTGTGATGATCTTCTGTCTCAGAATGGCCGAGGCAGTCTGTCATGGACGATATACGAATCCCTGTTCCCGTGGGATCTACGCGTTTTATGGACCTGTTGCGCGCGGATATGAGAGCCCGAGGCTATGCCTTTCCCACGGAACGTA
>Ga0209391_10001636_pt1 | contig 11660 bp, 8 predicted proteins | sample PPLLak3March2015_FD_187246 | JGI IMG/M metagenome (GOLD analysis project Ga0209391, IMG submission 187246) | Freshwater sediment microbial communities from Prairie Pothole Lake near Jamestown, North Dakota, USA - PPLs Lake P7 Core (1) Depth... | ecosystem: Environmental > Aquatic > Freshwater >... | reverse complement strand
AGACAGATAATTAAATACATCTGCAATTGTTTGCCTTTGATAAAAGCCTCTTCCGCCAACTATTGTAAAAGGTATTTCATACTTAAGAAAAATTTTTTCAAGATCAGCAAAGTACTTTCTCTTTCTAACAAGGATAGAAATATCTTTAAATGTGTAGTTACTATTATTTATCAGAAATAATATTTTCTTCGCAGTTAATTCTGCTTCAGAATTATTAATATTTTCATCTTCTTCCCTGGAAATAAGGAATTCGACATGTCCTACTTTATCATCAACACGTGCACAAACTAAATCAGTTGCCTGGACTTCACCTAAACTTTCATCAGGTTCGTTAAATAAATTTTTAAAAACATAATTGCAAAACGCACAAATAGTTGGAGCCATTCTAAAACTATCCGGCAGAACTAATAGATTATTTTCTCCAACAGAATTTTTAATATCACTTCGGGTAAGATTAAATATCTCAATTTCAGCATCACGGAATTTATAGATACTTTGTTTTTCATCACCAACAATAAATAATCTTCCACCTTTTAAGTAATCTAAAATCGGTAGGAATATTTGATATTGAATTTCATTTGTATCCTGAAATTCATCAACCATTATAAATTTGTACTTATCTGAAATCGCTTTTTGTACATCACTATTTTCTAATAACAGTTTAGTATGAAGTAGAATGTCTTCAAAATCAATAAATCCTTCATTTTTTTTCTTGGTTTCATAAATATTTAGAGCAGATTCAAAAAAAATTAAAATAGTCTTACCGAACCTTGCTAATTCCAATTCAATTTGCTTATGATTTTCTGATAGTTGAAAAGTGTGAAGACTTTTCATTAATTCTTCTGAAGTACCAATCTCAACTGTAATTGAATTGGCTAATTCATTCTTCAAATAGCCGCGTTTACGAATTTGATATTTTTCAGTAAATGCTAATGTTTTTATTTCATCAAGTAGATTTAGTATTTGAATTAGCTCAGATTCTGTGTTTAACTTTTCTAATTTAGATTCTACTTCAATTGCTGTCGTATTCTTTGAATCAGAAACCTTTACTGAAGAATTTATTAAACTGAGAGTTTTTAGAAATTGGAATTTTTGCTTATTCCAGATTATGAAAAAGCTTTTGGAAAACTCATCAAAGAAAAATTCGACTATATTTTTTTCATCTTGAAAATAAATCTTTTCTTTTACGGCAAATACATTTTTTCGATTCTTAACTAGTCTGATAATTTGGTTTTGCAGTTTAATATTGGAAGAAAATATTCTAATTAAGTATTTTAAATCTTCATTAAGTCGTTCATCTTCAAATGATGCCCGAATCATTTCCTCAACAGAAAGTTCAATTAATTCTTCAGATAGATTTTCATCAATTGGAATAAAGCGTGCATCAAGTTCTGCTTCAACAGGATATTCTCTTAAAACACTGATGCAGAATGAGTGAATAGTTGATATGTTAGCAGAGACTAATTGTCGTCGGATTTTTTCAAGTCGCTTTTTTTCTGAATAACTATTGCTCTCTCTCGCTCTTTCATCAATTAGAATGGATATTTTTAGATAAAGTTCACTCGCGGCTTTTTCAGTAAAAGTAATAGCTGCAACACTTGATATTTCAAAACCATCTTTTATGAGCGCGTCAAGATATTTTCTTGCTAGCACAAATGTTTTACCCGAACCGGCATTTGCTGTTAAAGCCATATGTCCGGGTGTACTTAATGCAAGTTCTTGATGAGGAGTTAGTTTACTCATTTATCTGATTATTGGATTTGCTGTTTGCTCTTAAAAATAATTTCAAACGTTGTACCTTTTGCTGAGCTTGATTTTAGATTTATTTCGCCATTAATACTTGTCATAAATCTTTTAGCAAGACTTAATCCCAACCCCATGCCCTGTTTTTTAGTCGTAAAATGCTCATCAAATACTTTATCCTTTTCAGACTCACTAATACCTTTTCCGTTATCACTAAAAAGAATAATATAATTTGATTCCGAAACATTTACATCAATTGTAATAATTGCAGCGTCTGCCTGCATTGAATTGCGTATTAAATTTATGAACATTCTTCTTAACTGGCTAAAATCAGCGTCTATAAGTGCATCATGTAGTTCTGTATTTATCTTAATAGATGTTTTTTCATGGATGAACATATTAACAGTATCATTCAATATGGAGAGCATATCTAATTTTTCAATTTTGAGACTAGGCATTTTTGCAAAACTTGAAAACTCCGAAGCAATTTGATTTAAATTATCTATCTGATTTAAAACTGTGTGCGAAACTTTTTCAAAAAGTTTGTCAAAGTCTTTACTTTTGTCTTTATAAGAAATAATTAGCTGCTGCAAAGCTAATTTCATTGGAGTAAGCGGATTTTTAATTTCATGAGCAACCTGCTTGGCCATTTCTTTCCAAGCGGCTTCTCTCTCCATCTCTGCTAGTTCAATCTGATTCTTTTTCAACTCGGATGTCATTTGATTGAAACCATCTAAAAGATCTTTTAGTTCTCCTCTTTCTCTATGATCTATTTTCACATTTAAATCACCCTTACTTACAGCATCAGTAGCTTCAGTTAATCTTTGGATCGGTTGTGAAATCTGATTTGCGAACAGCGTGCTAATTAAGATTATGATGATTACGGCAAAAGAATAAATTCCAAATATCACTACGTTTATTTCCGTAGTTGAAAATGTTACTTGTATTTTGTTGAAGGCATCATTAACTGATAATATATAATCCTTGTTGTTTACACTAATAATACGATAATAAGAATCAAACTGATAGTTGCTAAGTTTTTCGGAAGCTAAATATTCCTGGTAGCGTAAATAATTTAGATGATAATATGCCTGCGGATTTAATTTTTTATCAAAAAATCCAATTCGATTATAAATATCTTTTGAATTGTATATCTGGTCTGTTGATTCATAAAGAGCAAAAGATATTCCTAGCTCTCGGGTTACATTATCGGAAGCTGTTTTAAGATCACGATTTTTATTTTTTCCAATCTGACTTAAAATATGTTTTTCAACATAATTTGCCCTTTGACTAAGCTCATTAAAAATACCTTCCTTCGCTCTTTCACTTACGATTTTTGTATTATATAACGCTAAAACAATAACTGGAATAATTGATATAACTAAAAAAGCAAACAACAATTTTGATTTAAAGCTTATATTGTATTTCCCAACACGACTAATTAGAATTATAAAGAATGCAATAACAATGAACAAAGAATGAATGATAAATATTTTAAAGAAGTTAAATAAGTTCCAGGAAAATGCTTTCTCTTCAACGGAAATTGTTGTTGTAATTTCATCTTCTCCATTAGATATTTTCAGTAAATATGTTTCGTAGGTTTCAGAATCAAATATAATTTTGAGCCAGGCATCATTAAACAAAGAATCAACCTCAGCTTGTAGTATTTGTTTTATCTGATCACGTGATGGATAAATATCTCCATAAACCTGTTGTAGTTTTGATCCGTTAAATTGAAAAATCTTTAACTTTTTAACATCAATTACACGATTAAGGATTGATAGATTTGACTCAATAAAATCAGGGAAATCAGCAGCACCGATGGATTTTATATCAAAGTTAACGAATGCAGAAATATAGCCTTTTGTTATTCCCCTTTCCTCAATTTTTATTACACCAACAAAATATTTTTCAGAACCTATCTCAGTATTTTCAATCTCAATAATATTTACTTCATCATTGTTGCTTAAAGAATTAAATACTTTTTTATCAGGATTTAGTCCAACAAAATAGTCTCCTAAAATATTTTTGGATTTATCATAAAATCTAATTCCGGAATTTAATGATTCGCGATGCATTGGACTGTTAGCCCAAATTTTAAATGCAATAGCATCAAAATTTGCATAGCGATCTCCAAATATTTTTACAATATCATCTTTGTCTTTAATTGCTGTTAAAGTTTCGCCCAGCATAAATGAAAGAAAATTTGAGTCTGCTCTGTTTATTTCGAAAGCGGTAGTTTTTAAGGATTCCCTTTCCAGTTTTGTATTAAAAAAGTTTAAAAGAGAAATTGATATTACTGATCCGATTAACAAAATAAACAAGTAGTTGTAAACCGAGTTTTTATTTTTGAAAGTGATTTGATAAAAAAGAAAAAATAAAAGTACAACAAATATTAAAAATATAGCCGGAGTGATTAATGGATCATTGCTTACATAAAATGATACCCCAATTATTGAAGCTACAGTGATCAGGACAAGGAATATTTTGCTTTTGGTAAATTTTTCATAATCAATATCTAAAAACTTTAGGATCAGGTTTAGTAAACCAATTATGGCCAGAACTGAAGCAAAAGAAAGTAAGAGCATGTTAAAGTTCATTACTAAAGATGGTAGATCCGGAAGAATATTTGGCTCTTTAAAGTATCGTATTGTCGAGTCAAAAATGATGCTTCTGATTGCAGCACTTAATCCTCTTAAAATTAGAAAAATAATAATTGGTAAAGGCAGTGCAATCAAGTATCCAAAATATTTGTTCTTAATTTTTTGGTCAGAATGAAGATATTTTTTTGAATATCTAAATATCTGGACAGCTGCTACAACAACAAAAAGTATAGTAGTAAAAAATTCAATTGGTGATTTTACAATTCCCCAGCCAAATGCTGATGAAAAGTATGCTGGATCAGACAAAGATCCGTTTATAAAATTGGATGGAAATCCAACTGTAAAAATAATCGCTCTAAGAATGGATAAATAAATTAAAAGAAGAAAGAACTTAAATAATTGCGAATCCAGTTTTCTAAAGTCACTATTTAATCCTAACCCAACAAATATTATAGCTAGTACAACAAGCAGCGATTGAATTTTAGACGCTGTGTCCTTTATTTGTTCTATAGAATTATTTAATAACGGCTTAGTAAAAGATACCATTCCGATTTTATTATTCTTCGTGTTTAATAATTCAAAAGAATATTTTCTGCCATCTTTGGATTTTTCTGCGTACGGAGAGTATTCTATAATTAAATCAATCTGATACTTTGAAATAATTTCATTTTTGAAACTGATATTTTTAGAATATTGATTATTAATTTTAAATTTTTCTTCGATGGGTGTTGAGATAGCAACATAAAATATATCGGATTCAAGATGACTGGTATCTATTATAGATAAGTAATTGAGCAATTCTTTAGAGAGAAAATAAGTTTCTCCTAATGGAAAACTTAGAGGAAATAATTCATCCTGGTCTATTGCAATTATCTGATTCCATGCAATAAGTTTTCCGTTTGGGGCAAATATTTCAATTGAGTAATCATCAAAAATCTCATCATTAATAAGTTTTACAATCTCTTTATAGGATTCATTTTCCGGCGCGAGTGATTTTCTAAGATTCTGGCGAACAAGATTTAATTTATCTTCAATATCATTTTGCTTCTTGTTAAAATCGGATTTTATTGAAACTTCAATTTCCGAAATCTCATTTGTTAAAATCTCATTCCAATTTTCCTGTGTTTTATTTAAAACTGAATTTGTAATTATGCCCGAAACAGCAATTATAATTAAAATAAAAAAGACGATAGAGAAATATTTTCTATCGCCTTTAAACTTTTCAGTTATTTTTTTAAACATCAGTTAATAGTAAATTGAGTGATGATCCAATTAGTGCCGATTTTCTTTATTGAAATATAAACTTTTGCGGAACTTCTTTGTCCTTTATTATCATAATTATATTTACCTGTAGCATAAGAATGATTGTTATCACTTTTAATATGATCCAGCTTAAATGATGTGACCCGATACAATTTGAAAAAATCTTCTACAACATAAAAAGCCTGATTACTGCTGTAATAACCATTTGTTCCATTTGAAAAACTAAAGTAAGTCTGCTGACCAAAATATTTTGATAATCTTTCAACATTGCCGTCTTTAACTCCGGATTCAATTTCCCTAAAAATTAATTCCTCTTGCTGAGTGTTTGTTTTTGTTTCAGATTTCCGGGTAAGATTGGAAGTTTGAGAAAACAAAATCGAAAGCGGCACTAATATTATAATTATGTAAATATATCTATTCATATTTTAAAGACTTGTCGTGAACCCATATTTGACAATTTCAAATACAAGTCCACGACAAAAGTAATAAAATCTTAATTATCTCGCCAATTGTAATTTATTTAACTTGCGTTCACCACTTCCTTTAACAACTGGCTTAAGTTGTAGCTCACCTTCAACTAATTGGAAAGCCCAATCAAATACTATTCTGTCTGAAGTAATATTTTTTACTCTAATCTTAGCAAAGTGATTATCATAAGTCCAGATTACATATGTGTGTCCAATTTGTGCGATCTCTTCTTTATTTGGATTCCATCCATTTAAAGGAGCATAAGGAATATCATAAATATCTGATGTCAACCCCATATCCTGTATATCTGTATCATCATAAACTCTTATATAACCCGTTCCTTGATAAAGTTCAAAGAAGAAATCTGTTTCCTGGTCATCGTAAGGAACAGTTGAGTAAGTTGTAAATGTATAACCCGAATTATTTGGAAATCTTATATAATCAAATATAGATTGATTAAATCCTTCAGGTCTTGGTGTAGAATAGATTACATCATAGCTTAATTCACTTTCGTTTCCATTGTAATCATAAGCTGCAACCGCGTAATAGTATTTGTTACCATTTTCAGCATCAATATCAGCAAAATAAGTTCCGGATGTTGAACCAATCAAAGTATATTTCCCTTCGTAAGTGTAATTGTAATAAACATTGTATCCGGCAACATCACTTTCTCTGTTAGCTGTCCAATAAATATCAACCCTATTATCGCCATTAAGAACTTGTATTCCTGTTGGAGGCGATGGAGGTGTATAGTCATTGTAATAAGTATCGTTAACATCACAAGAACTCAGAATTAGAGTTGCAAGGATTATGGTTGCGTAGATTGATAGTTTTTTCATTTTGTTCACCTTTAACTGAGTTTTCATTTTCAAATAGCTTAAGCCAAATTAAATGCCATATGAAAACGCGGTTTATGGTGATTAAACGCAGGATCTTTAAATAGAATGTATATTTAATTGAACAATGATTGAACAATTGTTTACTTCAAAAACCATAGAATTTAGATTTTAGTAAAACTTCCTTCCAAAAACATCATACCTTTGTTGATAACTCCTACTGATTTTCCAGTAAGTAACCGTTTATCGAATGGAGAATTAGATGATTTGGATAAGAATTTTTTCTTATCAACTGTCCAGACAATATCAACATCTAAGATTGTTAAGTTTACAACTTCACCTTGTTTTATTTCAGGAATTGGTAGATTAAGAATTTTTCGAGGATTGATCGAGAGTTTTTCAACCATCTGCTCAAGTGATAATACTTTTTTGTGATAAAGTTCTGTGAAGGCTAATCCAATCTGAGTTTCTAAACCAATTATTCCATTTGGAGCGTACTCAAATTCCATTTCTTTTTCTTCGAGTGAATGTGGAGCATGATCTGAGGCGATGCAATCAATTGTTCCGTCTTTTAATCCTTTAATGATTTCATCAACATCTGCTTTTGTTCTAAGAGGTGGATTCATTTTAACATTTGGATCATAAGTTTTAACTGCATCATCAGTTAACGTAAAATGATGCGGTGCAACTTCTGCAGTAACTTTTATGCCTTTTTTCTTTGCTTCACGCACCATCTCAACAGATTTTTTACTGCTGATATGAGCGATATGAACTTTAGCATCTGTGTATTCAGCCATTAAAATATCTCGCATCACAATCAGATCCTCAGCAACAGAAGGAATTGGAGGAAGACCAAGTAAAGTAGAATTAATACTTTCATTCATCGCTCCGCCTGCAAGTGATTCATCTTCACAATGTTCAATTATTGGAAGATTAAACATCTTGGCATACTCGAGTGAGCGTTTTAGAATTGATGCTGTTTTGATTGCAATTCCATCATCAGAAAATCCAACCACACCTGCATCTTTTAATTCAGCCATTGGAGAAAGCACTTCGCCTTTTCTTCCTACAGTTGCCGCACCAACCGGATAAACATCAACCAAATGATTTGCTGATTGTTTTTTAATTAAAGTTACAACTTCAGCGGAATCAATTGCCGGATCAGTATTTGGCATACAGGCAATTCCGGTAAACCCTCCATTTGCGGCGCTGTTGCATCCTGTAACAACTGTTTCTTCATCTTCTCTGCCGGGTTCGCGCAGGTGAACGTGCATATCAAAAAATCCGGGAAAGATATACTTTCCATCCAATTCTAAAACTTTGGCATCTTTTAACTCCGCCTCAGTTAGTTTCCCAATATTCTTGAATTTACCATCTTCAATTAAAATGCTAACATTTTTTTCATTAACATTTTGATGTGGATTTAAGATGTTTACGTTTTTTAATACTACTTTCATTTTTCAAAACTTTCTAATTAAGTGTTCCGAGCAAATATAGTACTGCCATTCTAACAGCAACTCCATTTGTAACTTGTTGTAAAATTATTTGTGATGATCCGTCTGCAACTTCTGAAGATATCTCAACGCCCCTATTTATAGGGCCTGGATGAAGTATCACAATATCTTTACCATTTTTTTCTAATCGTTCTCTATCAATTCCAAAATATTTAGAATATTCTCTGATTGAAGGAAAATATTCACGTGCTTTTCTTTCAAGCTGTATTCTTAAAATATTCAGCACATCATTTTCCTGAATCGCTTCATCAATATTATGAATTACATCCACACCAAGTTCATCCAAGAATTTAGGAATCATTGTAGATGGACCGCAAACAGAAACTTTTGCGCCCATAGTTTTTAATCCATAAATATTTGAAAGTGCCACACGGCTGTGTGCAACGTCTCCTACAATACAAACTTTTAATCCTTCAAGCCTGCCAAGTTTTTCACGGATAGAATACATATCAAGTAATCCTTGTGTTGGATGTTCGTGAATTCCATCGCCGGCATTTATTATATTTGAATCCGATAGCTTGGTAAGCATCAATGGAACTCCCGCGCAGGCGTGACGAACTACAATCATATCGACTTTCATAGCTTCGATATTTCGTACTGTATCTTTTAATGTCTCACCTTTGCTAACACTGCTTCCGGAAACTGCAAAGTTTACTGAATCCGCAGATAATCTTTTTTCTGCGAGCTCGAAAGAAATTCTTGTTCTGGTTGAACTTTCATAAAAAAGATTTACAACTGTTTTACCCTGAAGTGTGGGAACTTTCTTAATTGGTCGTTCAAGTATTTCACGGAAAGTTGTAGCAGTGTCTAATATTAATTGGATATCTTCTTTAGGAACATCCTTTAGACCCAATAAATGCCGGCTTGATAATGACATAATCTTTATTTCTTTTCTGATTCAATAATATAGATGGCATCTTCACCATCGTGTTCTTTAATTTTAACTTTTATTTCTTCGTTGTGTGATGTTGGAATATTTTTACCAACATAATCAGCTCGTATTGGTAATTCGCGGTGTCCTCTATCAATAAGAATACAAAGTTGAATAGAACTTGGTCTTCCCATATCCATAATTGCGTTTAATGCAGAACGAACTGTTCTGCCAGTGAACAAAACATCATCAACAAGAATTATATCTTTTTCATTTATATCAAAAGTTATATTGGATACTGAAACTTCCGGCTGCTTTAATCTGGTTCTGAAATCATCTCGATATAGCGTTACATCAAGCACTCCGAATGGAATATCGGTGCTGTCAATATGCTTAATCTTTTCAGCAATTCGTTTTCCTAAAAACTCGCCGCGTGTTCGCATTCCCATTAAAACAAGGTTTTTAGATCCTTTGTTTTTTTCAAGAATTTCGTGAGCCATTCTTGTAAGGATTCTGTCAAATCCTTCTGCATCTATTATTTTTGATTTTACATCCATATACAAAAAAGCCTCTTTGGATTAATTATCCTCAGAGGTTACCTTATTTTTATTTTACTTGTATTTTCTTTCATCCTTTTCCATCTCACTGGATAGAGTTAAAGGTTAATTTTATTTGATTCAAACTTAAGCCTATTATTTTTTAAAGTAAAGTTTAAATCAGTATTCATTAGAAATTATTTTTTATATTTGCTTTGTAGATAAAACACCTTTTCAGGGTGTAGCCCCGATCAGAAATCGGGATAAACTCCGCCCGGTAGCGCGCCCCGATAGGTCGGGAAGGTCGTGGTTTTTTTTAATATTGCTTGTTCACTTTTTCGGGGTGTAGCGCAGCCCGGTAGCGCGCTTCGTTCGGGACGAAGAGGCCGTAGGTTCGAATCCTATCACCCCGACTAACTTTTTTAGGTTAAGTCATGGCACAAAATCATTCTTTCGATATAGTTTCTGAAATTGATTTTCAGGAAGCAGATAATGCTGTAAACCAGGCATTAAAAGAAATTCATCAGCGTTATGATCTAAAGGATTCTAACACTGAACTTGAGCTTAACAAAAAAGATAAGCTCATTACTATGAATACAAAGGATGATTACTCGCGTAAATCAGCCCTCGATATTTTAGAAACAAAGTTCATTCGCAGAAGTATTTCCATTAAAGCACTAAAGTATAGTGAACCTGAAGCCGCATCCGGTGGAAGACTTAAACAAGTTATTAATCTTCAAAGTGGAATCTCAAAAGAAAACGCCAAGATTATTACAAAGCTGATTAAAGAGTCCAAGCTAAAGGTTAGCGCTCAGATTCAGGATGAGCAGGTTAGGGTTACTGGTGCAAAGATTGATGACCTTCAGTCTGTAATTGCAATGGTTAAAGAAGCTGAATTGGACTTCCCTACCCAGTTTGTTAATATGAAGTAAACTTTTATTTTTTTTCAATTGGTAGCCGCAAGCTTCAGCTTGCGAAGTAGGCAAACAATTTAGAAATCTTATAAATGTTAGGTTATTTACATATGCAACATCTCTCCTCAACCTGAAGGTTGAGGCTACCTATGAAAATAATTAGAGAGAAAATACATAGACTTGGTAAAGAAATTTATATTGGAGAAAGACCGATCTCTTTTACCTTATGCATTAAAGACAGAAAACAATTCTTCACAAATGATTCTTCCTTCCAAATTCTTAAACAAATACTATTAGACGAATTGAAATCTTTTGATTGCTTTGCTTTTATTTATTTGTTTATGCCTGATCATGTACATTTAGTTTTAGGTGGAAATAACTCCAATTCTAATGTTAAAAAATGCTTGGAAATGTTTAAACAAAAAACCGGTTTTTATTTAAGCAAAAAGTCTAAAACTTTTCGATGGCAAAAAGATTATTACGATCATATCCTTAGAAGTGAAGAAAATCTTGAAGTTCATTTAAAATACATTCTCAACAATCCAGTTCGCGCCGGTCTTGTTGATTACTGGAAAAAATATCCATTTAAAGGTTCAACATTTTATAATTTAGATGAATGGGATTAGCAAAGTTCTTTATTTGAGATTGGTAGCCGTAAGCTTCAGCTTGCGAAATATGCTATACAAATAAGGAATCTCATAAATTTTAGAATGTAAACTTTTACTTCATTTTTACTCAACCTGAAGGTTGAGGCTACCTAATCAATATTAACTCGCATAAGCCAATCTTAATTTTTCTTTATCAATTCCTTCAAGCAGCATAAAATCTTCTTCACTAATCTTTTCTACATCACCAAAATATTTGTTATCAACGCTGTCTTTTTGGTCTGCAACTTTTACGGATGAAACCGAC